>BNJU01005461.1_pt1 | contig 161922 bp, 196 predicted proteins | sample 8539281 | NCBI WGS metagenome assembly BNJU01 (sample SAMD00202456, study PRJDB9452) | human saliva metagenome | isolation source: human saliva | place: Japan | reverse complement strand
GGTGTGTGCGGTACGCACGCACGCAGTTGCTTGATTGACGGTTTGCCGTTTCAACTTTTAACTTCGTTGAAGCTAGCGCTTTCAGACGGCCTCCAATGTCGTCTGAAAACATCAGCTTCAACAAAGTTAAAACCTTAAACAACAAACCGTTCCTTCTCCAACACCCAAACCACAAACAAAAATCCTATGGCGCGTTATCGCAGAAACTTCATTGCCGGCGGCACATTCTTTTTCACCGTCAAACTCGCCGATCCCAAAGCGCGCCTGCTTGTCGAACATATCGGTTTATTGCGTGCGGCCTATATGGATGTGCAAAAACAATATCCCTTTGAAACCGTCGCCGTATGCGTACTGCCGAACCATATTCACGCCATTTGGACGCTGCCGCCTGACGATGCGGATTATTCCCTGCGCTGGCGGCTGATTAAAACCAAATTTTCCGCACATTTCCCTCGTGCCGAAAATCTGTCTGCCAGCAAACAGCGGCGGCACGAACGCGGTATTTGGCAACGGCGTTTTTATGAACACACCGTGCGCGACGAAACGGATTTGCAACGTTGCGCGGACTACATCCTTTTCAATCCCGTCAAACATGGATTGTGTGGCAATGTCCGCGATTGGGCATTTTCGTCGTTTCACCGTTATGTTCGGGATAGATGGCTGCCATTAGATTGGGGTGGCACAAAAGAAACAGCGGTAATGAGTTTCGGAGAGTGAATACTATAAAAAATTACCAATCGCGTGCGTGGCTGCGCCACACACCCTACCTGTGAATCACGCGAAACTTTAAAATCAATACGTAGAATAATCCGTAACTTACATACCCAATCAACCGCGTGCGTGACTACGCCACACACCCTATCTGTGAATCATGCGGAATTAAAAACCTACGCGTAGGGTGTGTGTGGTACGCACGCACGCGATTAGTTTGATTAACTGTTTGCTGTTGTAAATTTTAACTTAGTTGAAAACTAACACTTTCAGACGGCATAAGAAATGGCCGTCTAAAAACTAGAAATGTTTATCTAAAATAACCATCCTAATTCACATAACAAAAAACGGATTCCAAATCATTGGAATCCGTTTTTCTGTAAAGCTTAGCCGTATTATTTAGCTTCTTCTTTAGAGTCTTCAGCAGCTTCTTTGGCATCTTCCGCTGCGTCTTTTGCATCTTCTTTAGCCTCTTCAGCGGCATCTTTGGCTTCTTCGGCTTTTTCTTCAGGAGTTTCAGCAGCTGGAACGCCTTTCAAAGCGTCCAAAGAAGTTTTACAAGTTGCATCGCGTTGGTCAGCAGGCAGGTTTTTCAGGGCTTCTTTGGTTTGTTCGAAAAGATTTTTTTGCATCATGTCTTTGGTTGCTGCATCTACGTCTTTAGTTGCTTCGGCAAATGCTTTTTTTCGTACTCGTCACAAACGGCAGAAGAAGATGAGCCTGAACCGCCGCCGCATGCTGACAGGGACAGAGCAGCCAACAAAGCTGCCAATAAAGCTGATGTTTTCATGTGTCTCTCGCTTTTTTTGAATTTAGGTTAAAGGATGTTGTATGTTAATTCATTATATGAAGGCGTCAAGAGTTTGTTGTTTAATTTAATCAAAAACTCATATCATTGAAAGAGTCAGTCTATCTTAAACATGATCAAAGGCCGTCTGAAAGTTTCAGACGGCCTTCGCTTATAAGCAATCTTTTTTTCAACGATTACGCCGCTTTACGATGATAATGTCTGAGCGCATGCTCTTTGCGTCGTCCGCTTGAGAAGGCGGATACGCGCTTCAGATAACCGATCACTCGGGTGCCGTAGTCGATGTCGTGGCTGCCGCAGGCAGAACAGGCGTGCAGAGTGCGTTTGTCAATATGGCCGCATTCGTTGCAGATGGTGATGCGCACGTTCACGCAGAAGTAGTTGCAGCCGGTTTGCGCAGCAATGTCCAAGAGGGAGCGGTAGCCGGATTCGGGCAAGGCTTCGTCGAGGTTTAGGTGCAGCGCGGAGCCGCCGTCGAGCCAGTCCACCAGTTCTTTGCCGTGCAGCAGGAATTTGTCGAGCGCGTTGATTTCTTCGTCTTCGACGACGTAGAAATAGGAGTTGTAGCATTCGCGGCTGACTTTGTAGCCGTCGGCTTTGTCCCATTTGGCGTTTTTCACGCCGAGGTTTTCAGCAGGGACAAACTCAGTGTTGAACTTCACGCCGTAGTGTTTGCTGGCGGCTTGGTTGGCTTCGAAATATGGTTTTCAGACGGCCTTGAACGAAGTTGATGTAATCGTCGTTGTAGCCGACTTTGATGCCTTGCGATTCGGCGGCTTCCGCCATGCCGTTGATGCCGATGGTGAGGAACTGTTTGTCCAGCGTGATGAAGCCTGCATCGTAAACGGGCAGCATTCCGGCGGCTTGGTATTCTTCCATCAGTTTGCGGTAGGCGTATTGGTATTTGTGGATTTTGGCGACTTCGGCGGCAAGGTTGCGCCCGTCTTGTTCCAATCGGTTCATGTTGATGGTGATGACGTTGATGGAACCGGTTGCCACGCCGCCCGCACCAAGTGTGTAGCTGAAAGTGCGGTCTTCAATGGCGTTGCGCAGGCGGCAGCAGGAAGCCAACGAGTCGGGGTTGTCGGAAAGATAGACGAAGAAGGAATTGCCTTCCGCCAACTCTTTCGCCATTTCATCGGCAAACACGGTGTCTTTGCATTTACCGCCGTCGGTCAGCATCGCAGCGGTCACGACAGGGAAGGTCAAAACGGCTTTGGTGCGTTCCTGATTGAACCATTTAAGGAAGAAGTTTTGCAGCTTCGCCACGCTCGCCCACACCGGTTTACTGAAATCGGGGAAGACGAAATCGCCGAACATCGCGTCGAAATAGTATTGATCGTAAACGGAAATATTCCAAAACACGCTCTGATAGCTGCGCGCGGCGGCGGGCTGGTTGATGCTGTACACCACCTGCTGCATATGATTGGCAATTTCTTTGCCGTGGGTTTCCAAATAATCGTCGCCGTAGTCTTTGCGGGCGAAGTAGTCGAAATAAGTCAGAAATTCCACCGTCGCCACTGCGCCGGCAAACTGCGCGCTGATGGCAAACACCAGGTTGATAAACGAGCCGCAAAACGATGCCAGATGCTGCGGCGCTTTAGATTCGCCGCCGAGTTTGCTTAAGCCGTCGAGCAGGAAGGGATACAACGTAACCGACACGCAATAAGGCTTGAGGCTGGTTTCATCGTGCACATAAATCTCATGCGCCTCAATCTGGCGGATGTATTCGTCGGCAACGGATTGGTCGAAAATTTCAGCAATTTTGCGCGACACTTGGGCGCGGTTAATCTGCACGAAAAAGTCTTTCATGATTTCCGCTTCCATCGTGGCGATGTTTTTCTGGGTAACGTTGGCATTGGCGTCCATTTTCGAGCCGTCCGCCGCGTTTTGTGCGCTGATGTAGTCGCGCATGAATTGTAGTTTTCCGTTTAACTGTTCGGGATGCAGCCGAATCATGTTAATTCTCCTGTATGGTTTGGATGATTTATCAAGTAATGACGGTAATGCCGTCTGAAACATCGCTGTCAGCGAATACAATAAATTCAATTTAAATCAGTGCAATACAGCATTAGGCTAAATTGAAGCCACTGGAAAAACTTTAGGCGAAGGTTTGTCTTTAACAAACAATCGGTTCAACACCTCGCCCGTGCGCAAATCGATAAACTTCTGATTTGTGGTCGGGCTTTCTAAGCCGCCCAGCTCCATCTGCCAGCGGCCGGTTTTCAGATACGTCAGATAAGGCAGAATGCCGTCTGAAACCGCCTCCAGCTCTTCATACTCCAGGCCAGTGTACAAACAGGCTTTCAAACCTTCCTCGGCAACAATAGCCAGCATTTTCTGCAAGGCTTCCGGCTGCCATTCTCCGCCCATAAACAACACGCAACTAATCAGCCCGCGATAGCGTTTCAGACGGCCTTTTAAATAGTCTTCGGTCAATTCCGTGCCGACACCCTCTTTCCATGTATCGGCACTGTGGCAACCCTTTGCAGCGCAGCGGACAGCCTGAAAACAGAAACGCCAGCGACACTTCGCCCGGCACTTCCTGCCATACAATTTGCTCAACTGTAAATTTCAAGCTACTCATTGCAATACCACAAACACAAGATATGGTGTGAATTAAAACACAAGACTACTAGATATGGTATTTTTTTATTTAACAATGCATTTTACCCATATAATAGATTTTTTTATTATTTATCTGATTGTCTATTACTATAAAATAGTAGCTTTTAAACCAATAAAAAGGCCGTCTGAACACGATTCAGACGGCCTGTAAATTAAAAAAAGAAAAGCAAACTCCGTTATAGCAAAGTCTATTCAAATAAAACAAAAAAAGGCCGTCTGAAATCATCTTTCAGACGGCCTCAATTTCAGGTTTTAGCCCCGATTTCGAGCCTTTAACCATATCCATCAAAAAAACAATCGGCAATCCAAGTTGCCATTGAACAATGGAATCTTTCCGCTTCGGAGAAAGGCGCATAAATTTCGGCATATCGCGATCGCCGGTAAACATCCCAACCAGCCAGCCTGCGTAGTGCTGTTTCAACCATGTACCCAGTTGCGGATAAAGCGCCTGCAAAGCCTGAATTTCGGCAAGGCGCACGCCATAAGGCGGATTGGAAATCATAATGCCGTGTTCGCCGTTCGGTCGCGCGGCCTGCGCATCTTGCACGTCAAAGCGGATGAAATTATCCACTTCGGCGGCTTGAGCATTGGCCAATGCGGCGCGGATCATATAACGGTCGTTGTCGCTGCCGGAAATTGGCGCGGCGGCCGGTTTGATTTGTTTTTCAGCTTCACGGCGCAGGGCTTGCCATTTTTCTTTGTCGAAGTTTTGCAGTTTTTCAAAACCGAAACGGCGCATCAAGCCCGGCGTACGGTGTGTCGCAATCCATGCAGCCTCAATGGCAATCGTGCCGCTGCCACAAAACGGGTCTTGGAAAGGCTGCGTACCGTCATAGCCTGCCAAAAGCAGCAAACCTGCCGCCAAGTTTTCTCTCAATGGCGCTTCGCCGGTATCCTGACGATAGCCGCGTTTGAAGAGTGCTTCGCCGGAAGTATCGATAAAGATTTCACGTTGCGCTCATCGATAAAGGCATGAATGCGGATATCGGGGTTGATTTTGCCCACGCTCGGACGCGCATCATAAATATCGCGGAAGGCATCGCAGACGGCATCTTTGATTTTCAAACCGACAAAATCCAAGCTTTTCACATTGGCGCGCTTGCCTTCGACTTTGACTTTAAAGGTCTGCTCCAGCTTAAACCAACCTGTCCAATGCAGATTTCGTGCCAATTTGTAGATATCGTGTTCGTTGCGATAACCGCCTTTGGTCAAACGCAGTAAAACACGGCTGGCAACGCGCGAATGCAGGTTGATACGATACACCTGCTCCATCGTGCCTTTACATGCCACACCGCCGTCAACAGCGCGGATATCCTGACATGCCATGCTTTCGAGTTCCTGCGTCAAAGGCGCTTCCAAACCACGAGGACAAGTGATAAAAAGTGAATAAACCGTCATATAAAACCTTTCCGGGTAGAGCTATCCGAACCACTCGGATAACAAATAAAAACAATATTATAGCCGAAAAACCAAAAGGCCGTCTGAAACTTCAGACGGCCTTTGAACAAAGCTTGCTTAGTGATCCAAACTGTCGGTTTCCACCTTAACCGCTTTATCGGTTTTATCCTCCGGCAAAACCAAGTTCAACAATACCGCCATAATACCGCCGGCAGAAATTGAGTTTTGGAACAATACTGGCAGGTTTTTGAACACTTCCGGCTCAAACGCCACGCCCAAACCCAAACCGACAGAAGTCGCCGCGATAACCGCTTCACGACGGCGAATACCGTGGCTGACCAAAATCCGCACACCGGCAATCGCAATCAGACCAAACATCAACACCATCGCGCCACCCAAAACCGGACTCGGAATCGTGGTAAACGCACGGCCGATAACAGGAAACAAGCCCAACAATACCAAAAATCGCTGCAATATATTTGCCCACATGACGCGAAGCCACGCCGGTCATTTGAATCACGCCGTTATTTTGCGCAAAAGTGGTCAAAGGCAAAGAGCCCAACGCAGTCGCAATCACAGACACCAAACCATCTGCCAATACGCCGCCGCGCAGACGTTTGGTGTATTCCTCACCCTCAATCGGCTGCTCGGAGACCATCGCAGTCGCCGTCAAATCACCAACTGCTTCAAATACGCTCAACAAGAAAAATCGCACCGGCAACGATAAACGCGTGCCAATCAAATGCGAAAACCATATTTAAACGGAACCGGCAGGGTAATCAGTGGAAGGTTTTGCAGGGCGGAAAAATCCACTTTGCCCAAAAACAGCGCAACAATATAACCGACAATCAAACCCACCGCGATGCCGCTCATACGCAGCAATGGGTTTTTCAAGCAGTTGAAAACCAATACAATCAGCAACACCAGCGATGCCAGACCCAAGTTTTCCATCGAGCCGAACGTACCGTCTGCTTTCGCACCGAAGCCGCCGCCGAAATCGGTAATGCCGACATGCACCAAGCTCAGGCCAATCAACATGACGACCACGCCGCTTACAGTCGGCGTAATTACTTTTTTCAAATAAGGCAAAAGCCAAGCGGAGAAGCACACCAAAAACGCGCCGACAAAGGACACGCCCAAAGAGCGTTGAAATCATCACATCTTTAGTCAAGCCGCCCTCTTTCATACCGGTACCGAGCGCAATCATCACGGTAACAAAAGAGAAGTTGACCGACTGAATCGACAACATACCCGAACCGACCGGCCCGAAACGGTTGACCTGCAAATAAGTACCGACACCGGAAGCCACCATCGCCATCGACACCAAATAAGCCGTCATTTCAACCGGCAGCTCCAACGCCCCGCCGACAATCAGTGCCGGAGTAATCATCGGGAACAAAAATCGCCAGAAGGTGCGTAACCGCACTCAACAACGCATTCCCAAACGGTGGCTTGTCTTCCAAACCATAAACCAAATCAAGCGATTCCGCCTGTTTTTCAGTCATTCCGGCCATGTTGAACCTTCTCTCAAGAATCGTTAAAAAATATTAAGATGCGTATTTTAACCAATTTGAAATGTATCAGCAAATTCAAAACCATCAGGCCGTCTGAAAGTTCCGCCCAGCCGTTTTCAGACGGCCTCAAACCGCCTTAACACATTTTAATTCTTGACATCATTTTTCCATCTCAAAACAAACAAACCAATGATTTAAAAATGTATTATTCATTAAAATAATGACAAGTCACCATTAAACGGCAAAGCCTCATAGCGGATATGTTTCACACAAACAACAAAGTAAGCTACAATCCACTGCATAATTCACCCACACCGTAAAATTAAAGGTTTCCGTATGTTAAAAGGCAGTCTGGTTGCCCTGATTACTCCGATGAATCAAGACGGCAGCATCAACTACGAACAACTTCACGACTTAATCGACTGGCACATTGAAAACGGCACCGACGGCATCGTCGCAGTCGGCACCACCGGCGAGTCAGCCACCCTGCCTGTCGAAGAACATTTGGCCGTTATTGAAGCCACTGTCAAACACGTCAACAAGCGCGTTCCCGTTATCGCCGGCACAGGCGCCAACAATACTGTCGAAGCCATCGCCCTTTCCAAAGCCGCCGAGCAAGCCGGTGCGGACTACACCTTATCTGTTGTTCCCTACTACAACAAACCTTCGCAAGAAGGCATTTACCAACATTTCAAAGCCATCGCCGAAGCCACTTCGATTCCGATGATTATCTATAATGTTCCCGGTCGTACCGTCGTGAGCATGAGCAACGACACTATTTTGCGTTTGGCCAAGATTCCAAATATTGTCGGCGTGAAAGAAGCCAGCGGCAATATCGGCAGCAACATCGAATTGATCAACAGCGTTCCCGAAGGTTTTGCCGTTTTATCCGGCGACGATCCTACCGGCCTGCCTTTCATGCTGTGTGGCGGCCACGGCGTGGTAACCGTCGCAGCCAACGTTGCACCGAAACTCTTTGCTGACATGTGCCGAGCCGCCCTTGAGGGCGATATTGCGACCGCCCGTCGTCTAAACGAGCAACTTATCCCAATTTATAACACCATGTTCTGCGAGCCCAGCCCGGCCGCGCCCAAATGGGGCCTGAGCTTATTGGGCAAATGCGAACCCCACGTTCGTCTGCCTTTGGTTGCACTGACCGAAGCCGGTCAAGCCAAAGTCCGAGCCGCTCTGGAAAAATCAGGACAAATCTGATCCGGAAATAAGGCCGTCTGAATTCCAAACACCTTTTCAGACGGCCTCCCTGTTAAGAACTTCATCCACAGGAAAACAAGATGACCTATATCAAACCCATCGTAGTAGCCCTCGCCCTGATTAGCATGACTGCCTGTTCCGGCAGCAAAAAAGAACAACCCAAACTCGACTATCAAAGTCAATCACACCGCTTGGTCAAACTGGAAGTACCGCCTGATTTGAACAACCCAGACCAAGGCAACCTCTATCAATTACCGGCAGGCAGCGGCGCCGTCCGCGCCAGCGACTTCAACAAACGCCGCACTCAAGCCGTACAACAACCTGCCAATGCAGAAGTTTTGAAATCCGTTAAAGGCGTACGCCTTGAGCGTGACGGCAACCAACGCTGGTTGGTTGTCGATGGCAAATCGCCTCGCGAAATTTGGCCGTTGCTGAAAGTGTTCTGGCAAGAAAACGGTTTCGACATCAAATCCGAAGAACCGGCCATCGGCCAAATGGAAACCGAGTGGGCTGAAAACCGAGCCAAAATCCCTCAAGACAGCCTGCGCCGCCTGTTGGATAAAGTCGGCTTGGGCGGCATCTACTCCACCAGCGAACGCGACAAGTTCATCATCCGCATCGAACAAGGCAAAAACGGTTCGACCGACATCTTCTTCGCCCATAAAGGCATGAAAGAAGTTTATGCCGACCGTAAAAAAGACACCACGATGTGGCAGCCGGGTGAAAACGACCCTAACCTCGAAGCCGCATTCCTCGCCCGCTTTATGCAATATTTGGGCGTTGACGGTCAACAAGCCGAACAGGCTCTGACCCAAAGCGTTGCCGCCCGCAGCAATGCTTCTGAGTTGGCCCGTGTGGACAACGGCACTCTGTTGCTGGCAGGCGATTACGGCCGCAACTGGCGCCGTACCGCCCTTGCGCTTGACCGCATTGGCCTGACTGTTATCGGTCAAAATGCCGAACGCCGCGCTTTCTTGGTTCAACAAGCGCCAACCGAAGGCGAAGCAGTTGCCAATAAAAAACCAGGCCTGTTCAAACGCGTATTTGGCAAAGGCAAAGCAGAAGCGCCAAAAACTTATCCTGAAATCATCGTGTATGTTGAGCCTATCAACAATGGCGCACGCCTCCATCTGTTGAACAAAGACGGCAGCCCATACAAAGGCAGCGATGCCTCCACATTGCTGAGCCGCCTGCACACAGAATTGCGTTAATCCGTTATTCGACTTAAGGCCGTCTGAAATATTCAGACGGCCTTTTTAACGAATCCGGCATGGTTTCAAATTCCCAATCTGACGTTATAATCAGAACATTTTTCCCCTTTACCCAAGCTGCCATGACCCGACAAAAAGCCTATCTGCTCCTGACCGCCCTGTTTACCCTGATGTTTATCGTACTGATTCTGTTGGGCGCTTATCTTCTGAGCATTCACAGCAAACAATTTGCCGTTGCCACCTTTCTGTTTGCCTTTGCCGCCGTTTTTGCCCAAATCGGCAGCCTTGCCCTTTACATCCGCCACAAAGCACGCGCACAAATGGCTCGTATGCAGCAAACCGAAACCCATTAAGGAAAAACCATGTTTGAAAAAATCGTCCTTGCCAGTGGCAACGCAGGCAAACTCAAAGAATTTTCCCGCCTCTTTGCAGACTTAAATATCGAAGTCCTGCCGCAATCGCAGTTCAATACGCCCGAATGCCCCGAGCCATACCATACCTTTGTTGAAAATGCCCTGGCTAAAGCACGTCATGCCGCCAAATATAGCGGCTTACCGGCACTTGCCGACGACTCCGGCATCTGTACCAACGCCTTAAACGGCGCACCCGGCATTTTTTCCGCCCGTTATGCAGGCGAAAACCCCAAATCCGATACTGCAAACAACGCCAAACTTTCTGCCAATCTTGCCGATAAAGACGATAAAAGCTGTTACTACGTCTGCGTGCTCGTCCTCGTCCGCCACGAAAACGACCCGCAGCCCATCATCGCCGAAGGCATCTGGCGCGGACAATGGCAGACCGAGGCTGCCGGCACAAACGGCTTCGGCTACGATCCTCATTTCTATCTGGCCGAACACGGTTGCACCGCCGCCGAGCTTGATCCTGAAATCAAAAATGCCGAAAGCCACCGCGCCCAAGCATTGCGTGAATTGTTAAGAAAAATCGAATCCTTATAAATCAATAACAGGCCGTCTGAAACCTTCAGACGGCCTACCTCACATTCATTCCCATGCCCAAACCCTCGCCTGAAGAATTGGCAGCCTTTGCAAAACACGTCGCTGCCTTCATCCCAACCACACCTGACGAACTTCTGCAACTCATTGATAGTCAAGAAACTGCTATCGTCTTTTTAGGCAAACCAAGCTGTTCATACTGTCGCCGTTTTGTTGCAAAACTATTTACCGTTTCCTTAAACAAGCAGCTTACTATCCGCTTTACAGACAGCAGCAACAAAGCAGCTTTAAAGACTTTTCGTGAACAACACGGCATCAAAACTGTTCCCGCATTACTCAACATCTCACAAGGCAAAATAAAATTTGTCTGCAATTCCAAATTATCAGAAGAAGAAATTGAAGCTTTTTTGAGCGCTTAGACTGCGCAAATTTCCTACTGATTACTTTCCCGGCCGACATTTCAGTTAAAATAACGGCCTAAAAATTTCAGACGGCCTTGAGCCTCAACACATACCATGACCCAAATCACTTTCCAACGCCCCGGCCAGCTAACCGCCCTGCCTCCTTTATCACTCTATATCCATATTCCTTGGTGCATCAAAAAATGTCCATATTGCGACTTCAATTCCCACAGCCTGAAAAACGGCCTGCCGGAAGAAGCCTATATCGATGCCCTATTAACCGACTTGCAGCTTGAGTTGCCCAATATTTGGGGCAGACCGATAGAAACGATATTCTTCGGCGGCGGCACACCCAGCCTGTTTCAAGCGGAATCAATTGACCGTTTGTTAAGTGGCGTGCGTTCGCTGTTGCGCTTACAACCCGAAGCGGAAATTACTTTAGAAGCGAACCCCGGCACATTTGAAATTGAGAAGTTTCAAGGATTTAAAGACGCAGGTATTACGCGCCTGTCTATCGGCGTACAAAGTTTTAACGACGATATGCTTGCTCGATTGGGACGCGTTCACAACGGCAAAGAAGCACTGACAGCCATTGATACTGCATTGAAATTATTTGATAAAGTCAATATTGATTTGATGTATGCCCTGCCAAACCAAACGGTTCAGACGGCCCTAAACGATGTGCAAACCGCTATTGCAACAGGCGTATCGCATATCAGCGCATATCATCTGACAATGGAACCGAACACGCCTTTTGGTCATACGCCACCAAAAGGTTTGCCGCAAGATGAAGCAGCATTGGATATTGAAGATGCCGTACACGGCGCATTAGAAAGCGCAGGCTTTATCCACTACGAAACATCGGCTTTTGCAAAACCTGCCATGCATTGCCGCCATAATTTAAACTACTGGCAGTTCGGCGATTACTTGGGCATAGGCGCGGGCGCGCACGGCAAAATTTCCTATCCCGACCGTATCGAACGCACCGTCCGCCGTCGTCATCCCAACGACTATCTTGCCGCCATGCAGAGCAATCCGCATGAAGCAGTTGAACGCAAAACCGTTGCCGCCGAAGACCTTCCATTCGAATTTATGATGAACGCCCTGCGCCTGACCGACGGCGTACCTGCCTCAATGCTGCAAGAACGTACCGGCGTACCTACTGCAAAAATCATGGCTCAAATCGAAACCGCCAGACAAAAAGGCCTGCTTGAATCAGACCCGACCGTGTTCCGCCCGACCGAACAAGGCCGTTTGTTCTTAAACGACTTGTTACAGTGTTTTTTATAAGTGCTGTTTTACAACAGTTTAACCATTTTTAGATTTGCTTAATTTACGACAAGAAAATACAATCAGAATAATTGTTGGGAACGACCAACCCCAGCGATTATCCACTACTCCTAATCCTACATTAAGGACAAAAACAATGAAAAAAAGTTCTGGTAACACTGATTGCTCTTTTCCCTGCCTGCATTTGCATTGGCTGATGCAACCAAAGGTTTTTATGTTCAAGCTGATGCTGGTCATGTCTACTGTCATTAAAAGATAGATGATGGTGACACTCAGTAAAAAAATAAAGGCTTTAGCTCCACGCATCTCTGCTGGTTATGATTTTCGGTGATTTTCCGTGTTGCTGCAGATTACACTCATTATAAATCTCAAAATAGAAGTCAGACATCATCCTTGGTTGATTATGAAAGCCAAATTCAAACAGTGCCGGTGTTTCTGCTATTTATGACTTTGATCATTAAGCTCCTGTCAAAACCATATGTAGGTGCACGTTAGGTATTAATCACATAGCTGTCAAATCAAAAGTTGAGACAGCTAATTCATACTATGAACGCAAAGAAACAAAAACCGGGTATCGGGTGTAATGGCTGGTGTAAGCTACGAAGTAACTCCTAACATTGCTTTTGGACGCTGGCTACCGCTACAACTACTGGGGCAAATTTCGATGAGACTTAATCCCATACTCACGAAGTATCTGCTGGTGTACGCGTAACATTCTAATTCTTGTCATGAAAGCAATCGATTGCTTCAAATCATCAAGTAACAAAAGGCCGTCTGAAACCTGTTTCTCAGGATTTCAGACGGCCTTTTAACTTCTTTTAAATATATCTAACTTTTTGCTGCTTTTACTTTTTCTGCAAACCACAGCGCCGCAGCCGTACCTGCCATATCGGCAATACCGTCCGCGATCGAACCCTGGCGCGTAGTAGTCAGAAATGCCTGAGCCAGCTCACTCCTACTGCAAACAATAAAGCGGCAAGCAGAATGCCTTTATAGGGAATAGTCCTATTGTCTTGAATAAATATTTTTGTGCACAACCATGCCTGACCGAAAAACAGTCCGAAATGGCCGACTTTATCAAAATGGGGAAATGGTGGAGCGCTATTGCCGCCCTCTTTGAAAAGTAAGGCATAAATGGCGACGACAAACCAGATAAAGGCAGCGACAGTAAATTTGTTTAACGGCAAGGCTTTCATTTATCGGCCTCTTCATCCAACCATGTTTGGCAGATGTCTGCCAAGCGGACAAATTTTCCACCCCGCGCCTTCAAAATATCACGCCATTGTGCCACTTCTTCAGCATCCGGGGCATCTTCAATACTGCATTCGTAAAGGCAGAAAGTCTAATGTTTCGCCAACAATGCCTGGGGCTTCGGTCTGCATAAGGCTGGTCAGTTCGTTCATATTTACTGTTTCTTTGATTGGTTTATCGCTAGTCAGATCGCGCTGCCTGTTTTCAGGCCGTCTGAACATGATGTGCAAGGCTGCCCGTTTGATTCGGGATACGCTTACTTACTGTGTAAAAAACGTGTTGCTTCTTCCCATTCGCCATTCAACACAGCCGGCAATCCTTGCAGGGATTTGGCGATGGAGTCATCAATTTGCTGTCTGTGTTCCGCCGACGGTTTATTCAACACATAACCGACAACCAGATTACGGTCGCCCGGATGATCAATGCCCAAGCGCAGGCGGTAGAAATTAGGGCGTACCCAAAGCGAGCCTGAATGTCTTTAAGGCCATTGTGTCCGCCGTTGCCGCCGCCAAGTTTGAATTTGATACGGCCGCATGGAATATCCAGCTCGTCATGAACCACCAAGATTTCCTCCGGCTTGATTTTTGTAAAACTGAGCCAAAGCGGCAACAGCCTGACCGGAGCGGTTCATAAAAGGTCATGGGTTTGAGCAGCCAAACATCGCCATCAGGCGTAGTGCGCGCGCTACTTCGCCGTAAAATTTCTTTTCGTCTTTAAAATTGACTTTCCATTTCCATGCCAGTTCGTCCAACAGCCAAAAGCCGACATTGTGGCGCGTTTGTTCGTATTCTTGGCCTGGATTGCCCAAACCGACGATTAATTTAATTTTCAAGCTCATTACTGTTCTTTCAGTTTGACAGGCCGTCTGAAAAAGTTTCAGACGGCCTTGATTTATTCTTGCCCGGCGCGTTTACGTCGCGCTTCTTTCGGATCAATCAACAATGGACGATAAACCTCAATCCGATCGCCATCGCGCAACACCGTCTCGTCTTTCACTGCCTTGCCGAAAATACCCAAAGGCGCTTGCTGCAAATCCAACTCTGGGAACTCCACCTCCAAACCGCTTTGCAGGGCAGCTTCGCGTACGGTTGTACCTTCGGCAACGGTCATGCTCTTCAACACTTGCCTATCGGCCAGTCCGTAAACAATTTCAATCTCAAGCATAGCGGCGGTCGGCCTCTTTAATAAAAGCATCCACCAGCGTACCGGCAAGATGGCCGAACACCGGGGAAATCATGGCAGAGAGTACGGCATTGGAGAAATCGTATTCTAATCTGAATTCGACTTTGCACATATCATCGCCCAAGTCGATAAATTTCCAAGTGCCACGCAGGGTTTTAAACGGCCCTTCGAGCAAATCCATGCGGATTTCCTGCCCCGGGATATTGTGGTTGTGCGTCGCAAACGACTGCTTTGACGCGCATATAGTCCATAAACAGGCGCGCTTTTAGCTCATTGCCTTTGCGTTCGATGACTTCGGTCTTGCTGTACCACGGCAAAAATTTTGGATAGTCCTCAACTTTGTCCACCAGCTCAAACATTTCCTTAGCGCTATGCAGCACCAATACGTTTTTTTCTCGACTTTTTTTTCATGTTGGTTGTAGACCTTGTTTTTGAATATTCGGGGTTCAGACGGCATGACTTAGGAAACATCTGCCCTACTTTGGGACAAAATTCCTAATTTAAACCGCTTCGCCATTTTGTTTCGCTTCCAGCCATTCCCAGCGTTCCAGCTTTTCCAAAAGCAGACATCTCGATTTCTTCAGCCCTGCTTTGTAACGCACCTGCTTTTTCGTAATCTTTGAAAATTTCAGGATCGGAAAGCTGGGTATTGATTTCAGCCTGCTCGGTTTCCAAAGCGGCGATTTCATCAGGCAGGGCGTCGAGTTCGCGCTGTTCTTTGTATGAAAGTTTGACCGTACGGTTGGCTTTGGGTTTGACTTTTTCCAGTTCTGCGGTTGTTTTCGGCGCGGAGGTCGTCTGAATTTTCTCTTCGCGCGATTTTGCGTCGATATAGTCCTGATAGCCGCCGATGTATTCTTTCAGACGGCCTTGTCCTTCGAAAACAATGCTTTGGGTAATCACGTTATCAAGGAACATACGGTCGTGCGAGACGAGGAATACCGTGCCTTGGTAATCGCGCAGCAGGTCTTCGAGCAGCTCTTGGGTGTCGATGTCCAAGTCGTTGGTCGGTTCGTCCAAAACCAGGATATTGGCAGGACGGGTAAAGAGTTTTGCAAGCAAAAGGCGGTTGCGTTCGCCGCCGGACAGCGATGAGACGGGGCTTTGCGCACGGGCAGGATGGAACAGGAAATCTTCCAGATAGCTCATGACGTGTTTTTTCTTGCCGCCGATTTCAACGTAATCATTGCCCTGTCCGAGCGTGTAAAACACGGTGTCGTTTTCGTTCAACGCGCTGCGGAACTGGTCGAAATAAGCAACTTCCTGCTTACTGCCGATGCGGATTCTGCCGTAGGTCGGCTGCAATTCGCCCAAAATCAGCTTGAGGAAGGTGGTTTTACCGATACCGTTTGGACCGATTAAGCCGATTTTGTCGCCGCGCTGCAAAATGGCGGAGAATTTGTCCATGATGACTTTGTCGCCATAGGCAAACGAGGCGTGTTCCAATTCGGCGATGATTTTGCCGCTTTTCTCGCCGCTGTCGAGCTTAAAGTTGACCTGCCCTTGTACATTGCGGCGTTCGGCACGCTGGCGGCGCAGTTCTTCCAAACGGCGCACGCGACCTTCGTTACGGGTACGGCGCGCTTCGATGCCTTTGCGTATCCATGCTTCTTCTTGAGCATGAAATTTGTCAAATAAGCGGTTATGTTCCGCCTCGACTGCCAATTCCTGCGCTTTTTTCTCGCTGTATTTGGAGAACGAGCCGGGATAGGAGCGCAGAATGCCGCGGTCGAGTTCGACGATGCGCGTGGCGATATTGTCCAAAAAACGGCGGTCGTGGGTAATCACGACCAGGCTGCCTTCAAAACGCTTTGAGCAGGTTTTCCAGCCAGATAATCGCGTCGATATCCAAATGGTTGGTCGGCTCGTCCAGCAACAATACGTCGGGCTTTTGCACCCAAGCCTGTGCCAAGGCGACACGCTTTTTTCTGCCCGCCGGAGAGGTTGCCGATTTTTTCGTTTTCCGGCAAACCCGAGTTCCCCCAAAGTCTGCTTGACTGCCGCATCCAGCTTCCAGCCGTCCTTCGCTTCGATTTCAAGTTGCAATTCGTTGAGCTCTTTCAACAAAGCCTCACTCGAACCATTTTCCAACTCATGGCTGACATGATGATAACGGCGCAATAAATCGCGAATTTCGCCCAAACCTTCGGCAACGGTATCAAATACGGTTGCGTCCTTATCAAAAAAGGATTCCTGCGGCACATAAACGATTTTGAGGTTGTTTTGGACAATAATCTGCCCGTCATCGAGCTTTTGTACGCCTGCAAGGATTTTTAAAAACGAAGACTTACCCGCACCGTTGCGGCCGATTAAACCGATTTTCTCGCCGCTGTCGAGTTGAAAAGAAGTTTTGTCGAGCAAGGCGACGTGGCCGACGGCAAAAGAAGCATTTTCTACGGATAAGATATTCATGGGGAAACTTCAAAAAAGAAAAGGGAGACATTTTAACCGATTATCGGCAGATATTTGCCGACAATCATATGAAATTGAAAGTATCAGGCCGTCTGAAAGCGGTTTTCAGACGGCCTTCATGATTATTCTTGAACCTTCAAACCGAAATGCAGATAGGCTCGTTCGGTTGCTACGCGTCCGCGCGGTGTACGCTGCAAAAAGCCCTGCTGAATCAGATATGGTTCAATCACATCTTCGATGGTATCGGTCGATTCGCCAATCGCAGCGGCCACGTTTTCCAAACCGACAGGACCGCCGCTGAACTTGTGCAGAATCGCCTCAAGGAATTTCCTATCCATCACATCCAAACCTTGCCCGTCCACATCCAGCATACTCAAAGCTGCATCGGCAATTTCCGCATCAATGACGCCGTTATTTTTCACATCGGCATAATCGCGCACACGTCGCAAGAGGCGGTTGGCAATACGCGGCGTACCGCGGCTGCGCTTGGCCACTTCCATCGCGCCCTCGTCGCCCATATCCAACTGCAACAACTGGGCAGAACGGGCAACAATAGTCGCTAAATCTTTGTTTTGATAAAACTCTAATCGGGATACGATACCGAAACGGTCGCGCAAAGGATTGGTCAGCATACCGGCACGGGTCGTCGCGCCTACCAATGTAAACGGCGGCAAATCGATTTTGACCGAACGCGCGGCCGGCCCTTCGCCTATCATAATGTCCAACTGATAATCTTCAAGCGCAGGATAAAGGATTTCTTCAACCACAGGGCTTAAACGGTGGATTTCATCGATAAACAGCACATCATGCGGCTCGAGATTGGTCAACAAGGCTGCAAGGTCGCCGGCACGTTCCAAAACCGGGCCGCTGGTTTGACGCAAATTAACGCCTAACTCTTTGGCGATAATGTGCGCCAAAGTAGTTTTGCCCAAACCCGGAGGGACCAAACAACAAAGTGTGATCAAGCGCTTCGCCACGTTTTTCGCCGCCTGAATAAAAATAGCCAACTGCTCTTTTGCTTTATCCTGTCCCGATATAGTCGTCTAAAGTTTTCGGACGTAAAGCGCGTTCAAGCAATTCTTCCTGAGCGGAAATATTTTGAGCAGTGATAATGCGCTGAGGTTGTGCAGAAGTAAGATTATCGGTTTGTAACATAATGTTTCTAAATTCTAAGACCGTTCCCGACCCGTTGTTTCAGACGGCCCGAACAATCAGATAAAGCGGTTAAATTATGATTTTGGCCATTATACCCGATAAGGCCGAACCACTTTTCCCTCAAATCTAAATCACACAAAAATTTTCGTTTTCAGACGGCCAAAGCAACGTATAATAAACGGTTAAGTCAAATACCTATCGCATTCAGGAGAACACATGAGCCTCAAGCAAAAAGTCATCGCCATCGACGGCCCCAGCGCATCCGGCAAAGGGACGGTTGCCTCACGCGTAGCCGAAGCCTTTGGGTTTTCTTTACCTAGACTCCGGTGCGCTTTACCGCCTGACCGCGCTTTACGCACAAAAACAAAATGTTGCCTGGACAGATGAAGATGCCGTCAGCACACTGGCAGAAACTTTGCCCGCACAATTTGAAGGCAGCGCCGTATTATTAAACGGCGAAGATGTATCCGAGCAAATCCGTACCGAAGCGATCGGCATGGGCGCATCTGCCGTCGCGCAGTTGCCTAAAGTGCGTACCGCCCTTTTGCAGCGCCAACGCGACTTCCTAACCGAAAAAGGTTTGGTCGCCGACGGCCGCGATATCGGCTCGGTTATTTTCCCTGATGCCGCATTAAAAATTTTCCTGACCGCAAGTGCCAATGTCCGCGCCCAACGTCGCGCTAAACAACTCGGTATCCCATGCGAAGGCGTTGCATTCGAGCGTATTTTGTCGGACATTGAAGCGCGCGACGAAGCAGACCGCCGCCGCCCTGTTGCTCCGTTGAAACAGCTGCCCGACGCCCTGCTTTTAGATACCGATAACCTTTCTATCGAAGAAGCTGTAAAAAAAGTGCTTGATTGGTATCATAAAGTTTAAAAATTTGGAGTATAATCGCGAAGTTTTTCATTTCAGACGGCCTGTTAACCCTTATAACAAGGCCGTCTGAAAATATTTTCCCAACCTGCCGCGCCAAGGACGGCAGGTCATTTCAAACCTAACCCGCACCCCTTGGCGGTGTACCGAAAAAGAGTATATATGACTATGGAAAAATTTTTGCCCAGCTGCTGGAAGAAAGCTTTACCCTGCAAGAGATGAACCCAGGTGAAGTGATTACTGCCGAAGTAGTCGGCATCGATCAAAAACTTCGTTACCGTTAAACGCAGGTCTGAAATCAGAATCTCTGATTGACGTTGCTGAATTCAAAAAAACGCTCAGGGCGAGATTGAAGTTAAAGTTGGCGATTTCGTTACCGTTACCATCGAATCTGTTGAAAACGGCTTCGGCGAAACCAAACTGTCCCGCGAAAAAAAGCCAAACGCGCTGCCGACTGGATCGCTTTGGAAGAAGCTATGGAAAACGGCGACATCCTGTCCGGCGTTATCAATGGCAAAGTCAAAGGTGGTCTGACTGTTATGATCAACAGCATCCGCGCATTCCTGCCAGGGTTCTTTGGTTGATGTACGTCCTGTAAAAGACACTTCTCACTTCGAAGGCAAAGAAATTGAATTCAAAGTGATCAAACTGGACAAAAAACGCAACAACGTTGTTGTGTCCCGCCGCGCTGTTCTGGAAGCTACTTTGGGCGAAGAACGCAAAGCCTTGCTGGAAAACCTGCAAGAAGGTTCAGTTATCAAAGGTATCGTTAAAAACATCACCGATTACGGTGCATTCGTTGACTTGGGCGGCATCGACGGTCTGTTGCACATCACCGACTTGGCATGGCGCCGTGTGAAACACCCAAGCGAAGTTTTGGAAGTTGGTCAAGAAGTAGAAGCTAAAGTCCTGAAATTCGACCAAGACAAACAACGCGTTTCTCTGGGTATGAAACAACTGGGCGAAGATCCTTGGAGCGGCCTGACCCGTCGTTACCCACAAGGTACCCGCCTGTTCGGTAAAGTATCCAACCTGACCGACTACGGTGCATTCGTTGAAATCGAACAAGGCATCGAAGGTTTGGTACACGTTTCCGAAATGGATTGGACCAACAAAAACGTACACCCAAGCAAAGTTGTTCAACTGGGTGACGAAGTTGAAGTAATGATCCTGGAAATCGACGAAGACCGCCGCCGTATCTCTTTGGGTATGAAACAATGCCAAGCCAACCCTTGGGAAGAATTTGCCGCCAACCACAACAAAGGCGACAAAATCTCCGGCGCAGTTAAATCTATCACTGACTTCGGCGTATTCGTAGGTCTGCCTGGTGGCATCGACGGCCTGGTTCACTTGTCTGACCTGTCTTGGACTGAAGCCGGCGAAGAAGCTGTACGCAAATACAAAAAAGGCGAAGAAGTTGAAGCCGTTGTATTGGCCATCGACGTTGAAAAAGAACGCATCTCTTTGGGTATCAAACAACTGGAAGGTGATCCGTTCGGCAACTTCATCAGCGTAAACGACAAAGGTTCTTTGGTTAAAGGTTCTGTGAAATCTGTTGACGCCAAAGGTGCCGTAGTAGCTCTGTCTGAAGAAGTTGAAGGCTACCTGCCTGCTTCTGAATTCGCTGCTGACCGCGTTGAAGACCTGACTACCAAACTGAAAGAAGGCGACGAAGTTGAAGCCGTTATCGTTACCGTTGACCGCAAAAACCGCAGCATCCGTCTGTCTGTTAAAGCGAAAGACGCTAAAGAAACCGCGAAGCGCTGAATTCAGTTAACGCCGCTGCAACTGCCAATGCCGGTACTACCAGCCTGGGCGACTTGCTGAAAGCCAAACTGTCCGGCGACCAAGAATAAGGTTGCAGACATGACGAAGTCTGAATTGATGGTTCGCCTTGCAGAAGTGTTTGCCGAAAAAAATGGCAACCAACTGCTGGCTAAAGATGTCGAATACAGTGTGAAAAGTCTTGGTTGATACCATGACCCGCTCACTGGCTCGTGGACAACGTATCGAAATCCGCGGCTTCGGCAGCTTCGACTTGAACCACCGCCCTGCCCGTATCGGGCGCAACCCCAAAACCGGCGAACGCGTGGAAGTGCCTGAAAAGCATGTTCCTCACTTCAAACCGGGTAAAGAGTTGCGTGAGCGTGTAGACTTGGCATTGCAAGAAAAGTGCTCGTTAATACTTAGCAGCAAAACGCCGCAGAAATGCGGCGTTTTTTTTGTTTTCGCAAGAAATACAAAAGCCAGCTCTTTTTCACGCATACCTTAATCACATTCAACTATATTTACTACAATGCTTTTGCAAAAAACGCAGGCCGTCTGAAATCATTTATAATAGACCGACTATTCTGTAATGAAAACATCATTCCAACTACTGTCCAAACTATTACGGATGATGTTTCAACTATCACCAGTAAAGCATAATAAAGGTTACACATGAGCAATAGAGACCAACTATTCACACCACCTCCATTTGAAAACCACAGCCCATTGACTTGGTATCAAGCTGCAGCCGAACAGCCCAACTTCATCCGCGATGAAGCCCAAGCGCGAGCCATTGAATATTTGGATCGTTTGTGGACCGAGCTGATGATGTTTCAAACGCAAACGAAACCGTTTTCTCGGCCGTAGCTTGCGTTCCCCCCAAGTACCTAAAGGACTCTATTTTTATGGCGGCGTAGGACGCGGTAAAAGCTTTTTGATGGATGCTTTTTTCGGTTGTCTCCCTTATCGCCGTAAGCGTCGCGTGCATTTCCATGCTTTCATGGCCGAAATCCATCAACGCCTTAAAGTCTTGAAAAAGCGAAGCCAATCCCTTTAAAAAGCCGTTGCAACAGAAATTGCCAAAGAAACACGCGTTTTATGCTTTGACGAGTTTCACGTCAGTGATATTGCCGATGCCATGATTTTAGGGCGCTTGCTGGAAAAACCTGTTGAGTGAAGGTGTAGTCTTTGGTAGCCACTTCCAACTACGCTCCCATCCGAACTCTATCCTCAAGGCCAAAAACCGCAGCAGTTTTCCTGCCAACCATCGCCCTTATCGAGTCCAACCTAACCGTTTTAAATGTGGATGGCGGCGAAGATTACCGCTTGCGTACGCTGCGTCCTGCCGAAATTTTCTTTGTCCCCAATAATGAAGAAAACGAGCAAAAACTCGCTGCTTTATTTAAAGAAATGAGCGGAATCTCTGAATTAAACCCAGGCATAAGCATTATTCATGGACGGGAAATTCCCCATAAAGCCCAGTCAGAACGCGCCATCTGGTTTGATTTCCGCGCATTATGTTTCGGCCCGCGCTCACAAGCTGACTATTTGTATTTAGCCGAACATTACGAGATGGTTTTCCTTTCAGGATTAGAACGTCTAACCCCGCAAGAAAAAGCAGAAGCACGCCGTCTGACATGGTTAATTGACGTTTTATACGATTTCCGTGTGAAGCTGTGCGCCACCAGCGCAGTTGGCGTAAACGATATTTACGTCGAAGGCGATTTTGCCGAAGAATTTACCCGTACAGCCAGCCGTATGATCGAAATGCAATCCGAAGTCTATTTGGAACAACCACACCTGACTTTAAGCAAATAATGCCTTTCCCAAAAAGGGGCGAAATTTGGTAGAATACACTTCCCTCGCCTCTTGGCTACGATAACCCACCTTTCAATAAAAACAAGGACATAACATGGCCATCGAACGTACGATTTCCATCATCAAACCCGATGCAGTAGAAAAAAACGTCATCGGCAAGATTTACAGTCGCTTTGAAGAAAACGGCTTGCGCATTATTGCGGCAAAAATGAAACATCTCTCTGAGCGTGAAGCAAAAGAGTTTTATGCCGTACACAAAGGCCGCCCTTTTTATGAAGACTTGGTTAAATTTATGACACGCAATCCTGTCATGATTCAAGTATTGGAAGGTGAAAACGCCGTTGCCAAAAATCGTGAACTGATGGGTGCAACCAATCCAGCCGATGCAGCTCCGGGCACAATCCGTGCCGACTTTGCAGAATCTGTCAGTGTTAATGCCGTACATGGTTCTGACAGCGTTGAAAATGCTGCGATTGAAATTGCTTACTTCTTCAGCCAAAGCGAAATCTGCCCTCGCTAAGAGTAAAAGCCTGCAGCCGCTTTACGGCCGTCCGATTCATATCGGACGGCAAAACTGCTTTGTATGTCCTACAAATTAAAGGCCGTCTGAAAACCCAAAGGCTTTTAAAGCAAAGGCTGCCCAATAAGCCTCTTTGCTTTAAAAGCTTTACTGAGAAACATAAAAATACATGAAAACCAATCTACTGAATTACGATTTAAACGGACTGACGCAACACTTTGCCGAAATGGGCGAAAAACCTTTTCGCGCCAAGCAAGTAATGCGTTGGATGCATCAAGCCGGTGCACAAAATTTTGAAGAAATGACTGATTTGGCCAAATCATTGCGCGCCAAGTTGAATGAACAAACCACAATCGAAGTGCCTAAATTAATGATGGCACAAGAATCTACTGATGGTACACGCAAATGGTTGCTGGATGTCGGCACGGGCAACGGTGTAGAAACCGTTTTCATTCCCGAAGCCGAACGCGGTACTTTGTGTATCTCTTCCCAAGTCGGTTGCGCATTGGAATGCACCTTCTGCTCTACCGGACGACAAGGTTTCAACCGCAACCTGACTGCCGCTGAAATTATCGGCCAGCTTTGGTGGGCCAATAAAGCCATGGGCGTTACCCCTAAAAACGAACGCGTTATCTCCAACGTGGTGATGATGGGCATGGGCGAACCCATGGCAAACTTTGATAATGTTGTTACCGCCTTGAGTATTATGCTGGATGATCACGGCTACGGCTTGAGCCGCCGTCGCGTAACCGTTTCCACTTCAGGGTATGGTTCCACAAATGGACAGACTGCGTGATGCAATGCCTGTTGCTTTGGCTGTATCTTTACATGCATCCAACGATGAAGTGCGCGATCAAATTGTTCCACTCAACAAAAAATACCCGCTCAAAGAATTGATGGCGGCCTGTCAACGTTATCTGGTCAAAGCCCCACGCGACTTTATTACCTTTGAATACGTTATGCTCGACGGTATCAACGATAAAGCACAACATGCGCGTGAATTGATTGAATTGGTTAAAGACGTACCCTGCAAATTCAATCTGATTCCGTTCAATCCTTTCCCAAATTCCGGCTACGAACGTTCTACTAATGAAAATATCCGTGTCTTCCGCGATATTCTGCAACAAGCCGGCTTTGTCGTTACTGTCCGCAAAACCCGCGGCGACGATATCGATGCTGCTTGCGGACAACTGGCCGGACAAGTACAAGATAAAACACGCCGCCAACAAAAATGGCAACAGATTTTGGTCGAACAATAAGGTTAATTATGAAAATCAAGTTCGGATTCGCGTTACTTACCGCACTGACTCTTTCAGCCTGTGCGTCCTCTTCCGGCCCAAGCCCTAAAGAACGTGCCATTCAAGTTTCTAATATCAAAACTCAACTGGCTGTGGAATATATGCGTGGCCAAAACTACCGCCAAGCTACTGAAAGTATCGAAGAGGCGCTTAAGTTCAATTCAAAAAATGACCTTGCTTGGTTGGTACGTGCCGAGATTTATCAGTATTTGAAAGTCAAAGACAAAGCTCAAGAAAGCTTTCTTAAAGCGTTGTCTTTAAAACCTGATAGTGCGGAAGTTAACAACAACTACGGTTGGTTCTTGTGCAATCAAATGAATGCACCAGCAGAATCTTTGGCTTATTTTGACAAAGCACTGGCCGACCCAACCTACCCAAGCCCCTTTATTGCCAACATGAATAAAGGCATTTGCAGCGCAAGGTTAGGCCAATACTCTTTAGCCCAAGCCTATTTGGAAAGGTCTTTAGCAGCGAATCCGCAATTCTTCCCTGCTTTCAAAGAACTTGCCCGAACCAAAATGATGGCAGGCAATCTGAACGATGCCGACTATTATTTCCGCCAATACCAAAGCAAAGTTGATGTCCTGCAGGCTGATGATTTGCTTTTAGGCTGGCGTTTGGCTACCGCCTTGGGCAATAAACACGCCGCATACGAATACGAAGCCCAACTTAGGGCAAACTTCCCCTATTCAGACGAACTACAAACTGTCACAACGGGCCACTAAATGGAAAATAATGAAAAAATCAACTACGACACACAAGCCGCCAAAACATTGGGGGATGAATTACGCAGACACAGAACTGATGCCAAAATCGATATTCAAGATGTTGCTTCACGTTTGAAAACTGTCTGCCGAACAAATTGATGCTTTGGAAAAAGGGGAATATTCAGGCTTTCCCGGTTTAGTCTTTTGTTTCAGGCTATCTGCGTTCATATGCACGATTTCTGAAAATAGATGAACAAACCATCGCCAAACATTTGCTCTCCATTACTCCGCAACTTGAAGACCATGTATACGCGGTAACACGCAGTGCCAACGCCGGCTTAAGCTACCAAGACACTGAAAAGCAGGGTTTCCCAAAATGGATATTGGGGATAGCCGCACTGGCTTTAGCTGTAGGCGGCGTTTACTTTTGGCAAAAGCAAATCCAGTTTTGAAAAACGAACAGGCAAATATTCAAAACAGCAAAGATGTTGCTGATACGATGAAAAACGCCTGCCTTAAAAACGGATAATGTTGCCGTTAGCGAAATGACGGAAGACGGCAAAAAAGAAATTACCAATAAGCCTGAAGTGGCTAATGATCAAGCTACTTCTGAGGCTTCTGCCGTAGCTCAAGAAGAGAAGCCTGCCGTCAAAGTTGAGAAAGACGAACTTTGGATTAAAGTCCAATACCGAAGCAATCTGATCATTACAGACAAAGATGGAAAAGTAGTATTCAGCCGTATCGTTCCAGCCGGAAGCGAACAACGTCTGAGAGGCGGCGCGCCTTACAATGTTTGGATCGGTATTGCAGCCGGCTCGGAAGCCAATTACGGCGGCACACCTATCGAACCTTTGAAAATACCGTGTTGCCGGTGAAAAATCCGCCTCTTTTGTTGCAGGAAAAAACTAAAATGACCACACCTAAACGCCGTCAGACACATCAAGTCAAAATTGACCATCTCATCATCGGCTCGGATGCGCCCGTTGTTGTGCAATCCATGACCAATACCGACACCGCAGATGCAGCAGCAACCGCCCGACAGGTCAAAGAGTTGAGCGATGCCGGCTCGGAAATGGTCCGCATCACGGTCAATACTCCTGAAGCGGCTTCCAAAGTCGCCGAAATCCGCAGCCGCTTAGACGATATGGGCTACACCACGCCCTCTGATTGGTGATTTTCCATTTTCAATGGCGAACGCTTATTGGCCGAATTTCCTGAGTGCGGCAAAGCCCTGTCTAAATACCGCATCAATCCGGGCAATGTCGGCAAAGGCGCAAAAGGCGATGAAAAATTTGCCTTTATGATTCGTACTGCCGCAGAAAACAATAAAGCCGTACGCATCGGTGTGAACTGGGGTTCGCTTGATCAAAGCCTTGCCAAACGTATGATGGATGCCAACCTAGCTTCTGCTACACCGAAGCCGCCTGAAGAAATCATGAAAAGAGGCTTTGATTGTTTCGGCGCTGGAATCGGCAGAAAAAAAGCCGTGGCTTTTAGGGCTTGCCTGAAGACAAAATCATTTTGTCGTGCAAGGTCAGCGCCGTACAAGACTTGATTCAGGTTTACCGCGAATTAGGCAGCCGTTGCCGTTACCCGCTCCATCTCGGTCTGACTGAGGCTGGCATGGGCAGCAAGGGCATTGTGGCTTCCACCGCAGCTTTGTCCGTATTGTTGCAAGAAGGCATCGGCGACACCATTCGAATTTCCCTTACGCCCGAACCCGGCTCCCCGCGTACACAAGAAGTCATTGTCGGTCAAGAAATCCTGCAAACCATGGGCTTGCGCTCCTTTACGCCAATGGTTACAGCCTGCCCGGGTTGCGGCCGTACTACCAGTACCGTATTCCAAGAGTTGGCTCAAGACGTACAAAACTATTTACGCCAAAAAATGGCTGTTTGGCGCACTGAATATCCAGGCGTTGAATCATTGAACGTCGCCGTGATGGGTTGCGTGGTAAATGGTCCGGGCGAAAGCAAACTTGCCGATATCGGTATCAGCCTGCCAGGTACAGGCGAAACACCGGTTGCGCCGGTTTATGTAGACGGCGAACGGAAAGTTACCCTCAAAGGCGACAATATCGCTGCCGAGTTTTTACAAATCGTTGAAGATTATGTCAAAACCAACTATTGTGAAGGTGGCGCAAAACGTAAGCAAAACCGCATTATTCCGATTCAATCTGCCTAAAACATTTTCAAGATAAAGAGGCCGTCTGAAAATATGTTGGGCAAACTGGATACTTGGCTGACTGAGCATCCCAAACGCAAGGATTTGCATGGTTGGCGACGCTTTATCGTTGAATTTTGGTTCTTCGGTTTGAAAGAAGCACGAGCCTGCTTATTTGCAGGCTTGTTTTTCATTGCCATGTTCCTCGTTCCGAAAACAGGCTGGTTGGGGATTTCGCGCTACGACCTGCTGCTGATTTTTGCTGTTTCCGTACAAGCAGCCATGCTGTATTTCAAGCTGGAAACTTGGGATGAAGTGAAATCGATTACGCTGTTTCACTTGGTGGGCTTTGCTTTAGAGTGGTTCAAGACATCAGGCGATATCCAGTCTTGGAGCTATCCGGACGAGGCTTACACTAAAATCGGCGGCGTACCGCTGTTTGCGGGCTTTATGTATGCCGCAGTCGGCAGCTATATCATTCAAGCATGGCGGCTGTTTGACCTTAAAATCAAAAGTCATCCGCCGTATTGGCTGGGTACTTTGTGCGCACTGGCGATTTATATCAATTTCTTCACCCATCACTATATCGGTGACTATCGCTGGTATCTTGCAGCTTTTGCTCTCGGCCTATACGCCCGGACAACGGTCTTATACACGCCCTATGACACCACTCGCAGAATGCCGCTCCTGCTCGCTTTCGTCCTGATTGGATTTTTTATTTGGCTGGCGGAGAATTTGGGAACCCTATTCGGCGTTTGGCGTTATCCAAACCAAATCGGCGCGTGGGCATCGGTACACATCAGCAAATGGAGTTCATGGGCATTACTGGTGATGATGACTTTTACCATCGTTGCGAATTTAAAACACATCAAACATACCATCAGCGTATCAAAAGATTAGTTGTTTAACATTTGAAAAAAGGCCGTCTGAAACTTTCAGACGGCCTTTAATTTTCAACAATCAATTAAACAAACTTAAGGCTTTAACAAACACCATAATGACGCCATAGCCCAAAGGGAATGCAGACCAAAGCCCAGCGCCACCATACGCCGATACCGCCCGCTGATACTTTCTTACTGATCAGATAGGCATCGGATACAGCGGTTTCATCATCGGGGTTGCCGCTATGTGCCGCGACCTTAATGTCTTTTTCGTGATGCTTTTCATGAACCGAACGGACACTCAAATTACACAACAAACCGACAATCAACAAACCTGCCATGATGTACATGGTAATGCTATAAGCCTCGGCAGCCGGAACGCCGCTTTCAATTTGGCTTTGGCGGATATAGTTGACCAACACCGGGCCAATAACGGCCGCAGTTGACCACGCCAGCAAAATCCTGCCGTGGATTGCACCGACTTGATAAGTGCCGAACAAATCCTTCAGATACGCCGGAATCGCTGCAAAACCGCCGCCATACATGGAAATGATGACGCAGAACCCAATAACAAACAAAGCCTTGTTACCGCTCTCGCCAATAGACGGAATGGCAAAATACAACAGCGAGCCGAGCACAAAGAAAATAGTATAAGTATTTTTACGCCCGATTTTGTCGGACACGCTGGACCACAAAAAACGGCCGCCCATATTAAACAGGCTCAACAGACTCACAAAACCTGCCGCCGCACCCGCGCCAATGGCAGCCTGTTTTACCGACAGAAGTTTCGGAAAAACAGCTCCTGAATCATGACGGAAGCCTGTCCCAAACACGCCGATACCGGCTGTTACATTCAAACACAACACCCAAAACAAGAGCCAGAATTGCGGCGTTTTCATGGCTTGTGAGACATTGACATGATTGCTGCTGACCAATTTGCTTTTGTTTTTCGGCGCAACATAACCTTTAGGTTTCCAGCCATCGGCAGGTATGCGGATGGTAAACGTGCCGAACATCATCAACACCAGATAAAACAATCCTAAAACGACAAAAGCCTGCGCTACGCCAACCGAAGTTTCACTGGAGAAAAAACTCATCAGCGACACGGATAAAGGCGAGGCCAACATCGCGCCGCCGCCAAAACCCATAATCGCCAAACCTGTCGCCATGCCCGGTTTATCGGGAAACCATTTCATCAGTGTCGATACAGGCCCGATATAGCCCAAGCCCAAACCAACCCCGCCAATCACACCGTTGCCCAAATAAAGCAAAAACAGATTGTGCGTATGGACGCCGATCGCCGACACAAAAAAGCCCAAGCTAAAGCAGCAGGCAGCAACAAACATCGCCTTTACGCGGCCCAACGCGTTCCATCCATGTACCGAACATAGCCGCTGACGCGCCCAACATCGCCAAGGCAATACTGAAAATCCAACCGACCGTGGTCAGCTTCCAATCTCCTGCAGCCGACTCAGTAATACCGATAAGCTTGGTCAGCGGCGCATTGAACACGGAATAAGCGTATATCTGCCCGATGGCAAGATGCACGGCCAAAGCGGCAGGGCGGTACCAGCCAACGATTAAAGCCAGGGTTTGGCAATGGTCGCCTCACGGTCTAGAAATTTCATAAAATCCTCTTGTCTATGTGTGTCAAACGCTGATTCCATATCATGCGGAATCAAAAAATTGTTGACAATATTTTAGCATAATCTCCCCTTTATCCTTTTTTCTGCTCCATGATAATTTTGCGTATCAGACAGAAAAAACATTCATCTAAACCATTTCTTCACGCCCATATCGATAAAAAGGCCGTCTGAAAATTCTTTCAGACGGCCTTTTCATTCATATCGTTTTATGCGGCGAAAGCGTTTGGCAACTTCATCCCAGTTAACGATTTCCCAGAAACCTTTCAGGTAGTTAGGACGGCTGTTGCGGTAGTCGATGTAGTAGGCGTGTTCCCATACGTCGCAAGTCAACAGCGGAGTGTTTTCAGTAGTCAGCGGAGTACCTGCATTGGAAGTAGAAACCAGATCCAATTCACCGGCAGGCGTTTTTACCAACCATGCCCAACCGGAGCCGAAAGTACCAGCCGCGCAAGCATTGAACGCTTCTTGGAATTTCTCGAAGCTGCCCCATTTGGCGTCGATGGCTGCAGCCAATTCGCCGGCAGGTTTGCCTTGGCCTTTAGGGGTAAAGCCCAGCCAGTAGAAAGTGTGGTTCCAAGTTTGGGCAGCGTTGTTGAAACATACCGCCGGAAGATTTTTTCACGATTTCTTCCAAAGGCATTTCTTCAAACTCAGTGCCTTTTGATTTGATTGTTCAAATTGGTGATGTAAGTTTGATGGTGTTTGCCGTAGTGGAAACTCCAAAGTTTCTTTTGGTCAGATGAGGGGACAATGCATCCAGTTCATAAGGCAATTGTGGCAGCTTGTGTTCCATTTTTATGCTCCTAATTATTGATATTTATATTTTGGTAGTGTGTGTTGTCAAATCGACAACATGGCTATTTTACCTGCTTTAGCCTAAACAAACCAATTGAACTTACACTGCGCTATAATAGTGGATTGCAATTTTCCAGCCAGAGATGCCCGTCATGAGCAATTATTCCGATATGCCGTCTGAAGACCGTGAAATCAGCGCATTGTCACTGCCGCCACATTCCACAGAAGCGGAGCAATCCGTCTTAGGCGGCCTGATGCTGGAAAATTCTGCTTGGGACCGTATTGCCGATGTCGTTTCCGGTGAGGATTTTTACCGCCACGAACACCGCCTGATTTTTCGTGCGATTGCCAACCTGATTAATGAAAGCCGCCCAGCCGACGTCATTACCGTTCAAGAAAGTTTGGAACGCAATGAAGAATTGGAAGCAGCAGGCGGATTCAACTATCTGATTACGCTGGCGCAAAACACGCCATCTGCTGCCAATATCCGCCGCTACGCCGAAATCGTGCGCGAACGTTCCATCATGCGCCAGCTTGCCGAAGTCGGCACGGAAATTGCACGCAGCGCATACAATCCGCAAGGGCGCGATGCAGGCCAGCTTTTGGACGAGGCAGAAAACAAAGTATTCCAAATCGCCGAAAGTACCGCCAAATCCAAACAAGGCTTTCCTTGAGATGCCCGACCTTTTGAAAGAAGTGGTCGAGCGCATCGATATGCTTTATTCGCGCGACAATCCTGATGAAGTAACCGGTATATCGACTGGTTTTATCGACCTCGACAAAAAAACATCAGGCCTTCAACCGGGCGATTTGATCATCGTCGCAGGCCGTCCTTCCATGGGTAAAACCGCATTTTCGATCAACATCGCTGAACACGTTGCCGTAGAAAGACAAATTGCCTGTCGCCGTATTCTCGATGGAGATGGGCGGTGCGCAGCTGGTCATGCGTATGCTGGGTTCAGTCGGACGTTTGGACCAAAGCGTTTTAAAAACCGGCAGATTGCAAGACGAACACTGGGGCCGTCTGAACGAAGCGGTCGTTAAACTCTCAGATGCACCCATGTATATCGATGAAACGCCGGGCTTGACCGCGCTCGAACTGCGCGCCCGCGCCCGTCGTCTTGCGCGCCAGTTCAACGGTAAATTGGGCTTGATCGTTATCGACTATCTGCAATTAATGTCAGGCTCCGGCCGTTCTGACAACCGTGCTTCCGAGCTTGGCGAAATCTCGCGCTCCCTCAAAGCATTGGCTAAAGAGTTGCAAGTTCCCGTCATTGCCCTGTCGCAGTTGAGCCGTACCGTTGAACAGCGTACCGACAAACGCCCGATGATGTCCGATTTGCGTGAATCCGGCGCAATCGAACAAGATGCCGACTTGATTATGTTCATGTATCGTGATGAATACTACAACTCAGAATCACCCGCAAAAGGCTTGGCGGAATGTATTATCGGCAAACACCGTAACGGTCCAGTCGGGAAAGTATTCCTCACTTGGATGGGGCAATTTACCAAATTTGATAATGCCGCCTATGTTCCAGAATCCATGTTGATGGAAGATTGAGACAGATTGTCTGAAAAACTAACCGAATTTCATATTTCATTAGTCACGCATTACAAAATCGTTTAAAATAAATCTAATAAAAGCAAAAGCATTGCCGCAGGCAAATGCAAAAGAGAAAACGTCAGTTACCCAACACATTACTACCAAAAAATCACTCATGTATCAGACACAAAAAGGCTTCACCCTAATTGAGTTGCTGATCGTCATTACTATTGCAGCAGTAATGGCCGTCATCGCACTTCCCAATATGAATCAATGGATTGCCTCCAGACGTGCGGCATCGCAAGCAGAGCAAATTGCTAATCTGCTGCGTTTCGCGCGAAATGAGGCCGTCCGTCTCAATCTTCCCGTTTACATCTGCCCGGTCAAAATTAAATCCGATGGCTCGCAATAATGGTTGCGATTCCAAAATACAGTGCCGGTACAGTGGTATGTTGGCTTACGCCGATCAAAAACGAAGACTTACGCTATCAAAAACGATGCAGTCGATTTATCCATCCGCTCCATTATTCTCAATGGAGACACCGACAAAGTGGAATACAGCTTCAACTATATCCCTATCGGCAATGACCGTTCTGCCCTCTCTGCTTCAGCTTCAAAAGAAGTCTGGTGGAGATTCCTGCCCAATGGTACATTTGGCCATTCAACCGATGGCAAGAATTATCAATTTTCAGACGGCCACATCAAAATCAGCCTGACGGATAAATCCGCCACCGATGCTGAAAACCAAGAAAGCCCGTGCTACCGTACTTTTAATCAATGGCAATGGGCATGTCGAAATCTGTGCTAAAAACGATGAGCGCAAAATGTGCGAATACACTTCCAAATAATAACAACGGTATCTTATGAACATTACTAATCCTACTCATCTCAGATCATTTAAAGGCCGTCTGAAAACGAGCTCAACAAGCTTTACTCCAAAACTTCAATCAGGTATGACCCTGATTGAAGTTTTGATTGCCATGTTTGTCCTTGCCATCGGCGTACTCGCCCTTCTGGCTGTTCAATTACGTACCGTATCCAGCGTGCGTGAGTCTGAAAATCAAACCACAGTCGCCCAAATTACGCAAAATCTGATCGAAGGCATGCTCATTAATCCGACGCTCTCTGAAGAAACCGATACTGCAGGGGAAAAAACCTCCCGTTATAAAAAATCCTATGATGCCTACCTCACATCTGGCTCTGAACAGCTGAAAGACTCAAAGCAAACTAATGAATTTAAAGAAAAAATGACGAAAGCGCAACTTGCACAGGCTCAAATTGTACAGTTTAAAACCGATTTAGCCAAAGCCCTTCCCGAAGCCCAAGTCTTCTCGACCATCTGCAAAGATTCTTCCGGCGCAGAGCCAACTTACGAAAATGGGTTTAACGCAAAATGCGATGGCAAAGGCGATACAACCATCGTGAAAGTTTTATGGTTGCAAGATGTTGAAGAAGAAAATAGCACAAAAGATCTCAACACATCGGGGCATCACGTTGTCTATACCTACCAATCACGCGTAAGAGACTAACAATGAACAATAAACGCTTACTCAACCATATTCCCAATAAAACCGCGATGCGCGGTTTCAGCATCCTTGAATTTCTGGTTGCCAGTCTGCTCAGTATGATCGTCTTAATGGCTGTCAGCTCCACCTACTTTACTGCACGCGGATTGAACAAATCTGCCAACACCCGTATCGGTATCCAACAAGATTTGCGTAACACCGCCAATATGATCGTCCGTGATGCGCGTATGGCAGGCAATTTCGGCTGCTTCAATATGTCGAATTCTCCCGCCTCTGCAGTAATAGAAGACAAAAGCTCGGATGAATACACATTGAAAACAGCTAGTGTGAATAAGCTGTTACCGGTTAAAGAAATCAATAAATTAGGCTATGCAGGTTTTGCTCAAACCGGCAAAGCCCTGCTGTTTCAATATGGAATCGACAAAGCAAACCCTGCTGCAAAAACTGCTATTGTCAGTAGCTGCTCAGGCATTGCAAAGCCTCAAACAGAAATTAAAGATTTAGCTGCGGCAAAATTGGCTTTAAAAATTAACGACTCTGATCAAGACGGCAGTATCGCCATCATGAAACATGAAATGATTGCCTACGCTGTCGGCAAACTTGGTGAAGAGAGCGGTTTGTTCCGTTTCCAATTATCAAATGATGGCTCATGGAGTAATCCGCAGCTGTTGATTAAAGGCATTACAACCATGGATATCCACTATATCTATGCAGAATGTCCTGATTCTGAAAATGCATCTGCCAGTGGAGTAAATACAGAATCATTTGATTACAAAAACGCATTGGATATCTCAGCTGAGGCTAAGTCTCCGGCTTCTATCCAAATCGTACTGAATAACGGCAGTATTGACCCATCAAAAGAACAAGACAATAAAGTCGATATCTATAATATTAATGCCACTATCCGCGGAGGAAACGTATGCGCCGACCGATCACTCTAATCAAACCTGACCGGCAGCAGGGCTATGCTTTGTTTATCGTCTTAATGATGATGGTCGTCATCGCCCTGCTCGTGGTCACAGCTACCCAGTCATACAATACTGAACAGCGTATCAGCACCAATGATGCCGACCGCAAACTGGCAACCACCCTAGCCGAAGCGGCACTGCGTGAAGGTGAAAATCAAATTTTTGATATTGAAGGTAAAAAGACTACTTTTACCGCAAAATGTGAAAAAGGTTTATGTTCCACACCAAACGTAAAATCCAATGGCGATTTTACTGAAGAAGGTAGCCCAACCGTAGATGCTTGGAAGCGTGAATGCGACAAAAGCCTGTGTATTGACACCAATGGTACGGAATATCCTTTAGATAAAAAAAGCGGCATCGCAAACAATCCACGCTACATCATCGAATATTTAGGCAAAACTACCGAGGGTCGAATTACCTACCGTGTTACAGCCAAAGCATGGGGTAAGAATGCCAATACCCAAGTCATTCTTCAGTCTTACGTTGCCAGCGAATAATAAAATGAATACCACCTCTACCCAACAACTAGGCTTACGCTGGTTGAGATGATGATTGCCGTCGCCATCTTAGCCATCCTGAGCGTCATTGCCATTCCCTCTTACAACCGCTACATTGAACGCGGCTACCAATCACAAGCGCATGCCGAGTTAGTCGCCATCAATTCCGCTTTTAAAAACCAGATGGTTAAAAATCCAAAGTGGAAAACTGATGAGGTTAAAACTCAGTTGGATGACTTTATTTCCTCATATAAAGGCCATAAAGATTTGGCAGACAAATACAAATACTCTACCGAAATGATTGATACCAATAAAAGCCGAGCCTATCGTTTGAAAGCCATACCCACCAAAACAGGCTATACCCTTTCCGTTTGGATGGATAGTTTGGGCAATGCTTACAAATGTACTGATATTAATTCTGCCAAGGATTCCAAAACTACAATGACCAATGGCAAAGGTTGCGAATCGGTTTCCAAAAAGAAATCTTCTTAGTCTGACAACCATAAAAAAGCAGTGTCATTTTATCGACACTGCTTTTTTTATTTTACTGCTTCCAATCATCGTCTCGGCGTTGGCGTTTTAACAAGATCCTGACTGCGCCATCATTGCCTTGTCGAGGCTCGACATAAGCCAACACATCAGGATGCTGCATCAACCAGCGGCGCGTCATATTTTTCAAAACCGGTTTATAGCCTGAGGAACCTAAGCCGCTACCGTGGACAATCTCGCCGCAAACGCCACGTTTTTTCGTAAACTCAATAAATTCGTTCAATACCTGCTGCGCTTCTTCCTGCGTATAGCCGTGCAAATCTACATCCGCCACCACGGGATAATGGCCGTTTCGCAAACGCATCAAATCATTTTTACCCTGCCCATTTTTACTGAACGAAGCCGGCGGTTCTTCCCAGCCGCCGCTGCCCACATAAAAATAATCTTCCTGCTCCAAAGTCGCCATTTCTTTAGGGCGCGGCTTGATCGGAGATTTATCACGGGGCTGTTCATAATAGTTGCCGGCATTTTTCAAAGGCATAACCTTGCCAACTGCCTTGCTGAAATCCACATCCTCTACCTGCTTTTTAGCCTTCGCTTCCGCTTCCCGCTCCGCTGCTTCCTTTTTCGCCTGTTTGCCCAAAGCCTTCAGCGTTTCTTGAAAGTTTACCGTCATGATTTGTCCTTTCTAAAAAATTGATTGCACTCATTATAGCAAACCCGGCTACAAGGCCGTCTGAAAGACTCTTATCATCGCTTCTTGTTTAGGGTATAGTATTAACGCATTGCCAGTCTTACAAAAGAGAGAAATCATGTTTAAACGCCCGGAAGAAATCATCGTCTTGATACTTGCCCTATTATGGGTCGGACTCAGCTACTACTTTGCCGCCATCCTGATTTCAGATGCCTACACCATTCTCCTGATTACCGTACTGACTTTCGTTTGGGCGGCCATCTGTTTCCTTTTATGGCAACGCAACTTAAGCCGTCATATTTGGCCGCTGTTCCTCGGCAGCCTGGTTGCCTGCTGGTGGCCGTACTTCACTTGGCTTGCAAGCGATGTTCCCGAAGGCACATGGTATTCAGGCTGGACATTCAAATCCATTATCGCCCTGATTCCCGTTGTTGCCGCTTATGTCTTCAAGTGGAAACAAAGCCGGAAAAACAAAATCTCCAACACCATTGCCTGATACCTCGCGCCGTCTTTTTCAGACGGCGTTTTCCATATCTGACATAACGCTCAGACTGTCAACAATCCCAATAAAATGCTATACTCTTCACACGATTTAACACCCTAAAACAGGCCGTCTGAAAGACTTATCAAGATGATCAGCAAACAAGAATACCAAGCCCAAGCCGCACAAGGTTACAACCGCATTCCACTCGTTCAAGAGCTGCTTGCCGACTTGGACACACCGCTCTCAATCTACCTCAAACTTGCCAACAAGCCTTTCACCTACCTGCTCGAATCCGTTGTCGGTGGCGAACGCTTCGGCCGCTATTCCTTTATCGGCCTGCCTTGCAGCCACTATCTCAAAACCAGCGGCAAACATGTCGACGTGTATCAAAACGGCGAAATCGTCGAACAACACGACGGCAATCCCCTGCCCTTTATCGAAGCCTTCCACAACCGCTTCAAAACGCCCGAAATCCCAAGCCTGCCGCGCTTTACCGGCGGCCTGGTCGGCTACTTTCGGTTATGAAACCATCTACAATTTCGAACATTTTGCCCACCGCCTGAAACATACGGCCAAAGCCGATCCGCTCGGTACGCCCGACATCCTCCTGATGCTCTCGCAAGAGCTTGCCGTAGTGGATAACCTAAGCGGCAAAATCTACCTGATTGTTTATGCCGATCCCATCTCAAGCCAACGGCTACGAACGCGCGCGCGAACGTCTTGAAGACATCCGTACCCAGTTACGCCAAAGTTGCGCCATCCCGCTTTCCCTCGGCAGCAAGCAGACGCAAGCAGTCAGCGAATTTGGAGAAGAACCTTTCAAAGCCTGCGTCAACAAAATCAAAGACTACATCTCTGCAGGCGACTGCATGCAGGTTGTCCCCAGCCAACGCATGAGCATGGAATTTACCGACAATCCGCTTGCCCTCTACCGCGCCCTGCGTACGCTGAACCCATCGCCGTATATGTTCTACTACGATTTCGGCGATTTCCATATTGTCGGCTCTTCGCCCGAAATCCTCGTCCGCCGCGAACGCGACGATGTCATCGTCCGCCCTATCGCCGGCACACGCCTGCGCGGCAAGACACCAGCCGAAGACCTCGCCAACGAGCAAGACCTGCTGAGCGATGCCAAAGAAATTGCCGAACACGTCATGTTGATTGACTTAGGACGCAACGACGTAGGCCGCATCAGTAAAACCGGCGAAGTCAAAGTCACCGACAAAATGGTGATTGAAAAATACTCCCATGTAATGCACATCGTCTCCAACGTCGAAGGCCGTCTGAAAGACGGCATGACCAACATGGACATCCTCGCCGCTACCTTCCCGGCAGGCACACTTTCCGGCGCCCCCAAAGTCCGCGCCATGGAAATCATCGAAGAAGTCGAACCGAGCAAACGCGGCATCTACGGCGGCGCAGTCGGCGTATGGAGTTTCAACAACGACATGGACTTGGCCATTGCCATCCGCACCGCCGTGATTAAAAACAATACCCTCTTCGTCCAAAGCGGCGCAGGCGTAGTTGCCGACTCTGACCCAACCTCCGAATGGCAGGAAACGCAGAACAAAGCCCGCGCAGTAATACGCGCAGCGCAAATGGTGCAAGAAGGGTTGGATAAATAATTTTCAGACGGCCTGCGCTCTGAAATGACTAAACAACAAGATTATGATACTAAACGAAAAACAACTAAAATCCATCAGCAAATTCCTCAGCTTTATCTTGCGCCATCATCCCGAGCAAATCGGCATTACTTTGGATAAAGACGGCTGGGTGGATATTGATACCCTGCTGATGCAGGTAAATCATCCCGAGCGCGGCTTTACGGGCAATCCGCTGACCTACGAAGTATTGTTGGAAGTGGTCGAAAACAACGATAAAAAACGTTTTACCCTTTCTGAAGACGGCAAACGCATCCGCGCTGCGCAAGGTCATTCGACGGCACAAGTTCAGGTTGAACACAAAGTGGCAGCGCCTCCTCAGATTTTGTATCACGGTACGGCTGAACGCTCTGTTCCGTCTATTTTGGAGCAAGGCCTGCATTCTGCCTCGCGCCATTTTGTCCATCTATCTGCCGATGCCGCAACAGCCGTCAACGTCGGCTCCCGACACGGCAAACCGGTTGTATTGACCATCGACACTGTCGCCATGCTTGCGGCAGGGCATCAATTTTATCTGGCAGACAACGGCGTATGGTTAACTAAAAACGTTCCGCCGCAATTTATCGGCAAACTTTAAAACATCAGGCCGTCTGAAACCGTAAAACCATGTTCAGACGGCCTGCGAACACCCTACCCAAATTTCTTCATAAAGCGATTATCCATGAACACATCCCCCATCCTCCCTCCTGCTATGCTCGGCATTCTTGGCGGCGGACAATTAGGCAGAATGTTTACTGTTGCTGCCAAAACCATGGGCTACAAAGTAACCGTACTCGATCCCGACCCGAATGCGCCGGCGGCGGAATTTGCCGACCGCCATTTGTGCGCGCCGTTTGATGATGACGCAGCTTTGGAAAGAATTGGCAAAATGCGCTGCGGTTACGACTGAGTTTGAAAACGTCAATGCCGACGCGATGCGTTTTCTCGCCAAACACACCAATGTTTCCCCCAGCGGCGACTGCGTTGCCATCGCGCAAAACCGCATTCAGGAAAAGGCATGGATACGCAAAGCAGGCCTGCAAACCGCGCCGTATCAAGCGGTTTGCAAAGCCGAAGACATTACTGAAGAAAGCGTACAATTTCTGCCCGGCATCCTGAAAACCGCCACTTTGGGCTACGACGGCAAAGGCCAAATCCGTGTAAAAACATTGGATGAACTCAAAGCCGCGTTTGCCGAACACGGCGGCGTGGATTGCGTTTTGGAAAAAATGGTGGACTTTGCGCGGCGAGATTTCCGTTATCGTATGCCGTCTGAACAATGACAACGTGCAAACTTTCGACCCTGCCGAAAATATTCACGAAAACGGCATCCTCGCCTACTCCATCGTCCCTGCGCGACTGAGTGCCGACATTCAGCAACAGGCGCGACAAATGGCGCAGCGATTGGCCGATGAATTGAACTACGTCGGCGTATTGGCGGTAGAAATGTTTGTTGTCGGCGACACACATGAATTGGTCGTCAACGAAATCGCGCCGCGTCCGCACAATTCCGGCCACCATACCATCGACGCCTGCGCGGCAGACCAATTCCAGCAACAGGTCCGCCTGATGTGCAACCTGCCTCCGGCTGATACCAAATTGCTGAGTTCTTGCTGTATGGCGAATATTTTGGGCGACGTTTGGAAGGAAGACGGCGGCGAACCCAGAATGGCTGCCATTGCAAAGCAACCCGAATGCACATCTGCATCTTTACGGTAAAAAAGCCGCGCGCAAAGGCCGAAAAATGGGCCACTTTACCGTCTTGGCCAACGATGCGGACAACGCGTTCCAAACCGCACAAACCTTACATCAAAAGCCTGTAACCTTACCCACTTTTTCAGACGGCCTTTGATTGCCAAAGGCCGTCTGAAATCAATTTTTCCGACCATCCGCCATGAGCCTTCTGACCATCCTCCGTCCGGCAACCGAAAAAGACTGCCAAGCCATACACAATGCCCATCTGCATGCCGTTCAATACGCCTGCATCCGCAGTTACGATGAAACCATTATGCACACATGGGAAAGTCTGCTCGACATCAACAGCTATTTGGAAACCATCTCCGATAAAAACAAAGCCTTGTGGGTGGTCGAATACAGAGGGCTGATTCAAGGCTTCTTCCAAGTCGATTTCAAAGAAGCGCAACTGGACGCCTTATACGTCCATCCGCTCTTCCACAATCTCGGCTTGGGCACGGCCCTGCTCAGCCGCGCCGAAGAAATGGCACGAAATGCAGGCCTCAGCTTTCTCAAACTGTATGCCTCGCTCAATTCCGTGCCTTTCTATCGCCTCAACCGCTACGAATCGCTCGGTACTGCCGTGTTGCAGCTGAACAAAACCGTCCGCGTCGAATGCGAATTGATGCGCAAATACCTGTAATTTTCTCCTTCCTCCGTTGCTTTTTTGAAAGAAACCGATGTCCCGAATTGCCGCCCTGCCCGACCATCTTGTCAACCAAATCGCCGCCGGCGAAGTGGTCGAACGCCCTGCCAACGCCTTGAAAGAAATCGTTGAAAACAGTATCGATGCAGGCGCGACAGCGATTGATGTCGAACTGGCGGCGGCGGCATCCGCCTGATTCGCGTCAGCGACAACGGCAACGGTATCCATCCCAGACGACATCGAGCTTGCGCTCCACCGCCACGCCACCAGCAAAATTAAAACCTTAAACGATTTGGAACACGTTGCCAGCATGGGCTTTCGCGGCGAAGGCTTGGCCAGTATCGCCTCCGTCAGCCGCCTGACCCTGACCAGCCGTCAAGAAGACAGTTCGCACGCGACCCAAGTCAAAGCCGAAGACGGCAAACTCAGCAGTCCCTACGGCAGCCGCCCACCCCTGTCGGCACCACCATCGAAGCCGCCGAACTCTTCTTCAATACACCAGCGCGGCGCAAGTTCCTCAAATCTGAAAACACCGAATACGCCCACTGCGCCACCATGCTCGAACGCCTTGCGCTGGCGCATCCGCACATTGCCTTCTCACTCAAACGCGACGGCAAACAAGTGTTCAAGCTTCCTGCACAAAGCCTGCATGAACGTATTGCCGCCATTGTCGGCGATGATTTTCAGACGGCCTCATTGGAAATTGACAGCGGCAATGGCGCATTGCGGCTCTATGGTGCAATTGCCAAGCCGACTTTTGCCAAAGGCAAAACTGACAAACAATACTGCTTCGTCAACCATCGCTTTGTGCGCGACAAAGTCATGCTCCATGCCGTCAAACAGGCATACCGCGACGTATTGCACAACGCGCTGACGCCTGCTTTCGTCCTCTTTCTCGACCTGCCGCCCGAAGCCGTGGATGTCAACGTCCACCCGACCAAAACCGAAATCCGCTTCCGCGACAGCCAGCAGGTGCATCAACTTGTGTTCCACACGCTCAACAAAGCCCTTGCCGACACGCGCGCCGACTTGACCGAAAGCGTCAGCAACGCAGGCGAAGTGTTGCATGACATTACCGGCGTTATTCCTGCACCAATGCCGTCTGAAAACGACAGCGAAAATCTATTTGATAGCGCATCCAACTACCCGACAGGCAACAAACCCGATACACGCAATGCCTTTGGTTCATCAGGCAAAACCGCGCCCATGCCTTACCAAGCCGCGCGTGCGCCGCAACAACGCAGCCTGTCCCTGCGCGAAAGCCGCGCGGCCATGAATACTTACGCCGAGCTCTACAAAAAAACCGACGACATCGACCTTGAATTGAGCCAATTCGAGCAGGCACGTTTCGGCAATATGCCGTCTGAAATGCCTACCCAAAAAACAGATACGCTACTTTCAGACGGACTTCCCTCCCAATCCGAACTGCCGCCGCTCGGCTTTGCCATTGCCCAATTATTAGGCATCTACATCCTTGCCCAAGCCGAAGACAGCCTGTTGCTCATCGATATGCACGCTGCCGCCGAACGCGTCAACTACGAGAAAATGAAACGCCAACGTCAGGAAAACGGCAACCTGCAAAGCCAGCACCTGCTTATTCCCGTAACCTTTGCCGCGTCCCACGAAGAATGCGCCGCCCTTGCCGATCATGCCGAAACGCTGGCAGGCTTTGGCCTGGAACTGTCCGATATGGGTGGCAATACCCTTGCCGTCCGCGCAGTTCCCGCCATGCTCGGTAAAGCCGACGTCGTTTCGCTGGCCAAAGACGTATTGGGCGAACTCGCCCAAGTCGGCAGCAGCCAAACCATCAAAGAACACGAAAACCACATCCTCGCCACCATGTCCTGCCACGGCTCCGTCCGCGCCGGCCGCCAGCTTACCCTGCCGGAAATGAATGCGCTCCTGCGCGATATGGAAAACACACCGCGCAGCAACCAGTGCAACCACGGTCGTCCGACTTGGGTCAAACTGACTTTAAAAGAATTGGATGCGTTGTTTTTACGCGGACAGTAACGCCGATAAAAAGGCCGTCTGAAAATGCTTTCAGACGGCCTTTTAACTTATTTGCCCTTAACGAATATCCATAGGCGCAAACGATTTCACGGTTTCATCAATTGCTTTAACACGGGTCAGGAAGTCTTCCAATTGCGCAAGCGGCAATGCGCTTGGGCCATCGCATTTGGCTTGATCGGGATTGGCATGGGACTCAAGGAACAAACCGGCCAATCGGGTTGCCATGCCGGCAAGCGCCAAGTCCAATACTTGGGCGCGACGGCCGCCAGATGCAGCAGCGCCGGATTCGCGCGTTTGCAGGGAATGGGTTACGTCAAAAATAACGGGCAGGTTGTTACACGTTTTTTTCATCACCCCAAAGCCGAGCATATCGACCACCAAATTGTCGTAGCCGAAGTTTGCGCCGCGTTCGCACAAAATAATTTGTTCGTTGCCTGCTTCTTGGAATTTCTCGACGATGTTTTTCATTTGAGACGGGCTGAGGAATTGCGGCTTTTTGATGTTGATGACATTGCCGGTTTTCGCCATTGCCACCACCAAATCGGTTTGGCGCGCCAAGAAGGCAGGCAGCTGGATGACATCGCAGACTTCGGCAACCGGTTGGCATTGGTAAGGCTCGTGAACGTCGGTAATCACGGGAACGTTAAACTCGCGTTTCACCGCTTGAAAAATCTTCATACCTTCGTCCAAACCCACACCGCGGAAAGAGTGGATGGAGGAGCGGTTTGCCTTGTCGAAAGAGGCTTTAAAAACGTAAGGGATGCCGAGTTTATCGGTTACTTTAACGTATTGCTCACAGGCTTTCAACGTAGAGTCGAGGTCTTCAAGGACATTGATGCCGCCGAAAAGGGTGAAGGGCGCATCGTTGCTGACAGTGATGTTGTCGATTTGGATATTCACGGCAAAGCCTTTCAGATAAGTTGAATTTGGGAAACAGGCCGTCTGAAACGTTTCAGACGGCCTTTGTTTGAATATTACAACACGGTGTGCGGCGGTTCATAAGAAATCACGTCGCGGATTTTATTGTTCTCATCGACGAGGACGACTTTCGGCTCATGCGCTGCAATTTCGGGTTCGGACAACATGACGTAAGACATGATAATCACGATGTCGCCTTTTTGAACCAAACGCGCGGCCGCGCCATTGAGGCAAACGACGCCGCTGCCGCGTTCGCCGGGGATGGTGTAGGTTTCAAGACGTTCGCCGTTGTTATTGTTGACGATGGCGACTTTTTTTCGTTAACGCAAATACCTGCCGCATCCAGCAGGTCTTGGTCAACGGTAATGCTGCCGACGTAGTTGAGGTCGGCTTCGGTAACGGTGGCACGGTGGATTTTGCCGCCGAGCATGGTACGGAACATGGGTTTCCTTTTTGATTGTGGGTTGATTTGCGGTTTTAACTTCCTGGAAGTTAAAACCGCTGTTTGTGTGATTGAGGATTAGTTATTGGGAAAGTCTGCTTCGTCAAACTCGGGTTCCGGATCGCTTTGCAGGACTTTTTCCGTTTAATTTCAACTCGCTGTTTTGCAGAGTCAGATGAGTTTTGACATTATCGTCTTCTAAGGTCAGATATTTTCTCGCTTGCCATGCTTTTAGATGGTGCTGTCCACCATCAGGCGCAAGGTCTCGTTGATATCGTCGATGCTGGCGCGGCCTGCGGCTTCATCTTCGGCATTGACGCTAAACAGGCTGCTTGCTTGGTTGACGGCGAGCTGCTCCAACAATTTTTGCGGTACGCTCATGTTAAAGTCGGCTTCGGTTTTCTTCAACATATCGCCCAAATTGTTGAGGTCTTTGGTCGCCAAACCTTTAAACGCGAGTTTGCCGCTGACATCGACATCGCCATGAGGCATGGTGAATTTGAAGGTTTTGACGTTCAAAACCGGATTGTTGGTAAACAGGCCCGAAGCCTCGTTTTTGGCCGTCTGAATCAAGGAAGCCTGAATTTCTTCTTCGCTCATTTTCTTCACGGACACTTCGGCAATTTTGTTTTTCAATGCCAGAAGTGATGCGGCATCCAAATGCTCGGCAGCGACATTGATGTCCAGAGGGCCGTATTTGTCTTCGCCATAGGTCAGGCTTTCAAATTGGAAGCGGCCTTCGCTGTTGATGAATTTATCGACTTCGCCGGTCTGGGTATCGAAACGCAGTTTGCTGACTTCGATTTTAGATGGAGCAATCGTGCCGGTCGGATTGATAAACGCACCGATTTGCAGGTTGGTTACAAGGTTGACCAGTTCGTTCAACTTAACGTTGTAATCGATGTTTTCTTTCCATTGCAGCAGGAATTTATCCAGCGTAATGCTGCTCTTGCCCAAAGCAAGCTTGGTCAGGCCGTCTTCCGTTTCGGATTGGAAGCGCAGGTTTTCCAAAGACACATCGCCTTTGTCGGCCAATTTGACTTGTAAAGACGGCGCAAGGTAATCGTGGCGATAGCTTTTGAAGCCTTGGCTGTAATCGGTATTGCCGCTAAAACCTTTCCAGTTGAGCTTGATACCGGAAAGCTCTTCATAGTCGAAGGCGGGGATATTGAGGCTGAGTTTGCCGTCGCCGGAAAGGTAAACCGTATTGGTCATGGTCAACGGCGTTTGCTGGCCGAAGAAGCGGTCCAAAACTTTTTTGGTTTCCGGATGGTATTGGAACTCGGTTTCCACATGGGCGCGAGTGCCGAAGCCGCCGGCAAACGGGCCGTGTGTCACATGGTTGATGACCGTAATCGGCTCTTGCAGGACGGTTTTCAAATTGTCCGGCAGGTATTTTTGCGTATTTTGAAGCAGGGTCGGTTTGAGGCGGATGACGGTCGTCTCGGTTGAACTGAACCAGCCGCGATCGTATTGGTGGGACTCAACGGTCAGGAAACCGGATTCCTGCAACAGCTTTTGTTGCTCGGTCAGGCTTTCTTCCGCTTTGACACCAAGATAATAAGGCGTGCCGAGCGCAGCGGCGACAACGACGGCGGCAGTCGGGATAAGATACTTTTTCATCACTTCAAACAGATTAGGTTCAAAGCGTAAAGCATAGCATTTTTTAGCTGTTTTGTCTTATCCGCCGTTTCAGACGGCCTTTAGGTAAAGATTGTGATATTATGCAAACATAAACGATTTTTACACTTTTGGCAGGCCTTACCCTGTCTGCCAAAATGTCATTAAAGGTTTGCAAATGCTTTTATTTATCGACAATTACGACAGCTTCACCTACAACATCGTCCAATACTTTGCCGAATTGGGGCAGGAAGTTTTGGTACGCTGCAACGATGAAATCACCATCGAAGAAATCGAAGCCCTGAAACCGCAATATCTGGTCATTGGCCCCGGCCCTTGCTCCCCTAAAGAAGCAGGCATTTCTGTTGCAGCCATGCAGCACTTTGCCGGCAGGCTGCCCGTCATGGGCGTGTGCCTCGGCCATCAAACCATGGGCGAAGCGTTCGGCGGCAATGTCGTGCGCGCACAAACAATGATGCACGGCAAAGTCTCCCCCGTTTTCCATCACGGCACAGGCATGTTTAAAGACCTGCCCAATCCGGTCAACTGCACGCGCTACCACAGCCTCGCCATCGACCGCGCCACCCTGCCCGACTGCCTCGAAATTACCGCATGGACGGAAGACGGCGAAATCATGGGCGTACGCCATAAAGAATATGCCGTCGAAGGCGTACAGTTCCACCCCGAAGCCCTGCTGACCGAACACGGCCACGATATGCTGAAAAAAACTTCTGGAAGAATTCAAAGACTATCGTCCGCAAAAATCTTAATGAAAGGCCGTCTGAAATGTGTTTGACAGTGTTCAAACCGCATTTTCAGACGGCCTGAATCACATCGGACACGAACAAAGGAAAAATCATGATTACCCCTCAACAAGCGATTGAACGCCTCATCAGCAACAACGAACTTTTCTACGATGAAATGACCGACCTCATGCGCCAAATCATGAGCGGCCAAGTTCCGCCCGAGCAAATCGCCGCCATTCTGACCGGCCTGCGGATTAAAGTTGAAACCGTTTCCGAGATTACCGCCGCAGCCAGCGTGATGCGCGAATTTGCCACCAAAGTGCCTCTGGAAAACGCCGATGACTTGGTCGATATTGTCGGCACGGGTGGCGACGGTGCCAAAACCTTCAATATTTCCACGACTTCCATGTTTGTCGCGGCTGCGGCAGGCGCGAAAGTCGCCAAACACGGCGGCCGCTCCGTTTCTTCATCCAGCGGTGCTGCTGATGTTATGGAACAAATGGGTGCCAACCTCAACCTCAACCCCGAACAGGTTGCCCAAAGCATTCAGCAAACCGGCATCGGCTTTATGTTCGCGCCCAACCACCACAGCGCCATGCGCTATGTTGCTCCCTGTCCGCCGTTCGCTCGGCTTCCGCAGCATCTTCAATATCTTGGGCCCGTTGACCAATCCTGCCGGCGCGGCAAACCAACTCTTGGGCGTGTTCCACATCGACTTGTGCGGCATTCTTTCCCGCGTATTGCAACAGCTTGGTTCCAAGCATGTTTTGGTTGTGTGCGGCGAAGGCGGTTTGGATGAAATCACGCTGACCGGCAAAACCCGCGTTGCCGAACTGAAAGACGGCAAAATCACCGAATACGATATCAGCCCGGCCGATTTCGGCATGGAAATCCGCCGCAATTTGGACGAAATCAAAGTCGAAAACGCGCAAGAATCCCTGCAAAAAATGAACGAAGTGCTGGATGGCAAAGTCGGTGCCGCACGCGACATCGTCGTCCTCAATGCAGCCGCCGCGCTCTACGCAGGAAATGTGGTCGCATCGCTGGCGGACGGTGTCAAAGCCGCGCAAGAAGCCATCGACTCCGGCAAAGCCAAAGCCAAAAAAGACGAGTTTATCGAATTTGGCAAACAGTTTGCCTAAACTTTAAAACCATAAACAAAGGCCGTCTGAAAAAAATCTTTCAGACGGCCTTTTTATTCTTTAAATATTAAAATTTGCTTTTTAATATCATTAATCAAAGCCTTCAGCTTTTTCTTTGGCTTCTTCAGCCAAGTGTGCTACTTTCTCTTTGGCTTCACCGGCTAAATGAGCTGCTTTTTCTTTAGCTTCACCTGCAAAGTTTTCTACTTTTTCTTTAGCCTCGCCTGCGAAGTGCGCCGCTTTTTCTTTGGCTTCACCTGCAAAGTTTTCTGCTTTTTTTCTTTAGCATCCGCAGCAACTTCTTTTGTCTTACCGACGCCTTGTTGAACTACGCCTTCAGCTTTGAGTTTGGAATCGTCAAGAACTTCGCCGGCTTTCTCTTTTACTTCACCGCTGATTTGATCTAATTTGCCAGTCATCATTTATTCCTTCTTAGTTTCATGTTGATAAGAGTAATCACTATACCCCAATAGATATTGGGTTGCAACTTAAAGTCTGTCTCAATATTAAAAACATAATAAAAATGGATTACGTCAAGTTAGCACAACTGTTTCAATATCGCTTCGGCTACTGCCTCGCCTATCATCTTGCTGCCGAACTCATTGAAATGAAGTCCATCGCACAGCATCACATCGGTCAAATCCTGCTCAAACATCAGACTGTATAAATCATTGACGGTAAAACCATATTGCCTTGCCAAATCCTCCGCCACACGGTTATAGGCCTTCAAGTCGGCCAGATAGCGGCGCGAGGGTTTGACGATATTGTGTACGCTTTCCAAAAACGGCGTACTGCTCGCCCAAATAATTTTTGCCCCTGTCTGTTTCAGATAATCGAAAATTTGAATCAGGTTGCTGCGATAGGTTTTTATATCGGCCACCGGCTCATTACAGCCTTGATTATGGCGGATGTCGTGCAAACCGCAATTGATGTGGATAATGTCTCCCACAGTCGCGCCCTCTGTCCATTGCCTGATATGCTCTAACACATCATGCGACGAACGGCAGTTTTCCGATGGAGAAACAATATCCACCTCAGGCAAAGCGGCGCGCGTGTAAGGCTCCGAAGCAAGCCGAACGGAGTCGCCGATTAAGTAAACGGTCATTTTTGTTCTCCTCCCTTTATTTGAATCAACAGCAAGGCCGTCTGAAATATCACTTATATTATTATAAGAGTGCTATTTCAGACGGCCTTAACTTCAGTCAAGTTCTATCGTTAAATCATCAATTAGAGCTGACTGTTTTTATAAAAAAATCAATTAATTGCTTGGCCTGCAACATGGGCAGCCCAAAACGGTCGCTCACGGCTTTCAAATCCTTCCATTCCTGACCAGTCAGATTCTGCCCAACCCATTTGAGGTTTTCCGGATTGCTTTTGATTTTCTCAAAATACGCCTGCTTGCGTTTCCAGTTGCGCGACCACACCAGCAACATGGTAAAAATACATAAAACAATCAATACAATATTGGTAAACAACATCATGTCCATACAACATACTCCCGCTTGGGCCTCAAAATCAGAAAATATGGATTAAAGGCCGTCTGAAAAAACAGTCTTCAAACGGCCTCGGCGTGACGCTCAACGTTGCATTTCCATCATTAACGCCTGACAAGCAGCTTCGTTTTCCAAAGCACAAGATTCGCTCAGTTGGTTTAAACGGCTGTCGCGGTCTGATGTAGTGCCTTGCGCCATCTCCGTTTTAGTTTCTTCAAGATTGGTACAGGCATTTTCATAACCGCCTTTACAAGCCCGTTCGTAGAGCTTGACCGCTGCGGCATAATCCATGCCCAAACCGCTGGACGGATTAAGATACAGATTACCCAAAACATTGCAGCCGCGCATATTACCGCCATCGCAGGCTTTTTTCAGAAACGGATACGCATGAGCAGGCGCTTCAAGATAATCGCGCATCCAAATGGCCGCAGTGACGCAACTCTCCAGATTGTTCCGATTGCATTCCCGTATCAGCTTATCGTGCTGCTTCTCGCTGTAATCCTCAGCCTGCACGCTAAATGCAGTGGCAACCAATGCTAAACCAAACAATAAACGAAGTGTTTTCATCTGATTATTCCTTCAAAAATACTTGATAACAGGCCGTCTGAAAAAACAGTCTTCAGACGGCCTTTATATTATCACTCAATATTCACCCGCTTCAGGCGCAAGGCATTGCTCAACACGGAAACCGAGCTTGCCGCCATTGCCGCGCCTGCGATAACGGGGTTTAAAAAGCCGAGTGCAGCGAGCGGAATGCCCAAGATATTGTAGAAGAAGGCGAAAAACAGGTTTTGTTTGATGTTTTTCAAAGTCGCCTGCGACACCAACAGGGCATCGGCGAGTTGGTTGACCGAATGTTGCATCAACGTGGCGGATGCGGTGTGTTCGGCAACGTCCGCACCGCCTTTCATGGCGAAAGCTGACGTTGGCGGCGGCGAGCGCAGGTGCGTCGTTGATGCCATCGCCGACCATCGCCACGGTTTTGCCGGCGGTTTTAAGTTTCTGCACTTCGGCAGCTTTGTCGCGCGGACTCATGTTGCCGAAGGCGTGTGCGATACCCAGTTGTTTGGCGACGTATTCGACCGTGCCTTGGTTGTCGCCGCTCATAATATAGACATCGATATTGTGTTTTTTCAGACGGCCTATGGCTTCGGCGGTATCGGCTTTCAATGCGTCGGCAAGTGCGAATGCGCCGATAGGTTTGTTATCGACTGAGACTGCAACAATACTTGCAATGTCCCAAACGCCGTCTGAAAACTTCGGCAAGGTCAGTTCGGCAAATTCGGCTTTGCCTGCTTTCACCAAACCCACGCCTTCCACTTCGGCGGTAATGCCTGCGCCGACAACGGTTTGCGCGTTTTGTGCGGCAGGGAATGTCCAAACCGCGCGCTTGGGCGGCGGAAACGATGGCTCGGGCGAGCGGATGAGCGGCGTTTTGTTCGACGGCGGCAGCGATGCGGTACAAAGCGTCTTCGTCAAAGCCGCTGTCGGGAACGCAATAAACGGCGGCAACCTGCGGCCTGCCTTCGGTCAGCGTGCCGGTTTTGTCCAACACGACGGCATCAACGTGGGCGGCTTCTTCCATCGCCGCCGCGTCTTTAAACCAAATACCGTGTTTCACCGCTTTGCCCATGCCCACCATAATCGCGGCGGGCGTCGCCAGACCGAGTGCGCACGGACAGGCAATCACCAAAACGGCAACGGCGTGCATCAGTGCAACCGTCCAATCGCCCTTAATCAGCCAAGTAACAATAAAAGTCAACAACGCAATGCCCACGACAGTCGGCACAAACACCGCCGCTGCCTTGTCCGCCACGCGTGCAATCGGCGCTTTGCTGCCTTGCGCTTCGGATAGCGCGTTCATCATATCGCCGAGCAGGGTTTGGCTACCGAGCTGCGTAGCGCGGTAAACCACGCTGCCCTCGGTCATCAGCGCGCCTGCCAACACTTTGCCGCCCACCTTTTTCTCTTCGGGGTTGGATTCGCCGGTGAGATGGCTCTCGTCCGCCCAGCCGCTGCCGCTTTCGATAATGCCGTCGGCGGCAATACGTTCGCCGTGGTTGGCGCGGATAAGGTCGCCGATTTGTACTTGGTCGATGGGCAGTTGTTTCCATTCACCATCGCGTTGCACGTTGACTTGGGTCGGCGTGAGTTTGAGCAGCAAGCCCAAGCTGTTCAGGCTGGATTTTTTGGTGCGGTGTTCCAAAAATTTTCCCAGCGACACAAAACCGATCACCATTACGCCTGCTTCAAAATACACGTGTGCCATGCCGTGCGCCGCGTGCGGGCTGAAAAACAGCATATAGACGGAATACAGGTAAATCGATACCGTGCCGATGGTAACCAACACGTCCATGTTCGCCAGCCCGCCCTTAATGCTTGCCCACGCGCTTTTGTAAAACGGCACCGCCAGCCAAAGCTGCACCACGCTCGCCAGCGCAAACTGCCATACAGGCGGAATCATCCAATCGTGCCGCCCGATCATCATGCCTGCCATGCCGATTAAAAACGGAATATTAATGGCCAGCAAAAGCCACAGCCTCCAGCCAATATGATGTTCTGCTTCAGGTTGCGGCAATGTATCTTCCGTCTTTTCCTTCGCGCCGTAACCGGTTTTCTCAATGATTTTGGCAATGTCGGCTGCGGAGGTTTTGCTGTCGTCAAATGTAACCTGCGCCTCCTCGCTGGCAAAGTTCACCCCCGCCGATTCGACAAAATCTTTTTTGTTCAACACTTTTTTTCAATACGCGAAGCTGCAGGCCTGACAGGTCATGCCTTCGATTTGAAACGGACTTTTTGTTGCATGGTTTCTTCCTTCTGAATGTGGTTGGGCTACCTGAAAAAAGCGGAGCAGGGTTTTCAGGTAGCCTTTGGGGTGTTGCAGTCGATTTGTTGCGATTCGATTTACAAAGCCGCATCAAAGCCGCCGTCTTCCACCGCTTCTATCAGCGCGGCGGGGTTGGTTTGGGCGGGGTCGAATTCCACGACGGCATTCTTGTTTTCCAGGCTCACTTCGGCCTTGTCCACGCCGTTTACGCCTTCGAGGATGCTGGTAACGCTTTTCACGCAGCCGCCGCAGGTCATGCCTTCGATGTTTAATGTGATGGTTTGCATAGGGTTTCCTTTCTGTTGGAATGAGGCTGAGGTTTTAAAGCCCGTTGCAGCCAAAGCTTTCAGATAACCTGAAATGATGGGTCTGCTCTTGCTTTCCCGCTAAGTGCCGCCACTATAAAGCTTTACCCGAAGTAAAGGTCAAGCATCATGATGAACATCAGCCAGGCCGCGGCCGAGAGCGGCCTTTCCGCCAAACAAATCCGCGACTACGAAAAGCACGGCCTAATCGCCCCGGCCGCGCGCAGCGAAGCGGGCTACCGCCGCTACGGACAGGCCGACCTTGTCCGGCTGCGCTTTATCCGCCATGCGCGGGAAGTGGGCTTTTCGCTGCCGCAGATCGGGCAGCTTTTGAGCCTGCAACACAACCCGCAGCGTACCAGCCGCGAAGTGAAAACGCTCACCGCGCGGCACATCGCCGAGCTGGAAGCCAAAATCGAACGCTTGCAGGGCATGGTGGCCGAGCTGCAACGTTGGCACGATGCCTGCGCGGGAGACGACTGCCCGGATTGTGCGATTTTGGCCGGGCTGGAGGAGCGTTAGGCGGCTTGGGCAGAATAGAAACAGGTTACCTGAAAAGTTTCAGGTAGCCTTAGTCGGCCGCTAACGGTTTGGTACAGGCCTCGTCGTAATACGGCAGCCACTTGCCGCCGCTTTGCTTCAGATATGCGCGAAAACTTTTGTTTACCCATGTGGCGGTGTAATCCAAATAATGGCAAAAAGTAAGTGATCAAGAGACAAAGGCCGTCTGAAGCGTTTCAGACGGCCTTTTCAAAATACGCTTGTCGGTTACAAAGCCACGTCGTAGCCGCCGTCTTCTACGGCATCAACCAGCGCGTCGGCATCTGTTTTGCTTTCATCGAAAGTAACCACTGCATTTTTGTTTTCCAGGCTGACTTCTGCTTTTTCTACGCCTTCTACGCCTTCCAAAAGACGGGTTACGCTTTTTACGCAGCCGCCGCAGGTCATGCCGTCGATATTGAGGGTAACAGTTTGCATTTGTATTTCCTTTCATTCAAACAAATATGGTTGCCAAATACTTTACTCCTTACACAAACAGCTTGCAAATTCTTCATTAGGGCCGTCTGAAAAATGCAGATAGGCGTATAATAACGTCCCTTACTTCATCAAACGGACATAATAATGACTTCAACATTGAAACAATGGGTTAGCGTATGCGCGCTGGCGGTGGGGGCGTTTATTTTCAATACCACCGAATACATTCCGATTGCGCTTTTGAGCGACATCGGTCAAAGCTTTGGCAAACCGGCAACGGAAGTGGGCATGATGATCACGGTGTATGCGTGGATTGTTGCGCTCCTATCGCTACCGCTGATGCTGATGACGAAAAACATCGAACGGCGCAAATTATTGCTGATGCTGTTTGCACTGTTTGCGCTGTTTCACGCGCTGTCGTTCTTTTCTTGGAACTTCACCATCCTCTTGGTCAGCCGTGTCGGGATTGCGCTGACACACGCGATCTTTTGGTCGATTACGGCTTCTTTGGCGGTACGGCTTGCCCCCGCCGGCAAAACCAATCAGGCTCTGGGCTTGCTCAGTACGGGTACGGTTTTGGCGATGGTTTTGGGTATTCCGCTGGGGCGCGTGGTCGGGCAATACTTCGGCTGGCAGCTCAGCTTCCTGCTGATCGGGGTCTGCGCTGCCGGCGTAATGCTGGTGTTGGCTAAAAACCTGCCTGCTTTACCCAGCCAAAATACCGGCTCTTTAAGCAGCCTGCCGAGTTTGTTCAAACGCCGTAACCTGATGCTGCTCTATGCCATGACGGTGTTGATTATTACAGCCCATTTCACGGCATACAGCTATATCGAGCCTTTCGTTTTGCAAATCGGCCACTTTAAAGCCGAACAAGTAACAATAGTCTTGAGCCTGTACGGTTTGGCAGGATTTGCTGCATCTTATCTGTTCGGCAAATGGTTTGCCAAAGCGCAACGTTTGTTTATGCTCGGCGCGGTGGCGGTCATCCTGCTTTCCGCCCTGCTGCTTCTGCCGCTTGCCTCTTTCCCGTATGCGGTATATGCGCTGGTGTTTATTTGGGGCGTGGCCATCGTCATCGTCAGCTTGGGCATGGTGTCGAAAGTTTTGGCATTTGCCTCGGATGCGACAGATGTAGCCAACTCGATTTATTCAGGTTTGTACAATGTCGGTATCGGCGGCGGTGCGCTTTTAGGGCATTATGTAACCGTCTGGTTCGGCCTTTCCAATATCGGCATTGCCGGAGCCTTGCTGGCGGCGGCAGGTCTGGCCGTTTGCGGCTTATTGTTTAAGGAACAAGACAATCTAACGCAAAACGTTTAAATCCATATAAATCAGGATGGTATTACTGACTCTGCCGTAATTTTGGCAGTTTTACCGATTTGTCCTGATTCTTATTAACTCACGATGGATCTTCATTCTGCCGGATAGCAGTTTTCTTGCTGTTTATCCGGTTTTCATTTCATTTTTAAAAAATAATTTACAATTTGTTTACACTACATCAAATTACAAATATACTGTCGCCTATTAGGCCGTCTGAACGTACGGCTGAAAAGAAAAACCAATCATGTTTCAGAGGAATACATCATGGACTTAAACGCCAAGGATAAAACTCAGCATCCTGAGAACGTCGAGCTTCTCAGTGCGCAGAAGCCGATTACCGACTTTAAAGGACTGCTGACGACCATTATCTCTGCTGTTGTCTGCTTCGGCATTTATTACATCCTTCCCTACAGCACCGATGCCAACAAAGGTATCGCGCTGTTGATTTTTGTTGCGGCGCTTTGGTTTACCGAAGCCGTCCACATCACGGTAACCGCATTGATGGTGCCGATTCTCGCCGTCGTACTCGGCTTCCCCGACATGGACATCAAAAAAGCGATGGCGGGCTTTGCTGATCCGACGATTTACATCTTCTTCGGCGGCTTCGCGCTTGCCACCGCACTGCACATGCAGCGCCTCGACCGTAAAATCGCCGTCAGCCTGTTGCGCCTGTCGCGCGGCAATATGAAAGTGGCCGTGTTGATGCTGTTTGCCGTTACCGCCTTCCTGTCCATGTGGATCAGCAATACTGCGACCGCCGCCATGATGCTGCCTTTAGCCATGGGTATGATGAGCCACCTCGATCAAGAAAAAGAGCGCAAAACCTACGTTTTCGTCCTGCTCGGCATCGCCTACTGCGCCAGTATCGGCGGTTTGGGTACCGTGGTCGGTTCTCCGCCAAACATGATTGCCGCCAAAGCGCTGAACTTGGACTTCGTCGGCTGGATGAAGCTCGGCCTGCCGATGATGCTGTTGATTCTGCCGCTGATGCTGTTCTCCATGTACGTCATCCTCAAACCTAATTTGAACGAGCGCGTGGAAGTTAAAGCCGAATCTATCCCTTGGACTTTGCACCGCGTTATCGCGCTGTTGATTTTCTTGGCCGCCGCCGTTGCTTGGGTATTCAGCTCCAAAATCAAAGCCGCATTCGGTATTTCCAACCCTGATACCGTTATCGCCCTGATTGCCGCCGTTGCCGTCGTCGTATTCGGCGTGGCGCAATGGAAAGAAGTTGCCCGCAATACCGACTGGGGTGTATTGATGCTCTTCGGTGGCGGTATCAGCTTGAGCGCGTTGCTGCAATCTTCCGGCGCATCTGAAGCATTGGGTCAGCAAGTTGCTTCCACGTTCTCCCATTCTCCTGCATTGCTGGTGATTTTCGTGGTTGCCACCTTCATCATCTTCCTGACCGAGTTCACCAGTAACACGGCTTCCGCCGCCCTGCTTGTGCCTATTTTCGCCAGCATCGCCGCGCAAATGGGCCTGCCCGAACAAGTCTTGGTATTCGTCATCGGTGTCGGCGCATCTTGTGCCTTCATGTTGCCGGTTGCCACACCGCCTAACGCGATTGTGTTCGGTACAGGCTTGATTAAGCAACGCGAAATGATGAATGTCGGCTTATTGCTGAACATCCTCTGCGTGGTATTGGTTGCTCTGTGGGCTTATGCTGTACTGATGTAAACCATCGACCCAAACAACAAGGCCGTCTGAAAGAATATTTTTCAGACGGCCTTGAAGTTTGTCGTTCAGACACAATTTAACGAATGATTCAAAACCGGATTCTAACGAAAGGAAACCCATGATTATCCTGCACACCAACAAAGGCGACATCAAAATCGAACTCGATTTCGACAAAGCCCCCGTTACTGCTAAAAACTTCGAGCAATACGTTAAAGACGGCTTCTACGACGGCGTAATCTTCCACCGCGTCATCAAAGGCTTCATGATCCAAGGCGGCGGCATGGATGAAAACATGAACGAAAAAGAAACCCGCGATCCGATTCAAAACGAAGCGTCCAACGGCCTGCCTAACGAAAAAAATACACCATCGCCATGGCGCGTACTTCCGATCCTCATTCTGCCAGCGCGCAATTCTTCATCAACACTGCCGACAACGCCTTCCTGAACTTCCGTTCTAAAGAGCTGTACGGCAAAACCGTTGTCCAAGACTGGGGCTATGCCGTATTCGGTAAAGTCGTTGACGGTTTTGACGTTGTCGATGCCATCGAAGGCGTTTCTACCAAACGTCACGGCTACCACGACGACGTACCGAGCGAGCCTGTCATCATCACTAAAGCCGAAGTGGTTTAATTGATTTGATTTTCCATAAAAACAGCCTGTCCGAATTAAAACCGGACAGGCTGTTTTTCAATAATGACACATACCGTCACACATCATAAGTACCGACCACGCATGCCGAATCCAACACATGGCCCTGCATGGCAAAATGCAGCTCATTAAAGCGGAAACCGCGCGGTAGATCCAAAACGGTATCCAGCGCATACACAATCAGTTCATAACGATGTCGGTTGTTCGGTGGCGCCATACCGCCGTAAAAAGAAGCCTCTTCGATTTCAAATTTACCCAATGCGCTCGCCCAAGTATTCGCGCCCTGAGTGAAATCTGTTGCAGAAATACTCTCATTTTCTGCCACGGAAGTGCGTTTCAAATCCGAAATCAACCAATGCGTCCATACGAAGCCCGATGCCGAAATGGCATCTTTGTCTTCCAACACCACGGCAAACGATTTTGTTCCTTCAGGCGCATCTTCGATTTCAAAAGGAATCGAATAAGAAGGCATACCGCTCGGGCTGAACTGGCTGCCGCGCTTGCCGTATTTGTCTTCAAATTCACCGTTGACAATAGCTTTACTGCTGACTTTCATCTTATATCTCCCAATAGTAGGTTGGTTCATTCTAACAAACACCAAGGCCATCTGAAAGATACTGCCGTTTTCACTTTCCCGATGTCGCATTTTCAGACGGCCTCAAGCAATATTCGCAATTCGATCAAACACATTTGACATTCCATAGTATAATCCGCCGCATGAAAACTACACTGGATACGCATTATGGATTGGAAAGGTCGTGAACAAAGCCAAAACGTCGAAGATCGCCGCGGAAGCCGTGGCGGCGGGGTGGCGGCAAAACGCCGGGCATACTCGGCATTATCGTGGTTTTGGTCGGCGCATATTACGGCGTGGATTTGAGCGGTTTGGTTGGCGGCTCATCTTCGATGGGCATTCCCTACCCAACAAGCCTCCCGACTCGACAGCCAACAAGAAGCCGAGTTGAAACGAACTGTCCCGCGTCGTCCTTGCCGATACGGAAAAAGCATGGGGCAAATATTTCCAACAACACGGCCAAAGCTATACACCGACGACCATGGTGTTGTATGAAGGTGGTACGTCTACTGCCTGCGGTACGGGACAATCTGCCATGGGTCCGTTTTACTGCCCGGGCGACCAAAAAGTTTATTTGGATTTGAGTTTCTACGAAGACATGCGCACCAAGCTCAAATCCGCCAGCGATGCCGCGTTTGCCTACGTTATTGCCCACGAAGTCGGCCATCACGTTCAAAACCTGCTCGGCATTCTGCCTAAAGTCCACAAAATGCAGCAGCAAGTCGGCAAGAAAGAGGCCAATGCCCTTTCCGTCAAACTCGAATTGCAGGCCGACTGCTTCGCCGGCATTTGGGGACACTACGCCGTCAACAACAATATCTTCAAAGCCGAAGACATTCAAAAAGCGATGCTCGCCGCCGAATCTGTCGGCGACGACCGCTTGCAGAAACAGGCTCAGGACTATGTCGTTCCCGACAGTTTTACCCATGGCTCATCCGAAGAACGCATGACTTGGCTCAAGCGCGGCTTGGAAAGCGGCGACATCAACCAGTGCAACACTTTCAACAATTGATTCGTCCAAGCAACACTGTTCTTTGATGTAACAACAAAAGGCCGTCTGAATTCTTCAGACGGCCTTTTAGCCGTGTTAGAATAACGCCCATTATTTTCCCTTAAATTCAAAGGAAATCCACATGGCAAATATCGCCCGCGACATTTTCAAAGCCTACGACATCCGGGGCATCGTCGGTAAAACCCTGACTGACGAAGCTGCCTACTTAATCGGCAAAGCCATTGCCACCAAGGCCTCCGAAAAAGGCATTACCCGCATCGCACTCGGCCGCGACGGCCGTTTGAGCGGTCCCGGCCTGATGGCACAAATTCAACGCGGTTTCACAGACAGCGGCATTGACGTCCTCAACGTCGGTATGGTTGCCACCCCTATGCTTTACTTCGCTGCTATCAACGAATGCGGCGGCAGCGGCGTGATGATTACCGGCAGCCACAACCCGCCCGATTACAACGGTTTCAAAATGATGCTCGGCGGCGACACGCTCGCAGGCGAAGCCATTCAAGAACTTTTGGCTATTGTTGAGAAAGACGGTTTTGTTGCCGCCGACAAACAAGGCAGCGTAACCGAAAAAGACATCTCCGGCGAATACCACAACAACATCGTCGGCCACATCAAGCTCAAACGCCCGATGAAAATCGTGATTGACGCGGGCAACGGTGTCGGCGGCGCATTTGCAGGCAAACTCTACAAAGGTTTGGGCAATGAAGTGACCGAACTTTTCTGCGAAGTGGACGGCAATTTCCCTAATCACCACCCCGATCCGTCCAAACCGAAAAACCTGCAAGACCTCATCGTCGAGCTCAAAAACAGCGATGCCGAAATCGGCTTGGCATTTGACGGCGATGCCGACCGCTTGGGCGTGGTCACCAAAGACGGCAACATCATCTATCCAGACCGCCAACTGATGCTTTTTGCGCAAGACGTGTTGAGCCGCAATCCTAAAGCCAAAGTGATTTTCGACGTCAAATCCACCCGTCTGCTTGCCCCTTGGATTAAAGAACACGGCGGCGAACCTGTGATGGAAAAAACCGGCCACAGCTTCATCAAATCCACCATGAAAAAAACCGGCGCACTGGTTGCCGGCGAAATGAGCGGTCACGTTTTCTTTAAAGAACGCTGGTTCGGCTTTGACGACGGTATGTATGCCGGCGCACGCCTCTTGGAAATCCTGTCTGCCTTCGATAATCCGTCCGAAGTGTTGAACAAGCTGCCGCAAAGCATTTCCACTCCGGAACTCAACATCGACCTGCCGGAAGGCAGCAACGGTCACAAAGTGATTGAAGAGCTGGCTGCCAATGCCAAGTTTGAAGGTGCGACCGAAATCATCACCATCGACGGCTTGCGCGTTGAATTCCCTGACGGCTTCGGACTGATGCGTGCTTCCAATACCACGCCGATTTTGGTATTGCGTTTTGAAGCGGATACGCAAGAAGCGATTGAGCGTATTCAAAACCAATTCAAAGCAGTCATTGAAAGCAATCCTGCATTGAAATGGCCGCTGTAAGGGTTTAGACTAAAATAAAAGGCCGTCTGAAAATCATTTCAGACGGCCTTTGATATTAGACATTGATGATTCCAATATTTAGAAACCAAGAATATCCCAGCTTAATTATCCGACTTGAGCCAACTGTTGACGCATTTCATCGATAACGGCTTTGTAATCCGGTTTACCAAAAATCGCCGAGCCGGCGACAAACGTATCCGCACCAGCCGCCGCAATTTCAGCAATATTGTCTGTCTTCACGCCGCCGTCGACTTCCAATGCGATATGGCGGCCGCTTTGCCGTTCATACTCGTCCAACATCTCGCGCACTTTGCAGATTTTCACCAGCGTATTCGGGATAAAACTTTGTCCGCCGAAGCCCGGGTTGACCGACATCAGCAACACCATATCCAGTTTGTCCAAAACGTTTTCCAGAATATTGACCGGCGTAGCAGGATTCAATACCAAACCTGCCTGACAGCCGTATTCTTTAATCAAACCCAAGCTGCGGTCGACATGGCGGCTGGCTTCAGGATGAAAGGTAATGATATTGGCACCGGCTTTGGCAAACGCATGAATCAAATCGTCCACCGGCTCAACCATCAAATGCACATCGACCGGCACGGTTGCATACGGTTTCAAAGCCGCGCAAACCATAGGGCCGAAAGTCAGATTCGGCACATAATGATTGTCCATCACGTCAAAATGAATCAAATCCGCACCGGCGCGGATAACTTCGGCAACCTCTTCGCCCAAACGGGCAAAATCGGCAGACAAAATACTGGGGGCAATACGGTAGTCGGTCATGTTTATTCTCCTAAAGTGTGTTCCTTTAGTCATTATCGCATTTTTAACCCTATGTTGTATGCTGCCGACAACATCTCTACCGTCATTTTTATGAATTTACATTTCATATACATTAATGAAACTTATAATCACATAGTAAGGCTTTGAAAATAAATTATTAGATTACATACATGTGCAAAAAAATCTAACATCATTAACAAAAGTTAACTGCATTGATACTGCCTTTCACACGCTTATCGGTTATATTTCCAAACCTGATGAAACATTAGGAAAACACCGTGTCTGTTGCACTTTCCCGCTATCCGACTTTTATTTTCTTAGCACTCGCCCTACTCTGTTCCAGTCTGCCTGCACATGCAGGTCCGTTTCTGGCCACTTTGGACGATTTCCACCCGAATTGCGACATCCGACAGCTCAATTTATCCGCCGACCAACACGCCGCCCTGCGCCGCCTGCGTACCGACTTCAAACAAATCAACGATAAAGCCTACCGCAAAACCGTACGCTCCGACCGCAACCGCCGTCAAACCATCATCAAAATCCTCTCCGGCGACTCATTCGACTCAAACGCCGCCCGCGATTATGTTGAAAACCGCTACCTCTCCAGCATGGACTATGCGGTGGATGAAATGGAAATCCAATACCGCTTCTATCATCTGCTCAATCCGCGCCAACGCCAGCAATGGTTATCTTCATGCTTGCGCTGATGGATAAATAAAAATACAAAAAGGCCGTCTGAAACCATATTCAGACGGCCTTTGCTTTTTTCAGCCTTAATCCAGCACTCTTTCTTCCGGCAACCGGCCTGCCCAGTCGCAGGAAAACTGCCATGCCGAACGGCCTGAACGGCTGCCGCGCATTTGCGCCCATTGCAACGCGGCTTGGCGCGCCATATCGTCAAAAGGCACATTGAAATCGTCCAACCAGTTGGCTACAGCGGTCAAATAATCGTTTTGATCGAAAGGATAAAAACTCAGCCATAAGCCGAAGCGGTCGGAAAGGGAGATTTTCTCCTCGACGGCCTCCTTCTGATGGATTTCGCCGCGAGTGCCCGTAGTACCGCCGTTTTCATCCATGTATTCGGGAATCAAATGACGGCGGTTGGAAGTGGCATAAACCAAAACATTGGTGCATCGTTGCGACAGTCCGCCGTCTAAAGCAGTTTTCAAGGCTTTATAGGTTTCATCGCCGGTTTCAAACGACAAATCATCGCAGAAAACGATAAATTTCTCGGGACGTTCGGACAACAGCGTCAATAAAGCCGGCAAGCTGATCAAATCGCTTTTATCCACCTCAATCAGTCGCAGGCCGCGTTCGGCGTATTCGTGCAACAACGCTTTAACCAAGGAGGATTTGCCCGTACCGCGCGCGCCGGTCATCAAGACATTATTTGCCGGACGGCCTGCCAAAAATTGCTCGGTATTGCGTTTCAGCCTGTCGGTTTGCGAACCGACTGCCGCCAATCTGCTCAAAGGAAAGGTATGCGGACGCGGCAGGCTTTCCAAAATACCTTTTTTGCCCACGCTGTGCCAACGGTAGGCCAAAGCGTGCCAGTCGGTTTTACCGGCTTCGTCAGGCAGGATTAAATCAAGACGGTTTAAAAACGGAATTAGCTTTTTTTCAAAAAAATTGGATAATTTCATTTCGGCTTTCTTTTTTTCAGACGGCCTTTTGAGCCAATACACGCATCACGGTATCGACAACGGCTTGGGTTTGCGGATCGATTTCAATATTGATGAGGTCGCCTTCTTTGCGGCTGCCAAACAGGGTACGCTCCAAAGTCTCCGGAATCAGGTGTACGCAAAATTCGCTGTCGCTGACTTCGCCTATGGTCAGGCTGCAACCGTCCAAACCAACAAAGCCTTTGGTCAGGATGTAGGGCTTTGAGGTTTTCCGGCAGCTCAAACCAAACGGTACGGTTGAACTCGCTGGATTCGATACGGGAAATTCGGGTAACCGCCATCACATGGCCGCTCATCACATGACCGCCGATTTCGTCGCCAAACCGCGCCGCGCGTTCCAAATTGACACTGTCGCCGACTTTCAAGCTGCCGAGATTGGTTTTGCGTAAGGTTTCGTCCATCAAATCGAAAGCTGACTTTGTTGCCGTCGATTCGGGTAATGGTCAGGCAGCAGCCGTTGTTGGCAACAGAGGCGCCGGTTTGCAGATTGTCGGCGATTTCAGGGGGCAGCTCGACTGTGTGGGTACGAAAGTCGGGCGAAGGTTGGGCAATGTCTGTAATTTTGCCCATGCCTTGTACGATGCCTGTAAACATGATGTCTTCTTTCCGATGGTACGATAAGGCGGATATTGTAGCATTTTCCAGGCACAAAGGCCGTCTGAAAGCGGTGGTGGCGATGGTTTGGGGTATAATCGGATTTTTATTTCCGCAGCCCGATCATGCTCAGCTACCGCCACGCCTTCCATGCCGGCAACCATGCCGATATGCTCAAGCACTTTACCCTCTTCCTCGTCCTCGAATATTTCAACCGCAAAGACAAGCCCTATTGGTATATCGATACGCACAGCGGTGCCGGTTTGTATGATTTGAGCGGCGATGAAGCGCAAAAAGTCGGCGAATACAAACAAGGCATTGCGCTCTTGGAACAAGCTGACAAGCTGCCTGCCGAATTGGCCGAATTTGTAGGGCCGTCTGAAACAAATACTGCCACAGGAAAACCTTTACTGCGGCTCGCCTTGGCTGGCACAGGCACTCACGCGCGACAGCGACAAAATGCGCCTCTTTGAGCTGCACCCTGCCGATTTTGTCCATTTGCAAAACAATATGCGTGAAGTCCGTCCTGCGCGTAAAGTGCAGGTCAACCAAACGGACGGTTATCAAGGTTTGATTTCATTACTGCCTCCTCCACCGCGCCGCGCCGCAGTCTTAATTGATCCGCCCTACGAAGAAAAACAAGACTACCGTCGCGTCGTCCAAGTTTTGAAAGATGCCTTGAAACGCTTTGAAACCGGCTGCTACATGGTTTGGTATCCCTGCCTGAGCCGTGAAGAAAGCCGCAAACTGCCGGACGAACTCAAAAAAATCGCTCCCGACAATTATCTGCACGCCGAACTTCATGTCCATGCGCCGCGCAGCGACGGCTTCGGTATGCACGGCAGCGGCATGTTCGTCATCAATCCGCCCTATGTGCTTGCCGAACAGTTGCAAAACAATCTGCCCGAACTTTCCAAAATTTTGGCACAAGATGCCGGCGCGCATTATGTATTTGAAAGCAAAACGAAATAAACGCCGCCGTCTGAACCTATACCCAAGCGCTTCGATTTTTCCGCCATACCTGTTCAGACGGCCTTAACCCTTTATACTTAAGCCTTTTTCCACTACAATTCACAACATAACAATTAACGACCGTCCCTCATGAATATACGCACACCCCTAGCCTGCACGCTCCTGCTTTGCGCGTGCAGCGAATCAGTAAAAAACGAATTTAAAGAAGAATTTACCCAAAGTTTCCGCACCGAATTTGTCCGCTCGGCAACCGAAGCCTGCGTAGAAAAAGCCGCAGGAAAAAGCCCGTTTGATTCCGCGACCACTGAAAAAATCTGCCGCTGCATCGGCGAAAAAACAGTCGACCAAATCAATCCTGAAGAAGCGACATCGCTTTTGGGCGGCAGCGACACCATGAGCGACGAGCTGAAAAAACGCATCAAAGACACCAGCATCGCCTGCACTAAAGAAGTTTTAGGCATGGCCGACAGCAAAACCAAATGAACACGCCGTTTTCAGACGGCCTGAAATTGAAAAATATTCGATTTCAAACTTAGGAAAAGAGTGAAACCATGAAGACATTGAACCAATTCTTAGCCCAACATCTGCCCGAACACAAACTGCCGCAAGAGCTGGCCAGCGTATTGGAATCCGTAGCTGCCGCCTGTTTGGACATCAACGCCAAAGTTCGCCTCGGCGCGCTTTCCGGCGTTTTGGGCATGGCAGGTACCGGCAACATCCAAGGCGAAGACCAAAAGAAACTTGACGTCATCGCCAACAACATCATGATTGATGTTTTAAAAGCCAATGCCAACATCGCAGGCCTTGCCAGCGAAGAAGAAGACACCTATGTCGCCACACACGAAAACGGCGGCTATTGGTATTGTTTGATCCCGCTGGACGGCTCTTCCAATATCGACGTCAACATCTCCGTCGGCACCATCTTCTCCATCTTTGGCAAAACCTGAAGGCGCATTGACTACCGAATCCTTCCTGCAAAAAGGCCGCGACCAAAGTAGCTGCAGGTTATGTTTTATACGGTCCGCAAACCCAACTGGTCCTGACTGTCGGTCACGGCGTATTCGTCTTCACTCTGGACGATGCCAACCAATTCCTGCTGACCAAAGAAAATCCGCGCGTTCCCGAGTCCACTAAAGAATTTCGCCATCAATATGTCCAACCAAAGACATTGGTTCGCCCCTGTTCAACAATACATTGATGAATTGCTGGCAGGCGAAACCGGCGTACGCGGCAAAAACTACAATATGCGCTGGGTAGCCAGCATGGTTGCCGAAATTCACCGCATCCTGATGCGCGGCGGCGTATTCATGTATCCGCAAGACAAACGCGACCCATCCAAACCGGGCAAACTGCGCCTGATGTACGAAGCCAACCCGATGAGCCTGATTATGGAACAAGCCGGCGGCGCATCAAACAACGCCATCGAAGCCATGCTCGACATCCAACCTACCGGCCTGCACCAACGTGTTGCCGTATTCATGGGCAGCCGCGAAGAAGTCGAATACGTTTACAATCTGCATCAAAAATAATCAGATGTATTGATTTCAAACCAAAAAAGGCCGTCTGAAATATGATTTTCAGACGGCCTTTGGTTAAAAAATAAAAGAAAGGAAAGATTAAAAGGACAAACTCAAATCTGTCCTTTACTGTTTTCCGTCTAATCTTTATTGGATTACGCCGAACGAGCCAGCTCTTCCGCCGCTTTTTGCACCATATCCGGCGTCAGCTTGTTCAAACAATCCGTATGCCCCAACGGACATTCTCGCTTGAAACAAGGCGAGCAATCCAAATTCAAACTGACGATTTTTTTGCCTTTTTGGCTTAGAGGCGGCGTATGGTCAGGGCTGGATGAGCCGTAAACCGCAACCAATTTCCGATCAAGCGCGGCCGCAAGGTGCATCAGACCGCTGTCGTTGCTCACGACCGTATCGGCGCAAGACAACAGATCAATCGCCTCCGGAAGATTGGTTTTACCGCAAAGATTGGTACACAGGCCGTCTGAAAGTTGGTTGATTTCATCTGCAATATCAAAATCTTTTTGCGAACCAAACAGCCAAACCTGCCAACCCTTGGCCAAATATCGGCGGCCGAGTTCGGCAAAATGACGCGCAGGCCAACGCTTGGCCGGGCCATATTCCGCGCCGGGACAGAATGCCAAAATCGGTTTATCCGTCGTCAAACCATGTTTTGCCAAAGCAGCTTGACGGCTTTCGGGATCAATCGTGAAACACGGATTATCAGAATGTCCGTTAAAATCCGCTTGGGTCGGATGCGCCAGCGCAGTATAGCGGTCAACCATCAGAGGCAATGCGGCCTTATCCAACTTACGGATATCGTTCAGCAAAAAATAGCGTGACTCGCCGACGTAGCCCGTACGCTGTTTAATGCCCGTAGCCAAGGCAATGATGGCGGATTTGAGCGAACCGGGCAAAACAATCACTTGATCATAGCCTTCTTTTCCCAATTCACGCCCGATACGCCAGCGTTTTTTCAATTCCAATGCACCATGTTCAAACGGATTTTCCATCACACGGTTGATTTCAGGCATACGCTCAAATACGGCCATCGACCATTTGGGCGCAAAAGCATCAATGGTGCAGCCGGGATGCAGCTCATGCAAACGGCGATAAAGCGGTTGGGTCATGACGCAGTCGCCAATCCAGCTTGGGGTAATAATCAGGATTTTTTTGGACATAATGGAATGTGTTTTTAATTTTGGCTTATTGTAATATGTTTTTTAAAAGGCCGTCTGAAACTCGGTTTAATCGCTCAGCTCAAAACGTACTGGTTGATACATGTCATTTCAATAGATGCACTGTAGCTTTAGTTTGTCTGCCCAATTTATCTCGGCAAAGTTCTGCAAATACCCAACCTGAAACGCCAACCATAACGGCGGCAAGCAATATTCTCTTCATTTTTAAAACCTTATAAAAACAGAAAGGCCGTCTGAAATATTTTCAGACGACCTTTTTATACTGGTTTAACGATGGTAGTTAGGCGCTTCTTTAGTGATTTGTACGTCGTGAACGTGAGATTCGCTCATACCAGCAGAAGTGATTTCCACAAATTCTGCTTTCTCGTGCATTTCAGCAATATTGGCGCAACCCAAGTAACCCATGCTGGAGCGCAGACCGCCGGTCAGTTGGTGGATGATGTTCACAATCGGGCCTTTGTAAGGTACGCGGCCTTCGATGCCTTCAGGAACATATTTGTCTGTGCTGTCGGTTTTGTCTTGGAAGTAGCGGTCGGCTGAGCCTTGGCTCATCGCACCCAACGAACCCATACCGCGGTAAGACTTGTAAGAGCGGCCTTGGTAGAGTTCGATTTCGCCCGGTGCTTCTTCCGTACCGGCAAACATACCGCCGAGCATGACGCTGTATGCACCTGCTGCCAGAGCTTTGGCAATATCGCCGGAGAAGCGGATACCGCCATCGGCAATCAGGGGAACGCCGGTACCTTTCAAGGCTTCGGAAACATTGTGAATCGCAGTCAGTTGAGGCACGCCCACGCCGGCTACGATACGGGTCGTACAAATCGAGCCCGGGCCGATACCGACTTTAACGGCATCCGCACCTGCAGCCACCAAATCCAAAGCGGCTTGGGCAGTAGCGATGTTGCCGCCGATGACTTGGATATGCGGATAGGTTTCTTTTACCCAGCGCACGCGATCGATAACGCCTTGGCTATGACCGTGGGCAGTATCGACCACAATCACGTCCACACCTGCTTCCACCAATGCTTTGACGCGCTCTTCGGTATCGCCGCCGGTACCCACCGCGGCACCGACACGCAGGCGGCCTTCGGCATCTTTGTTGGCATTAGGGAATTCGGTTGTTTTCAGAATATCTTTAACTGTAATCAGACCTTTGAGTTCGTCTTGGTCGTTCAACACCAAAACGCGCTCCACTTTGTGCGCATGCATGATTTCGCGGGCTTCGTCGATGCTGGTACCTTCAGGAACGGTAACCAAACGGTCGCGGGGGGTCATGATGGCAGAAACCGGCAGATCGACACGGTTTTCAAAACGCAGGTCGCGGTTGGTCACGATACCGACCACTTTGCCGTTTTCAACAACAGGCAGACCGGACATTTTGCGTTTGCGTTGTGCGCGCATTTCCAAGACTTCGCGGATCAATGCGGTCGGCGCAACGGTAACGGGATCTTTCACCACGCCGCTCTCATGGCGCTTCACTTTGGAAACGGCACGCGCTTGCAACTCCGGCGTCATGTTTTTATGGATAATGCCGATGCCGCCTTCTTGAGCCATAGAAATGGCCAGACGCGCTTCGGTAACGGTATCCATTGCAGCAGAAAGTAGAGGGAGGTTGAGCGTGATATCGCGGGTGAGTTTGGTTTGAAGTTTGACATCTCGAGGCAGCACGTTTGAGTGCGCTGGAACCAACAAAACGTCGTCGAAAGTATAGGCTTTTTCTACAATACGCATGATGCTCGGTCTTTCAGTTTGTGCAAGATGCACGGCATTATATCACACCGGCTTGATGCTAACATTGGCAATACACGTTTTAACGTTATTTTTTTACATGATTTGATTTGGCGTACAAAAATATGCCAACGCATTGCAGTTTCAAGTAAAATAAACCGCATGAGAACATCATTTACATAAGGGAAACCCATGAAATCTTCCGTACTCAAAACCTGTCTGACAGCAGCCCTTCTCTCTTCCGCCGCCCTGACCGGCGCGGCCGAGGTTTACACTTGGAAAGGCGCGTCGGGCAACAGCTATTCCGATACGCCAAACCGCCTGCAACCGAAGCGTTCCGGCGTGGTCAACATCCGCACGCACAACGTCAAACCTGCCGTTGCGCCTGCTGTTGCGGCATCTGAGCCGGTTGCCGAGCAGCCCAACGAACAGGTTGCGGAACAAAACAAACAAATCGAAGAGCGCAATAAAAAAATCGAAGAACAAAACCGCCAAAATAAGCTGGAAAACTGCAAAATCGCCAAAATCAACCGCCAAGTTGCCGAAAGCGCACGCTTGGCCAACCGAGACAGTTTAATTAAACAATACCAAAACGACGTCAATAAATACTGCAATTAAGCTCTCGAATCACAATATCAAAAAGGCCGTCTGAAATTTAATTTCAGACGGCCTTCATTTTTCAGCCTATCAATAATACAGTTGAACCAACAACAAACCGATGGCCAAGCTGAATGCCATGCTCAACAGGCCTGGAATCATGAAGCTGTGGTTGAAGATAAATTTGCCGATTTTGGTCGAGCCGGTTGTATCAAAGTCGATAGCGGCAATAATCGGACCGTAGTTCGGAATGAAGAAATAGCCGTTTACCGCAACAAATGTGCCGATAATGATGGGCGCAGGAATACCCAGTTTGATGGCGATTGGGAACAGCGTCGCCACTGTCGCGCCTTGGCTGTTGACCAATACCGACAAGACAAACAAGGCAAAGGCAAAGGTCCATGGTGCAGATTCAACTAAATGGCTGACGGTCGATTCTACTTCTGTTAAGTGGCCGTTCATCAAGGTATCGCCCAACCAAGCCACGCCAAACACCGCAATCACGGCACGCATACCGGCATGGAATACCGAACCTCGGGTAATCGCATCGCCATTGGGTTTACACGCCAAAATAATCAGCGCAGAAGCAGACAACATCACAATTTCAATCGTATGCGCCATGCCCATAGGCTTGATCGCGCCATCGTGTTCAAAAGCCGGACGCAGCTCAGGCAATGCCCCCATCACAACCACCAGCAATGCCGCAGTCAAGAAAATACCGACCGACAATTTGGCTTTCGGCGAAATGGCAACATCGGTTTGTTGTTCCTCCACATCGATGTATTCTTTCACATAGTTCGGGTCTTTCAGCAAAGCCTGATAATGCGAATCGTCTTTCAATTCTTTGCCTAGTTTGTTTACGAACACGCAAGCCAAACCGATACCCAAAATCGTGGACGGAACGGTAACTTTCAACACGTCCGCCATCGTGATGTGCTGCGGCTCAAGCATGGTAACGCAGGCAACAACCGCGGCGGCAATCGGGCTGGCGACAATCGCAAATTGGGAAGCGATAACCGCCATCGTCAGCGGACGGGAAGGACGGATGCCATTACGACGGCTGACTTCGGCAATCACAGGGCAAGACCGAGTAAGCCACATGGCCCGTACCTGCCAACACGGTAAAGGTGTAAGTTACCGCCGGCGCGATAAAGGTGATGTATTTCGGATTGCGGTGCAACACGCGCGTGGCAATCTTAATCATATAGTCCAAACCGCCGCTGGCCTGCATGGCCGCTGCGGCAGACACTACCGCCATAATCATCAGCATCACATCAATCGGCGGGCTGGTCGGCTGAAGATGGAAACCAAAAGACAATACGGCCAAGCCGATACCGCCGAGCACGCCCAAACCAATACCGCCAACCTGCGCACCAATCAGGATACACAGCAGCACAATGGCAAACTGAATAAAAAACATAGTTGACATCACAACTCCCAAAATCCGGCCTTAGCCGAAATAAAATTACAAACGGTTGGATTATAGAGTAAACCCTCTTCCCTAACCATACTTTACCTAATTATACATACCGATCTACATCAAATAAATAATATTCTCATTTAACCAATAGACTGAGACCTTTGCAAAATTCCCCAAAAATCCCTAAATTCCCACCAAGACATTTGAGGGATTTCTCATGAGCACCTTCTTCCAGCAAAACCGCACAAGCCATGATTGCCAAACACATCGACCGTTTCCCACTATTGAAGTTGGATCAGCTGATTGATTGGAAACCGATCGAACAATACCTGAATCGTCAAAGAACCCGTTACCTTCGAGACCACCGCGGCCGTCCCGCCTATCCCCTGTTGTCCATGTTCAAAGCCGTCCTGCTCGGACAATGGCACAGCCTCTCCGATCCCGAACTCGAACACAGCCTCATCACCCGCATCGACTTCAACCTGTTTTGCCGTTTCGACGAGTTGAGCATCCCCGATTACAGCACCTTATGCCGCTACCGCAACTGGCTGGCGCAAGACAACACCCTGTCCGAACTGCTGGAACTGATTAACCGCCAACTGACTGAAAAAGGCCTAAAAGTAGAGAAAGCATCCGCCGCCGTCGTTGACGCCACCATTATTCAGACCGCCGGCAGCAAACAGCGCCAGGCCATAGAAGTTGATGAAGAAGGACAAGTCAGCAGCCAAACCACACCGAGTAAAGACAGCGATGCCCGTTGGATAAAGAAAAAACGGCCTCTACAAACTCGGTTACAAACAACATACCCGTACCGATGCGGAAGGCTATATCGAGAAACGCGCATCACTCCCGCCAATGCCCATGAGTGCAAACACCTGTCGCCTTTGTTGGAAGGACTGCCCAAAGGTACGACCGTCTATGCCGACAAAGGCTATGACAGTGAGGAAAACCGGCAACATCTGAAAGAGCATCGGCTGCAGGACGGCATTATGCGCAAAGCACACCGTAATCGTCCGCTGTCGGAAGCGCAAACCAAACGTAACCGATATTTGTCGAAGACCCGTTATGTGGTCGAACAAAGCTTCGGTACACTGCACCGTAAATTCCGCTATGCCCGGGCAGCCTATTTCGGTCTGCTCAAAGTAAGTGCGCAAAAGCCATCTGAAGGCGATGTGTTTGAACCTGTTGAAAAGCGGCTAACAGGCTAAATGTGCCTGTTGGCTAAAGGCGGCCCGGATGCCTGATTAATCAGGTATCCAAGGGGAATTAAGGGGATATTTGGGTAAAAATCAGTGGATATTCGAAACAAAAACAGCCGAAAACCTGTGTTTAGGTTTCGGCTGTTGGGGAAAGGAATTTTGCAAAGGTCTCAGACTCATTAAAAGAGCACAAAAAGGCCGTCTGATTTTTCAGACGGCCTCTATGATTCAAAAAGATGATAAGGCTATTTTCCCGGCTACTTCTTCATCTTTTATAAAAATCCGATACGCCATGAACACAGCGGATTTTGCGTTCTGACAAAGGTTGCCTCCAACAAGGCATCGTTTTGCGGCAAGGAATCGCGTTCTGCCTCATTGTGCCAGAGGTGGTACGCAATGCCGGCAAATTTCAAATTATGGCGTTTCATCCCGTTATGATAGCAACGGGCAACAAATTCGCTGTCTTCCCTACCCCAACCGACAAAGCTATTGTCAAACCCATTGACGGCAAGCGCATCGCTGCGGAAAAAAAGCCCATATTGCAAGTTTTGATGCCTTTGTGTTTGCGGTTGCCTTTTCGGCCTGCCAGTTTGGCCAAACAACGGCAACGCAGGGCAGAAAGCCGTTTTTCTATTCCCGAGCTGAACATAGACAAAGCAGGCAAATTCGCCTTCGTCCAAAATATCCTGCGTTTTATCCTCAGTCAAAATCACGCGGGAACCCTGTATCAGACGGCCTTTGCGGGCAATCTTCAAATGATCGGCGATAAAAGACGGATCCAAAACCATATCGCCGTCAATCAACACAATATAATCGCTTTTTCGCCTGCGCCAACGCACGGTTGCGCGATTCAGCAGCACGAAAGCCTCTATCCGGCTGCCATGAATGCTTAACAGGAATGCTTGTCCTGCGGCGGATAAAATCAACCACTTCGGCGGTTTCCTGCCTTGAGCCGTCATCCGCGACAATAATCTCATCCGGCAGACGGGTTTGCGATAAAGCCGATTTCAACACCAGCTCCAAAGCATCGGGGCGATTGTAGGTGGTGATGATGAGGGAGACGGTTATCGTGCGGTTTCGCTCGTAGAGTTTGACATATTTGTAATACGAACCTGTGCGTTGGAAACTGAAATCGTCAGGCCGTCTGCACCATAGGCAAAACCGCGCTTGAGCAGGTAATTTTTCACAAACGATACGCCGCCATGCAGCAAAGCCTTAAACGGCGAACTGTCTTTCTTGAAGCGGTTTTCTTCCGCATACAGCGAGCTATACTGCTGCATTTTCTGAATCAGCCCTTCGGCGTTTTCAAAAGAATAATGTTTCAGACGGCCATCGAGTTGTTTAACCTTGGCTTCCTGCGGCAACACCAAAGACTCATGCACCTGACGGTCGGAAAAACGGCTAAATCTGCGATGATAAAGGCGCGGAATAATATCCGGATACCAGCCGCAGCCTTTAATCAGTCTGCCGTGGTAATGGTTCAGACGGGAAAGCGAAAAAATATGTTCCTTCTCATTTTCCAAAACGGCCGCACGAATGGATTCGATTAAAGCCTCATCCGCCACTTCATCGCTGTCTATGCTGAAAATCCAATCGTTTTGCGCCAGTCTGGCCGCCAGATTTTTCATCGGGCCAAACCCGATAAAGTCATGCTTGTAATAGCTGACATTGGGAAAGCCCTGGCAATTTCAAAAAGTACGGTCGGTCGAGCCGTTGTCCAACAGCAGGACTTCGTCAAAGTCTTTCAGCGCACTCAAAACTTCTGAAAGATAACGTTCTGAATTTTTTACCAACATGGCGGCGGTTGCCGGAATTGTGTGCATCATAAAAAGGCCGTCTGAAAAAGGAAGCTGTATTTTAACCGATATACCGCTACAATATGTCCTCCTTTTTTCAGACGGCCTGACTCATGCAGCTTATTCTTGCCCCCATGCAGGGGCTGGTGGACGATGTGATGCGCGACCTGTTGACGCGTATTGGCGGATTTGACGAATGCGTCAGCGAATTTGTCCGCATTACGCACACGGTCCACTCACGCGCCACTTGGCTTAAATATGTTCCCGAAATCGCCCATGCCAACCGCACGCCGGCCGGCACGCCCTGTACTGTCCAACTTTTGGGCAGCGATGCGGAAAACATGGCCGTCAATGCTTTGGAAGCCGTGCGTTTCGGTGCGGACAAAATCGACCTCAACTTCGGCTGCCCCGCGCCGACTGTCAACAAACACAAAGGCGGTGCGGTCTTGCTCAAAGAGCCCGACTTGATTTACCACATCGTCCACACCCTACGCCAACGCCTGCCGCAACACATTCCGCTGACCGCCAAGATGCGGCTCGGTTATGAAGACAAAAGTCTGGCGTTGGAATGTGCCTCTGCGATTGAAAACGGCGGAGCCTGCGCATTAACCGTCCATGCGCGCACCAAAGTCGAAGGCTACGAACCGCCGGCACATTGGGAATGGGTGCGCAAAATCCGCGATGCAGTCAGTATTCCCGTTACTGCCAACGGCGATGTATTCAGCCTTCAAGACTATCTCGACATTAAAACCGTCAGCGGCTGCGACAGCGTGATGCTTGGGCGCGGCGCGGTGATCCGTCCCGACTTGGCGCGGCAAATCAAGCAATATGAAAACGGCGAAACAGTGAAAGACACCGACTTTGCCGAAGTATCTTCATGGATAGTCCAGTTCTTCGACTTATGCCTTGCCAAAGAAGCCAACAACAAATATCCGGTTGCCCGTTTAAAACAATGGCTGGGCATGATGAAAAAAGAGTTTGAACAGGCGCAGGTATTGTTTGACCGCATCCGCGCCGTCAAAGAAGCGGATGAAGTGAAACAGATTCTGCTGTTGTTTGAACAAGAGATGTATTTATGATTCAAAAAGGCCGTCTGAATTTCAGACGGTCTTTGATCTCATCACTGACAGATATAATCAGCCAACAGTCTGCCTTTTTTTCCGCACTGGCTGCATTAGCCATATTCACCTGTCTGGTCTCAGGGCCATTCTTGGATTTCAGGGCTTCGCCATATTTTCTGGCAAACTCTTTATTGGCACTGGTCACTCTTGACTCAGTGGAATCCAATATAAACCCGTCTTGCTCATATTTACCTTGCGCAGTAATAATCAAGATATTTTCAGGTGAAGGATAATCCGGAAAAATTAACATAGTTGGTAACCAGCTTGTAGGAAACGCCTTTGCCGTGTTTCATATCCTGACAGATGCCGTTAGGCGCGGTAAAGACTGCATGGCCGATACGGCCGTGGCCGAAATCGTAAAAATCGATTCTCTTCGCAGAAGCCAACAGTTTTCTATCGTTGCCGTCATTGATATTTAATGACTTGCCGTTTACCAAAAACAGGGTTGGCAACAAGGGGTTGCCATGAGAGGCTTCCAAATTATATGCTTCGCCCAACAGCTTGCCCTGACGATACACAGTCAAGACAGGCTTTTTCAGACCATTTTCCGGATTGCCGGTTTTCTTAAAAGAAATCTTCTGAACCACATTGCCAAATTCATAATAAGGCCGCGACTGCACGCCTGTTTTCGTATCCTGCAAAGCACTCCAGCTGCCGTCCGTCGTTTGGGCGCACGCAGTCAGAGCAACAAACAGAATACCCGATAGTAAAACTTTAGAATGTTTCATTCATAAACTCCTTCTCAAGTAAACAAAAGAACGGATGTGTGCCTTTACTGCCTAATTTTTGTTTCTTTATTAAAATTTTAGAACCATTGCACTAAATTAGCAAGGGATTAAAGAACAGGCCGTCTGAACATTCAGACGGCCTTGATTAAGCTCAAATTTTAAGAAGCCAAAACGCGGTGGAACAAAATCTCATTTTCCAAATGGATATGGTCTTTCAAATCATCCACCATCTCTTTGGCCAATGTGTACAAACGGGTCCAGCTGCCGCAAGCGCCTTCGGGAAGCTCAAAATTATTGGTCAATTCTTCCAAACGCGCGATGGCCTGATAGTGTTCTTCATGCTCGTGCATCATCACGCTGATGGGCATTGCCGCGCCACGGCCCACGCCCTGATTAATCATTGGGAACAACATGCGCTCCTCTTTCATCATGTGCATCAACAGCTCGTTTTGCATATAGGCCAACAAATCAGGAACTTCGGCAGGAAAAGTATCAGCATGAACCTGCGCCACTTTTTGCGCCAGCGGAACCAACTCTTCAAACTGGGCGCGGTGGACATTGTGGTAACGCTGCAAAATATGGTCAATGGTGGAATTGAAAGGTGCGGTTTCCCAAACGGTAAAATCGGTCATAGCTGTGTTCCTTTAAAGATTGATATTGGATGAATGTTAGACATAAGGATACACGCTGCAAACGGCTTTTGTATAGTTTTTTTAATTGCTTAATTAATTGATAATAAAAGTTATTTTCAAAATTAAAATACCAAACAGGCCGTCTGAAACATAAAGTCAAAGTTTCAGACGACCTGCCCTTTTCTTAAATAATCCAACGATATAAGGCAATCATTACCGGCATGGTTACCACGCAAAGCAAGGTCGTCAACCCATAAATCGCGCTGGCTTTTTGGGCATTTTTGCCGTAAACAACCGCCATTTGGGTAACTGTCGCGGCGGCAGGCGAAGTCGTTGCCAAAAAAAGCTGATTAAAACAACCGTATCCGCATGCGTATCATGGTGGGCAAAACCACAAACTTTGACGGCGAAAAGCAATAATATCGGAATCAAAATCAGCCTTAAAAAAGCAACAAGATAAAGCCTTGGCGTCCACACAATCGAACGCAACGGCAGAGAAGCCAAAAGCATGCCCGCCACCAACATGGCAACCGGGCCAATCATGCCGCCCACCGTCGCCAACGTATTATCGATAATATGCGGCAGCTTGATTTGAAAGGTAAACATCAGCAGCCCGACCAACATGGATAAAATATTGATATTGGTGAAAAATGGTTTTTCCAAGCCACATTGCCTCGGCCGCAAATCAACAGGCGCAGATGTGTCCAAAACAAAAACGTCTGCACCATGATAAAACCGCTGGTATAAATCACCCATTCCGCACCAAAGACCGACATTACCAAAGGGATAATCAGGTTGCCCGAATTACTGTACACCGTCGCCGCGTGTTCGAGCGCATCGAGTTTGAATAAGTGTTTAAACAACCTGCCCAAAACAATCAACACTACATGGAAAAACACCGCCAGCATGACGGAAAGCTTCAGCCCTTCGATAATCTGCGGCGTATTGTCCATCTGAAAGGCATGAATCATGACAGACGGGCTGATCAAGTAAAGCGCAATGACGGAGAGCGTGTAGCTGTTTTCCGATTTCAACAGCCCGGCCTTCACCAAAGCCACGCCCATCAAAACAATCAACGTCAGCTCGGTAATTTTTTTCCGGCAAGCAGAAAAGAGGTTTCCATAACAAAAAGCGGCAAAAAAACGTTGATTTTACGCTTCTACCGCTTGGCATGCCAAATTCAGACGGCCTCGACATTCAAGGCCATCTGAAATTTTCTACCACAGATAGGTTACGCTGGCTCCACCGCCTGCACCACCCTTAGATGCGCCGACAGCCGAACCTTTCACCAGCCATTTTGCCGCTGGCGGATACTTTCGATACTCCGACAGCAAAACCGGCCTTTCCGCGCCAAACCCCGCTACCAATGGATACCGCACCCTGTCCCGGCTGGTAAGCCTGTCCCAGATTACCCACCGCAATCGCAGCGGCAGAGCCGGCATCCGCACGGTCTTCCAGTTTTTCATTTCTACGCGTGTTTCAGCTCGTATTTGATTGATTTGAGCAACCACCGCCGACTCTTTTTGCTGACTGTCGGCCTGCCATCTTTCCGCAAGCCTTTTGACCTGAGCCACATTCACCGCATCCGTATCCTGAGTACCGGCAGCCATGCGGTAATTTGACGGCTGTCTTTTCATTGCCAACCGAAACCGCGCCCAATGTCGATTTCCATGCCGTTTCTTCAGATTGACTTGCCGATCGTGTCGCAAAATCATAGCCTGCCTGCCCTGCAGCTAAATCCGCAATGCTTTTGCGCACCCAGAGCCACCGCTTTCTCGAGCTTTTACTTTGGCTTGGAAACCGAGTGCCAAAAGATTTCTCTTCAAAAGCCGATGCGCCGCCCCGACTGCGGTACCACCTTCTTTACGCACACTGGAGCTGGTGCCGACAGCCAAACCGTTCAAGGCCGTGGCGGAAGACTCGACACCCAAAAGCTACACTGTTTACGGCATTCGATACCGCACGTGTACCGACCGCCACCGCTTGATAACCTTCTGCTTCAGCAGCCGATGCCAGCGCAAGTGATTGAGTCCCACGTGCTTTAGCTCGATCACCTAAAGGCCGTCGCGCTGAGCGCATCCGCCTCACTATCTCTGCCGATAGCTACTGCATCAATATTACTTGCCTGAGCGCCATTACCTACCGCAACGGCACGCAAAGCCGAAGCCTTGGACAGCAGACCGACTGCAACGGATTGATCGCCAGAAGCAGCCGCTGCGCCACCGACTGCTACATCATTTGTTCCCTTGGCGTGAGCCCGAAAGCCAACCGCCACCGACCGCAATGCCTCCGCTTTGGATTCGCCACCCAAAGCAGTTGCGCTCAAACCGGAAGCGGCAGAATCATAACCCAAAGCCGCCTGCCTTGTAGCCGCCTGCTTTAGCCTTGTCGCCAACTGCAACGGCATTTTCGCCCGATACGGATTCCTTACCGACAGCCAAAGAACCCGTCTTGTGCATGGTTCCGGCAACATAACTCCATCCGCATACGAAGTACCGGAAAAAGCGCTAAAAGCCAAACACAAAAGGACTGAGCGATACATTCAGTTTCATCTTTATATTCTCCATTTTTAAATATTAAAAAATATCTCGTTCAATCGAATTAGTACTTTTGAACTAGTTATATTGTATATATTTTTATTCTCATATTAAATAGTTCGGATAAATATTTTGATTTATGTCATAAATTTCAAACATCCTGGCAAATATTCCTGACCATTCTTCAGAAACAGCTATCAGTTTCAGACGGCCTGAAGCCTTTTTTTCCAACAACCCGACATAATTTGCCCTACCGCAAAGCAAATCAATATAAATCTGTCCGTATATCCGCTATAATCAGCCATTTTCTTCAAACAGGAAACATCATGTCCCCCAGCCGTTTCAATCAAACGGGCCCAAAAATCGGCCTGAGCGTACGCCTTGCAGAAACCCAAGCTGAAATCGAAGCCGCCCAAAGATTGCGCTATCAAGTTTTTGCCCAAGAACTGGGGGCGGAAATCGAAAGCGATGACGGCCGCGATGTCGATCCTTATGATGAACATTGCCACCATCTGCTCGCGTTTGACGATGCAACCGGCGAAGTTATCGGCTGCTACCGCCTGATTACCGAAGAAACCGCAAAAAAAGTTGGCGGCTGGTACAGCGAGCATGAATTCGATCTTGAGCCTTTGAAAGACATTCTGCCGCAAACCGTCGAACTCGGTCGCGCCTGTACGCATCCTGACTACCGCAACGGCGGCTTGGTCATGCTGTTGTGGACCGGTTTGGTCAAATTCATGAAAGACGAAAACCTGCGCTTTATGATTGGTTGCGGCAGTATCGAAATGCGTGACGGCGGCAACGATGCGGCCGGCCTGTATCATGCTTTGAAAGACAAATACCTCGCTCCGGAACAATGGCGAGTCAAACCGCTCAACCCGCTCAAATGGGACAGCATCACGCCGTCTGAAAATCCGCCCGTACCTGCCCTGATCAAAGGCTATCTCAAAGCAGGCGCGTGGTTCTGCGGCGAGCCTTGCGTCGATGAAGCATTCAACTGCGCGGATGTGCTGATCATGATGGACATCAGCCACCTTTCCGACCGCTACTTGCAGCGTTTTGCCCCTAAAACCGATTCATAATAAAAGGCCGTCTGAAACTTCAGACGGCCTGCCTAATCTTTATAAAAAAACACACACAATGACCGCCAAAATCCGTTTTATCTTCCGTCTCCTCTGCATTGCCGGCTGCCTTTTATACGGCATGGCCGAAATGTTTTTTCTGTTTCCCTTTTACAGCAGCAAACGCAAACTGCGCGCAATCCAATTATGGTCGCTGCGCGTGCTTGCTTCCTGCGGCATGAAACTGCAAACCTTCGGCACGCCGTCGCAAGAAGATCGCGGTCAGCTGATTATCAGCAACCATATTTCATGGTTGGACATTATGGCGGTCAACGGCGCATTTCCCGGCCGTTTCGTGGCTAAAGACGATGTAGCCAAATGGCCGGTGGTCGGTTATCTCGCCACGCAGGCGCAAACGGTTTACGTCTCGCGCAACCGCGGCATCAAAGGCAATTCCGCCAAAATCGCCGGCGTGACCGAAGCACTGAAAAACGGCGATACCGTCACCATTTTCCCCGAAGGCACCAGTACCGAAGGCCGTGAAATCCTGCCGTTCAAACCCAGCTTTTTTCAGACGGCCTATGATGCAGGCGTACCGATTATTCCGGCACTCTGCCGCTACCCGAATCCAGACGGCAGCAGCCCAAATCCGCACACTGCCTACTACGGCGACATCAGCCTCTGGCAATCTATCTGCATGGTCATCAGCCAGCCTTCCAGCACGGTCGAACTGCATTTCCTCGATCCGATTGAAGCGGGAGAAGACCGCTACGCTACCGCGCTTCAAGTACACGCCCTGTTGAGCGAAAAGCAAAAACAGTTGGGCTGATCAAACAAAAGGCCGTCTGAATGTTCAGACGGCCTTTTCCATTATCTTATGTCTTAAGATGAATATTGTACCGAATCGCTACCGCTTTTCTTTTGAATAAATTCAATTTTGTAGCCGTCCGGATCTTCGACAAACGCAATCACAGTCGTGCCGTGTTTCATCGGACCGGCTTCGCGTACCACTTTACCGCCCATTTCTTTGACACGCTCGCACGCCGCGTAAGCATCATCGACTTCAATCGCGATGTGGCCGTAAGCATTGCCCAAGTCGTAAGACTCGGTATCCCAGTTGTGGGTCAGTTCCAAAACAGTATGGTCCGCTTCATCACCATAACCGACAAAAGCCAAGGTAAAACGGCCTTCAGGATAATCGCGGCGGCGCAGCAGTTGCATGTTCAATACGTTTTGATAGAAGTCCAAAGAGCGTTCGAGATTGCCGACACGCAGCATAGTATGAAGCAAGCGCATGATTTTGTTCCTTTCTGAATTATATTTGGTCATGGATTATAACACATCGGGCACCATCCTCTTCAGCCTCAAAATACCGACACTGAAACTGCATAAAAATGAAGCACACACCCTGCCGTCATTTGAATTTCATGTATTAACAAGCACACCGACTGACTAAATTGCTATAATCGCCACACTTACAACACAACACTTCAAACCGTCATGAAAACCTTTGTTCTTCCAGATACCCGCCCTTATCCGCAGAGCCCTATCAAAAACTACCTTCTGCTCAATGCCTATCAGCTGGCGCACAACTCCTCCTCCGCATCACGCAAACTTTCGGCCGGCCAACTGCAAACCGAAATCCGCACCATGCTCAGCCAAAACCATTACATCAACCTTTCATTGGCAATGACCATGGCGCCCGATGTCGGCACTTACACCAGCCTGATTCAAAGCGTGGGCGAAGTCCTGAAGGCAGAAAACGATAACGAAGCCCAATGGTTTGCCCTGCCTGTCGTTTTGGTTGCTGGTTGCAAAAAAGAACAAACCCTGCCGCTCACGCTGCCTACCGAAGCCCTCTTCGCCTGTCTGCAAAACTACCCCAACCTGCGCGCCCTCACGCAAAACACGCAATGGCTGCCCTACCTCGTCCAATCGACCGACTTGAGCAGCGTTACCCCGGGCGAATGGTTCCAAGCCAAGCAAAACGATGAAGCGGCAGGCGCATTCCTGCAAAAATTCGAATACAAACCATTAACGCTGCCCGAAGGTCAATCCGTCCATGTTGTTTACGCGCTGGGCTACGGCAATAAAGACATTCAGACGGCCTTGGGCCTCAACCTGCAACAGGCAGGCCTGCCATTGATGCAGGTTTGGCAAGAGCATCTCGCCCTCGACGGCGTTACCCTCTTTACCAACCCGCTCTCGCCCAATACGCCGCTTGACGCACTGACCGACGGCAGCCACACCCGCCAACGCATGGCCATGGACGTTTTTGCCACCAACGCCATCCGCGCCATCCGTATGCAAAGCCCGCGCGTCGGCGTTGTTGCCGCAGCAAAAGCGGACGGCAAGCTCCAGTTCAGCTTCAACGCGACAGACAGCGCGTTTGAAATTGTTCCGCAGACCTTCACTTGGGAGCTGGCCTCAACCGACAATATCGCCATCGTTCAGCAAAACTTCCTCGACCTGATGGCCGAATGCCGAATCGAGCACCTCTACCTGCTGCACAACCCACTGGGCGAAAACGAGAATATCCCTACTTATGCCCAAGCGTTGAAACTGGAAGGTCATAATCCTTTCTTCAGCAATGTAAACTAAATTGAAAATACAACACGCCAAGGCCGTCTGAAAACGGTTTAGCGTGTTGCATTGATTTTCAAACCTTACCGCTCATTTTCACGCATATGAAAACCCACAAAATCCTTTTCGTCTGCCTCGGCAACATCTGCCGTTCCCCCATGGCCGAATACGTCCTGCGCCACCGCGCCCGCGAAGCAGGCATGAGCAATGCCGTCGTTACAGCCAGCGCAGGCACGTCAGGCTGGCACGACGGAGAAGACATGCACGAAGGCACGCGCCGCGCGCTCAAGCAACACGGCATCGACCCGTCAGGCTTTACCAGCAGCAAAATCAAACCCAGCGATGCCGAGCATTTCGACTACATCATCGTGATGGACGACAACAACCTCAGAGAAACCGAAAAGCAGCTCGGGTTCCACCCCGGCAAAATCTTCAAACTGACCGACCTTATCCCCGATTCAGGTTACAACCACGTTCCCGATCCGTGGTACACAGGCGACTTTGACGAAACCTACCGTCTGGTCGATGCCGGCAGTTTGGCCTTGTTGGAAAAAAATTGAAACAGGCTTAAACCGGCTTTGAACAATAAAAGGCCGTCTGAACAGGTATCCCGCAAAAGCCATGCTTTCGTGATTACCTGTTCAGACGGCCTATCTATGACCGCAATCAACCTACGCGATAAAACGCCAGACTGCCCAATAAATTCGGCAGATGTTTGACCTGTCGGTTGCCCGTCATGACCGCACGCTCAAGCACGCGGATTTTATTTTTGGCACACAGCAAATCAAAATCTTTGAGGGTACACCAATGGATATTGGGCGTATCGTACCAATGATACGGCATCCGCTCGGAAACCGGCATATGGCCGCCGACCGCGATTTGGAAGCGGTTGCGCCAATAGCCGAAGTTAGGGAAGCTGACAATCGCCTGTTTAGCTACGCGCATCAGGCAGCGCAGGATTTTTTTCCGTGTTCTGCATCGCCTGAATGGTTTGGCTCAAGACAATCACATCAAAACTTTGATCGCCAAAAGCCACCAAACCTTCTTCCAAATCGGCCTGAATGACGTTCACACCGCGGGATATGGCGGCAATCACGCTGTCGGTATCGATTTCAACACCGTAGCCGGTGCAATTTTTATGTTCCACCAACGCGGCCAACAGCTCGCCGTCACCGCAGCCTAAATCGAGTACGCGGCTGCCTTCGGGTATCCAATCGTAAATGAGTTGCAAATCGTCGCGCAGATTCATTTTTGGCAGTCCTTGTAAACGTTGTTCATGTAAGCAGCAACCGCGCGGATATAGGCTTCGTCTTCCATCAAGAAGGCATCGTGGCCGTGATTGGATTTGACTTCAATGTATTGCACGGATTTTTGCGCGGCGATTAACGCCTTGACCAATTCATGCGAACGTTGCGGCGAGAAGCGCCAGTCGGTACTAAAGCTGGCGACAAAAAATTTGGCCTGCACATTCTCTACGGCGCGTGTGAGGTTGTGGCCGTAATCGGCGGCCGGGTCGAAGTAGTCGAGTGCCTTGGTCATCAGCAGATAAGTATTGGCATCAAAACGGCCGACAAACTTGTCGCCTTGATAGCGAAGATAAGATTCCACTTCAAATTCAACGCCGTAGCCGTACTGATAGCCGTCTGATTTTAAATCGCGGCCGAATTTTTTACCCAAGCCGTCTTCGGCAAGATAGGTGATGTGCCCCATCATGCGCGCAATACGCAAACCGCGTGAAGGAACGGTTTGATGGCTGCGGTAATTGCCTTCATGGAAATCGGGATCGGTCAAAATGGCTTGACGGGCAACATCGTTAAACGCGATGTTTTGAGTGGAAAGTTTAGGCGCAGAAGCGATGACGAGCGCGTGGGCAACGCGTTCAGGCAAAGAAATCGTCCATTGCAATGCCTGCATACCGCCCAAACTACCGCCGACAATGGCCGCCCATTTTTGAATACCGAGATAATCGGCAAGCATGGATTGGGACTTCACCCAGTCTTTGACGGTTACGACCGGAAAATCCGCGCCATATTCGTGGCCGGTTTCAGGATTTTCGGACAAAGGGCCGGTACTGCCGTCGCAGCCGCCCAAGTTGTTCAAACCGACAACGAAAAAGCGTTCGGTATCGATGGGTTTGCCGGGGCCAACCATATTGTCCCACCAGCCGGCGTATTTATCCTCCGCACTGTGCTTGCCGGCAACATGATGATTGCCTGACAGGGCGTGGCAGATCAGGACGGCATTGCTTTTATCGGCATTGAGTGTGCCGTAGGTTTCAATCATCAGGTCGAAACGGGGTAAGGTTTTGCCGTTTTCCAGAGCAAGCGGTGTGTCAAACGGGATTTTCTGGGGCGTTACAATGCCCACTGAGGCATTTGTTGTCATTTGTAATTTCCAAGTGAAGCGGCAAAAGGGGTATTATAACGTTTCGTTTTTGTTTTGTGCATGAGGCTTCAGACGGCCTGCCCTGATTAAAAGGCAATATTTTTTTGGGAGAATGTGGAATGATAGGCAGGCTTTTGCGATTTTTTTTCTTTTGCGCCATAGCGGCATTGATTGTGAACCGTTTGTTCAGCCGCCAAACAAAAGCGCACCATTCGGGAAATCGCCAAAATCAGCGCGTGGGTATTGCTGGGCGCGGCGGCGGCTACGCTGTTTTGGTATCTGATGATGCTGTTTTTTTCAAGCATATTCCCAATTCTTATTGAAATAAAATATAAAAGGCCGTCTGAAAACCTTAATCCAGCGTTTTCAGACGGCCTTTTGATATTCAAACTTAAAACAATTCTTCCGGAATCTTGCAAACCGGAATCGGATTGACTTTGTGCTGCATGGCTTTGTGCAATCGGGTATAGATTGCCAAAACTTCGCGCTGTCTGCCCTCAAAATCTTCAGGCTTGTGGCTGCCGTACACGCTCATCGCCCATTCGAGTTCAGGATAAGATGCGCCCATTTGTTCTTCATCGGTACGCTCGGTATCCCAAAGTCCGTCCGTCGGTACGGCTTTTTGAATGTCTTCCGATACGTCCAGTTCGGCTGCTAGCGCGTACACTTGAGTTTTGGTCAAATCGGCAATCGGGCTGATGTCCACGCCGCCGTCGCCGTATTTGGTGAAGAAACCGACGCCGAAATCTTCAATTTTGTTGCCCGTCCCCGCCACCAGCAAACCATGCAGCTGGCCGTAATAATAAAGCGTCGTCATGCGAAGGCGGCTGCGTGCATTGGCCAGTGCCAGCTGTTTATTGGGAAATTCGGTTTCGCTGACGTCAACGGTATCGGCAAACGTATCGAACGCCGGGGTCAAATCAACGCTTTGCGCTTTTACATTGGGATAACGCTGTTTCAGACGACCCATGTGTTCTTGAGCGCGGTTGACTTGGTCGGATTTCTGACGAATCGGCATTTCCAACAACAAAACCGACAAACCGGTTTGCGCGGCAAGTGTGGAAACCACAGCAGAATCGATGCCGCCGGATACGCCGACGACAAAACCTTTGGCACGCGCCTGCTCGGCGTAATCTTTGAGCCATTGAACGATATGGCGGATGATGGCTTGGGTTTGCATAGGGATAAATGTTCGCTTCAAATAAAACGAATGATAGCCTGATTTGCACTTGTCTGAAAGACGACAGGGTATAATGTTCCTTTTATTTCTTGCACGCACACCATGTCCAAACCCATCCTTCTGCGCTGGCTCGTTGTCTGCCTGATTCCGCTCGCCACCCTTTTGTGGTTTGCCCTCAACCCGCCCGAAGACAAAACGCAACACCTCATCAACGGCATCATCCTTGCCTGCGAAGCCACATTTCTATTCAAATTCATCCTCTTTGACGTCATCAAACACCACCTCAAACAAGAGCCCGAATTGAAACGGCAAAGCATATGGATGTTTATCCCGATTATTTTGCTGATTGTTTATTTGTTCCATTATTTCGGCGCATTCTGATGTTTTCAGACGGCCTTGGGTATATTTTCCCATGAACACTCCCCCACCTTATACCTGCTGGATTTTTTGCAACGTCATCGACAACTTCGGCGACATCGGCGTTTCATGGCGGCTGGCGCGTGTTTTGCAACGCGAACTCGGCTGGCAAGTGCATTTGTGGACAGACGATTTCCCATCCCTTCAGGCACTCTGCCCTGATTTGGCCTCGATTCCCAATATCCATCAAGGCATCGGCATTCACGCCTGGCAAGCCAATCATGCCGAAGATACCGATACAGCGCCAACGCCAGATATCGTCATCGAAACCTTCGCCTGCGAACTGCCCGACAACGTTCAATCCATCATCCGCCGACACCGACCGCTTTGGCTCAACTGGGAATACCTCAGCGCGGAAGACAGCAACGAGAGGCTGCACTTAATGCCTTCGCCCCAGGCCGGCGGCATACAGAAATACTTTTGGTTTATGGGTTTCAGCGAAAAAAGCGGCGGCCTGCTGCGCGAACGCGATTACGCCGAATCTGCCCGCTTTGATACGGAAGCCTTTACGCCGACAACTCAAACTTCCCGCAAAAAATGCGCCCGAATGGCTGCTTTTTCGGCTATCAAAGCGATATTTGGGCAAAATGGCTGACCATGTGGCAACAGGCCGGCCAACCCATTACCCTGCTGCTTGCAGGTACACAAATCATCGCCAGCCTGAAAAACAGCGGCCTAGTGCCGCAAAACGCCCTGCTTGAAGACGGCGATATGTATCAGAGCGAACACGTTACCCTGATCAAAATCCCTTTTGTCCCCCAACAGGATTTCGACAAACTGCTCAACCTTGCCGACGGCGCCGTCATACGCGGCGAAGACAGCTTTGTTCGCGCCCAGCTTGCCGGAAAACCTTTCTTTTGGCACATCTATCCGCAAGAAGAAAATATCCATCTCGACAAGCTGCACGCGTTTTGGGACAAAGCGCATCAGGTTTATCCGGATGTTGTCGCCACGGCACACCGCCGCCTTTCCGACGAACTCAACAACGGAGAAGCACTCAGCGACAACCAACGCCTGCAGGCATGGCAAACCTGACGGCACACCAAAACGAATGGCGGCAAAGCGCGGCAAAATGGCGGGACGGACTTTTTACTCAAAAAAGTGCCGTTGAAAAACTTGCCGCCTTTATTTCAAAGCACAAAAAAATACGCTAAAATAGCGCGTTTTTATTACAACCGATTTGATTGGAAAAACTACAATGAAAAACAGCACAAGAACTGCGCGCCGGCAACGTATTCATGGTTGGCAACGACCCTATGGTTGTTCAAAAAACCGAATACATCAAAGGCGGTCGCTCTTCCGCCAAAGTCAGCATGAAACTGAAAAACCTGCTGACCGGTGCCGCTTCTGAAAGCATTTACAAAGCCGACGACAAATTCGACGTCGTAATCTTGGCCCGCAAAAACTGTACTTACAGCTACTTTGCCGACCCAATGTACGTCTTCATGGACGAAGAATTCAACCAATACGAAATCGAAGCCGACAACATCGGCGACGCGTTGAAATTCATCGTTGACGGCATGGAAGACGTATGCGAAGTCACTTTCTACGAAGGCAACCCAATCTCCGTAGAATTGCCTACCATCATCGTTCGCGAAGTTGAATACACCGAGCCTGCCGTTAAAGGCGATACCTCCGGTAAAGTGATGAAAACCGCACGTCTGGTCGGCGGCACTGAAATCCAAGTGATGTCTTACATCGAAAACGGCGACAAAGTCGAAATCGATACCCGTACCGGCGAATTCCGCAAACGTGCTTAATCAGCCCGTAACACAAAAAGGCCGTCTGAAACCTGTTTCAGACGGCCTTTTCTCAATCTGCCTTATTGTTTCTTCAAGCCCTTGGCTTCGACAGTCGCAATCGTACCGTCAATGCCTTTGCTCTTAATCAGCTCGCCAAATTGGTTGCGGTATACCGTTACCAAGCTGGTACCGTCCACGCGGATGTTGTAAATCTTATACGCACCGCCGCTTTGGTAAAGCTGGTAGGCTACTTCATACTTGGTGCCTTTTTTGGTCTGAATTTCCGAGAAAACGTCAAACTTATTGCCGTTTGCCGTCATCTTCGGCAACAGGCGCACATTCGCATCCGCCGCACCAATCAACGCAGAATGCGAGTACATCGCAATCACCATATCTTTGAATGCACGGATAAAATCGGTTTTCTGTTTGGCAGAAAATTCACGCCATGGCGCGCCGACCGCCAAAGCCGAAATACGTTCATAATCCAGATAACGGTTGGCATACTGCTCAACCTGTTTCACACGTTGCGCCTCTGTCAAAGACGTATTGCGTGCAATTTTCAACACGGCATCAATGTTCTGCTGCATCTGCTTTTTGCGCCGGATGCGTTTCCGCCGCCACATAAGGCGCGGCAATCACCATCGGTGCGGCCACAATCAAAGTCTGAAGAAAACGGTTCATGACAATATCCATCCAAAATAAAACTGCATTTTAAAAACAATCTATTCCAAAAAACTTAATTCTTTGTAAAAGCAGTCATGAGCAATGAAAAATCCTGCAATCAAATTTCAGACGGCCTGATAAAAATAAGATAACATGTGAACGCTATTTTAAAAGGAAAAAGCCATGCCTTACGTCAACATCAAAGTAACCGGCGGCAGCGAAGCCCCGAGTGCGGAGCAAAAAGCTGAATTAATCCGCGGCGTCACCGAATTACTCTCACGCGTTCTCAACAAAAACCCTGAGACAACCGTCGTCGTCATCGACGAAATCGATATGGACAACTGGGGCATAGGCGGCAAAAGCGTGACGGTTCGCCGTGCCGAAGCGCGCAATAAGTAAGCTTTCGGCCGTCTGAAACCCTTTTAATTTACCCACAAAAAGAGTACATTTATCCCCATTGTTAACAATTTTACGGAACACACATCATGGAGAAATTTCCCAAATCATCAAAACTGGATCACGTTTGCTACGACATCCGCGGCCCGGTTCACAAAAAAGCCCTGCAACTGGAAGAAGAAGGCAACAAAATCCTCAAGCTCAATATCGGCAATCCGGCTCCGTTCGGCTTTGAAGCACCTGATGAAATCTTGGTTGACGTCATCCGCAATCTGCCGACTTCTCAAGGCTATTGCGACTCCAAAGGCCTTTATTCCGCACGCAAAGCCATCGTTCATTACTATCAAACCAAAGGACTGCTTGACGTTACCGTCAACGACGTTTACATCGGCAACGGCGTCTCCGAGCTGATCACCATGTCCATGCAGGCATTGCTCAACGACGGCGATGAAATCCTGATTCCCGCACCAGACTATCCTTTGTGGACCGCCGCCGCAACACTGGCAGGCGGTACCGTCCGCCATTATCTATGCGACGAAGAAAACAACTGGTTCCCCAACCTGGCCGATATGGAAGCCAAAATTACGCCTAAAACCAAAGCCATCGTCGTCATTAACCCCAACAACCCGACAGGCGCGGTGTACAGCAAAGAAGTCCTGCTCGAAATCGCCGAACTGGCGCGTAAACACGGCCTGATTATTTTTTTGCCGACGAAATTTACGACAAAATTCTTTATGACGGTGCCGTACACCATCACATTGCCGCCCTCGCTCCCGACTTGCTGACCATTACGTTTAACGGCCTTTCCAAAGCCTACCGCGTAGCCGGTTTCCGTCAAGGCTGGATGGTTCTCAACGGTCCGAAACATCATGCCAAGGGCTATATCGAAGGCCTCGATATGCTCTCCTCTATGCGCCTTTGTGCCACCACACCCATGCAACACGCCATTCAGACGGCCTTAGGCGGATACCAAAGCATCAACGAATTCCTCCTTCCCGGCGGCCGCCTGCTCGAGCAACGCAACAAAGCATGGGAACTGGTCAACCAGATTCCGGGCATATCCTGCGTCAAACCCGATGGGCGCGATGTATATGTTCCCCAAAAATCGATACCGAAATGTACAGCATCCACGACGACATGAAATTCATCTACGACTTACTCGTGCGTGAAAAAGTCCTGTTCGTCCAAGGCACAGGCTTCAACTGGATACGCCCCGACCACTTCCGTATCGTTACCCTGCCGCCCGTTCATCAAATCGAAGAAGCCATGGACAAACTCAAACGCTTCTTGCAAAACTACCATCAATAAACCTAAACCAAACAGGCCGTCTGAAAAAGCAAACTGCTGTTCAGACGGCCTTTTCAATCAATCGGCAACTTGGCAAAGCACGCTGACATGCGTATAATCGACTTTTCCTATCTGGGGGCGATCTTGGTTTCGACGGGGGTTGCAAAGCAGATGCGGGCATACCGGGGTCTCAGATTTCCCGTTAAACACTGAATTTAAATAGTCGCAAACGACGAAACTTACGCACTGGCCGCTTAAGGCCTGCCGTTGCAGCAGTTGGTCAATGGGCTGTGTAGCGCAAGCTACCGCAACGTCATTCTACATTGACTGGTTTTCTGTCGGGTTACTTGGCAGGAAACGAGATTTAAGGTAACTGGTTCTCTGAAGGCCTGTTGGTCGGCATGATGGGGACGAGATTCTAAATAGACACAACTAAGTATGTAGAACGCTCTGTAGAGGACTTTCGGACGGGGGTTCGATTCCCCCCGCCTCCACCAGATTTAAAGCGCAAACTTTTGATATAAAAAGGTTTGCGCTTTTTTATAAACTTAAACAGGCCGTCTGAAACTTTTCAGACGGCCTGTTTTATCTCAAATATCTGAGTGAAAAAACTTTTTCTTTCGATACATTGCCAATAGTACTTTGCTTTAAAAAATTTCAGCCTTACATTTTTCTATCTGATTTCATATTCATTTTACGATGCGGCCTAACCGTTACACTCAATGGCAGATGATCTGACAAATGCTGCCAGTCTTTACTGTTGTGGATTTCAGAATCGATGACATCAAGATTGCGCGTGTAAATGCGGTCAAGGCTGAGGATGGGCAGGCGCGAAGGGAAGGTTTTGGGGCGTTTGCCTGTATTATCGACAAATACTTCGTTCAAATCTAATGCCCTGCCCAGCTCACGCGCTGATTTCTGCCGCCAGTCATTGAAATCGCCGGCGATAATCAACGGGCTTTCCGGACGAATATACCGGCCAACGTAGTCGCTGATGGCGCGGTATTGTTTGAGGCGGTCCGGCTCGCGCAGGTTGAGGTGGACGCACAAACACACCAGCGGATCTTCCCAACCTTCGGGCACGACTTCGCAATGCAACAGGCCGCGTTGTTCGAGTTTGTTGACGCTGATGTTGAGGTTGTTTTCCGTTTTCAGCGGCAGGCGGCTGAGAATGGCGTTGCCGTGGTGTCGTTTGGGATAGACGGCATTTTTGCCGTAGCTGCGATGATAATCGAGGCTGTCGCCGATGATGTCGTAATGCGGCGCATCGGGAAAGTCGGTACGGCGGCTTCTGTTGAGATGTTGTCCTTGGACTTCTTGTAAAAACAAAACGTCCGAACCCAATGCACCCAGCGCGTCAGCCATGCGGTTGACCTGCACTTTGCGGTTGAGCGCAGACATGCCTTTGTGCATATTGTAGGAAGTAATGGTAACTGGACGGGGAGACATGATGTGTGATGAAGCGGTTTATTTGTTTTCAGTATAGCACCGGAGCGTGTGGTTTTACGGCAATTTTGGTTATACTTGTTTAAAGAATAAAACGGCGTTTTGACAGGGAATTTCCCAATCAAAACGCCTTCTGTTTTTCAGACGGCCTTGCGTCCAAATCAGTTGTTGATTACTTCAACATTGGTCTCAAAAGTAACGGTATGTTGATATTTAGATGCGGTTTTGCGTTTCGGATAAGGATATTTGGAAACGCTTTTCACTGCGCGTTCGTCCATTTCAGGATTGCCGCTGGATTGAATGATATTCACACGGTCGACATTACCGGCAGGAGTTGTGAAGACATCCATCAAAACGGTTTTAACGCTGCCGTTTTGCGCTTTCATGGCTTTCAGGGTTTCGGTATCGGCTGCTTGTGCGGTACCGAATACAGCGACAAACAACAGGGCTGAGGCGAGGAGTTTAGTCGTTTTCATGTTTTAGTCCTTATTAGGGTTGTGGTTAGGTTAAATATTTCAGACGGCCTGATTCGTCGTTATTTGAAATTCAAAATCGGCCAACCTTTTGCTTTCGCTTCTTTTTCCAGCTCGGCATCCGGATTGACGGCGACAGGTTCGTCCACGATACGCAGCAACGGCAAATCGTTTTTGGAGTCGCTGTAAAAATAAACCTTACCGTAGCTTTCAAAGGTCTCGCCGCGCTCGGCAAGCCATTGGTTCAATCGGGTAATTTTGCCTTCTTTCAGGCTGGGCGTACCGACATAGTTGCCGGTATACCGGCCGTCTTCGCCGGTTTCAAGCTGTGTACCGATAATGTTGTGAATACCGAAAAGATGGCAGATCGGGGTAATGATGAACTCGTTGGTCGAAGAAATAACCAACATTTCATCGCCCGCCATTTGATGGCTTTGCACCAACATACGCTGCATCGGAGAAATATGCGGAACAATATATTCGGCCATAAACTCGCGATGAAACTCAGCCAATTCTTCCTTGCTGAAACGGGTTAAAGGCGCGAGATGGAATTTGAGGAAGGCATCGATATCAAGACAACCGTTTTGATAGTCTTGGTAGAACTTTTCATTTTGCGCCTCGGTTTCAGCCGCATCGACTATGCCTTTTTTTAATCAGGTATTGCGGCCAAGAGTGATCCGAATCGGTATTGATCAAGGTATTGTCGAGGTCGAAAATGGCAAGGTTTTTCATTGGGTTTCCTGTTGTTTTAAAAGCTGGCGCAAAAGCGGCAAAGTAATGCGCTTGCCCATCATAACGGCGTAGTTGTCGAGGGTATCGAGCATTTGCATCAGGCTGTCCATATCGCGCCGCCAATGGTTCAGCAGGTATTCGAAGATTTCCGGATCGATGGTTACCTGACGGGCGGCCGCCATGCTGACGAGCGCATCAATTTTTTCCCGGTCAGTCAGCGGTTTGACTTCGTAAACCAAGCAATACGCCATGCGTGTGCGCAGGTCTTCGCGGATAACGAGCTGTTGCGGCGTATATTCGGAACTCAAAAGCAAAAAGCCTTTGCCGCTGTTGCGGAAGCGGTTGAAAATGGCAAACAGTAAAGCCTGTTCTTCATTATTGAGCTTTTCGATTTGGTCAATGGCGAGATATTCTGCATCCAACGCGGCTTCTGTCAGCGGCGTGGCGGCGGCATCAATATAGAGGGCATTTCGTCCGGCATCGAGCGCCTGTGCGACCCATGCCTGCAAGAGATGGCTTTTGCCTGCGCCCTCTTCGCCCCAAACATAGATAAATTGCCCATGTTTGTGCTGCAACACATACACCAGCTCGGCATTTTCTGTTCCCAGAAATTTGTCGAAGCCGGGATAATCATGGCTGGCAAAATCGAAGATGAGCTGGTTCACAAAGGCGCACCGGTTAGGTTGAAATCGGCTTTATTTTACGTTGTTTTGCCGTCCACCATCAAGGATAAAGGCCGTCTGAAGCCTATACCTGCAACATATCTGCACTTCTAAACATATCTTGACGCGCTTACGGCATTGGTTTTATTCCGCTTTGGTTTTACAATGTCGAACTTCTCGCCGAAACATTTGTCTGTTCTCTTTTTCAGACGGCCTTTTTATTTGGGGAACCCTAGTGATTTCTACCCTTATTGATTTCATCCTCCATATCGACCAACACCTTGTCCACCTTTCCGCCCAATACGGCCCGTGGATTTACGCGATTTTGTTTGTTGTGATTTTCTGCGAAACCGGTTTGGTCGTAACGCCATTTTTGCCCGGCGACTCGCTGCTGTTTGCTGCCGGCGGTATTGCGGCCATCGGCGGCATGAACATCCACGTCATGGTATTGCTGCTCTTGGCGGCCGCCATTTTAGGCGATGCGGCCAATTTTATGATTGGCAAGTATTTTGGACAAAAACTGTTTGCCAATCCTGGATTCCAAAATTTTCCGCCGTTCGTATTTGGAAAAAACCCATGCGTTCTATGAAAAACACGGCGGCAAAACCATCATCATTGCGCGCTTTGTGCCAATTGTGCGGACGTTTGCGCCATTTGTCGCAGGCATGGGCGATATGCACTATGGCACGTTTATCCGTTACAACATTATCGGCGCGGTGTTGTGGGTATTGTCGTTTTCCTATGCAGGCTATTTCTTCGCCAATATCCCCGTCGTCAAAAACAATCTGGGCTTAGTTATGGCGGCAATCATCGTGATTTCGATTTTACCCTGCGGTAGTCGAAGTCATCCGCGCCAAACTTAACGCCAAAAAATAACAATCAATCGAAAAGTTTGAAAGTTTAAACACATCAAGGAATTGTCATGCCGTTGCTGTCTATTGAGTTTGCGGTATTCTTTATCGTATTTTTGCCCTTGTACTGGGCATTTGCACGTTTGCCACAAGTTCAAAACGTTTTACTTTTGGTTGCCGGACTGGGCTGGCTTTACCGTATCGACCCTATCTTTGCCGCGCTGATTTTGGTTTACTCGTCTGTGGTTTACCTAGTCAGCGTGCTGATGTTTTCTGAAAACGAGAATATCCGCAAATTTTGGCTGGGCTGCGGTATTTCGGCGGCATTGACTGTTTTGTGTTTCTTCAAATACTTCGACTTTTTCCGCCCGATTATTCAGCAATATACAGGGCAAAGCGCCGTCATCGACATCCTTTTGCCTCTGGGCTTGTCTTATTACACTTTCCAATCACTGGCTTACTTGGTGTATTGCTACCGCGAGCCCAAAGGAGACCGTTTTGAATGGCACGAGCTCCTACTGCATCTGAGCTTCTTCCCCACCATCACATCCGGCCCGATTATCCGTGCGGCCGCTTTTAAAAGCATAGACGGCGAACAAGCGGGGGCATTGGCGCAAATCCGCACCAAACAGGCACGACAGCTGATTTATCCGGCTTTGGCAGTCGGCCTGATTGTGTTGGGTATTGCCAAAAAGTGGTGGCTTGCCGGCGTATTGGCGGAAGGCTGGGTATCGCCTGTTTTTGAAAATCCAGCCCAGTTCGACGGCTGGGGCGTCCTATCTGCGATTTATGGCTATACCTTCCAACTCTTTTTCGATTTTTCCGGCTACTCGGATTTGGTCATCGGCTTGTCCATGTTACTCGGCTTCCAGCTGCCGAAAAACTTTGCTGCGCCGCTTCGCGCCATCAACATCCGCGACTTCTGGGACAGATGGCACATCAGCCTGTCCACTTGGATTCGCGACTATATCTATATCCCTTTGGGCGGCAGCAAAAAAGGCTTCGGACGCACCCAGCTCAATCTGATGATTGCCATGTTGCTTTCCGGCATTTGGCATGGCTACGGCTGGAGCTTTTTGATTTGGGGCGCGCTGCACGGTGCGGCTTTGGTATTCCTTAACTGCGGCGACAAAATCGTCGGCCGCAATGCCTTAGGCCGTCTGAAAATCGGCAAACCGCTCGCCTGGCTGTTTACCTTCCATTTCGTTTGTTTCGCGTTTGTCGTGTTCAACAGCGCAACGCTTGCCGATACGGAAATGCTGTTCAGCGCATTATTTGCCAATGACAAAGGCTGGAATGCGCCTCTGCCGACCGACCTTATGTTGCTGGGTGCATTTGCGATGATGCTTTTGCTGTACCCGTATTTGCTTCGCCTCATTTGAAGCATCGGTAAAAGGCTTGGACAAACTGCCTGCATGGCTGTGGTTTATCCCCATCACGCTTATCCTCGCCCTGATTATCGTCTTCGCCCCGTCCGGCATTCCCGGCTTTATTTACGCCAACTTCTAAGGAGCAGAACATGAAACGCTTTATCTCCCTGTTTGTTTCGATTCTGCTCAGTGCGGTTGCGCTGACGTGGTTTGCCCAAAACTCCATCAATGCCTATTGGCAGCAGACCTATCATGAAAACAGTCCCGCTTGAGCCTTTATCCGAATACGCTTGGTGGCGTATCGGTGCGGATTGGCAACAAAAAGCCTACGAATTTTCAGACGGCCTGAAAGCTTCGCTGGAAGCAGAAGACGCTTTAGCTTCGGAAGACTCTGACATTGAAACAACAAGGCCGTCTGAAAATACGGAAAGACATTGAAGTATCGGACAATCAAAAAGACTCTGCTGCTTCCGATGCGGCTAACAATACAGATACCGCAGCCAGCGAGCCAAGCAATCAGGCTGATCAGTCGGCAACACAGGTCGTGTTGAAAAAAGGCAATAAAGTTTTCTTTGCCGGCGACTCGCTGATGCAGGGCGTTGCACCTTTCGTACAAAAACACCTCAAGCAAGAATATGGCGTACAATCGGTCAACCTCAGCAAACAAAGCACCGGCTTGTCCTACCCTAATTTCTTCGACTGGCCGAAAACCATCGAACAAACTTTGCAAAAAGAACCCGACATCCGCGTTTTGGTTGTATTCTTAGGCCCTAACGACCCTTGGGATTTCCCGATGGGTAAAAAATACCTGAAGTTCGCTTCCCCCGAATGGGAGGCAGAATACCTCAACCGCGTCCGCCGTATTCTTGATGCAGCCTCCGCACATGATGTCCAAGTCATTTGGCTGGGCATTCCTTACATGAAAAAAGCCAAGCTCAACGAACAGATGCGCTACCTCGACAAAATCCTGTCGGGTACGGTGTCGCCTCAAGCCATTTGGCTGCCGACCGACAAACTGTTGAGCAATGGCGCAGAAGAATATGCCGACTCTGTCAAAGTAGATGGAAAAAAATCATCCGTTACCGCAGCAAGGACGGCATTCACTTTTTCCGCAGAAGGCCAAAAAAACTATTGGCCGGAAAAATTATGGAAAAAATTAATTTTACACACGATACACAACCATGAAATTTAATAAAACCTTACTCCTCACGCTTCTCGCACTCCCTATTACCGCCTGCGCAACCAATGACGGCCTATTAAGCAACTACGGCTCCCAACCGCCCTGCCTGGCTGAATAAACTGCAACAGCTCAACAACACTTCAGACGGCAAATTCCGCATTATCCAAGTCGGCGACTCCCACACCGCCGGCGACTATTTCACCGACCGCCTGCGTCGCCGTTTGCAACAACAATGGGGCAACGGCGGCATCGGTTGGGTTTATCCTAATACCGTCAAAGGCCAGCGCATGGCAACCGTCCGTTACAACAGCAGCGGTTGGAACACCATCAGCAGCCGCAAATCACACAGCGATTTTTCTTTCGGCGGTATTGAAGCACGCGCCGATGGCGGCAGCGTTACCTTAAGCGCAGCCGACGGCAGCATGGATATGCAACAAATCTCCATTTTCGGCAAACCGGTTTGGTCCGAGCAAACCCTGACCGTCAACGGCCGCGAAATCCCTGCCACACAAAACGGTTGGCAACTGCTGCGTACCAATGCTTCCCTGCCGATGACCCTCAGCAGCAGCATGCCTTGGCAAATCGGTTTCATTAATATCGAACGCCCCGGACGCGGCGTAACCGTTTCCGCCATGGGCATCAACGGCGCACAGTTATCCCAATGGTCAAAATGGCGGCCGGGTATGTGGGAAGATTTGGCACAAACCAAAGCCGATTTAATCATCCTTGCCTATGGTACCAACGAAGCCTTTTCCGGCAACCTCGATATTTCCTCTACCGAGCGGACATGGCGCAATTACATCCGTCAAATCAAAAACACCCTGCCCAACGCAGGTATCCTGATCCTCGGCGCTCCGGAATCTTTGAAAACCGCCTACGGCAGCTGCGGCAACCGTCCTGTCTTGCTCAGCGAAGTACAACAAATGCAGCAACGCGTTGCCCGTGACGAAAAAATCATGTTCTGGTCTTGGCAGGATGCGATGGGCGGGGCATGCAGCATGAAAAACTGGATGGCTCAAGGCTTGGCAGCCAAAGACGGCGTTCACTTCTCTGCACAAGGTTACGAAACTGCAGCCGATAAGCTTGCCGACAGCCTGATCCGCTTTGCTCAATAAATTGGCCAAAGCCTAAGTACTTTTTTCATTAACAGTACACAAAAGGCCGTCTGAAATTAATATTTCAGACGGCCTTTATTTATCGCTTATTCAGCAAACTGCTTAATTTTTAAGCCAACATATTGCTGCTCATTCGTTGCGTTTGGTTTTCCGTAAAACGAACCAATCTTGCCTGCTTGTCAAAGCCTAATGGCTTAGCGACAAGGCGGTTGGGCAGCTTGTTTAAATGATGGTTGTAGCTTCCGGCTCTGCGGTTGTAAGTGCGACGTGCCGATGCGACTTCTGCTTCTGCAGCATCCAGCATTTCCATCAAACCGGCCAATTTTTCATCAGGATACTGTTTCAAAAGACCGTTGACGGCAGTTTGCAATTTTTTCAGCGCATGATTCAATGCTGTTTCGGCTTTCACACAGATGTTTGATTTTGGATTCGGAAAATGTTTTGGCAGTTTGCGCCAATGCGGTTTCGACTTCGGCACACATCTGCTGAACGTTGTGATCCGATGCAATGCCCTGCTCTTGCAGGTGTTTGCTGTATGCATCCAATACATGACGGACGGCCTGATGTCGGCAGTCGAGCGCAATGCGTAAAGAGACAAAAGATTCGCGACAGTCTTTTTTGCGGTCTTTCAACTGTTGTTTGAAATACAATAAGACAGCGGCGATTGATACGAAAATAAGTGCAAGACTAATAATGCCCATAGTGAGTTCCCTAGTTATGATGCCACTCATATCGGTGGCTGATTTTATTAACATCGATTATAATCCAATTTCAATATTTTTTCCCAATTTTCATAAAAAGGCCGTCTGAAAATTCAGACGGCCTGAAGTTTATATTTCTATTTCAATGCCTTTGACTTGATGTCGATAATCCACACTTCTGATTGCGAACCCAAACGCAGGGGAATGCCCCAGAAGCCGTAGCCCGAAGTGGTGAAGAAATGGCCGTTGCCGATCGCCTCATAACCGTAAGCAAGACGATAAAGCGTGCGGACGATAAGGTTGGCGGGTGCAACTTGGCCGTTGTGGACATGGCCGGAGACCTGCACATCAATCGGCAGCCGGGCATGGGCTTCGATTGAAGTAGGACGGTGGTCCATCAATAAAACCGGTAATCGGGTATTTTGACCTTCTAAAAGCTGCTCCGCACTAGGACGCTTGCGATCCAAATCATCGCTCCGCCCTACCAGCAACACACCATTCACTTCCAAAACCTGATTGGCCAAAACCGTCAAACCTGCCGCTTCCAATTCATGTTTGATGCGCTTCTGATCGCGGAACCAATCATGATTGCCCAAAGTGGCGTAAACGCCCATCGGCGCAGTCAGCTTCTGCAAATGCGGTTTCATGTTTTCTTTCAGGTATGCATCGACGGTATCGTCCATCAAATCGCCCGGCAGCAACACCATATCGACTTGTTCCTGCTTCATAATGTCCGTCAGTTTGTCTAATTGACGCGCGCCGAACAAAATCCCCAAGTGCAAATCGCTGGCCACACCGATACGCAGCGGCTTATCCATTTTCTTATTGATGAATACGGTCTGATGGCGGACCACGGGCGTATAGGCGTTATACATTCCAAAACCGAGCAAACCTGCCACAAACAAAGGCGCAAACAGCCGCAGGCTTCGAGAAAGCGGTTGGCGCGCCATAAAACGGTGCAGCAAAAGATACAGGATAAATGTCGCCAACGCGGCATACATTACAAACAGCAAGATCACCATCCAAAACGCCACCACGCGGAACATCATATGCCCCAACTCCAGCAGCAAGCCGACCAACAAACCGTTTGTAATGAAATAGGAAATACCCATCAGCCAACGTCTGCCAACTTTGCCAATCCAAGGCGCAAACAGCCATTGCAACGAACGCCCGAGCCCGAATGTAAACACTTGCAACAGAATGACGCTCACAAAAAACATCTTGCCAAACATGCCTTTCCGCCCTAAAAAATCAAAAGGCAGATTTTAGGCCGTCTGAAACTTTCAGTGTATAATCCCCCGCGTAAAAACCCATAATATTTTGAAAGGAATCATCATGAGCCAACCTCAATCAGCTATTATTCCTGATCACGCACAAGCCGGTATTTTTATCGAAGCAGACATTTCAGACGGCCGCAACGAAGACATCAAATCTGCCTGCCGTCTTTCTTTGGAGGCTCTGGCCAAATTAAAAACCCGTTTTCCAAATGATATTTGGGTTTGACCATTGCCTTCGGCAGCCGCGCATGGCAATCGTTCGGCCATACTGACGAAGGCAGTGAAATCAAACCTTTCCCAGAATTGGGCAACGGCCTCGCCCCCTCCACCCAACACGACCTCTATATCCACATTCAAGCCACCGAGCAAAAAGCCGCCTATGCTTTGGCTCAATCTGTTTTAGTCGCATTCGGCGACAGCATCCGCGTATCCACTGAAGAACACGGCCTGCGCCTGTATGAAGACCGCGGTTTGGACGGTTTTGTCGATGGCACGGAAAATCCGCAGGGCGATGACAATGTGCGCAATGTCGCCATTATTCCCGAAGGCAAACCGGATGCCGGCGGCAGCTATGTTTTGCTGCAAAAATACCTGCACGATTTAAAAAAATGGGATGCCGTTCCTACTGCCGAACAAGAAGCCAGCGTGGGCCGCAGCAAAGAAACCAATGACGAATTCAGCAAAGACGTGCGCCTGCCCGACTCCCATCTCGGCCGCGTCAATGTCAAAGAAAACGGCGTTGGCTTGAAAATCGTCCGCCGCAGCCTGCCCTTCGGCAAACTCAGCGGCGAACATGGTTTGATGTTCACTTCCTATTGCAACACGCTGCACAATATTGAAGTTCAACTGCTCAATATGTTCGGCGATGCAGACGGCAAAACCGACTTACTGCTGAAATATTTGTCTAAAGCCGTATCAGGTGCTTACTACTACGCACCTTCTGTCGAGCGTTTGCAAAATCTTTAACGGCTCAAAGGCCGTCTGAAAAAACCTGCCTTTTTCAAAGGCGGGTTTTTGTTATTTAAATTCCTAATAATTTTTCCATGGTATTATCATAGAAATTTATCCCATCGTTGCTTAATAAACCCTGATTACAGACAACGATAAAAACTGATACGCCCCAAGCAGCTATTTTCGATAAAATAAACCCAATTATTATCCCTATAAAATTACGACACCATGTATAAATCCCACCTTCTTCCCCTGCCCGTATTGATTCTCTCCGCGCTGAACGCCTATGCGGCCAATACGCCGAATCTGCCTGATCAAATCGATAAAAACGTACCCAACCAATTCGACAAAGACTTCCGCGACAATCTCGACCAGATTCATTCGGTCGAAATCCAAAAACGCGAGCAGTCAGCATGGGATTTACAGAAAAAACAAGATAACGACGCGGTTGCACAAGAAAGTGCCGTCTGAAAACAATACCGAATGCTTGGATTACACCGGGTATCGAGCTTTCCGGCATTACCCTCATCGATTCCAAAAAGATTGAAGCCAAGTTACCCAAATGCATCAATCAAAACAGCATCAACCAACTGAACCGGGACATCGTTGCCGAGTATATCGCTCAAGGCTATCCGCACACGCAAATCAAATTTGAAACCGCACCTGAACGCGTCCTGAAATTGGCAGTCATCGAAGGCAAAATCCGTGAGATTACCGGCGGCTCCCGTACGGTCAACGTCAACACCCTCTTCCCCAATCATCAAGGCAAACCGCTGAACATCCAATACCTCGACCAAGGTATCGAACAGGCAAACCATGTTGTCGGCAACAACGTCAGTATTGATGTTTATCCGCATGATGACGGTACTGCCTCCATCCAACTCAACAACGATGCCCAAAAACATTGGGGCGGCAGCGTCACCATCGACAATAAAGGCAGCAAACCCAATACCACGACACTGCGCGGCAGCCTGAATATCGGCAGCCCGTTGGGATTGAGCGACTCCCTTTATTTAAACGGCTATACCAATCTAAACAACCACGACAGCCATTACAGTCGCGGCGGCAGTATGTTCTACCAAGTACCTTATGGCGCATGGACATTCAGCACTTACGCCGCCGCGTCGCAATCGCAAAGCATTTTAACGCCCAGCATAACGCGCTATGCCTACCGCTCCAAATCCAAAGCGGCAGGAATCAAAGCGGACCGCGTATTTTCACGCAGTCAAAAACACATTACCTCCGCCTATGCCGGCATCGATTACGTAAAACAGACTGCAAAATTTGCCGACAGCAAACTGGAATTGCAAAGCCCGGAAATCTATTCGGCACAAGTCGGCCTGTCGCATACAGCCATCCTGCCAAACGGCATTTGGCTCAACAATATCGGCGTGGAACAAGGGTTTGCGAAAAAAATACCGAACACACGCCGTTCGACAAGCGCTATACCTCTGTATCCTTGCAAAGCAATTTGATTCAAAAACCGCCCATTGGGTAAATGGATCGTGCGCAACCATCACCAAATCGATGCCCAATATAGCCCTCATGATTTGTTTGCCGCCAAAGAAATGGACATCGTCGGCTATCAAAATGTACGCGGTTTCCGTTCGACTTCTTTGAGCGCAAACAGCGCAGTCCTGTTAAGCAATACCGTTTATTTCCGCCGCAATACGCCTCACGGCATCTATATCGAGCCTTATCTGGGCGCGGACATCGGCGTTGCCAAAAACAATAACGAAGGTTCGCAACGTGCCATGGGTGTGGTTGCAGGTTTGAATTTGGGCAAGGCGGACAAATGGCAACTTTCTGCCGACTATGGCAAAGGTTTTGCACGCATGCCCAACCAATCAAACAGCGAAATACAGGATCATGTGACCATTTCTTTGCGCATTCCATTTTAAAGTTATGTAAATACATATCCTTTTATCCATATATAAACCGCCCATCTTAACGTTATTAATTTTCTATTAATATCAATAAGATGAGCGGTTTTTATTAGCATTTGAAATAGTGCACACAAGGCCATACTGGTGGTATGATTGTAAAAAATTCCATAACAATGTTAATACATTCAAAAATTTCCTCAACAGAAATCCGATACCCGATATGGGATTTCTGATTCAATCTCCATCACGATAAATAAGGATTAAAATCCATGAAAATCGACACTTTATATCAGCCTAAGCTCTCAGCTTCCGGCAAAGTAACTGTCGCCGTGTGCTTTGCATTCCTGGGAAATGCAGCGGTAGCGGCCAATATCGAAGCCATCGGCCAAACTTCGGTACAGCAGCAAAACAATGTCGACATCGTCAACATTGCCGCACCGACGGCCCAAGGTCTTTCTCACAACCAATACAACAAGTACAACGTTTCCCAACACGGTGCCGTTTTGAATAACGCCCTGTCTGCCGGTAAATCCCAACTGGCCGGAAACCTGTCTGCCAACAAAAACTTCCAAGGTCAGGCCGCATCTGTGATCTTGAACGAAGTGGTCAGCAAAAACCCTTCCCTGATCTTGGGTCAGCAAGAGATCTTCGGTATTGCCGCAGACTATGTTTTGGCAAACCCTAACGGCATTACCCACAACGGCGGCAGCATCCTGAATGCCAACCGCGCATCCTTGGTTGTCGGTACGCCAACCGTTTCAGACGGCGCGTTGAAATCTTTCAACATCAGCGACAATGGTAAACAACTGCAAGTAAACGGCAATTTGAGCGGCAACCGCGTAGTTGACCTGCTCGCGCCGCAAGTTGTAGTCGGCAAATCAGCCAACGTCAATGCCGCCGATGCCATCAATGTTTCTTCAGGCAAAAGCAACTTCGACTACAAAACCGCACAAATCGAAGCCTTGGACGCAGCTTCAAATGCGCCGGTGCTTGACGGTCATATCTTCGGCAGTATGCGTGCCGGTACCATCCGCATCCACGCGACCGACAAACGCGCCAAACAAAACATTCAAAATGCCGCCATTACCGGCACCCGCTACCTGAATATCGACAGCAAAGGCAACCTGAGTATCCAGTCTGCCAATCTGACTGGCGCACAGATGGAATTGTTTGCCCGTGATACCGACATCAAAGGCACGGTTACCAGCCATTCCGCCAATAAATCTTCCAGTGGCAAAGAGGCGCAAAATGTTCAGCACTTCCGTTCAGACCGCAACAAAACTGAAACCTTTACCGCCAGCAATATCAATGCATCCGAGTCATTGACTTTGAACAATAGCGGCAGCCTCAACCTGAGCGCAGCCAACATCAATGCCGGCGCGCTGACTGCCTCTGCCACAGGCAACATCAATTCTAACGCGGTAAAAACAACCAACCGTAAAGAATCCGACCATACTCAAAGCAAAGGCCTTTGGTACAACAACAACCTGAGCTCTTCTGCTGACGAAAGCCTGCATCAAACCAAAATCAATGCCGGTTCTGTCAATATTGCCACCACCGGCAAAGTTCAATTGGACGCGACCGAACTGAACTCGGCTGCTGATGCTCGCATTGCCGCACAACAAGGCATCGTATTGAGCAGCAACAGCGAAACCGACAGCAGCTCGACTTATGTCAGCTTCAAAAATGAAACTGCCGCCCTGAAAACCGGCATCGCTACAAAATCTTCCAAAAACTCTACCGCCCATCAAACCAAAATCTCCGCAGCCGGTGATATCGGTTTGATTTCCGAAGGCGATTTGAGCACTTACGGCGCAAGCATTGCGGCAAACGGCAATGTCGTTACCGATGTCAACAACATCAACTTGGGTACTCAAACCACCATCAACACCAACAGCCTCGACGATCAGAAAAAATACTGGGGTGGCCTGTTCGGCGGTGAAAGCCAAGTTCAAAACAACCGTACCGAAAACCTGCACGGCAGCAGCATTACTGCCAACTCAAACGTAGTCTTGGGTGCAAAAAACGGCGTCAACGTTTACGGCAGTACCGTTGAAGGCCAAGCCGGTACATTCGTCAGCTCCAAAGCAGGCAATGTTGATATTAAAAAAACGCCACCAGCACCGATACTTCCGCACAAAGCGCGCGTAAAGGTACGATTTTTCAATATCACGACCTCTAAAACCAGCAGCAACAGCAGCATTGAAAAAAAGTAACCGGTTCTACCCTGGTTTCCAATGCCGACCTGACCGTTGTTTCCAACAAAGACATCAATGTGATCGGTTCTGCATTGTTTGCGGCACAAAAACTGCAACTCTCTTCCGCAGGCGATTTGACCATTGATGCTGCCAAAGCGGTAGAAAACAAACAGGTCAACGAGTATTCCATCAAAAGGCTACTCTGGCACCGAAACCAATAAAGAAAAACGGCAGCGTGACTGCCAAAGCAGGTATCAAATTCACCGATACCCACACCGATACCCATTCTGTCGGTCTGAACGGCAGCATTTTGACCGGTAAAAACACCCAGTTGTCTTCCAACTCAAACGTTACCGTCAGCGGCAGCCAAGTCAACGGCGAAGAATCCGTCAACATTTCCGCAGCCAATGACGTCAATGTTGTTGCATCCAAAGGCAGCAACACTGTAACCGAATCCGGCCGCGTAACCGATTTGGGCGTATCTGCTACTGCATACGAAAAAAATAACGTTGCAGGGTGTCGGCGTATCTGTCGGCATTACCAGCACCAAAACAGATGCAACTACCGTAACGAATACATCTCATGTATCCAACATCAACACCGGCGGTAATACCACCATCACTGCAAACGGCAATATTAATCAAGAAGGTACAGTGATTAATGCGACCGGCAATGTGGTTGAAGCTGCCAAAAAAACGTTACCCATGCAGCGGCACACAGCGGTGCAAAATCCGATGTGAAACAAAAACGGCGGCGGTTTGGTCGTTTCTGCCGGCATCAGCACCAACAAAGGGCATCGGCGGTGAAATCACTGCACAAGGTCAAGGCAACTCTTCGACCCACAATGAATCCACTGCAACCGTAACCACCATCAACGCAGGCAATGCCATCGTTTTGGCAAATGACAAAGTGTCTGATGAAGGTACAAAAATACGATGTTACCGGTGCGATCAACATTGATGCAGGTTCATACCACAACACTGCCGCCCATAACACCAGCAACAGCAGCAGCAAAACAAGGCGGCGCTTCTTTGACTATCGGCGCATACACCAAAGGACGGTTCAAACGTTGATGTGAATGCCAACCTGAACGTCAACTACGCTGATGAAAACAAAAAAAGAATCTACCGCCGTCAAAGGCGATATGAATGCGACCAATGTTGTCATCAACGCCAAAGACTCTGCTGAAATCGCATCCAACATTACTGCCAACAACAACGTCAACATTACCGCAGGCAACGGCGTAACCTTCACTGAGTCAGCCAATACTGCCTCCAACCAAGGTACAGCCGTTAATGTCGGTATCGGCGCTGGTGCGACAATCAATGTTGAAACCGGTGTTGCCGTTCCTCACGTCAACGGCTCTGTCGGCGTCAACAAAACCGATAACGCTTCTTCTACCGCCGCAGGCGCAAATGTAGCGGCCGGCAACGATATTAAAATCAATGCCAACAACGGCGACGTCAACCTGCACGGTACCAACTTGGTATCCAACAACTCCGTTGAAGTAGAAGGCAACAAAGTCAATACTTCCAGCGCGATCAGCAGCGTTAACGAAAAAAATCTGACCGTCAATGTTAACGGCAGCTACGCTTCAGGCAAACCAAACGGCGGCATCAACGCCAAAGGTAAAAACGAAGCCAACGTAACCAATACGGCAAACACCATCCAAAGCGACAATGTCGTTATTACTACCGGCTCTCCAACCGGTTTGAGCGTCAACAATACGACCATCAACGGTAATAATGTTGCGTACTATTATGACGACAGTAAAGCTCCTGCGGCGAACCGTTATACCTACCGTTCTCGCCAACCAAGCTATGCCAAACGCCGTTTGCGCTACTAAGATGCACTATTGAAGTCATTTAATAGCCATTAAGACATGCCGTCTGAAAACAGAAAGTTTTCAGACGGCATTTTTATCATCAATGCAAAACCACACACTATCTCTGTTATGATAATGCCTCGCTAATATTATTCCGTTCCAACCATGTCTTCCGCCCTTCCTTTTGACGCGCTCACACTTTCCATCGACGGCACCAACCTCATCGAAGCTTCTGCCGGTACGGGTAAAACCTACGGTATTGCCGCGCTCTTTACCCGACTGATTGTTTTAGAAAAAAAAGACATCGAGAAAATTCTGGTCGTTACCTTTACCAAAGCGGCGACGGCAGAACTGAAAACCCGTTTGCGTGCGCGTTTGGACGAAGTGTTGCAGGTTTTGAACGAAATCCAAACTTTGGGCGGCGAGCCGGAACATATTTCAGACGGCCTGAACATATATTACGAAAAAGAGAAAAAATCTCCCGATGACTTTCTCAATCGCTTTGATTCCTTTGGCTTTAGGCGAGCAAGACGGACAAGAAAGCTGCCATCGCCTGATTCTCCGCCTCAAAGCCGCGCTGAGCCAGTTTGACAACGCATCGATTTACACCATCCACGGCTTCTGTCAGCGCGTCTTGCGCGATTATGCGTTTTTGTGCGGCGCGCCTTTGGATGTCGAGCTGTCGGACGACTCGCGCGAGAGGCTGCTGATTCCTGCGCAGGACTTTTGGCGGCAGAAAGTGGCAACCGATGCCACATTGGCACAATTGGTTTTTGACCGAAAATGCACGCCTGAAGAAATGCTTGCCGAAATCAAAAGCTATACCGGCCGCCCCTATCTGAAATTCAGACGGCCTGAAGGCGATTTGAAAGAAGCTCAAAGCCAACCTTCAAGAAACATGGCAAAAAGTTTGCGGCCAACTGGAAGACTTGGAAAAAGCATTTTGGGCAATTTTTCCCAAACTTAACGGCCAAACCTACAAAAGAAAAACCTTTGAAAATGTTTTTACCGATTTAAAAACAAACGCCGAATCCAACCATCTGCCCCGCCTGAGCAAACAAACGCTGGAAAAAAATTAAGCCTCTTCAGTATCGACACGCTCAACAGCAAACTAAAAAAAGAATATAAAGCCGATGCCGATGCGCTGGAAATTATTCAGCTGCAAGCCTTGGCCAATCTCGGTCGTGATTTGCAGGCAATGGAAAGCGCGGAAGAAGCGGTCTTCATCTGCCTGCAACTCGACCTCCTTTCCTACATCAACCAATCCATTGCCGAACAAAAAAAATCACGCCGCGAGCGCGTGTTTGACGATTTGCTGCTGGATGTCCATCAGGCATTGACCACCAATGAACACGGCAACGCGTTGGCAAAAGCGGCGGCGGCAAACTGGGAAATCGCGCTGATTGACGAATTCCAAGATACCGACCCGCTGCAATACGAAATTTTCCGCCAAATTTTTATCGAACAAGGCTGCCCGCTGTTTCTCGTTGGCGACCCCAAACAGGCGATTTACAGCTTTCGCGGTGCGGACATTTACGCCTATCTGCAAGCCGCGCAAGATGCGGACAGGCATTACACCCTCGCCGTCAACTACCGCAGCCATGCCAAAGCTGATTAACGGCATCAGCGCCTTGTTCAAACAAAAAAAACACCCCTTCGTATTGGAAAACATCGATTACAGCGATGTCTCCGCCAGCCGCGCCGAAAGCCGGCTGTCGCCACACCGCCCTGCCATCCAAGTGCGCTGGCTCAATACGGACGATCAGACCGGCAAAGAGATTTTGCGCAGCCGAGCCGCCGAATATTGCGCCGATGAAATTGCCTTTGCGCTCAATGAAGCAGCCGAAGGCCGTCTGAACTTTCAAAGGCCGCGCGTTGAATCCGGCGATATTGCCGTCTTGGTGCGCACCAACAACGAAGCGGCGATGATTGCCGGTAAACTGAAACAGCGCCGTATCCAAAGCGTGTTGCTGTCGCGCCAGTCCGTTTTCGATTCCGCCGAGGCCGACTCGCTGTCCGCACTGATCGGCTTTTGGCTCAACCCAAGGCAAACCGACTGGCTGCGCTTTGTCTTGACTGGCATTTTGTTCGGCTATACCGCCAAAGAGATTTACGAACTCAACCACAACGAACACCAGCTGCTGAAATGGCTGGAGTCGTCTGCCCGAAGCCATGGAAAAATGGCGGAAAGGCGGCATTTTTGCCGCCGTGCAGCAGTTTGCCGCCCTACATGACATCGAAACACGCCTGCTCAAAGGCGGCAACGAACGCAGCCTGACCAACTACTATCAAATTCTGGAGCTTTTGGCCGAAGAAGATAGCCAAAGCCGCAACCCTGCCGCCCTGCATAAATGGTTAAACGAACAAATCAGCCGTGCGCGCAGCGGCCATTTCCCGTCAGACGCGCAAACCATCCGTCTTGAAAGCGATGAAAAATTGGTCAAAATCGTTACCATGCACGCCTCGAAAGGTTTGCAATATCCTTTGGTGTACTGCCCCTTCGCATGGGATACCAAAGACAATTCCAAAGAAAACTGGAAAATCCTGCATACCGAAAACCACGAAACCGAGCTGCTGGCCAAATCGCAAACCTCGGAAGCAGAACTAAGCCACCTTGCTGACGAAAAGACGGCAGAAGATTTACGCCTGCTCTATGTCGCCCTTACCCGCGCCGAAGAACAGCTCAACATCTACGCCGCCGCCAACAAAAAAACTGTACGCCAAACAATCCTTTTTGCCTATCTGCTCGAAGGTTTGCCGGATGCCGGCCGCGAAAGCGTCAGCCAAAGCTATCAAAAGCGCGACAGATGTTGTAGAAATGCTCAAAACCAACTGGCAACGCTTTATCACAAAACGCGCCTGAAAATACGGAGTTTACCTTCACGGAAGAAGCCCCGCTGGAAACCGTCTATCAATACAGCCGCCAACAAGACCAAGCTTTTGAGCGCACATAGCATTAAACGCCGCGATTTTGACTTTATCCGCCACACCAGCTTTACCGGTTTGAGCAGGCACACCAAGTCAACCGACGAACAACACGAGCCTTTGCAACCTGCCATCGACCCGGCAGAAAGCGCAGACCGTGCCATGCCGTCTGAAAACCTGCCGTCCCCACTTTCAGACGGCCTCGATATCCACCATTTCCCCCGCGGTACCAATGCCGGCGTATGTTTGCATGAAATGTTGGAAAAACTCGACTTCGCCGCCTCTGCCGAGAGCCAATCCGAAATGATTGCCGAAGTTTCTGCAACGCCACAGCTTTGAAGACAAATGGCTGCCGACGGTAAGCACCATGCTCGACACCTGCCGCCTGACGCCTTTAATCGGCGAGAGCCTGTCGCAGATTCCGCCGACCCGACGCCTGCCCGAAATGGGGTTCACCCTGTACATGGACGATTTCAAACTGGACGACTTGCGCCGTTGGTTTGCCTCAAGCGAAGCAAACCTGCCGCCCGAATGCGTCCAAGCCGCGCAACTACTTGATTTCCATGATCTGCAAGGCTATTTAAACGGCTTTATCGATATGGTTTGCCAAGATTCAGACGGCAATGTCGTTTTAATCGACTATAAATCCAACCATTTGGGCAACGATGCAAGCGCGTACACGCAACAGGCGATGAACGAAGCCGTGGCGCATCATCACTACTACCTGCAAGCCCTGATCTACGCCGTTGCCATCGCGCGCTACTATGCCCTGCGCGGCAAGCCCTTGCCCAAAATCGCCATCCGCTACCTCTTCCTGCGCGGCATGGACGGCTCGGATCGAGGCATTTGGAAATGGGACATCGATACCGCCCTGCTTTCCACTTTCGTTGAGCGGAAAACAAATTCTTGATAAATCATTTTAGTTAAAGCCGTCAAAAAGGCCGTCTGAAACGTTTTCAGACGGCCTTTGATTATTTGTGCAAACCGCATTCCTTACTGTCTTTGCTTTCCCACCACCATCGTCCCGGCGCGGATATTTTCGCCCAACTTTGACCGGACGCGTGCAGGGTTCGCACCCAATGCTGGGATAGCCCTTGATGATAAAGCGCATTGAGCGGAACTTGGTGCTCGTGCGCATATGCCCAAACATCCTGCTCTTCCCAATCGAAAAATAGGATTGAATTTGGCGATGTTGCGGCCCGTATCCAGCTCTTCAAAATTCAATTCGCTGCGCGTTTCGGACTGGCTGCGGCGTTGTCCGGTCAGCCATGCGGGGGCGTTGTGCAAAGCGCGGTTGAGCGGTTCGATTTTGCGGATGTGGCAGCAACGGCGGCGCAACTCGACGCTGTCGTACATGGCGGTCGTGCCAAACTCCGCTTCAAATTCGGCGGCGGTTTGTGGGTTGGGATAAAACACTTCCAATTCGGTTTGATAACGCGCATTGGTTTCGGCAATCAGCGCGGCGGTTTCGGGATTGAGTTTGCCCGTATTGAGCGTGATGATGCGGATGGGCAGTTTCAGACGGCACACGGCATCGGTAATGACCATATCTTCAACCGCAAGGCTGGATGCGAACACGGCTTGCGGATAGCGCGCGGCAATGTCTTGCAAACGGCGCTCCAAAGCGGCCGCCAACTCAGGCAGGCGGCGGCGTTCGTCATCGCTGATTTCGGGGATTTTCCAGAATTGAGGACGGAATAAAGACATGGCTGGTTGTTCCTAATAATTTTCAGACGGCCTGTTTAAACGGCTGCCGATATGGTTATGGAACAATATTGTCCTGCGCCCTATCTTCAAAACGGAAAGAATGCTTTTCTATTTCTTTATAACCAAAGCGTCTGCTGCTGGTTTTTCGGCAGTAAATGACTCACGCCGATGCCGATCAGGCGGAAGGCGTCTTCGCGTTGCGGCGGTATGCGTTGCAACAAAGTATGCGCCGCCTGAAGCAGCGAGGCGCTGTCGGGAAGGACGGAAGAATACGTCAGCGAACGCGTGATAATGCGGAAATCGTGGGTTTTGAGTTTGAGGGTAACGCCTTTGGCTTCGACGTTTTTGCGCTCAATCTGCCGCCAGAGGTCTTCGGCAAGATGCGGCAAGTGGCTTGAAGCCTGCGCCAAAGACAAATCTTCGGGCAAGGTGATTTCGGTTGAGATTTGCAGGCGTTCGCGTTCGGCTTTGACCGGTCGCTCGTCGATACCGCGTGCCAAATCGTAAAGACGGTAGCCGTAGCGGCCAAAATGGTTTAAAAGTTCGCCGCGCTCAAAACGGCGCAAATCGCCGGCGGTCTGCATACCGAGGGCATTCATCTTTTTCAGCGTGACTTTGCCGACACCGGGAATCTTACCCAACGGCAGACTCTCCAAAAACGCCATGATTTTTTGCGGTGGCAGCACAAACTGCCCGTTCGGTTTGCGCCAGTCGGAAGCGATTTTGGCCAAAAACTTATTGGGCGCGATGCCTGCGGAGGCTGTCAAACCGGTTTCTTCAAAAATTTCGGCACGAATGCGTTTGGCCACCTCGCTGGCGTACGGGATATTTTTAAAATTTCGGGTAACATCCAAATAGGCCTCGTCCAAAGACAAAGGCTCGATCAAATCGGTATAACGCCGAAACACGGCATGAATCTGCGCTGAAACTTGGCGGTACAAATCGAAATGCGGTGGCACAAACACCGCCTGCGGACACAGCCTTTTCGCCGTTGCCACCGACATGGCCGAGTGCAAACCGAATTTGCGCGCCTCATAAGAAGCGGCACAAATGACCGACCGCGTACCGTCCCACGCCACAACGACCGGCAACCCTTTCAGGTGCGGCTGCTCGCGTAGTTCTACCGAAGCGTAGAATGCGTCCATATCGATATGGATGATTTTGCGTTGGGACATGGGAAAAGATGGATAAGAAAAAGGCTTATTGTAACAAAAGGCCGTCTGAAGTTTCAGACGGCCTCTATGTTTAAGCCTTATTTTTTACTGGAAAGCTGGTCAAATAATCCGCCGTCGGCAAAGAATTTTTTCATGATTTCTTCCCACGGGCCGAAATTTCTCATTCGGATTAAACGTCTCAATCTCAGGGAAATCGGCTTTGTGTTTCGCCAATACTTCGGCATTGCGCGGACGCAGGTAAAGATTGGCGGCCAACTCTTGGGCCGGTTCGCTCCAGAGGTTTTGCAGATAGGCTTCGGCAGCGGCACGCGTGCCTTTTTATCGACTACGCTGTCCACGACGGCAACCGGCGCTTCGGAAAGAATGGTGTAGCTTGGATAGACGATTTCAAATTGGTCTTGGGTCAGCTTTTTGCTGACGTAGTTGGCCTCGTTTTCAAAAGGTAACCAAAGACATCGCCGATATGGCGTTGGCTGAAGGTCGTCGTTGCTGCGCGGCCGCCGTTTTTCAAACACAGGCGTGTTTTTCAGCAATGCGGCCACAAAATCTTTGGTTTTGCCTTCATCACCGTTATTCACTTTCAAACCATAACCGTACGCACCCAAAAAGGCGTAGCGGCCGTTGCCGGTGGTTTTCGGGTTGGCCAAAACGATTTGCACGCCGTCTTTGGCCAAATCGCCCCAGTCTTGGATGTGTTTCGGATTACCTTTGCGTACCAAGAAAACGACGTTGCTGGTATAAGGCACGGCATTGTCCGGCAGGCGCGTGTTCCAATCGGCTTTGACCAAACCTTTTTTCACCAAAAGCTCGATATCGGAAGTCTGGTTCATGGTCACCACATCGGCAGCCAAACCATTGGCGACAGCCAAAGCCTGCTTGCTGGAGCCGCCGTGCGACTGTTGGACCTCAACCGACTGTCCGCCGTTTTTTGCGGCAAACTCTTTGACAAATAAAGGATTGTATTCTTTATAAAAATCGCGGGCGACATCGTAGGAGACATTCAGCAATTTGACTTCGCCCCCTTACCTCCGGCAGCTTGAGAAGCATTGTCGGCGGATTGTTCGGCTTTTGGCGAGCACGCGCTCAAAGCCAGTGCGGTGGTCAAAGCGGCAAAAGAAAGCGTACGGATATTCATGATCGGCTCCTGTTAAAAATATGGGAGCACTTTATCGGGATTGGATGCAAACTGGAAATAATGTTTGCTTTCGCGTTTATCAGTTTTGGTTATATACAATCCGGGCTGAAGTCGGGAAAAAATGCCCACTCAGATAAACATCACAATAAATTATATATAAATTAATTAGATAAAGATTAAAGCAAACTATTTACACAGGATAAACATACGTTGCAAACAGCACTACCCAATACGTCAGGCCGTCTGAAAAATCCAATATAAATAATTATTTATAATTAAAAAAAATATAGTTCTTATTATTTACAAAAAAATGCAAATAAGAGTAATGTTTCTACTCGCCAAAAATACAAGTCCTTTCATTCAACAACAAAAATGGAGTGTAGAAACTATGAAACAATGGATGCTTTTAGGATTGCTGGGATTGGGCGCAGTGGCGCAGGCGCACGATGTTTGGGTGGCCGCACCGACACATCAGCCTGCCGGCCAAATCCTGCATGCGGATTTGGGTTACAGCCATGACTTCCCCAATGTCGAAAAAAATTGCCGACGACCGCGTACATATTTTTCAAACCGCTGCAATTGACCGGCAGCTCAAAGAAAAACCGTTGATTTGGTGAAATAAAGGGCGAAAAACTATCAATACGTTTCCAAAGCCGCTTTGCCTGAAGGATCCTACTGGGTCAGCGCAACCTACAAACCGACTTTCTGGTCGAAAAACCAAGACGGCTGGAAACAGCAAACCTTGAAACAGCTGGCCGGCGCAACCTATTGCGAACAATCGCAAATGTTCGGCAAGAGCTTTGTCCAAGTGGGCAACGGCGCAGTTGATGAAGCTGTATTGACCCGCCCTATCGGCCAAGAGCTGGAACTGGTTCCGCTGAAAAATCCGAACGAAGTCAAAGCCGGGCGGCATTTTGCCGGTCAAAGTCCTGTACAAAGGCGAGCCTTTGGTTAAAGCCACCGTTACCGCCAGCTCGGACACTTTGGCGGAAATGGACTTGGAATCAACCCATGACCACCGCGAGCCTCAAGGCTTCTCCGGCAAAACCGATAAAAACGGCGTGGTCAATGTGATTACTCTGATTGACGGTTTGTGGAAAATCAAAGTCGTGAACGAGACCGATTACGGCGATAAAAGCGTATGTCAGAAAGACAATACTTACGCAACGCTGATTGTGCCTGTCGGTACCAAACGCGCGGCTGCACGCCATGCCCACCATCATCAACATTAACAGCCATTAAAAAAGGCCGTCTGAACTTTCAGACGGCCTTAATTTATTCACATTCATAACCTAAATTTCTAAAAAAACGGGAGTATGTTTCCAATTTATCCTCATTCAATTGGGCAAACCGGACACGGTTGCAGCCGGTCAAGACCACATTGCCCATCCAGTGCGCCCCAAAGACGCGCTCTAAAGGGACATTCCTCATTTGATTGATAAACGGTACTTCTGAAGAAAATTGCGTAGCAATATCCGGAGGCGCGAATTTCAAACCCAAGTCCTGCAATCTATAACGGTGTTGCGCCGTCAAAAACATATCTTCGTGGTGCAGCCGTACCAGCCATTCCATATCGGCAATTTTTCTCGTCTTTCGGCGGCAAAGGCGGTCGGATTTCTACATTTAAAGCCCAGTTGTCGCGGCATGGTTAAAAGCCGCTTGCTGCGCAGGCTGAAACCGCCGTTCTGCGGCTCGTCCAAATTCGGAGAAGTCTGAATCAGATGTTGTTTGGCCAAATATTGGTCGGTTCCCTTCAGGAAAAACTGCCCGTCTGCTTCGGTTTCCAACAAAATCGGCAAAGGTGCGCCGATATAGTCATATTCCCGATAGGCATCCTGCCAGTTTTGACCGTTCAACACCCAGCCGTCATTTCTGAACAATCAAACAATAATCAGTATCGATGTAATACATCAGTTGGTACAAAACAAACAGATTGTATTCCAGATAACCGAATTTCCGGCAAGGCTGATGTCGGATATTTTCCGGCAAACCTTGCGGACAGCTCGGGCTGATCAGCAATCCACGGCTTCCGGGCAATTCGGCACAGCTGCGGATAATGGCATACATCGTGCCCTCGGTATAAGAATCTGCGCCGGTAATACCAACCACGGTAATATCAGTAAAACTCATTATATATTTCCCCTGTTTCAGACGGCCTTTGAGTTATTTACGACGCCTTATTGCAGATATCTTTCAAGCGATACAAGGCATCCAAGGCTTCGCGCGGCGTGAGGTTGTCGGGCTGAATTTGCGCCAACGCTTCAGCCAATTCATTGGTCTGCAAATTATCAACAGGCTCAACTTCTTGTTCTTTCCCTTCCTCATCTACCCATTTTCAGACGGCATGGCGCTGAAAATATCTAACTGCGGACGGTTGGCGGCGGCTTGGTTTTCCAAATCGTTTAAATGCTTTTGAGCCGATTTCAAAGCGCGGTTGGGCAGACCTGCGAGTTTGGCGACGGCGATACCGTAGCTTTTGCTGGCAGGACCTGGCTCGATGTGGTGGAGGAAGACGATGTCTTGTCCTTGCTCGAGCGCCGAAAGGTGCATATTGACTGCGGTTGCATGGGCTTCAGGCAGTTTGGTCAACTCGAAATAGTGGGTGGCGAAGAGGCTGAAGGATTTGTTTTTTTGCAGCAGGTGTTCGGCAATGGCTTGCGCAAGGGCGAGGCCGTCGAAGGTGGAGGTGCCGCGTCCGACTTCGTCCATGAGGACGAGGGATTGGTCGGTGGCGTGGTGGAGGATGTAGGCGGTTTCGCTCATTTCGACCATGAAGGTGGAGCGGTTGGAGGCTAAGTCGTCCGATGCGCCGATGCGGGTGAAGATTTGGTCGATGGGGCCGATTTGGGCGGCATCGGCGGGGACGAAGCTGCCAGTGTGCGCCATGAGGACGATGTGGGCGACTTGGCGCATGTAGGTGGATTTGCCGCCCATGTTGGGACCGGTCAGGAGCATGAGGCGGTGTTTGTGGTCGAGGCGGGTGTGGTTGGCGGTGAAGTGGCGCACTTGTTGCTCGACGACGGGATGGCGGCCGTTTTCGATATGGATGACCGGATAGTCGGCGAACTTGGGGCAAACGAAGCCGCGTTCGGCGGCGGTGGCAGCAAACGTGGAGAGTACGTCGAGGGCGGCGGCGGCTTTGGCTGCTTTTTGAAGCTGCGGCAAGGCCGTCTGAACTTCTTTCAGCAGGGCTTCAAACAGGCGTTTTTCCAGTGCCAATGCCTGCTCTTGCGCGGTCAGGACTTTGTCTTCGAAGGTTTTGAGTTCGGGGGTGATGAAAGCGTTCGGCATTTTTCAGTGTCTGGCGGCGCTGGTAGTCGGCGGGGGCTTGTTCGGCCTGGACTTTGGATAGCTCGATGTAGAAAGCCGTGGACGCGGTTGAACTCGACTTTGAGGGTGGAGAGGCCGGTGCGTTCGCGTTCGCGCGCTTCGAGGTCGAGCAGAAATTCGTCGCCGTGGTTTTGGATGTGGCGCAGTTCGTCGAGTTCTGCGCAATATCCTTGGTTGATGACGCCGCCGTCTTTAAGCCAGACGGCAGGTTCGGGCATCACGGCGGCTTTGAGGGTTTCGGCGACGGGCAGGGTTTCGGGGAAAACGGCTTTGAGGGTTTCTAAGAGACTGCTGCCCTCGGCGGACAATTCGATTTCAGACAAGGCAAACAGGCTGTCGCGTAGGGCGGCGAGGTCGCGCGGGCGAGCGTTGCCGACGGCGATGCGGGCGGCGATGCGTTCGATGTCCGCAATGTTTTTCAGACGGCCTTGCAGGGTTTCGTATTGCGAACCCAGCGCGGCAACGGCTTCTTGGCGGGCGCGGATGTGGGCGCGGCTGCGTAAGGGGTGGTGCAGCCAAAGTGCCAAGAGGCGGCTGCCCATGTGGGTGGCGCAGCCGTCGAGTATGGAAAACAGGGTCGGCGATTTTTTGCCGGAGAGAGTTTGCGTGATTTCGAGATTGCGGCGCGTGGCGGCGTCCATGCTGATATATTGGCTGTCGGTTTCGAGCGAAATGCCGTCGAGGTGTTGCGGCATCAGGTTTTGCGTCAGGCGGATGTAGTTCAACAGCGCGCCCGCCGCGCCGACGGCGGCTTCGTGTTCCTTGCCGTCCAAACCGAAGCCGTGCAGGTCTTGGCAGCCGAAGTATTCGGTCAACAACTTCGCGCCCGCGTCGGCGGCAAACTGCCATGAGTTCAGGCGCGTGATGTTGGCGGAGGTCGTCTGAAAACCATTAGGCAGGCTTTTGCCTTCGGGCAACAGGATTTCCGCCGCCTGCAAACGCGCCAGCTCGTCGGCAAATTTGTCCGCCGTCGTCAGCTTGGTTTTGAATTCGCCGCTTTGCAAAGAAGCCCATGCGATGGCAACGTTTTTCTTGTCTGCGTTCACCGCCACAATGCGGTTGGTTTCCTTGTCTTCCAAAAACGCCGCGTCGGTCAGCGTGCCGGGCGTTACGATGCGCACGACTTTGCGCTCCACCGGCCCTTTACCCGCGCCGACTTCGCCCACCTGCTCGCACACCGCCACGCTTTTGCCCATCTTAACCAGTCGCGCCAAATACTGCTCCGCCGCGTGAAACGGCACACCCGCCATCTTAATCGGCACGCCGTCCATCTGCCCGCGCGTGGTCAGGGTAATGTCCAGCAGCTTCGCCGCTTCCACCGCGTCATCCAAAAACAACTCGTAAAAATCGCCCATGCGGTAAAACACCAGCTTGTCGGCGTGTTGCGATTTGATGGCGAGATACTGCTGCATCATCGGGGAAACGGTGGGTTTGGACATGGAAAAGCCTTAGAAACGCAAAAGCGTTATTGTAACAAAAGGCCGTCTGAAAACCTAAAATAAGCTTTCAGACGGCCTTTTATATATGCCGAATAAGATTAGTCATAAACGAAAATAATATCTAAGTCTTTTTTCGGCAGGAAATTTTCTTTGACTGCTTGGAAGCGGTTCGGCCCTACTTTGCGCAAGGATTTGTCCCAGCAGAGTGACAACACAGTATTGGGCTCGCGGTCTATGGTCAAAGTGAATTTACCGATAGGTTTTGCCCAGTTGGCACCTGTGGTCAGGACATAGCCCAAATGGTGATAGACCTTTGAACCTCCTTTCACATTTTTAAAGTTTTTAAGGAAGTTTTCATCCATGCAGTACTCATCTATGAATGCTTTGCTGTCTTTGGCTTTAAGCGAAGGCAGGAAGCTGCCGCCGACCAGCGGGGTGTATTGGTGTTTGATTTCGGTTACAGAGTTGGCTTTAAAGGTTTGCTTCCAGCTGTAAATAATCTGCGACGACCAATCGGGCAGTTCATCCGTCTGTTTGGGCAGCATGGATTGGACTTTTAGGCGAGCGGCAGGCTCCGATTTTGCTGCCGATTTTTTCACCGTCTTGCTTTTTCGTCCAAGGGTGCATCAGTTCCTGATCGCTCAAACCGCATTTTTTCAAATCGGCGGTCACGTCCACCAGCGAGCCGTTACGCCGTTCAAAATAGGTACGGACGTGGGTTTGCGGGCGGACAGGTTTGCCGTCGGCGTAAATTCGGAAGCTGTCAACCAAGCCCTTGGTGTCGGCAAAGTCGTAATCGATGAAAGCAGGAACAATCGGCAAAGGGAAAAGGACGGTTTCGGTAAGGTCTTGCGAGGAAGTGTTTTTAAACCGGTAATGCACGCGAATCTGGTGTTCGCTGATGTACAAATCTTCGCTCTGCATATCGATATGCGGATTTTTCAGATATTTGATGCCGCTTGTGCTGACCGTACCCATACTGTCATTGGCATGAGCGACCCCAGCCAGCAGAAGGAGCAAGATTAAAGCTTTTTGTTTCATGATTTAACCCCTTTGAAACAGGCCGTCTGAAAAACAGGTTTCAGACGGCCTTTAACAGCAGCTTGGTTTTAAGCCAAAGCCACTTCCAAATTATCAATCAGGCGCGTGGTACCCAAACGGGCGGCGGCAAGCACCACCAATTCTTTATCGCCAACATGAGCCACTGCCAAACTGTGTGCATGGCGGATTTCAACGTAATCAACCACCCAGCCGGCATCGGTCAAACGGCGGATACATTCGGCCTCAAGCTGGGCGTAATCCAGATTGCCGTTTTTCAGGGCTGCGGCAATGTTTTGCAACTCTTGATAGAGGCGTGGCGCTTCTGCGCGCTCTGCTTCGCTCAAATATTGGTTGCGGCTGGAAAGTGCCAGGCCGTCTGAAGCGCGGCCGGTATCAACCGGAACGATTTCGATATTGAAATTCAAGTCTTCGACAAAGCCTTTGATAATCACCAGCTGCTGATAGTCTTTTTTACCGAAACAGGCGGTATCGGGTTGAACGATGTTGAACAACTTGGTCACAACGGTCGCAACGCCGCGGAAATGGCCCGGGCGGAATTTGCCGCACAATTCGTTTTGCAGGTGCGGAGGCTCGACATTGAAACGCTGTTCCACATTCGGATACAGCTCTTTTTCATCAGGCGCAAACACGACGGCAACGCCCTCGCCTGCCAATTTGTCGGCATCTTGCTGCAAAGTGCGCGGATATTTGTCGAAATCTTCGCCTTGTCCGAATTGCAGGCGGTTGACAAAAATACTGACCACAACGTTATCGGCACGTTTTTTTGCTTCGCGCACCAGCGCAAGATGGCCTTCGTGCAGATTGCCCATGGTCGGCACAAATGCCACTTTTCCGGCAGTTTTGCGCCACTCGCGCAATTCTTTAATCGTATGAATGATTTGCATGGTTTGAAAAATCCTCTTTATCTTTTCCGCTGTTTTCATCAACGGAAATCACGCGCCGATTATACGCTTTTATTCATCGAAAAGGCCGTCTGAAATAAGTTTCAGACGGCCTGGTTTTTATTTTATCCGGCAAACGTATGTTCGACAGATGGGAACGTTTTTGCTTTGACTTCATCCACATAGGCTTTGACTGCAGCTTGAACGCTGTCTTTGCCCTGCATAAAGTTCTTCACGAATTTGGCGGTTTTACCGGGGAAAATGCCGAGCATATCGTGCATCACCAAAACCTGACCGTCGCAATCCACGCCTGCGCCAATACCGATGGTCGGGCAAGAAACGGTTTCGGTTACTTTTTTAGCCAGCTCTGCAGGAACGCATTCCATCAATACGATTGCCGCACCTGCCGCATCATGCGCTTTGGCGTCGTTGAGCAACGCTTCCGCCTTGTCGCCGCGGCCTTGAACTTTATAGCCGCCGAATGCAAACACGGATTGCGGAGTCAGGCCGATGTGGGCGCAAACAGGGATACCGCGCATTTGCAGAAATTCAGTGGTCTCCGCCATCCAGACACCGCCTTCGAGCTTAACCATATGCGCGCCGGACGCCATCAACTCAGCCGCCGCCGCAAATGCCTGCTCTTTGCTCTGCTGATACGCGCCAAACGGCAAGTCGCTGACAATCATGGCATTTTTAGTACCGCGAGCCACGCATTCAGTGTGGTAGCACATATCCTGCAAGCTCACCGGCAAAGTGGACTGACGACCTTGTACCGCCATGCCCAAAGAATCGCCGACCAGCAATACATCTACGCCGGCATTGTCCATCAGCGCAGCAAAGCTGGATTCATAAGCGGTCAGCATGGCGATTTTTTCGCCCTCTGCTTTCATTTTTTGCAAAGTGTTTACGGTAATCATGGTGTTTTGTGTGTTCCGCCCGACGGGCAGCCCTTTGTTGTAATGGAAACGCGGTATTATAAGGTCTGCTTTTAAAATATCAAAGCATAAGCAAAAAGCCCGACTGCTTTCACAATCGGGCTTTTAATTGGTGCCGGCACCAAGAGTCGAACTCGGGACCCCCTGATTACAAGTCAGGTGCTCTACCAACTGAGCTATACCGGCTTACTGAAATGCCTTGCAGCACCATCAGTCTTTAACTGGTGCCGGCACCAAGAGTCGAACTCGGGACCCCCTGATTACAAGTCAGGTGCTCTACCAACTGAGCTATACCGGCAAGGAAGTCGGCATTATGCCGATAAGTTCCCATCTTGGCAAGCATTTTAAAACAAAGTTACTCACGAAATTATAAAAGCCAATGATTTTAAAGAAAAATTAAATACATACCTTTATCTTTCCATCCGACACACTCAAAGGCCGTCTGAAAACCGCCCCAGCGCAAAAACATCATTGTTTCTGTTAAAATAACGCCTTTTATATCTTTCGTCTGCACCCATGCCACCCCGCCATCCTTACCGCCGCCTGCGCCCAGCCAAATCTCATCTGCCCGAAGTCGGCATTTCCGAAGAAGGCAATATCCGTTCCCTGCACTTGGGCAGCGACACCATTCAAAGCTCTATGAATGTCGATCATCCGTCCGAGTTGGTGTTGTCGTACAGCCGTGCCATGATGGGTTGGCTGCTGTTTGCAGAAACCCCGCCCAAACACATCACCCAAATCGGCTTGGGAGGCGGCTCGTTTGCCCGTTGGATAGACAGCTATCTGCCCCACACCAAGCAAACCGCCATTGACATCAATCCGCAAGTCATCGCCGTAGCGCGCAGCCTGTTTGAATTGCCGCACGAAGGCGAAAATTTTGAAATTATCGAGGCGGATGGCGCGGAATATATTAAAGTGTTCCGCCACAATACCGATGTGATTTTTGGTAGATGGTTTTGACGGCGAACAGATTATCGATGCTTTGGTGGAAGAGCCCTTCTTCCAAGACTGCCGCAACGCCCTCTCTTCAGACGGCGTATTTGTCACCAACTGGTGGAGCGGCGACCAGCGTTATCAACGCTTTGTCGAACGCCTGCTCAACGTCTTTGACGGCCGCGTGCTCGAGCTGCCTGCCGAAAGCCACGGCAACGTAGCGGTCATGGCGTTCCAAAGCAGCCCCAAAGAGCAAAAATCTCGACAACTTAAAAAAACGCGCCGAAAAATTAAGCGAAAAAAATACGGCTTGGACTTCAAACGGATGCTTGCTGATTTGAAAGCCAACAATCAAAAACAACGGCAAGAATTTTTTTATCTGTAAACCGTTTCAGGCCGTCTGAAAAAACAAACAAGGACACACTCATGCTCAAACCCGACATCATTCAAATCTCCGGCCCGGCCGGTTTGCTGGAAACCATCTACCTGCCAAGCACACAAGAATCCGCCCGCGGCGTTGCCGTCATCAACCACCCCAATCCACTGCAAGGCGGCACCAACACCAACAAAGTCATCCAAACCGCCGCCAAAGCCCTCAGCCAACTCGGTTTCCATTGCTACCTGCCCAATTTGCGCGGCGTAGGCAATAGCGAAGGCGAACACGATTACGGCCGCGGCGAAACGCAAGACTGTATTGCCGTTATCGACTACGCCCGCGCGCAACATCCAGACGCACCGCAATTCGCCCTGGCCGGCTTCTCATTCGGCGGCTACGTTTCCACCTTTGCCGCCCAAGAACGCACGCCTGATTTACTGTTGCTGATAGGCGCCGCCGTCCATCACTACACCGACCGACCCGGAACCATCCGACGTTCCCGACGTCGCCAAAACATTGATGATTCATGGCGCAGAAGACGAAGTCGTCGAAATCAACAAAGCCCTGACATGGGCAGAACCACAAGGCCTGCCGGTTGTCACCATTGCCGGTTCGTCCCACTTCTTCCACGGCAAACTCATCGTTTTGCGCGATACGATTACACGGTTTGCACCGGCTTTATTAGGTTAAAATCCGGCTACAAAATAAAACAAGGCCGTCTGAAACGCTTTTTTTCAGACGGCCTTGTTTGTATGAAACCTTATTATCTAAATATCAGGCTCAAGTATTCAAAAACTCCATCAAGGATTTTCTGCTTAACACATCAATTCTGAGTCAACCAATACTGCAAACCAATCAAAGTCTTACCATCTTTGATTTCATCGTTTGCCAATGCAGCGCGCACCTCATCCTTACTCATCAAGACGGTTTCTGTAATTTCATCCTCATCATTACTTAACTCGCTGCCCAAACGCACGCCTTGCGCTTGGTAGAGATACATTTTTTCATCACAAAAACCGACTGCAGTATAAAAGGAGTACAACAGTTTGACGCTGTCGGCGACATATGGCGTTTCTTCCGCCAACTCACGCAAAGCGCATTCGGCAGGATCTTCGTCCGCCACATCCAATTTACCCGCCGGCAATTCCAACGTCGCCTGATCGGCGGCATAACGCCATTGGCGCACCAAAACAACTTTACCGTCTTCCGTTTCAGCCAATACACACGCAGCACCTGGATGGCGGATCACAACCCGTTGGCTTTCGTTGCCGTTGGGCAGACGCACCCGATCGCGGCTGATGGTAACAAAAGAACCTTCGTAGATTGGCTCGCTGCTTAATTTAGTTTCTTTCAAATCCATTTTTTACCTCATTTCCAAATTATTAAATATTAAAGGCCGTCTGAAATTTTACAGAAATAAACTCAGAGGATGACTTTTCTAATAATTACCGTTGATGTCGTTGTTGCAAACGCTCCGTATGTGTTCGCAGCTTTTCACTATTTGCTTGGTAGTCACTTGAAGACAATACAGCAACTATTGCCTCTACCTCATGAGGAAGCAATAAGGCCGTCTGAAAATTCTTAATATAAGCCGCCGCCTGCCTAATACGGCAAACATTTGGTGGCATTTTCGATTTCAATTCACAATCACCTAAGAAAACTACCATTGAATGAAACTTCTCCTCAGGAAATTGCAATAGTTCTGACAATGCTTTGATATGAGCATAATTCTGACGCAACGGGTTTTGAAAATAATGTTTCTGTTTATAGATGATTTGCGTCCATTTAGATTGCTTTTCACCACCAAAAATCCAACCTGTGTAATTTTTAGTTTCTATCACAAATATCCCAAAAATTGAGACATAAATATGATCAATTTGTGTCGTACCATCTCGAGATGGAATAATTAAATCGTGAAACTCAAAATAAGTTTTCTCATCTAAATTTTTTTCCAATTACAGAACGAACTGCTATTTCCCCCATGCTTCCCTTTTACTTTAGGATTTCTCAACAGTGCTTTTAATAAAAGCAAAGGAATAATGATCAGAAAAAAATCCAAAAATATACCTGACATACTTCCCAATATTTGTTCAATCATGACGTTTTCTTTTTTATTTAAAACTAAAAATTTATATATTTATGGTTTATTCCCGAGCGCGTTCAATCTCAATACCGACCTGGGCCACATCTGGCAAGATACCCGGTTTCACAATACGGACACGCACTTTGGCCGCACCAAAATCATTTAAAATCAATTGGGCGATATGTTCCGCCAAAGTTTCCAGCAGTAAAAAATCCTGTTCGGCAAGGCTGCGGCGTACGACTTCGCATACTTCGCCATAATGAATGGTGTCGCCGATATCGTCGCTCGTGCCGGTACGCTCAGGGAACACTGATTTCCAAATCCAAAATCAAAGTCTGTTTACGCTCGCGTTCCCAATCATATACGCCGATTAAAGTATCGGCCTTCATGCCGTACAAAAAGATTTTATCCATTTGCCTGTCCGTTTTTTTGATAGAATAACCGTTCCCATTTTAAGTAAAGCACCCAAAATGTTCAATGTACTCGCCATTATTGCCGCCTATCTTATCGGCTCCCTGTCTTTTGCCGTCATCGTATCAAAATATTACGGCATGGACGATCCGCGCACTTACGGCTCCGGCAACCCCGGTGCCACCAACGTCTTGCGCAGCGGTAAGAAAAAAGCGGCCGCACTGACCCTGCTCGGCGATGCACTAAAAGGCTTGGTTGCCGTCATCTTGGCACGCTGTCTGCAAGATGCTTTAAATTTGTCTGATGCAACGATAGCACTGGTTGCCATCACCGCATTGGTCGGCCATATGTGGCCAATATTTTTCAATTTTAAAGGCGGCAAAGGCGTGGCCACCGCATTAGGCGTCTTGCTCGCCCTCTCCCCCGCAACCGCCCTGCTCTGCGCCTTGATTTGGCTGGTCATGGCATTCGGTTTCAAAGTATCCTCCCTCGCCGCACTGGTCGCCACCGTCTGCGCCCCTATCTTCGCCTTCTTCATGATGCCACACGCCTCCTGGGCATGGGCAACCGTATTCATTGCCGCATTGGTGTTGTACCGCCATAAAAGCAATATTCAAAACCTGATTCAAGGTAAAGAAAGCAAAATCGGAGATAAAGCCGGAAAATCTTAAAGCGTAGATACAATCAATAAAAGGCCGTCTGAAAGTATATTTTTCAGACGGCCTTTTGTATTGCTCAATGATTAAAATGGAATATCGTCGTCGATATCATCAACCGGAGCGGTCGGTTGTGCCGGGGCAGGACGACGGGCTGGGGCGGCTGGGGGTTCTTGAGCCGGAGCAGATTGGTATTGCTGTTGTGGCGCTTGTTGGTAACTGCCTTGGCTTGAATGAGCGCCTTGGTTGTAGCCGTCATCGTATGGTGCGCCGCCGCTGTTGTCGTTGCGGCCGCCCAGCATTTTCATTTCGTTGGCGATGATGTCGTAAGCAGTGCGCTCAATGCCGTCTTTGCCTTGGTATTTACGGCTTTGGATACGGCCTTCCAGGTACACTTGGCTGCCTTTACGCAGGTATTGACCGGCGATCTCGGCGAGTTTGCGGTACATGGTAATGTTGTGCCATTCGGTACGTTCTACGCGTTGGCCGTTACGGTCATTCCACGTTTCGCTGGTGGCAACGCTGAAGTTACAGACGGCCTCGCCGTTGGGCATATAGCGGACTTCCGGGTCGCGGCCGAGGCGGCCGATGAGGATAACTTTATTCAATGACATTTTACACTCCTGTGATAATTTTTTCGGCGGCCTCTTGGTCGAATCCTTTTTGCAAGGCCTTGATATAAATGGTTTGCTTGTCTGCGCTAAAGCTGATGCTTTCAACGCCTTCAATTTCGGTCAATTTTTGGTAGAGCAAATCCGGATTTTGTTGCCATTCGGCGTTAAGCGGATAGCTGAGGTTTTTGACAGTTTAGGTGCCGGCGAAATGACTGCCAATACCAGCCACAGCAACATCAATACGCTACAAAAGGCAAATACGCCTACAAAACCGTATTTTTGGAACAATAAACCACCGGTTGCGCCGCCGACAAACAAGCCGACCGACTGCATGGTGTTATATACGCCCATCGCCGTACCTTTCAAATCAGACGGTGCGATTTTCGATACCATAGACGGCAGGCTGGCTTCCAATACATTGAAACCAATAAAAATAAACAATCAGATAAGCGGTAATCAACCATACCGAGTGCATTCCAAACAGCAGACCGATTTGCGCCGCGGCAATGCAGATGATACCAAGGATAAACACTTGTTTGAGTTTGTTGCGCGTTTCACCAACGATAATCAGCGGCACCATAATAATCAGGCCGGTAATGGTTGACGGCAGATAAACTTGCCAGTGATGGATTTTTTCCAAACCCAACTGCGTCATGGCAAACGGCAATGCAGTAAATAAAGCCATTTGCGCCGCATGCAAGGCAAAAATACCAAAGTCAAGATTGAGCAGTTGGCGGTTTTTCAATACCTCGCCCATACGTGAAGGCTGCGCCTGCGTGTCTTCGTGCATTTTTGACACTTCGGGATCAGGCGTCATCCAAGCAACCACACCGATACTGATTACAGTCAGAATACCGGTCAGCGCAAACAGGCCGGATACGCCGATAAAGCTGGCAATCATCGGCGCAAGCACCAGGCTGACGGAGAAGGTCAAGCCGATACTCAGGCCGATCATCGCCATCGCACGCGTCCGCACTTCGTTACGGGTCAAATCCGCAAGCAAAGCCGTTACCGCCGCGCTGACGGCACCCGCACCTTGAATGGCACGCGCGGCAACCAACATCTGCAGGCTGTCGGCAACTGCAGCCAAAAAACTACCCGCCGCAAATACAATCAGGCCGGCATAAATCACTTTTTTACGGCCGAACTTGTCGGAAGCCATGCCCAAAGGCAGCTGCAGCAAAGCCTGTGTCAGCCCGTAAATACCCATCGCCATACCGACCAGCGCTTTATTGTTTTCTGCGCCGGGCAACGAAGCGGCATACATCGCCAAAACAGGCAACACCAAAAACATCCCCAACATACGCAGTGCGTAAACGCCGGAAAGTGTGGTACTGGCACTCCATTCGTGCGGAAACATTTGAATGCGGTTATCTCTTGCCATAAATAATGTTTCAGACGGCCTCAAGTTTGCGAAAGGCCGTCTGAAAGTGTGAATTAACAGATTTTCTGATTATACAGGATTCAAAGGAATTGCATGGGGTCAAATCGCAAGCCGTTTACCGCAAACCTGCTTCATCGGTATAAAACGGTTTCAATGGAAACCAACGTCACGCAAGATCTGCCCTATCCCATTTATCTCGAATCAACCCCACTGCCACCTATTTCGCCACGCGCCTAAAACGGCATTCGGATATTTGTTACTGCCCAAGCTGCCGTTAAACCTTGCCAAAGCGCGGACAATATTGCCTTTTTCGATATTGTTGTAATGGCGCAGAATGGTGCAGCCATAGCGCAGATTGGTGCGGATATCGAAAAGATTGTGCGACGGATTGCCGATATAGTTTTTCCAAAACGGCATCACCTGCATCAAACCGCGCGCGCCCACGCCGCTAATCGCATATTGGCGAAACGCGCTTTCCACTTCAATCAAGCCCAAAATCACTTGAGTGTTGAGTCCGGCCCGACTGCTTTCATATTGGATATTGACCAACAGGCGGCGGCGCTCGCCCTCATCGGGAATGAAACGTGCCAATCGGGAAGACATCGCCGCCAACCAACGCTCCCCTTCCCTCGAATCAGCAAACACCAGCCGCGCAGGGCTGGCGCTATTGATCGAACTGCGCATCACGGAAGCCACATCATCGGCCAGCGTTTCTTCACGTTGCGCCCCCGCCCATGCGGTCGCAGGCGTCAAAAGCATGGCTCCTCCGACTTGCAATAAACGGCGGCGCGATAAAAAAATAAGGAATCGTGGTTTTCCAATTTCATGTGTTTTCTCTTTTTAGGCCGTCTGAAAAGTTCAGACGGCCTTTGATATACTTGCTTAAAGTCAGCATTATAAAATACATCTATGAGCAGAATCAAAGAGCTGTATACCTTTTATTGTCAAGTGATACAGCCTCAAGTAACATTTAGGTTTTTCTAATCAAGCGGTATTTTTTATGACCACCACTCCCGCCAACGTTTTAGCCTCAGTCGACTTGGGTTCCAACAGTTTCCGCCTGCAAATTTGTGAAAACAACAACGGCCAGCTGAAAGTCATCGACTCGTTCAAACAAATGGTTCGCTTTGCCGCCGGCTTGGACGAACAAAAAAACCTGAGCGAAGCCTCTCAAGAACAAGCCTTGGAATGTTTGGCGAAATTTGGCGAACGCCTGCGCGGATTCCAACCTGAAAACGTACGCGTGGTGGCCACCAACACTTTCCGCGTCGCCAAAAACATCGCCCAATTCCTGCCCCGTGCCGAAGCGGCGCTGGGTTTTCCCATCGAAGTCATTGCCGGCCGCGAAGAAGCGCGTCTGATTTACACCGGCGTAGTGCATACCCTGCCGCCCAAAGGCGACAAAATGCTGGTTATCGACATCGGCGGCGGTTCGACCGAATTTGTCATCGGCTCGGATTTGCAACCGCTGACCACAGAAAGCCTGCCTTTGGGCTGCGTAACGTACAGCATGCGCTTCTTCCAAAACAAAGTGACCGCCAAAGATTTCCAAGCCGCCGTTTCCGCCGCGCGTATCGAAATCCAACGCATCAGCAAACTGATGAAGCGTACCGGTTGGGATTTCGCCATCGGCACGTCCGGTTCGGCAAAATCCATACGCGACGTTTTGGCGGCCGAATTGCCGCAAGAAGCCGACATTACCGCCCAAGGCATGCGTTATCTTGCCGATAGGATTATCGAAGCCGGTTCGGTTAAAAAAGCCAAATTTGAAAACCTCAAACCCGAACGCGTCGAAGTTTTTGCGGGCGGATTGGCCGTGATGATGGCCGCTTTTGAAGAACTCTCTCTGACCAAAATGACCGTTACCGAAGCCGCCCTCCGCGACGGCGTGTTCTACGACTTAATCGGCCGCAGCCTCAATGTCGATATGCGCGAACAGACAACGGCAGAGTTCCAAAAACGCTACCACGTCAGCCTCAACCAAGCCAAACGCGTTGCCGATACCGCGCAAGCCTTCATGAACAGCCTGTGCCACGCCAAAAACGTAACCGTTCAAGAACTTGCCCTGTGGAACCAATACCTCAGCCGCGCAGGCCGCCTGCATGAAATCGGCTTGGATATTGCCCATACCGGTTATCACAAACACTCCGCCTACATTCTCGAAAACGCCGATATGCCGGGCTTCTCACGCAAAGAGCAAACCATTTTGGCGCAACTGGTTATCGGCCATCGCGGCGACCTCAAGAAAATGGCAGATATTATCGGCAGCAACGAAATCATGTGGTGTGCCGTATTGTCCCTGCGCCTGGCAGCCCTCTTCTGCCGCTCGCGCCTGCCGCTTGATTTGCCACCGCAAACCCAGCTTCGCGTCGATGAAAACAACCACAGCTTCATCTTGCGCATCAATGCCCAATGGCTGGAGCAACACCCCCTCATCGCTGATGCGCTGGACTACGAAAGCGCGCAATGGCAAAAAATCGATATGCCTTTCTCGGTTCAAGCACAATAAACCGCGCTCCGTTATAATAGGCAGCTGTTCAAAATTCAAACCGCAGGCCGTCTGAAAACGACAGCCTGCCATACATCAAGGAAAACCATGAGAAAACCCCAACGCGGCTACGCCCGCCAAGACCGTGTCAAAGAACAAATCATGCGCGAGCTTGCCGAACTCGTCCGCACCGGCCTGAAAGACCCGCGCGCAGGCTTCATCACCATCAACGAAGTCGAAGTCACTCGCGATTACAGCCACGCAACCGTGTTCTATACCGTCCTCGACGACAGCACGCGCGACATCACCGAAGAAGCTTTAGAACACGCCAAAGGCCATTTGCGCAGCGAATTGGCCAAACGTATCAAACTCTTCAAAACGCCCGAGCTGCACTTCAAATACGACGAATCACTCGAACGCGGCATGAGCATTTCCAGCCTGATCGATCAAGTGGCGGCGGAAAAACCGGTTGAAGACTGATTGATTAAAACACACAGGCCGTCTGAATGCTTTCAGACGGCCTGAACATTAACACTCCCCCTACTTAATATGACAGCCAAACCTACCAAACGCCCAGTCAACGGCGTCCTTCTCCTCGACAAGCCTGAAGGCCTTTCCAGCAATACCGCCCTGCAAAAAGCACGGCGCTTGTTCCGTGCAGAAAAAGCCGGGCATACCGGCGTACTCGATCCTTTGGCCACAGGGCTTCTGCCTGTTTGTTTCGGTGAAGCGACCAAGTTCGCCCAATACCTGATTAATGCCGACAAAGCCTATACCGCCACGCTGAAACTGGGCGAAGCCAGCAGCACAGGCGATGCAGAAGGCGAAATCGTTGCCACCGCACGCGCCGATATTTCATTGTCCGAATTTCAGACGGCCTGCCAAGCCTTAACGGGCGATATCCGCCAAGTGCCGCCGATGTTTTCAGCCCTCAAGCACGAAGGCAAACCGTTGTACGAATACGCGCGCAAAGGTATCGTTATCGAACGCAAAGCGCGCGATATCACCATTTACTCCATTGATATTACTGAGTTTGATGCACCCAAAGCCGTGATAGACGTACGTTGCAGCAAGGGTACTTACATCCGCACCCTCAGCGAAGACATCGCCAAACACATCGGCACATTCGCCCACCTGACCGCCCTGCGCCGTACTGAAACCGCCGGCTTTACCATTGCCCAAAGCCACACGCTCGAAACCTTGACAGAATTGGATGAAGCCGAACGCGATGCCCTATTGCTGCCTTGCGATGTCTTGGTGCAACATTTCCCCAAACTTGAGTTAAACGACTACGCCGTTACCATGCTCAAACACGGCCAACGCCCCCAGTTTACCGAAGACATTTCCGCCGAACAGCCCATCCGTGTATACAACCGAGACGGCGCATTTATCGGACTGGTGGAATATCAAAAAGAAATAGGCCGTCTGAAAGCCTTGCGCCTGATGAATACCGCCGATAAATAACTTCCTGCAAAGAGAGCCGATCATGAAAGTCTATACCGCCGCCCAAATGCGCGAACGCGAACAAGCAGCCGTCGATAAAGGCACAAGCTTCGACCAACTGATGGAAAACGCCGGCAGTTCTGCCGCCCGAGACCTCATGCAGCGTCATCCTCAAGCCGGATGCGCCCTGATTGTTTGCGGCAAAGGCAACAACGGCGGCGACGGCTTAGTCATGGCAAGATATATGCAGGCGCAAGGGTGGCACATCGATATTCTGTTTTCACTCGGAGAAAACCTCTCCCCTTTAGCTCAAACCAATCGCGAACGCCTCAACGGTTTGCCCCATATTGAATTGATATCCGCACAAGAACTGGAAGGCCGTCTGAAAAAAGGTTACGACATCATTATCGAAGGCATATTCGGCACAGGCTTCAGCGGCGCGCTTCCAACCGAAATTGCCGCACTCTGCCGCCAACTCAATCATTCAGACGGCCTGAAAGTTGCCCTTGATATTCCCACTGGCCTCAACTGCGACACCGCCGAAGCCGATCCCGATACATTCCGCGCAAACCTGACCTACACCTTTGCCGCCTACAAACCGGCACACTTAAGCGAGTCCGGCAAAACCTATTGTCAAGAAACCGTCTGTTTACCTATTGGCATTGATTAAAAAAGCAAATAATATGTCATATTTAAATCGCTTTATTTTTTTAGAAACAACACATTCTAAAAAGAAACACGCCAATTAATTTACAACCCAATTATCAATGACACGGAAACAGACAATGAACGAACAAGAATACCGCCAAACTTTTAAAGAAGATCAGGCTGTCGGCTGGGAAGCCATCGATACTGCACTTAAAGCACTTTATTGTGATGTCAAACCACGCTCCTATGGCCCTATAATCAAATATTGGTTGGGAGGCACCGATCCACTGGACAATAGCGACATTTTTGATTGCGAAGAGCAAACCTTCCATCGCCATATTGTTTCCTACGGCATGAGCGAACTTTACTTTAATCCAGAACTTGCCGGTGCAGATTACAGTAAATGGGGATTTGAATTTACCTTCCGCACTCCCCCTTACGATCAGGATCCAGATTCCGACTACAACACTAAACACGAGCCTTATTGGGCAGTCAATATGATGAATAACCTTGGTCGTTACGTTTTTGAAAGTGGCAACTGGTTTGAAGCCTACCACTTTACTTCAACTAACGGCCCTATCCGAATGGATACAGAAACCGCCATCGTCGGCGTAGCCTTCGCACCAGACCCCAAGCTGCCCGCTATCAAAACGCCAAACGGCGAAGTTCAATTTCTGCAGATAGTCGGCCTTACCCAGCCTGAGCTTGACTGGCTCTGGCAAGATCCAACAACCAAACGTTGCCAAGAGCTGATCGATATGATGCGCAAAGACAATCCGCTGTTGATTACCGATTTAGCGCGTACAAAAAGCTATGTACAACCCTAATTGATAAAGCCAAAGGCCGTCTGAAAACAGATTTTCAGACGGCCTTTGGCTTATATTTCAAATAAAAAAATAACAACTTACTTACAAATCTGCGCCAATTTAATCCCCAGTGCCGTCAAACCAAACGAACCGAAAACATGCAGACAGGTTGCCATCAAAGCCATGCCCCAACGTTGCGCCTGCATCAAACCCACCATTTCCACTGAAAAAAACCTGAAAATGTGGTCAAGCTGCCGAGAAAGCCGGTAATCCAAAGCAAACGCCATTGCGGATCGGTTAAAAGTTCCGCCAACACACCAATCAGCAGCGCGCCCAGCCAGTTTGCCGCCAATGTACCGATAGAAAAAAAGGCGCAGAAGACACCAGCACCAAGCCAAACAGCCAACGCAATACAGCCCCGACAGCGGCACCGCAAACAATGGGAAAAAAATATAAGCAAACATAACAAGTTAAAAAAATTCAATTCAAAAACAGGCCATCCGGTCATTAGGCCGTCTGAAAACCAAGCAAGGATGCCTTCATATCTTATTGCCAAATCTTAGGCGCGGATTTCAAATACCTGTCGTCATCGAAAGTACAAATCCATTGCGGCTTGAGCGCGATAAAAATAGCTGTTGAAATACCGCTCAAAAATGCCTCTGCCCAAGCGATTAAGAAGAAAACAGGAAAAGCGGTTTTCCACAATACCGACGTATCAAATACATCCGCCCAGTCTAACAAACCGACCAAAAATTGCGCCGGTAAACACCATACCGACCGCCGCAGCCCAAAAACCATTCAGAAAAATAAAGATAAAGATATTGGCAGGCAAACGCGATACCCAATGGCGGAAACCCAAGTTCACCAACAAAGGCGGAAGCAATACGGACAAGGCATTGATGGGGAACATATGCCAATCGCCCCAAAGCCACAAATACGGAAAAAACAGTAAAACGCCAAGGCAGAATGCGGCAGAGGTGCCCAGCATTAAAGCCGTCAGGTTCAAGGCGAGCAAATGATAGCTCATGCCGGCCAGTTGTCCGCTTTCCGGGGAGGCATTCAAACTCCAAGCCAGCGGCAACATCACGGCAGCCACCAAGAATGCGGAACGATGCTGCGATACCGACACCCATGCCTGCTTTGCACACAAAGCAAAAATCACCAGCAACACAGGCCATGCCGCCATCACGACACCAACGGGAAACCATCCGTTTTGAAAAATCATCATCTCATCCGCAAAATGTTCAGACGGCCTATTATACGCGTCTCAAGCCATAGCTTTGACAATCCTGTCTGCCTTTGCCGTTAAAGCTTGTTTCGGCTGGTTTTGTTTACCCGAAAAAAGCGTTAGAATAACGGACTTTGCCGTTTAATTAAGGGGATGGACGCATGCTTTGGACAATATTGGCTTTAATTCTGCTGGCTGTCATAGCCGGCTTGTTCTGGTGGCGCCAGAAACAAGAGCAAAAGTGGCGCCAAGAATTGGCCCGACTCAGTGGCGACGAACAAGAAATAAACGAAGAAGACAGCCCGGTCGGTTTTTCCGACCAACTGGATAGCCTGAAACGTTTGTTCAGCATGAACAAGCACACTGCCGACAACCATAAAATCGCCCGCATCCGCCTGCTTTCTGCGCTCGAACACAATAAAACGCAACGCGCCGAAACAAACGAAGAGCATGCAGCAGAGCCGTTTGCCGAAGAGCCGGAACACATCGCAGCTACCGAAGAAGAAATCAAAGTTGCGCCTAAAACCCGTAAATCTGCCAAACCGGAACGTATTCCTAAAATCACGCCGTTTGCACAAATGGAAACTCCCGAATACAGCCCATCTTTGGTGCAAAACAGCAATTTTGAAGAAATCACATTAGAAGAAGCCACCCGTTCCCTGCACGAAGCAGCGGTTGAAGAATGGAACGAGCATTTGGCCGAAAAAAATACGCTGATTTACAAAGACGAAGTTGAAACCCCATTGTTACGCGCTTCATCCCTGCCGATGACCGGCATGGAAATCATCGACTATAACGACCCTATCTTGCGCCGCACACGCGAACGTGCCTTGGCGCGTGCCAATAATATCCGCGTGGCAGAAGCCCATGCGCCGCATATTGAAACCGTTCAGACGGCCTTAAGAACTGCCGAAAAAGAAGCCATCCTCCCCTATACTTCCATGCAGGCATTCCCTTCTGAAATTCAAGCGGAAGATATTCACAACAACCTTGCCCGCCGTACCGCCGCCCGCCACAAACTGGCCGAGGCCGTCGCCCCATTGCGCGACTACTCTCCGCGCACCATCGAAAATGACGAAATTCTGGCCAACTTGGGACAAATCAGCCGCCCTGCCAGCCTGCGCCGTCAAGTTCGCCATACCGAAGCGGCCGCCGAAAGATGGGCGCGTAAACAAGCTGCCACGGAAGCTGTTGCACCACAACCGGCAACACCGTCCCGTCCGAAACCGGCTGCGCCTGTTAAAAAATCCCCTTATATCTCCCGACCTACCGCACCAAACGCAACCGTAGTCGAGCCGCCTGCCGTACCGGTTGTCCCTATGGCGAAAACCGATATTCCCGAGCCACCCGTTTTTCCAAACCTCGATTGCACCGATTGATATCCCCGAGCCGCCTACTTTTTGAACATAAAATCCAAGTGCCGATTTTTTTGATGCACAAGTCAATGCGCATGTCAGCAATCAGCCTGAACGCAGTATCCGCGATTATTTAATCAGCGAATCTGCCGTCGAAGAAACAGAATTCGATGGTGAGCCGGAAGCGCCTGTACAAGCGGAAGCAGAAGCTATTCAAGCGGTTGAAACCATTGAACCCGTTGAATCTGTTGAAACAATCGCAAGGCCGTCTGAATATACACAGACAGTCGTTGAAACACCTGTTCAAAGCGTAGAACCCAGCGTTCAAGAAGATACACCAAGCATAGCTATTCCAACTTCGGCAACACTGACCGATGCGCTTCTACCGACTACCGCCCTGCTTCTGCCGCCGCAGTTTGACCCAAGCGCCTCGCAAACGGAAGAACAGTTGCTGGAAAACAGCATTACCATCGAAGAAAAACTGGCCGAGTTCAAAGTTAAAGTCAAAGTGATGGACTCCTATTCCGGCCCGGTCATTACGCGCTACGAAATCGAGCCTGATGTCGGCGTGCGCGGCAGTGCCGTTTTGAACCTTGAAAAAGACTTGGCGCGCTCGCTTGGCGTGGCTTCTATCCGTGTGGTGGAAACCATCCCCGGCAAGACCTGCATGGGTTTGGAATTGCCTAATCCGAAACGCCAAATGATCCGCCTGAGCGAAATCTTCAATTCGCCTGCGTTTACCGAATCCAAATCCAAACTGACACTTGCACTCGGCCAAGACATTACTGGCCAGCCTGTTGTGACAGACTTGGCCAAAGCGCCGCATCTGCTGGTTGCCGGTACGACCGGTTCGGGTAAATCCGTAGGCGTGAATGCCATGATTCTGTCCATGCTCTTCAAAGCAACGCCGGAAGACGTGCGCATGATTATGATTGACCCGAAAATGCTGGAGCTGAGCATTTACGAAGGCATTCCACACCTGCTCGCCCCTGTCGTGACCGATATGAAGCTGGCAGCAAATGCCCTGAACTGGTGCGTCAACGAAATGGAAAAACGCTACCGCCTGATGAGCTTTATGGGCGTGCGCAACCTTGCCGGTTTCAACCAAAAAATTGCCGAAGCCGCCGCGCGTGGCGAAAAAATTGGCAGTCCGTTCAGCCTCACGCCTGAAAACCCTGAGCCATTGGAGAAACTGCCGTTTATCGTGGTCGTGGTAGATGAGTTTGCCGATCTGATGATGACTGCAGGCAAGAAAATTGAAGAACTGATTGCCCGTCTTGCCCAAAAAGCACGCGCAGCCGGCATCCATTTGATTCTTGCCACCCAACGCCCAAGTGTAGATGTCATTACCGGCCTGATTAAAGCCAATATTCCGACACGCATTGCCTTCCAAGTGTCCAGCAAAAATCGACAGCCGCACGATTCTTGACCAAATGGGTGCGGAAAATCTGCTCGGCCAAGGCGATATGCTGTTCCTGCCGCCCGGCACCGGCTATCCACAACGTGTACACGGCGCATTCGCATCCGACAACGAAGTACACCGCGTAGTGGAATACCTGAAACAATTCGGCGCACCTGACTATATTGATGATATCCTAAGCAGCGGTTCGACCGAGGACTTTACCGGCACCAGCCGCAACAACGACAGCGACCTAGACCCCATGTATAACGAAGCCGTTTCCGTTGTCTTAAAATCGCGTAAAGCCAGCATTTCCAATATCCAACGCCAACTGCGCATCGGCTACAACCGCGCTGCCCGCCTGATTGACCAAATGGAAGCCAACGGTATTGTTTCCCCGGCGGAAAACAACGGCAACCGCACCATCTTGGCGCAAAGCAGCGACCATTTAGACTAACTTATCTCCATTGATAAAAGCCGTCTGAAAAGTTTTCAGACGGCTTTTCTGGTCATAAAAATAAATGATTTATGAAATGCTGATATAGAGGCACTCTGAAACCAGCACGTGAAGATAAATTCACCAAATAAGAAACAATTATGTCAATAGACTGTACTTAACAATATTTCAGAACGTAATGTGACTATTGTTTTTTTAGCTTTTTTTGCTCAACTTTTTTTGCCAAAAATGTTTTGGCGTGTTGTTTTTTTGTTTTTCATATTGTTTAATCATATTGATTGATTTGATTTCTTGTTCACAAGTTTTCTGTGAAAGTAAATCAAATTTTGGTCGTCCTACCCAAGCACCTGGAATAACACTTGTTCTTAAGCAGTAAATACGATTGGCCACTGGAGTAAAACTCAAAGTTTCGGCGGCCTCTGTTTGTGCGTATAGCGTAATAGGTTCAAGTCGTTCAATATCTACGAAATTGCCTGCCCCATTTTCGGAACGCAAAATGAAAAATGTATCGTCAAGATTAGCAAATGGGCGCTGATAGGTAAATTTATTGTAATGCCCACTTACAAAGTATCTCACTCCACCACCAGCAAACCGGCTGGGGCGAAAGGCATAAATCCGTGCCTGCCCTTCAGGAGGTTGTTTTAATGTGATGGTATCTTGTTGAATTTCAAAACCGTCTGTTTGCATTTCAAGTGTAGTTGCACAGGCAGACAATAAGCCGCAAACAGCAAGGGTCAAAAATAGGTGTTTCATCGTCATCCCTTTGTATGATGGTTAAATTAAGGCATTATAATAAGATATTTAGGGCTTAGGAAGCAAAATTTATTCTAAATGGTTTTCTGCAATATTTTCAACATGATTTTGTACAAATCCTCATGCCTGTGATTGAAGACAAACTCAGCTTCTTTTAAATGTAAATGCAAGTAAAACGCATGCTTGAATATTCCGTTAAACTTGTACCAAGCAATGCTTAGCATAACTTCCAAAAGATTCAATACTGTTAATATGCTACCTTCCGCGGACAATCTTATTATCACTTTTGGGTGATTTTACTTCCTAATCCCCTACAAAATTTCTATCTTATCCACCGCAATTCGTCGCCATTTTCAGACGGCCTTTTGTCAAGACCGGAAAAAACAGGTAAATCCGTTTTTCGATTAGAAGCAATATTATTATGATTCATGCCTTCGGCAACACCCCACCCTTTACGAGGAAAAACAAATGAAAAAATATTTTGCAGAATTTTTCGGCACTTTCTGGCTGGTATTCGGCGGCTGCGGCAGCGCAGTTTTGGCAGCAGTCTACCCAGAACTTGGCATTGGCTTTGCCGGTGTCGCTTTAGCATTCGGTTTAACCGTATTGACCATGGCTTACGCTGTCGGCCACATTTCCGGCGGCCACTTCAACCCTGCCGTTTCCGTCGGCCTCTTCATTGGCGGCCGTTTCAACGGTAAAGACCTGTTGCCTTACATCGTATCCCAAGTTATCGGTGCGATTGCCGCTGCTGGCGTTCTGTATCTGATCGCTTCCGGTAAAACCGGTTTTGATGCTGTTGCCTCCGGCTTTGCCAGCAACGGTTTCGGCGAGCACTCTCCTAACGGTTACGACATGATGGCCGCTTTGCTGATCGAATTCGTACTGACCGCATTCTTCCTGATTATCATCATGGGTTCTACCGACAAACTGGCTCCGGCTGGCTTTGCCCCTATCGCCATCGGCCTGGGCCTGACCCTGATTCACTTGATCAGCATTCCTGTAACCAATACTTCCGTTAACCCTGCACGTTCTACCGGCGTTGCCTTGTTCCAAGGCGGCTGGGCTGTTGAACAACTGTGGTTGTTCTGGTTGGCTCCTATTGCCGGCGCAGCAGTTGGCGCGGCTATTTACCGCTTCGTCTTGGCTAACGACGACAAATAATCTTGACGGAATGACATTCCCGGTGCGGCTGACACTCTAAACTGACCGCACCCAAGTTGCCGAGACACAAACGCACCGCCTAGCTCAGACGGTGCGTTTGTTTTTGCCATGTTACAATACTTTCTTTTCTCACATTCTCAAACCATCATGCAAACTTTACCTTTTCAAACCGATATCGCTGACAGAATGCTGGTCAATACCGAAAATGAAACCATCCATCCCGATGCCGTATTCGTACAAACGCAAAACGGCTATTGGATTGCTTGGCACGACCAACAAGCCGCTCTGCTTGCCCCCGACACACCACCCGATATTCCCTGCTTTTGGGTAGAAGGCGCAGAAAGTTTGGAAGAGCTGGTAAGCATGGTAGAAAACGGCGAATTTGACGAAGTTGAAGAATTTGACGGCGATGATGACGCTTGGCAAGAAGCACTCGGATGCGGCCATCATCACGAAGGACACTGCGGATGCAGCCATTGAGATGCACAAAACGCCTGCTTCCGGCACTTGCCCTTTGTCTGACGCTTAACGGCTGCGTTGTAGGCGCGGCTGTCGATTTGGCTGCTACAACCGTCCTGACTGCCGGGAAATTGGTTGTCAAAGGAACGGGGGCAGTGATTGATGCTGCCATTCCCGACGGTAAAAAAGACAAGGATAAAGAAAAAGAAAAGAGCAAAGAAAAGCCAAAATCGGAAGAAATCGTCTATAAGAAAGAATCCTCTGACGAAGTAGCGCAATAATCCTTCAGACGGCCTCAGCAAGGTAATCAATCCTACTGAGGCCGTCTGAACATTCATCCTTACATATAGCCCTGTTCGCGCAAAGAGCAGGTTTCTTTTGCCGTCACGATAAAATGATCCAACAGCGTAATATCGACCAAACTTAAAGCCTGTTTCAAACGCTCTGTAAACTGCACATCAGATTCAGACGGCCTTGCCGAACCGCCCGGATGATTGTGTGCCAAAATCAAACTGTCGGCATATTCATCCAATGCCAATTTGACAATTTCACGGATATAAACCGTATTTTCCGCCACCGTACCGCGCGACAATTCCCGTACCGCAATCAATTGATTTTGACGGTTGAGCAACAAAGCAACGCTGACCTCGATTTTTTCATGCCCAAGATGAAGGCGTAGATAATCCGCAACCGATTTCGGATTGGACAAAACAATCTGCTCCTGCAAATCTTCACCCAAAATCCGCCGCCCGATTTCTTTGACCACTGCAAATTGAGTATAGCTCGCCAAGCCCATGCCCTTATAGGCAGCGAGTGTTTTGGCATCCGCACTCATCAGCTTCCCCAAGCTGCCAAACTCACCCAACAAATAACGCGCCAAATCAACCGCGCTCATACCGCGCGTTCCGACACGCAGCAAAATCGCCAGCAACTCCGCATCACTCAACGCCGCCGCACCGTGCGCCAAGAGCTTCTCGCGGCCGCTCCCCTTCGGGCCATTCTTTGATACTCATGTTTTCCCTTTTTATTCATATAGCGGATTTAGTTTTTATTTAGAACAAAACCATCTTGCTCGCATAAAACGCAATCCGCACGATTTTATTAAAATTAATGCAATTTGCGTATTTTATTCCATCTCGAATTATTTTTTTAAGACATTTAAATATAAATTAAACCCTTTTGTGCAGAAAAAAACAACGTTACCCATTTTTACTATCGTGTTTCCCCGTCTGCCTTTCCTTTCCTATTTGCTTCAAATCAGCCGCTACAAGCATTTTCATATTGCCCCTAACAGGCTTAGGCTAATATAATATTGAGTTTGCCGAGAGCAAAAGCTGAGGCTTAAACTGCTTTCTATCCACGCTGCCCGTGCGCTTTACAAGAGTTTCAGACGGCCTCCGTCCGACTCCCGCCAGCAATCAAACAGCTTTTTTTATCACCCATTCGAAAAATCCGTTTTGCCGGTACTCGTCTTTCTTTTTTTGGAGTATTGCCATTATGACCGCAACCACTGCGTCTTCAGCCAAACCTTATCTGCAAATCCAAGGCTTGGTGAAAAAGTTTGGTGACAATTACGCTGTCGATAACATCGACTTGGACATCTATCAACACGAAATCTTCGCCCTTTTGGGCAGCTCAGGCAGTGGCAAATCCACACTACTGCGCATGTTGGCAGGCATGGAAAGCCCAAATCAGGGCAAAATCATTCTTGACGGTCAAGACATTACCAAGCTTGCCCCGTACGAACGCCCAATCAACATGATGTTCCAAAGCTATGCCCTGTTCCCGCACATGAGCGTTGAACAAAACATCGCTTTCGGCCTGAAACAAGACAAAATGCCTAAAGGCGAAATCGACGCCCGCGTCGAAGAAATGTTGCGCCTGGTGCAAATGACCAAATACGCCAAACGCAAGCCGCACCAACTCTCCGGCGGCCAGCAACAACGTATCGCTTTGGCACGCAGTCTGGCGAAACGTCCTAAAATCCTGCTGCTTGACGAACCTTTGGGCGCACTCGATAAAAAACTGCGCCAACAAACCCAACTGGAATTGGTCAACACGCTCGAACAAGTCGGCGTAACCTGCATCATGGTTACCCACGACCAAGAAGAAGCGATGACCATGGCTACCCGTATTGCCATTATGTCCGACGGCCAACTACGTCAAGTCGGTACGCCTAGCGACGTGTACGATTACCCTAATAGCCGCTTTACCGCTGAATTTATCGGCGAAACCAATATTTTTGACGGCATCGTTGTTGATGACCGCGCCGATTTCTCCATCGTCAAATGTGACGGCTTGGAAAACCACGTCCGCATCGACCACGGTTTGGGCGTTCCAAACGACCATGAAATTTGGATCAGCATTCGCCCTGAAGACATTGATTTGCACAAAGAAAAACCGGAACACTTAGGCGCGCACAACTGGGCTCAAGGTACAGTCAAAGAAATTGCCTACCTGGGTAGCTTCGCGATTTACCACATCAAACTCGCCAACGGCCGTGTCGTTAAAAGCCAAGTTCCCGCACCTTATTGGTATGTGCGCAACATTACGCCGCCGACTTGGGACGAGACCGTTTATATCAGCTGGCCTGAAAACCAACCTACGCCTCTGTACAGTTAATTTGAGGGAAATGCAATGGACCTTAAAAAACTGAAAAAGAAACTGTTTCGCCGCCCTGGACAGCGTGCAGTTATTGCCGTGCCGTATATCTGGCTCTTGGTGCTGTTTCTGATTCCGTTCGCCATCGTCTTGAAAATCAGCTTTGCCGAACAAGAAATCGCCATTCCGCCATTTACGCCGTTGACAACGATTGATGAAGACTTAGGCCGTCTGAACATTGCCATCAGCTATCAGAACTACGCCGACATCTTCCAAAATTTTTGGAATACGCTCAATCCATTTGGCGACAGTGAAAACAGCAATATCTATCTGATGACCTACGGGTCTTCGATTAAGACTGCGCTGACGACGACCATCATCTGCCTGTTGATTGGTTATCCAACCGCTTATGCCATTTCACGTGCCAATCCGGCCGCGCGCAACGGCCTGCTGTTGGCAATCATGCTGCCTTTCTGGACCTCTTTCCTATTGCGTGTTTACGCATGGATGGGCTTATTGGGTCACAACGGCATCATCAACAATTTCTTAATCAAATACGGAATCATCAGCGAGCCTTTAGACCTGTTCTACAATGCTTTCTCGCTGAATTTGGTGATGGTTTACGCCTATCTGCCGTTTATGATTTTGCCGCTGTACACACAACTGGTAAAACTGGACAACCGTCTGCTCGAAGCTGCTTCCGACTTGGGCGCAGGTCCGATCAAATCATTCTTTACCATTACCCTGCCTTTATCTAAAACAGGCATCATCGCAGGCTCTATGCTGGTCTTCGTTCCGGCCGTCGGCGAATTTGTGATTCCTGAATTGGTGGGTGGTTCTGAAAATCTGATGATCGGTAAAGTATTGTGGCAGGCATTCTTCGACCAGAACAACTGGCCGCTGGCTTCTGCCGTCGCCGTCGTCATGGTTGCCCTGCTGGTTGTACCGATTGCCCTGTTCCAGCACTATGAAAACCGCGAATTGGAAGAAGGAGGCAAATAATGCAGAAAACCAAATTATCCTGGTTCTTGAAACTGATGCTCCTGCTCTCGCTGGCATTCCTCTATATTCCGCTGGTAGTTTTGGTCATCTATTCTTTCAATGAATCCAAACTGGTTACCGTTTGGGGCGGTTTTTCAACCAAATGGTACGGCGCATTGATGGAAAAACGACACCATCTTGGAAGCGGCCTGGCTGTCATTGCGTATCGCCATCGTTTCCTCACTTGCCGCCGTAGCACTCGGCACATTGGCTGGTTACGCCATGGCGCGTATCAAACGCTTCCGAGGCAGCACCCTGTTTGCCGGTATGATTTCCGCGCCTATGGTGATGCCTGATGTGATTACCGGTTTGTCCATGCTGCTGTTGATTATTCAGGTGCAAATGTTCCTGCAAGGCAGTGAATTGCTGCAATCGCTCTACTTCGATCGCGGCTTCTTTACTATCTTCCTCGGCCACACCACGCTTTGTATGGCGTACATTACCGTCGTTATCCGTTCGCGCTTGGTGGAATTGGATCAATCCTTGGAAGAAGCTGCTATGGACTTGGGTGCCCGTCCGCTGAAGATTTTCTTCGTGATTACCCTGCCGTTGATTGCCCCTGCGATTGCTTCCGGCTTCCTCTTGGGCATTACCCTGTCTTTGGACGATTTGGTGATTACCTCCTTCCTGTCAGGCCCGGGTTCATCGACATTGCCGCAAGTGATTTTCTCCAAAATCAAACTCGGCCTTGACCCTCAAATGAACGTTTTGGCAACCATCCTGATCGGTATCATCGGTACGCTGGTGATTGTCGTCAACTACTGGATGATGCGTCAGGCAACCAAACGGGAACGCGAGGCTGCCGAAGCCTACCGCCAAGAAAAATTGGCAACCGAGAAAGCCGCCTAATATGCAGACAGGCTGTCCGATAAAGTGTCGGAATAGCCTGTTTTATTAACTGCATCTTATCCTTTCAGACGGCCTGAACCCAAACCCACATTTAAGGCCGTCTGAAAACCTATTTTCAATGAAGTGAAAACCAACCTAAAGCTCAAATCATGATCAATCCCAGCTTCAAAGAATACCTTCCTTCCTACTATGTCAGCACGGCCAATCCCCATCCGTCTTATCCGATGCTTGAAGGCCGTCTGAAAACTGAAACCTGCGTTATCGGCGGCGGTCTGTCCGGCTTATGCACCGCCCTACCGCTTGCCGAAACGGCCATGAAGTTATCGTACTTGAAGCCGCCCGTATCGGTTTCGGCGCATCAGGTCGCAGCGGCGGACAAGTCATCAGCGACTTTGCCTGCGGCATGGAAGAAATCGAAAAACAAGTCGGCTTGGAACAGGCTCAATGGTTTTGGCAGCAATCTCTGCAAGCCGTTGAACTGGTTGACTCGCGCATTCAAAAACACAACATCCAATGCGATTGGCAACGTGGCTACGCGACCGTCGCCGTCCGTCCTCAGCATTGGGAAGAATTGCAACAATGGCACGAACACGCCCAAAAACATTATGGCGCAAGCCATTACCAGCTTTGGGATAAAGCCACGCTGAAGCAGCAACTTGCCAGCGATATGTATCAAGGTGCGCAATTTGATCCTTTATCCGGCCACTTACACCCGCTCAATTACACCCTAGGCATTGCCAAAGCGGCAGCCGATGCAGGCGCACAACTTTTTGAGCAATCCCCGATGACGCGTATCGAGCCATGCGATAACGGCTGGCTGGTTCACTACACCTAATGGCAGCGTCGAGTGCAAAAACCTCGTTTATGCCGTCAATACTTATGCAGGCTTGCACCCAAAATTCAAAGTATTGGAACAAAAAGCCATTGCAGTCAGCACCTTTATCATCGCCACCGAGCCACTGGGCGAACGCGCCAAAGACCTGATCCGCAACAATATGGCCATCTGCGACAACCGCCACGTCCTCGACTACTACCGCCTCAGCGCCGACGGCCGCCTGCTCTTCGGCGGCAAAGACAACGAGTTTATCGACGATCCTGACCGCATGACCGAACTCGTCCGCCAAGACATGCTGAAAGTTTTCCCACAACTTGCCGACGTCAGAATCGAGCATTCCTGGGGCGGCGAATGCGACATTACGCGCAACCTCGCCCCACATTTCGGCCGCCTCGCCCCTACCGTTTTCTACGCCCAAGGCTATTCCGGACACGGTATGGCGATTACCGGCATTGCCGGTTTGGCGATTGCCGAAGCCATCATGGGCGATGACGGCCGTCTGAAACCTTTTGAACAATTGCGCCACAGCAACATCATTACCCAGCCTTTCCTACGCAAACTCGGCTCTTTCCTCGGCTCAAAATACTATCAATGGAAAGACAGCCACTAAACCCAAGCAACAAACATATTTCAGACGGCGGCAGATTCAAGTAAAATTCAGGCCATCTGAGAGCTTAGATACAACAAAATTCAATCATTTATCAGTAAGGAAACCATCATGAGCAACCATCACAAACTCATCATCCTCGGCTCCGGCCCTGCCGGCTATACTGCCGCCGTCTATGCCGCCCGTGCCAACCTCAGCCCTGTGATCATTACCGGCGTTGAGCAAGGCGGACAACTGATGACCACCACCGAAGTGGACAACTGGCCTGCCGATGCCGAAGGTGTACAAGGTCCGGAACTGATGGCTCGTTTCCAAGCTCATGCCGAACGCTTCGGTACTGAAATGATTTTCGACCAAATCCACACCGTTGATTTGCAAAACCGTCCTTTCACCCTCAAAGGCGATATGGGCGAATACACCTGCGATGCGCTCATCGTTGCCACCGGCGCATCCGCCAAATATTTAGGTTTGCCAAGCGAAGAAACCTTTGCCGGCAAAGGCGTTTCCGCCTGTGCAACTTGCGATGGTTTCTTCTACAAAAAAACAAGATGTTGCCGTAGTAGGCGGTGGTAATACCGCTGTGGGAGAAGCACTCTACCCTGCCAATATCGCCAACACCGTTACCCTGATTCACCGCCGCGATAGCTTCCGTGCCGAAAAAATCATGGTGGACAAACTGATGCAACGCGTCGAAGAAGGCAAAATCATCCTCAAGCTCAACAGCTCGGTTGATGAAATCTTGGGCGACGAAAGCGGCGTTACCGGTGCACGCCTGAAACACAATGACGGCAGCACTGAAGAAATCGCTGTCAAAGGCGTTTTCATCGCCATCGGCCACAAACCCAACACCGATATTTTCAAAGGCCAACTCGATATGGATGAAACCGGCTACCTAAAAACCAAAGGCGGTACCGGTGACAATATCGGCGCAACCAATATCGAAGGCGTATGGGCGGCAGGCGACGTCAAAGACCATACCTACCGTCAAGCCATCACCAGCGCCGCTTCCGGCTGCCAAGCCGCGCTTGATGCCGAACGTTGGCTCGACCGCCACGGCGTATGAGCCTATAAGCTCCGCCCTATTCTTTAAAACACCATCAACAGGCCGTCTGAAATTTCAGACGGCCTATAATCTATCTGCCACACTCAAATATTCATTTTAAAAAGCAAATTTATATCAAATAAGTACTTTTTGCTTTATAATAACGACAAATACCCAACAAACAGGGAACAAACATGAAAAAAACACTAATGACACTTATCCTTTGCGCACTGACTCCTGCCGCCCTGGCTGCCGATACTTACGGCTACCTGGCCATGTGGCAAAACCCAGCCGACAGCAATGAAGCGCTGCAAATCAAAACCACCAAAGAAAATGCAACCCAACTGGATGCGACAGCCGAACTCGAAACATTCTGCAAAGGCCAAGATGCCTTAGCCGGTATCGGCGCAGGCCAAGCAACAGGCTGCAAAACGGTTGTCCCACTGCACAATACCTGTATCGCTGTTGCCTACCCTAAAGCCATGGGCAAATTGACTGCTCAAAACGTGGTGGCCATTACCTCCCCACGTTTCAAAACCGTGCATCAAATTGCCTTGAACCAGTGCATCAAAAAATACGGTTCACAAGGACAATGCGCTTTAGAAACAGTCTATTGCACTTCCGAAACCTACTATCAAGGTACGGTCAAAACCCTTTGGGAAAAAATCAAATCCATTTAAGGCCGTCTGAAAATAAAACCGGCTTGCCCGATATTCTCCATATCGCGGCAAGCCGGTTTTTTATTCTGGCTTTTATTTGCTGTTTTTTTCCAACAATTTGGCCACAACACCTTCAGCCTGTTTCACCAAATCAGGATTGGTTCGGAAGTGGTTTTCATCATTTAAAGAGTAGCTGACAGTAGAAACCGCATACTTCGTGCTTCTCAACACAAATACGCCTTTACGCAAGATTTCGTCATTGCCTTTGGTTTTGTAACGCAGGTTATACGGGCAAGAAGAATCATACAGTTTGCTGCGGTTGTCCGCTGTCACAATAGTGCTGCCAATGCCGCGTTTTGCCAAAGCTTTAGACAAAGCACGATCCAAATCATGCGGCCTTACTTTTGCATTTTGAATGATGCAGACATGTTTGATGCTGGTCAGCTCTTCAGGTTTCAACACTCTTTGTTCCGTAGTGGAACACGCGCCCAGCAATAATACGGCTGAAGCCGCCACTAAAATCATGGTTTTCATCTGTTTTCCTTTTTAAAAATTTTCAAACAATAAATATTCAGACGGCCTTTATAAAAAGGCCGTCTGAAAAAATCAACGTACGTTTTTCATCAAACGCTGTTTCTCACGCTTCCAATCCGCTTCTTTCAGGCTTTGGCGTTTGTCATGCTGTTTCTTACCCTTGGCCAAACCGATTTCCACTTTGATTCTACCGCGGGTGTAATGCAGGTTTAAGGGCACAATCGTATAACCGGCGCGTTCGGTTTTGCCTATTAACTTATTGATTTCCGATTGTTTCAACAACAACTTACGCGGGCGGACAGGGTCGGGTTTGACGTGTGTCGAGGCAGTGGGCAATGCGGTAATGTGGCAGCCCACCAAATAGAATGCGTCTTTTTTCCAGTAGATATAGCTTTCTTTTAATTGCACGCGTGCAGCGCGGATGGCTTTGACTTCCCATCCCTCCAATACTATACCGGCTTCGATTTGGTCTTCGATAAAGAAATCGTGAAAGGCTTTTTTATTATTGGCAATACTCATTGTGCTGATTCTTTACAAACTTTTCAGACGCCCTATTTTATCAGGCATGCTTAAAAAATAAAACGGCAAACGGTTTTGAAACGTTTATTCGCTTAAAACATGGCGGCGGTAAAAGCGGTCTATATCGGCAATAGCTTTTTCATCTTCAGGACGCAAATCCAGTTTCAAATCGGCAAGGCGGATCAAGATTTGGTCTTCACGCTCGGCAACGGCGCAGCTGACCTCGCCTTCGCTGCGAAAATGACGGATAAGCTCGTCCAACTGGTTTAAAGCATTTTGATAAGATGAATTTTGATTCATAATTTTTGACCCGAACGCCCATAAAAAATGGCGGGAAACCCCGCCATGATTTTACGGCTTACACCGCGCATTTGATTAAGCAGCTTGAATATTAGCAGCTTGTTTGCCTTTAGGGCCGGTGGTTACGTCGAAAGATACGCGTTGACCTTCTTTCAGGGTTTTGAAACCATCCATGTTGATCGCTGAGAAGTGAGCGAACAAATCTTCGCCACCTTCATCAGGAGTGATGAAACCAAAACCTTTAGCGTCGTTAAACCATTTTACGATACCGGTTGCCATTAGAAACTTCCTATACTTAAAAATTAACAAAATCAGCAAAACAAGGCATACAGCAAACTAAAACGTTCAGCGTTTCTCCCACGTATTGGATACGCAGTCGAGTGCCAACTTCTGCTTAACCGTCTTTTTACATTTGTTAAGACAAAACGTCAAGCTATGTTTTCAAAAAAGTGGGAAAATAGAAAAAAATTGCCGAAATACAACAGAAAACGGTTTACACTCTAAAACAGACCGTCTGAAAACTGAAACCTAAGATTATGAACCATCCGAATACCGACCACCAATCCGATACCCTGCTCAGCGATATCAACACACAGCCGCCGAAACGTTACGGCGTATTTTTATTGAACGACGATTACACCACCATGGAATTTGTCGTCGAAATCCTGACCGAAGTCTTTATGCTTGCACAGGAACAGGCAGTCGCCGTCATGCTGCTGGTGCACCACGAAGGCAAAGGCCTGTGCGGCACCTACACGCGCGATATTGCGCAGACCAAGCAACATCAGGTCATGGAACGTGCCAAAGCTGAAGGGCATCCGCTCAAATGTATAGTCGAAGAGGTTTAAATCATGCTTTCACCCGAATTGGAACACATCCTGCAACTGCTCTACCGTGAAGCACGCAACGCGCGTTATGAGTTTATCAGCTTAGAGCACCTGCTTTGGTGCTGATAGAAGAAGATGCAGCTGTGCCGAACGTCTTGAAACTGTGCGGTGTGGATTTGAAAGTCCTGTCCGAGCAGCTTGCCGCCAGCGTTGCTGAAAATACGCCGCAAATTCCCGATCATCTTCTGGATACGGTCGAAACCCAGCCGACATTGGGCTTCCAACGCGTCATCCAACGGGCGATGGTGCATACCCAGTCTGCCGGTAAAGCCGCAGTAGAGCCTTTGGATATTTTGGTTGCCATGATGAGCGAATCCGAAAGCCATGCCGTTTATTTCCTCAAATTGCAATCCATTACGCGCTTTGAAGTCTTGCGTTGCATTGCCCATGGCTCACCCGATGACGAGGACGGCAATGATTCAGACGGCCTGGGACGCGAGGGCGAAGAAGCGGAACAAAAAACCGGCTCCCTTTCCGACTACACCGTCAACCTCAACGACGAAGTCAAAGCCGGCCGTATCGACCCTTTGATTGGTCGCAAACACGAAATGGAAAGGCTGGTGCAAATCCTATGCCGCCGCCGCAAAAACAATCCGCTTTTGGTCGGCGAAGCTGGCGTAGGGCAAAACCGCGCTGGCAGAAGGTTTGGCACATCAAATCGTCAACGGCGACATTCCCGACGCGCTTAAGGAAGCCGAAGTGTACGCGCTGGATATGGGTTCGCTTTTGGCGGGCACGAAATACCGCGGCGACTTTGAAGCGCGGGTCAAATCCGTCTTGAAACAGCTCGAAAAAATCCCGCACGCTATTTTGTTTATCGACGAAATCCACACCATCATCGGCGCAGGTAGCACCAGCGGCGGCACAATGGACGCGTCCAACCTGCTCAAACCCGCATTGGCGAAAGGCTCATTGCGCTGTATCGGTGCGACCACTTACGACGAATACCGCACCATTTTCGACAAAGACCACGCCCTAAGCCGCCGCTTCCAAAAAATCGACGTGGTTGAACCCTACTGTTTCCGAAACCGTGCAAATCCTTCGCGGCTTGAAACCGATGTTTGAAGATTTCCACCAAGTCCGCTATACGCAAGGCGCACTCGAAGCCGCCGCCGAACTCTCCGCACGCCACATCAACGAACGTTTCCTGCCCGACAAAGCCATCGACGTAATGGACGAAGCAGGCGCGGCGCAACGGATTTTGCCTAAATCCAAACAGAAAAAAGTCATCGGCAAAGCGCAAATCGAAACCGTCATCGCCAAAGTCGCGCGGATTCCCTGAAAAACCGTGTCGCACGATGACAAACAAGTGCTGCAATTCCTCGGCCGCGATTTGAAAAACATGGTTTACGGTCAAGAAAATGCCATCGATGCGCTGGTTGCCGCCGTCAAAATGTCGCGCTCCGGCCTTGCCCTACCCGACAAACCGATAGGCAGCTTCCTCTTCTCCGGCCCGACCGGCGTCGGCAAAACCGAAGTTGCCAAACAGCTTGCCTACTCGATGGGCGTACCGCTGCAACGCTTTGATATGTCCGAATACATGGAACGCCATGCCGTATCGCGCCTCATCGGCGCACCGCCGGGCTACGTCGGCTTTGAACAAGGTGGCCTTTTGACCGAAGCCGTCAACAAACAGCCGCATTGCGTGTTGCTCTTGGACGAAATCGAAAAAGCCCACCCCGACATTTTCAATGTCCTCCTACAAGTCATGGACGCAGGCAAGCTGACCGACAACAACGGTAAGAGTGCCGATTTCCGCAACGTCATCCTAATTATGACCACCAACGCAGGTGCGGAGAGTCTCAGCCGACCCAGCCTCGGCTTTACCGCTAAACGCGAACGCGGCGACGAAATGCAGGCAATCAACAAACTCTTTACGCCCGAGTTCCGCAACCGCTTGGATGCGATTATCCCGTTTGCACCCTTGTCCGAACCCATTATCGTCAAAAGTCGTGGACAAATTCCTGCTCCAGCTCGAACATCAGCTCCTCGACAAAAAAGTCGAAGCCGAATTCACACCGGCATTGCGCAACTATCTGGCGGAAAAAGGTTTCGATCCGCAAATGGGCGCACGCCCGATGAACCGCCTGATTCAGGAAAAAATCCGCAAACCGCTCGCCGACGAACTCCTATTCGGCAAACTCGCCGAAGGTGGTTTTGTGCGGATAGACTGGGATGCAGCAAAAGAAGAAGCCGTGTTGAAGTTTAAGAAAAGCAAGGTCAAACCTGAAACAGCGGCGGTTTGACGGATAAAGGTAAAAGGTCATCTGAAAACGAGATTTCTGTTTTCAGACGACCTTTTTTGTCATTAACACCTGATTCTCCATCTATATAATGGCCAAAAATAACAAAAATGCCTCGTAATTTAACAAATCAATTATTTTTGTAAATTATTTACTTGATATTTTTAAATGACTATTTGATAATACATCTACATTTTAATTATCAATCAACTCATTGCAAAGGAAATATCTATGTCTTTCAAAAAAGTAAGCACAGCAACTATTATCATCCTGAGCCTGGCAGCATGCAGCAACAACCAGCCTAATGACATTCCATCCATCACTAGTTCATCAAATGGCATCCAGAAGAATAACGGCGATTCTACTGGCAATAACAGTAATACTTCCAACAACAATAGCAATACTTCCGGCAACAATAGCAATACTTCCAGCAACAATAGCAATACTTCCAGCAACAATAGCAATACTTCCGGCAACAATAGCAATACTTCCGGCAACAATAGCAATACTTCCGGCAACAATAGCAATACTTCCGGCAACAATAGCAATACTTCCAGCAACAATAGCAATACTTCCAGCAACAATAGCAATACTTCCAGCAACAATAGCAATACTTCCGGCAACGCTACACCACGCGTTGACTTTTCGGTTTCATACGGCGGGTTGAAAACCAACGCAATTGAGGATATTCAAAAATTAGCAAAAGATTTGGGAGCACCGGGGGCAACTGTTAAATCATACAATGTAACACTGGGCAATCAATCCAGCAGCGGCAGCAATATTAATTTATCTGGATACCCGCTCAAAGAATTAAAGCTCAATCAAAACTTCCAAGAAACTGCCATTGCAAATGCTTCTGGTAACAATTACACCATTACCCGAAGTGGTAAAGCCCATATTTACCGCCAAAACTATTCTTTGATTGCAGGTATCAATCCGACTAATACAACAGTTAGAGGATCAGGAGTCAATGAATCAGAAAAACTTGACGATACTTATATCCTAATTAAAGGTCAAACTACCCAAACCCTGCCGACTGCGGGCAAATTTAACTACTCAGGTATTGCAAGCGATGGTGTAAGTCAGGGCAAATTGGCGTACTCTGTTAACTTTGACAACGGAAAAGGCAGTGGCATAATTACCGGAATCGGCAGCGATATCAATCTGCACGAAGCGTCTATTCGAGAAGGCAGCTACACCAACGAAATTGATAACACCGAAATTAAGGGATACGGTATTCAAGGCTCTTCCAACCGTGGCGATTATGCGCTCGGCTTCTTCGGCCCTAATGCGGAAGAAATCGTCGGTACGGTTAATGACGGTGAAATCGGTTTCGCCGGCTCCCACTAATTGGGATGTGATATAACCAAAAGGTCGTCTGAAACCGTTTCAGACGACCTTTTCGACCATTTTCACCGCGTTATCCGTATAATGACAGGATACTCCTGCAATCCATATCCCACTGAATAAAATGAATAAAAATCATCTTGTCTTACTGATGTTCTCTTTCCCAACAGCCGCCCTTGCCGATACACCCGTTGTCCATGTACCTGCGCCTGTATTTTTTGACAAGCAGCCGAACAGCGAAATGCCCTCAAAAGATTTTACCGACGACAAACCCGCAGAACAGAAGCTTTCAGATAACCTTTCTGCTGATTCCTCATTGGAAGCACAGATCAACCGCGCATTAATCGGACGGGACTGGAAGATACTGGAAGGCTTGTTGGCGCAATATAAAGCCGCGCCCGACCGTGATGCCGTTTTATACGATTATGCTTTAGGCGCGTTGCGGCGTAGTCAGTTGCGGCATGGTGAGGCTGTATCACTCTATCGCGGCATTTTGGCGAAACATCCCGATTTGGCGTATCCGCGTTTCGATTTGGGCGTAATGATGTTTGAAAACAAACAGTACCGTGAGGCAAAAGCTGAATTGAAACGGGCAAAACCGGATTTGCAGCCGCCCATGCAGCAACTTGCCGAACGCTATCTTGCTTCCATTGCATCGGCGCAAAGCTGGCAGCCCGATGTTTCACTGCAATACGAGCAAACCGATAATGTGAACAATGCCTCGTCCGAGCGCGTTATAGAATGGAACGGCAGACGCTGGAATAAAACCGCTGATAGCCTGCCGCAAAAGGCGCACGGTATCCGCTACGGCGCCGGTGTATCGCGCGAAATCAACATGGGCGGGCATCATTTTGTTTACGGCAACCTGAGCGGCGACGGCGTGCATTATTGGGACAATCAGGATTTTAACGAGCAAAGCCTGCGCTTGGCGGCAGGCTATAAAAACCGTTCGGCGGTGCAATCTTTCGGGGTTGTACCGTTTGCCGAGCAAAACTGGATGGGCGGCAAACGCTATAATCGTGAAACCGGTATCCATACCGACTTTTCACGTCGTCTGAACGAAAAATGGCGGCTCTCGTTCAATGCAGGCTATATCAAAAAATACTATCAAAACAGCAACACGGCTGCGCGTTACAACAGCCATATGCCGCTAGTGGGAGCAACGCTGGCATACTCTGCGCCGAAAAACTGGCTGATTTACGGAGGCGTGGACTGGTCGCATGACATGACCAAAGAAGCGGAGCAGGCATCCGTACGCAAGGGCATACGCTTTGGCACGGCGAAAGCGTTTGAGAACGGATTCGGCATCCGTACCAACCTGCGCTACGCCCATCGTACCTTTGATGCGCCGGGTAGCCTGGTGTATCGTCTGACCCGTAAAGACCATGAATATCAGGCAAATGCCTCTATTTGGCACAATAAAATTTCATGGAAAGGCTTAGTGCCGCATTTGAATTTCCGTTATCTGAAAATCGACAGTAATATGAGCGGCTTCTATTCCGCAAGAATATGCAGACATTTATCAGTGTGGAGAAACAGTTTTAATGTAACAGGGATGGGAACAAAACATGCCGTTTCAATCAGCCTTTTTTTCCCTACACAGGTGGAAGGACATCGGAAATTCTAAGAAACAAGTATTTGAAAACAGTTGCTAAATTAAAAGAAATTCCCCACATACTCGAAAATGATGTTGATTAAAGTGTTTCTATTTGAATTACAACTCATCGTATTCGCAAATCCAAACGGTAAGACCTAGAAAAAAGCCGTCTAAAATTTCAGACGGCCTTTTTATTTCAATCAAAAATCTGATTTACAAAACGGATTTAACAGTGGCAACCACATTGTCTACGGTAAAGCCGAATTCTTTGAACAGCAAGTCAGCAGGTGCAGACTCGCCGAAGCGGTTGATACCGACCACGGCGCCGTTCAAACCGACGTATTTATACCAACCGTCGGCATGTCCGGCTTCTACGACTACGCGTGGCAAACCTTCCGGCAGAACTGCGGCTTTATAGGCGGCGTCTTGGCGGTCAAATACATTGGTAGAAGGCATGGAAACGACGCGTACGGCGATACCTTGTCCTGCCAATACTTTTTGTGCTTCCAGAGCCAATTCAACTTCAGAACCGGTAGCAATTACAACAGCTTGCGCATTGCCTTGAGCTTCACTGATTACATAAGCACCGCGTTTGATGTCGTTCAGCTGTTGCTCATCACGCGCTTGGAATTTCAGGTTTTGACGGCTGAAAATCAAGCTGGACGGGTGGTCGGCCGCTTTAACAGCTTCAGACCATGCCACTAAAGATTCAACGGTATCACATGGACGCCATACATCCATATTCGGAATCAGGCGCAGAGTAGCAGTTTGCTCGATAGGTTGGTGGGTAGGACCGTCTTCGCCCAAACCGATGGAATCGTGGGTGAACACAAATACAGGGGTGATTTTCATCAGTGAAGCCATGCGCAAGGCATTACGCTCGTATTCGCTGAACATCAGGAAAGTCGCGCCGAATGGTTTCACACCGCCATGCAGGGTAAGGCCGTTCATGATTGCGCCCATGCCGAACTCACGCACGCCGTAGTGAATATAGTTGCCGCCATGTTCGCGGGTAACGGAAACGCTGTTTGACCAGTCAGTCAGGTTGGACGGAGTCAAGTCGGCAGAACCGCCCACCAATTCAGGCAGCTCTTTTGCCAAGATTTCGATGCTGTTTTGGCTGGCTTTACGGGTAGCGATGGTTTCGGCTTTGGCGCACACTTCCTTCAATGCGGCTTGAACGTAAGCATCGAAATTTTCAGGCAGTTTTTTATCCATGCGGCGCACGAATTCTGCAGCTTCTACAGGATATTTGGCTTGATATTGAGCGAAGAGTTCGTTCCATTCGGCCTCAAGTTTCGCGCCTTTTTCTTTTGCATCCCATGCTGCATAGATTTCTTGCGGAATTTCAAACGCAGGATAAGCCCAACCCAAATGTTTGCGCGTGGCTTCGATCTCGTCCGCGCCCAAAGGTGCGCCGTGGGTTTTGTGGCTACCCTCTTTGTTGGCGCTGCCTTTACCGATTAAGGTTTTGCAGCAAATCAGGGAAGGTTTGCCAGTTTCGGTTTTGGCCGCTTCAATGGCCGTCTGAATGGCATCAGTGTCATGACCGTTTACATTTGGAATCACGTGCCAGCCGTAGCTTTCAAAACGTTGCGGAATATTTTCGGTAAACCATCCGTCCACTTTACCGTCGATGGAAATATTGTTGTCATCATATAAAACAATCAGTTTGCCCAAGCCCAAAGTACCGGCAAGCGAACAGGCTTCATGCGATACGCCTTCCATCATACAACCGTCGCCCATGAAGACGTAAGTGTGGTGGTCAACGATGTTCAAGCCGTCTTTATTAAATTCGGCAGCCAAGATTTTTTTCGGCCAAAGCCATACCCACTGCGTTGGCAATACCTTGTCCCAATGGGCCGGTCGTGGTTTCCACGCCGTCGGTGTAGCCGTATTCCGGATGGCCGGGGGTTTTGCTGTGCAGTTGGCGGAAGTTTTTCAGGTCATCGATGGAAACGTTGTAGCCGGTCAGGTGCAACAGGCTGTAAAGAATCATGGAAGCATGACCATTGGAGAGGACAAAACGGTCGCGGTTGTAGAATTTCGGATTGGCCGGATTATGATTGAGGAACTTCGTCCACAATACTTCCGCCATTTCCGCCATACCCATAGGCGCACCCGGGTGGCCGGAGTTGGCTTTTTGTACGGCATCGACTGAGAGGAAACGGATTGCGTTTGCCAGTTGAGACATGGTTTGACCTTCCTTGGACAAGATTGGAAATATGAAAAAGGTGTGCCGATTATCGCCTGAATCAGCCGTGCTTTCAAGGATAGCTTTTGATATTCGCTTTGTCAGACGGCCTGTTTCCACTCGGTTGCCCGAAGCGGACAGGATAGATGATATTAACTGTTATTTCGTTTTGAAACAGTGCTTTATATATTTTTATCGTGTAAATAGTAAATCACTATAAGTTTGCATACAGGCTGATTCGTAAACCTTTGAATACTGCCCTTTTCAGACGGCCCTACATCAAACGGCCGCAAGGAATCCATCGTTAAGACGAAGTCCCTCTTTTGCTTTGAATAGAGTCAAATGTTATGATTTGTATGCACGCGAAAGGCCGTCTGAAAATATTCACATCAAACTACTACCATGACAACAGGCTTGTGTGCACTTCATCAAGGAACACTGAAATGTCACCAGAAAACCAAGCTGAAAATACCACACCCTCAACAGAAAAAACAGCAAAAGCCACTCCGCCCAAACCTTCCAAACCTAAATCCAGCGTGATTCAAATCCATCCTGAAGGCGAACGCATCCATCCTAAAAAGGCGGAAGGACGCTTTGCCAAACTGCGTATCGCCGCCGTATTGGCGACCCAGTTTGTATTTTACGTTATTCCATGGTTCAACTGGAGCGGCCGTCAGGCGGTTTTATTCAATATCCCTGACCGTCATTTCTTCATTTTCGGACTGTCGCTGGGTATGGGCGATTTGATTTACCTTGCCTTGCTGCTGATGATTTGCGCATTCGGATTGTTTTGGTGGACAACCATTGCCGGTCGTTTGTGGTGCGGCTATTCATGCCCGCAAACGGTTTACACCGAAATTATGCTGTGGATTGACAACTTGGTCGAAGGCGATAGAAACAAACGCCTAAAACTGGAAAAATCACCGTGGAATTTCAGCAAAATCCGCATCAAAGCCACCAAATACCTGCTGATTTTCCTTGTCTGCGCATGGACAGGTATCACTTTTGCAGGCTGGTTTGTCCCGATCCGCCAGTTTGTTCCTGATTTGTTTGCCGGGGCAGCAGGCGGCGGCGCGATGTTTGCCGCAGCATTTTACGGATTCATGACTTTCTTCTTCGCCCACATCATGCGCGAAAAAGTGTGTCTGCATATGTGTCCGTATGCACGTTTCCAAAGTGCAATGTTTGACAAAGACACGCTGATTATTTCTTACGATACCGAACGCGGCGAACCGCGCGGCGCACGCAAGAAAACCGCCAACAAAGAAGACAGCGGTTTGGGCGACTGCATCAACTGCACCATGTGCGTGCAAGTCTGCCCCGTCGGTATCGACATCCGCGACGGTTTGCAATACCAATGTATCGGCTGCGCGGCGTGTATCGATGCCTGCGACGAAATCATGGACAAAATGGGCTACGAGCGCGGCTTAATCCGTTATACGACCGAAGGCGCGTTGGAACACGAATACCCTGAAAGCGACATAAAAAAACGCTTGAAACGTCCGCGTGTAGCCGGTTATGGCGCAGTACTCCTGGTGGTCATCATCGCCTTCCTGGTCGGCATTTCCACCCGAAAAATGGTCGAAGTCGATATCCTGAAAGACCGTGGCGTCATGGTTCGCGAAAACAGCCAAGGCTGGTTGGAAAATGCCTATAACCTGCGCATTATCAACAATAGTGAAAACGAACAACTGATGACCGCAACCGTCAAAGGCTTTGACGAAATCGCGCTGACCGGCCTGCCTGAAAACGGTATTAAAATTGCGCCGCGGGAAACCGTTACCATCCCGGTACAGGTATCTACCATTCCCGAATACGCCGACAAAGGCAGCCATCCGATTGAATTTACCTTTATCTATCGCAAGACCGGCTCTGCCGACTCCAAACCGACTACTTTAGAAGAAAAAGCAACCTTTATCGGAGAATAAACGGTGTCCCCACAACCCAAAATCAAACCTTGGTACAAACATATTTGGCCCTGGGTGCTGATGGCCGGCCCCATCTTCGTCGTTATCGCCAGCGTTTCCATGTTCTTCGTCGCAAAAGAACACACGACAGACTTGGTGTCTGACGATTACTACAAAGACGGCAAACACATCGAAATCCAACTTCACCGCGATGAAGAAGCCGTTAAACGGCAAATTCAGGTGCAGGTTTTAATCAGTCCGGATATGAACGCCGCCAAAGTATTCGTCAGCGGACAATTCGATACCAAACAGCCATTAAACCTATTGTTGATGCACCCAACGCGCAAAGCCGATGACCAAACCGTCAAGCTGCGCGCCGTAACAGCTGAACCACAGAACGGCCGCATGGAATACGAAGCCGTCTTTAAACCTTTACGTCCAACCAATCATTGGTACCTGCGCGTTGAAGATGCCTCAGGCGTATGGCGTGTTGAAAACAAATGGATAGTCAGCCAAGGCAACGCAGTCAATCTGACGCCTATGGACAAATTGTTCGACAACGGCAAACAAGCCGCTTCAACAGAACAATAAATCCCGACCCAGGCCGTCTGAAAGCTTTCAGACGGCCTGAAATCTTCATACCCTCTTATATTCCCTTCCAAATATGATTTTTTCCGATTGGCGCAGACTGACCGAAAATGAAGTCCGTATGGCAAAACAAGTTTTTGCGAACAGCATAAACTTCCACCGCATCAAAATATATCGCGGCATTCCACTTATACCCAACGCCAATATCGCCATTGCGCCCAATGGAAACATATACTTTCCGCGTAAACACTGCCCCGAAGATTTCACTCAAGCCGGCATAGCCTACAAAAATTTGGCTGATTCATGAGCTGACACATGTCTGGCAACACCAGCGCGGTCACAAAGTTTGGCTTTCCGGCCTATTCATCATGCTCAAAGGCGGATACAGAAAACGCAAAGCTTACGCCTACCCCATCCCCTTACCCCACATCAACCAATTAAATATCGAACAGCAGGCAGACCTTATTGCTCACTATTTCGCAGCTACTTTTCTACCCAAAAACATTTACACCCCGCAACAGCCTATTTTTCAGACGGCCTTAGCAGATTTTCTTCACAACCCACACGACAAAAATCTATGCCCGAAATACTTGTCGGCAAAAAACAACACTTCAAAAAGCAGAGTGAACAAATAAGCTATAATGAACAACCCGACACATCATCCAAAAGATCCCAAACCATGCCTTGGAACATACCTATTTTGCTTACCTGGATGCGCGTCCTATTAATCCCCGTGTTCACCATCCTATTCTATTTACCGAACACATGGATTCAACCACAAACCGTCAACTGGACAGCCGCCATCATCTTTGCACTTGCCGCTATTACAGACTGGTTCGACGGCTTTTTGGCACGCCGCTGGAAACAAACCTCCGACTTTGGTGCATTCCTCGACCCCGTTGCCGACAAGCTCATGGTTGCAGTCGCCCTACTCCTGCTCGTCAGCCTTGGCAGAACATACGCCATCTTCGCCATGATTATTATCGGCCGAGAAATCACCATTTCTGCCCTGCGTGAATGGATGGCACAAATGGGCAAACGCGGCAGCGTTGCAGTGGCCACTATCGGCAAATTCAAAACCACTGCCCAAATGATCGCCATCTTCCTTTTGCTTATCGGTACGGACAAATATAACGACCCTTTCTATCTCATTGGTAACATATTGATGTTTATAGCATCTGTATTGACCATCTGGTCCATGTGCTACTACCTGAAAATGGCATGGAAAGAATTCAAATAAAATTTTTAAAAAAATAAAAACAAAACACTTGACGCACACGATTAAATCCATAATAATTGCGTCTTCTTCGATATACGAAGCAACAAATATCAGAGCGGGAATAGCTCAGTTGGTAGAGCGCAACCTTGCCAAGGTTGAGGTCGCGAGTTCGAGACTCGTTTCCCGCTCCATTCTGATTACTTATTTGTTGATTGTTCTTTTTCAATATGCGGGAATAGCTCAGTTGGTAGAGCGCAACCTTGCCAAGGTTGAGGTCGCGAGTTCGAGACTCGTTTCCCGCTCCAGTTTAATTTCAGATGCATTCAAATGCGGGAATAGCTCAGTTGGTAGAGCGCAACCTTGCCAAGGTTGAGGTCGCGAGTTCGAGACTCGTTTCCCGCTCCATTAAATCATGCATCCGAATACGCGGGAATAGCTCAGTTGGTAGAGCGCAACCTTGCCAAGGTTGAGGTCGCGAGTTCGAGACTCGTTTCCCGCTCCAGTTTCATACTACAACACTCAAACGTAGTTTTGGCGAGATAGCAAAGTGGTTATGCAGCGGATTGCAAATCCGTCTACGCCGGTTCGATTCCGACTCTCGCCTCCATCCCTTTCATGGCGGGGTGGCAGAGTGTTTATGCTATAAGGGGTGCAACCCTTATACAGGCCGGTTCAAATCCGCGCCCCCGCCTCCAATTTCTCAATTTACTGTCTACGCCCGGGTGGTGAAATAGGTAGACACAACGGACTTAAAAATCCGTCGGCTCTAAACCGGCCGTGCCGGTT
>BNJU01003972.1_pt1 | contig 161942 bp, 204 predicted proteins | sample 8539281 | NCBI WGS metagenome assembly BNJU01 (sample SAMD00202456, study PRJDB9452) | human saliva metagenome | isolation source: human saliva | place: Japan | reverse complement strand
GAAGTTACGTATTGCCACCTGAATCCAGCGTAATAATTCACTTTATGGGATTTTGGAACATGAAAATAAAAGTCATTTGGAAATTGAAATTATTAATGAAAATGGAACAGAAAATTTCACAAAATATAAAGTAAAGGAAAAATTATGTGGGATGACCTGAATTAGAAATTGATATGTGTGCAAAATGTGTTTTGGAGAAAAATGCATTAAAGCCAATAATTGGTGAAGGAAGTAAAAATGCGGATATTTTATTTTGTTTTAGACAGTATAAGTGAAGAAGAAGACAATAAAACAAAAATTGCTTGCTGATAAAAATGGTGAATATTTTTAAAAATTTTCTGGAATATTCAAAGATAGATATAGAAAATGCTATTTTGCAACACTTACAAAATGCAGTTCATATAGCAACCCTAATTAATGAAGATAGTATTTTAAAGTGCCACGAATTTTTAATAGCGCAAGTGCTCTAATTAACCCCAAATATGTTGTTAGCAGTCGAGAAAGGGCAACAAAGATCCTTTTTACAGAACATGATAAAAAGAAGATATAAGACCTGGTTGGGCAAATGTACTGACTGTGGAGAAATTAAAATTGTTCCAATTTACGATATATCGTATTTATTTAAAGGACAGATAAGGAAAATGGAAATTAATAAAGATTTTGGAAAAATTATAAAAGAAGAAAGGAAATATGAAGTAGGAATAGGAATTGTAGGATTACCAAACGTGAGGAAAATCAACATTATTTAACGCAATAACAAAAACGCAGAATGCAGAGGCGGCAAACTATCCATTTGCAACAATTGAGCCAAAATGTAGGAGCTTTGTAAGCGTTCTGATCCACGTCTAAAAGATTTGGAAAAAGTGAATAATCCAGAAAAGAACAGTGGTTGGAGCGACAGTTGAATTTGAATATTGCAGGGAGCTTGTAAAAGGTGCATCAGGGGAAAGGACTAGAAACCAGTTTTATCAGAACATCAGAAAATACAGCTGCAATTTGTCAGGTTGCTAAGACGTGTTTGACGATGACAATATTATTCACGTGGGAAAGCGATTGATCCTATACAGAGATATTGGACGATTAATGCAGAATTGATTTTTGCTGACTTTGGACACAGTTGAAAGGCAATTCAGAAAAACTCAGAAGCTGGCCTCGATGGAGGAAACTGAAGGGAAAGAATCTAGTCGCAGTTCTCGAAAGATGTAAAGTTCATCTGGAAGAATTTAAATTATTAAAAACATTGGAATTTACCCAAAGAGAAGAAGAATTAATAAAAGCTTTATCAATTTTGACGGTAAAAGTCAATGATGTTTGCTCGCAAATATTTCGGAAGAAGACTTGACGGCTGGAATTGAAAATGATTACGTAAAAAGTGCGTGAATTTGCAAAACAGTACGACAGCGAAGTAGTAACCTTTTTCAGCAAAAGTGGAAGCAGAATTAATTGAAATAGAAGATGAAGAAGAAAAGACAAATGTTCATTGACGAATTAGGAATAAAGAACTAAGCCTAAAACAGACTAATTAGGAGCAGGATTCAAATTGTTAGGACTAATCATACTTTACCGCTGGAGATAAAAGTAAAGAGGCATGGGACAACGAAAAACAAGGGACAAACGCTCAAAAATCTAGCTAGTGAAATTCACACAGACATTGGAAAAAGATTATCAGAGCTGAAGTAGTGTCTCTCGACAAATTTGATCGAACTAAACGGATGGAACGGTGCAAAAGAAAAAGGTGCAATGAGACTGGAAGGAAAAGAGTACATTGTGCAAAGATGGGGATGTAATGTTCTTCAGATTTAATGTCTAAATAAATTTTATAATAATCATTGTTGTAAAAACAGTGATTATTTTTAAATTTATTGTTGAGTGAATTTAAATATTGTATAGTAAAATATATATAATATTTAATTAGTATCTTTTTTAAAAATATCTACTAAGTACTAAAATAAAAGATTTTTAAATCTCAGATTATTTTAATTAATAGTTATATTATAATTGTTATAATTAAATTTAAAGTGTCGTGATTTTTGGAATAAAAACATGATCTCGTTTGAGCGAAGTTTTACGTAGTGAGTTTCAGGTTTTTGTTTCAAAAATGCTAGACGAGCAGGGATTATAAAGGGATGGCGATTGATCCTTTTACGTTATAAAAAGAGAAAAATATATAAATCATTGAAAAAATTTTTATTAACAAAATTCTGTTATAAAAATTAGAAATAATTGTTATTTTAGTACTTAAGGATTAAACTGTAAAATGATTGTTAAATAAAAATTAATAAAAAGGAAATATTGAGGTGGTAAAAATGAGTAAAGATGTAAATGTTGAAAATATGTATGAAGGGAAAATATTGGAATCATAACTGACTAAAACAAAGTTAGAGAATTTTGTGATTCGAGGAATTTGTGTTGGATGAAAATATTAATGAACATCAGAAACTGGAAATTCAATTGAAATGGATGATGAGCAGAGATCGGAAAGAGAGGTATTGAAAAGAAGATGTTGGGATTGAAATTGAGCTACAGTAATACAGATAAGGATGTCAAAAGAAAAGTTTTTAGTGGAATTGTTGACTATTTTGAGATTCTGGATTATGGGAGTTATGGGTGTGCAGAATTTTGATGAGGCATTTTCTAAAGAGTGTATTTTTGATAGGAAAAATGAGGAAAGAAGTATCGGGTTTTTCAGGATAGAATTTAATGTTTCTAGATATAATTGATGAGATTAATAGGATTATGCTGATAAAAGTTGGAAATAAAAATATCTGATATTGCGAGCAGATAGGCAGTTTGATTGTTCAGTTTGATGAAACGAGACTGGAATTTTTGGTAGAAGCTTTGCAAGTCAATTAAAAACTGGGATGTTTGTAATTGAACAGGGATAATATTGTTTGGAATGGTGGAAATGGAGAAATTAAGCAAAAGGAAAATAAATATTTTTCAGATTATTCGCTGGTGAGAGATTATAAAAATCTATATTATAAAGTCCAGTCAAACAAAGTAATAAATTTGGGAGATACTGTTTTCTATTTCTGAAAATGCTGTGAGAAAAATGAAGTAAATGATAAAGACTTAGGTGGAATAAAGGTAATTTTTCTGTATTAAAACTAGGATATTTTTAAGGAGTTTTATTTTTAAAAAAGTGAGATGGCAACAGATATGGACAGTTATCACATATTCAAAGAAATATAATGATAAAAGGATGCAGGATTGAAGCTGAAATGTTGGACGGGTATTTGAAGATAGTGGAATTGCAGAAATGGAAGTAAATTTGGAAGGCTGATTGTTCAGGAAGAAGCAATGACTGAAAGTAATGATAAAAGGCGATACGATGATTATGGGATGAAAAGATTTTCCATTAAGTTATCAGACTTTTTATTCGCACAGACAAATACTGGATTTTTCTGCACTCCGAAATAAATGATACTGTGGAAGTTTATTTTTCCAAATGAAGATGAGCGATTTGCAAAAGTGTCGTGGGCAATAAACAATAAAGGAAATGGGAAGATTTAGCGATTATACAAAAAGAAATTTTCAGGTTAATCAGAGTGATTTTAATTTTAGCTTTGAATTTGAAAGCAGTTTTGAAGTGAAAACAGCTGAGAAATATAGCGTAGAATCACCAAATATAGTTGAAAAATGCAGATAATTTTTGTAAATAAGGCTAATCAGAAATATGATAGTGTATTATCGAATAATTATTTGGGGGATAGAGTCAATGCAGATGCTGATTTTATGGCTCTAAAGATAAATATTATTGGAAAAGAAAGGAAATAACAATGGAATCATTGTTCAGATGTAAAATTAGGAAAAAGTTCAGATCCCAGATATTCGATAGCCATAAAACTTAGAATTTAGTGAAAAATAAATGTTCTAAAAGCAGGGTCTTGACTCCTTATAGAGATAGAACTTAGATTATGGATAATAAAAATACAGGAGAATAATAAGGTGTTAAAAACTACTGTTCTTCCCTGTATTAAAAGGATTTTAGTATAGTTTATTTTTCTTTTTGTTCTTATAACTGTATAAAAGTTATAATTTCCTGTTTTTCTGTATCTGTGTAGTTTGAGAGTTTGAAAACATATTCATCTAAATCATCATCTGGAATTAAATCAGCTTTGCCGATTTAAGAAATAACTTAGATTAGCTCTGTAATCATGTCCCAAAAAGTTCCCATTTCCAATGCAGTATCAGAAAAATAGCAGTTTATTCTTCCAATAAATGTATGTGGATAGACATCTCCATAGCCAACAGACAGCTAGTTACAAAAGCACACCATAGACCAATAAAAATACGAGAGTTTTTCGACATAGGAAAACTATGGGGCAGATACTATGATTCCAAGATGCAGCAAAAGATAACAGATAAATAAGTCCATTTGCTCTCATGCTTTTATGTAGAATTACAGATAAATAAAGCTTTTGTCGTTTTAAATGTTTAAAAACTCTGGCTAAAACGTCTAATCTTAAAAATTCTGCAGATAAGCCTAAAAATAGAATAATACGGAATAATTGAGATTAAATCAAGAATATTGCTTTCAATAAAATCTAATTTATTTTCTGAATGTGTAAAACGTATAAAATAATCAACTGCAAAAATTAAATAGATTGACACGTCAATAAATTCCAGAATTGGATTAAAAATGCTAATATCACCGTGTAAATCTAAAAGTGTAGTGACAAAGCTGTATAATGCCAAGAAAAAATAAAAATAACCTGATAACTTATCAGGAAATCTTTTGTTTTTATGTAATTTTTCTCAATTTTCTTTTTCATAAAACTCCTGTTTGATTTTAATAACTTTTCTAGTATATCACTAATAACGGATTCCAAACACTTGCATTTGTTGGAGAATATGCAAAGTCAATTTCTATAAATTTTTCAATGGGTGTTTCAAGAGCAATAACGATAGCCATTTGATCTACAAATTGTGCCACAGCTTTTTCCCTACCATTGCTCCACACAAAGAACAATTTTTACTGTCTTTATCATAAATAATTTCCAGCACTTGCAGGAACAGAGTCTTCAAGCCAGAATTTTTGTACATTGCTCATTGAAACTACATCAGCATTGTATCCTAATTCGCAGAGCCTCTTTCAGAGAAAGTCCAGTTTTTGCCAGTTTTACATCATAAAATGAAGCTGTAAAAAGAACGGATTAACCCTTTCCAGCTCACATTTTTTCCAGATACAGTGTTTTTGCAAAGGAACATTCCATGCTTTGTTTGCACATCTCCAAATGGAGCTATAAATTTCTGTCTAGTTTTGTAATATTTGTTAAAAATACAACTCAATTGCATACACATCTTTAATATTTGTTTCAAATTTATCATTTACAATAATTTTTCCAGAATCAGTTTTTAATTCTTTTTCGGTAGAGAAAATCAATGTTTGGAGTAATTCGATGCTAAATAGATGCAATATCAAAGTTCTAGAGTTTCACCATTATCCAATTTTACTGATTTTTGCTACATTATTTTCAGAAATTTCTGTAACGCCTGAATTTAATTTTAATTCAACATCATCTGTTCTTATAAATTCTCTTTTTAAGTTTTCAGAAACATTTGGAAAAATTTGAGTCAGCCTTTTCTAAATCATGTAACATTTAATCCATTTTTCTGAATGAGTTCAGTCATTTCAGTCCAATAAATCCAGCTCCTACGACAACTGCATTTTTAATTTTGATTTATTTCTCATTAAGAAAATCTTATTTTTAAAAGCATGCTCTGCATGTGATAGTGTAAACACATTTTTCCAAATCTTTTGAATATCCAGCAATATTTGTGCACAAACGATTTTTGCTCAACAGCAATTACCAGTTTGTCGTAAAAGATTATACCGTTAATTTCATCACCTTTTACTGTTACAGTTTTATTTTTCAAAATTTGATTTTCTGTAACTTCGTGATGAATTTTCACGTCAATTCCACGTTTTATAAAATCTTCAAGGTGTTCCGTCAGGAAACATCACTTTTCTTCAATTCATCAGCAATGAAATAAGGTGTCGGACATCCAGCCCAAGCCACACAAGATGATTTTTCAAATAAAATAATTTCATCTTCAGGATTTGCTTTTTTATATTGAGTCGAAAACATCATTCCAGTTGCTCCGCCTCCAATTACAACTATTTTCATAATATTTTTCATATGATAATTTTATAAAATCATACTCCTTTCATTTATGGTTATTTTTATTTTTGGTTCATTTTGTTAAATAAATATCTAAGTCTACTTGCCACCATATTTATACCGACTTTTATTATCTTTTCCACGTGGAATTATAACATCGGCATATCTTTTGGAAGGCTCAACAAACTCCAGAGTGCATCGGTTTCTGCAGTATTTATATATTGATTTTATACTTTCAAAACTTCTTGCACGCTCGTTCAAATCTCTTTCAATTCTTCTTAAAAGCCTTTCACTCATCAGTATCAACAAAAATCTTTGTGATCGAAAAAGATTTCAATTTGCAATCGTAAGCACCAAAATTCCCTCAACAATAATTATGTTTGCAGGCTCGATATGCTGAGTTTCGTTAACTCTGTATGAACCTGAAATCATAAATAGGCTTTTTCGATAGATTTTTTCCATCCTTTCCGAATTCCAATATGTGCCTTTTCAAAGCAAGTCAAAGTCAATCGCACTTTGGATGGTCATAATTCAAGGCAGTCCGTCCTCGTAAGTCAAGTGGTCATTCGCTTTATAGTATGAATCCTGTTCAAGTAAAATCGAATGAATCCCTGTTTTTCCAAATTCTAATTATAGCCTGAGTTACGCTTGTCTTACCAGAACCAGTACCTCAGTAATTCCAGACAATTATAGTTTGATAGCTCATAAAAATTTCTCCTTTCTGAAATAGATAATTATTTATTTTTATTTTAGAATATTATGAACTCTGAATTTCAAATAATTTTATCATTTCCCTTTATTTACATATATATATATTTTTATAGAATTTATCTGTTTTTAAAAATTATTAAAAATATTTGAAAAATTTAATTATGATGATAAAATTAAAATATAATTAAATATTGAGGGGTTATGAATAGGGAATGAAATTTTTAGAAAAAGAAATGCTTAGGAAAAGTCTAAGAGAAATGTTTTTGAATTGAATGTTGAAACTGAAGACGGGTTTCAGAAAATTAAGGATGATTTTTGAAAGTGAATATTTTGGGGAAAATACTGGAGAAAGAGATATTTTACTGAAACAGTGTTTAGCTGATAAAAATGAAGTGTTTCAAAGCTGGATGGAGTACTCCAGCAATCGACAAGTTATTTGATAAAATGAACACTTTTTGATGAGAGTTATAAAAATATCTATTTGGAAGATGTATATTTGAACGTGAGTTTAGAAAGATTAGTGATATTGCAGATAGGGAATTTTTGGCTTGGATAGATATGTGAAGCTAGAAGTGCGAGCTTAAGGTAGTTTTGGAAAAGGATGAAAGATATTTTGAAGAAATAAAAATTATATAATTCGTTTGAGCTTAATGGAAAAGTAGTGGAAAACGTCGAATGGCATATTTTGCAAGATGTTTTTAGAAATTGGGTTGAATGAATATGATTTTGAGATGTCTGAAAAATTTTAGAAAAATTCAGAATGGAGATATAAAATTACATATGATTTTTGAAGAATATGAAGAAAAAATTTTAAAAAATAAGGAATTACTTTGGAATGTTGAGAGAGAAGATTATAAGCACTATCTTTGTCCGTCAAACAGAAAATTGACATGCTTTGAATATACAGTAAATTTTGAAGATAATGAACAGATTTTAGTGTCAAATTATGAAAATAGAAGATATTTTGTGCTGTTATCAAAGCGACAAAAATAAGTTAAAGATTATTTCCACACACAGGGCGACGTTTGGAATATTTTTCGCATAAAATCAATAGAAAAATGTAGAAAAATGCCAGAAATATATCAAAAGAATAATGAAAAATTCAGAAAATTATTTTCCATTTTACAAATGTAAAAAATGAAAGTTTCATTGATAAAATTCAAAGATAAAAACTAGAAAGCCGATTCATTTTGGAAAATATTTTTCCGGAATATGAGTTTATAAAATGAAATTTTTATTAAAAGATTTGAATTTTAATGAAAAATCAGAGGAAACTTAAATATTTATGATTGCAATGAAAAATTTAGAAATGACTTTGAAAAATCTTACTTTGAAAAAGAAATAAATTTGAGATCTATTTGTTGAAATTAAAAATTTTGATGAATATTCAGAAGATAAAAATAAGTTTTTGTAATTTCAAGAAATTCAGAATAATTTTGAAGAATTTACGTGCAGGGTATCTGTATGGCGAATAAAAATAAAACGGATATGAATACATCTGGGCAACTCCTTTCAAATTCGATTTGAACTTGAAAAACAGTATCTCGGCATACATTGAAATAAACACCGATTTTGTAAATAGCTAAATTTAATGAAGCAAAATTAGTTAAAAGTAAATCCATATGTCAGATTCAGTAAAATTTTCGTAAACTTTTTGAATTACTACGAGTAGTAAAATAGGATTTTAAAAGATAAAAATAAAAGTTTAACAGCTGAAAATACTGCTAAAAGTAAAGCTAGAAGAATTTTTGGATTGAAAGTAAAAACGTTGAGGAAGAGATAGTAATTTTATTTTTAAAGAATTTAGAAAAGTGTGAAAATAGTGTGATAAATTACTTAAGGAATTAGATTTTATAAGCGGAACAACGATAGATGTTATTTGTGAAAATTTCAAAAGAGATAAAATGAAGTTCTAGGGAAAAATTAAAAGTGTCACTTTAAACAGGGAAACGGAGCACATATCACTTTTGGTTTATAATCAGCAAATAAACAGTGTAAAGTGTATGAAGAAATTTTAAAAATTGGAGTACAGTGTTTCTTTTACGATTCAATTATTTTACAAAAGAAAAATCAAAAATAAAAAATAATAATTTATATAAATATGGATAAACTGAATATTGGAAAAATAAAAATTCTGGAATTACTGTTTTGGAGCTTGGACTAAATTTTAAAAAGTTTTTGGAAAAATCATTTTGGAGTTGCAAATGTTGATGAAACAGTAAAAATTGATGAAATAGCAGTTTTTACGCAAAAAATAAGGGGAGAAAAACGAAAATATAGATTGAAAAGGTACAGATGAGGAAAAGTAAAAGGAAATAAACGTAAGTGAGAGACGAAATTATGAAGATGAAATATAAAATTGGAGCACAGAAGATACAAATTTGGCAAATAGCAGAAATACAGTGAAAATGGAGTAATTGGAAAAATTATATCAGAATTTGGATACTGAATAATCAGAAATCCAAAAGTGTAAATGACGAGTTTTGTATAGAAAAACAAAATATATATAATAGATGGTAGATGAGGCAGAATCATATCTCGGAAAAAGTGATTATAGAAATTTGGAAATGTTTTGTTGATTTAGGTTCAAATAAAAATGGACTTAAAATTTACAAATATGTTTTGTGTATAATTTTTTCACAGAGAAAATGAGCATTGAAAAAAGGAATTGGGATTTTTAAAACTGAAAATTAAGACAAAAATTTCATCAGAAAAATAAACTTGATATAAAAATACTTAAATTGAAATTTTGTGGTATAATAAAAATATAGATCGTTCATACTTAAAATGAACTATTCAATTTCTAAAAAATTACAAAATTTATTTTTAGGAGGAAAATATATGATATAGATGTTGAATTAAACGAAAAACAAAAACAGTTAAAAGAAGTTTTGGAATATGATAGTAACTATTAATAATTTGATATCAAAAGAATTAGATAAAATAGAAGATGAACAAGTGCAAAGATCAGAAATACAAAAGATAATGAGTTATCTGAAAAAGCTAAAAATCCTGATGATACCCTTGACTTTTGGAAGAAAATGGGATTTTGGAAATACGGGGTATTGTTCTAAATATGCTGCAAAAGATTACAAAAAATGGATAAAAATACAAAGTATTTATGATTTTCTGAATAAACAATTTGAAAAATCCAAGAATCAAAGGGAGGTGTTGGATAAGTTTTAAAGAGGATATTGGAAGTACGTTATTCAGGATGTAGTTGATACAGAGTAAATTAATATTTTAGCTGTGAAATATAGCATAAAGTAGTATATTTGATTTTAAATAGACTAATCATTTATTAAAATAATAATGAAAATTCAATAGGAGTGATGTGAACAGAAATATTTTTATTACTGGGCTACAAGTGGAATTGGAAAAGAAACTGCTATGCATTTGCAAAAATGGAGATAATGTAATTTTGTGTGCTAGAAATGGCGAAGTTAAAAAGAAATTAAATATGACATTGATAGAAAATATGGAACAAACGCCTATGTGTTTATGCTTGACGTTTCACATATAATGATGTTGTACTATTAGTAATGGAAGATGTTAAGAAAGTAGATGTTCTGATAAATAATGCAGAGACTTGCTTTGGGTCTGATAAATTTCAGGATTATGATATTATGGATATTGAGAAAAGATGATTGACACTAATATAGAAAGGGCTTTTGTATATAACAAGACAGATTTTACCTAGTATGTTTGCAAATGATGAGGACATATTATAAATATCGAGCTCAACTCTGGAATTTATGCATATGCTGGAGCTGCGTGTGTGTGCAACCAATCAGCTGTTAAAGTTTTTAAGTGATGGATCAGAATTGATACAATTGATAAAAATATAAAAAGTAACAACAGTTCAGCCCGGAATTGTGAAACAAATTTCAGCAATGTGAGATTTCACGGAAATATGGAGAGAAGCTAAAAGGTTTATGAAGGAATTGAGGCATTAAAACCAGAAGATATTGCAAATACGATACTTTACATTGCAAATCAGCCAAAACATGTACAAATTTCAGATATTACGATAATGGCGACAAATCGAGGCGACAGGATTTAATGTTACAGAAAAATCAAAAATAATAAATATTAATATAAAAATCATTGACTACTCAGGATAACTTTTGGTATAATATCGAATATATCAAAAGGAAGTATCGCCTAATGGTAGGGCAGCAGCTTGGAAAAGCTGTGGGCGGTTAAACGTCTTGATGGGTTCGAGTCCCTCTACTCCGCCATTTAAAAATGAAAAAATATACTCAAAATCCTATCTAAAATTAAACTACTAAAATTATGATTTGAGGGTTTGAGTAAAATAGTCATAACTTTTTAGTTCGGGTTTAAAACAGTTTTACTATACATACAATAATGAATCTATCTTTAAATTTTAAATATTTTTAGAGATAGATTTTTATTTTTACTTATGACTTGTTAAAGAAAATTCAGAGAGCTGAAAAGATGAGCTAAAAATAAATGTTTGACAAATTTATAAAAAATGTAGTAAACTAATTAAGATATACGCATAAGATTGGTGGCTAATACCAATAATAGCGATAGAATTATTTGGAGGTGAACATAAATGTTTGCAGTAATTAAAACAGGTGGAAAAACAGCTACAAAGCAGAAGTTGGAACTGTATTAAAAAGTTGAAAAATTAGCAGCTGATGTTGATTCAGACATCGAAATTAACGAGTTCTATTAGTTGGAGAGGAGAATAACAGTAACAGTTGGAACTCCAGTTGTAGCAGGGAGCTAAAGATTGTAGCTCAGTTAAATCATCACTGAAAAGGTGACAAAAATTTAACTTTAAATATAACAAAAACTTTACTACAGAGGACACGACAATCTTTTTGCAGCAATTGAAATTAAATCGATTAATGTAGTGTAGTATATAATTGTAGGTGTGAAAGATGTTGATTTGAATGATAAATATAAGATTCAAAGACAAAAAGATAAAATAACATATTTTTGAAATAAAAGGACATGCAGGCTTTTCAGAATATGGAGAAGATGTAATTTATGCAGCGAGTTTCATCAGTAGGGCAAATGACGGTCAATGGTCTTACTAGAAACTTTGAAACTAAGATTGAAGTTTATCTGAGGAAAGATGGGCATATTGTCTGTGATTTGAAAAATTCTGGATTTGACTGATGAAGAACTGGAAAAAGTCGGATATTTTGGTTGAGATCAATGTATCTCATATCTAAAGGACGTTGCAAAAAGTTATAGTAATTTTTGTGAAACTTAAGGAAATTAAAAATAAATTTTGATTCACAAAAATTAAGATTTGAAAAATCCAAGAAGAAATAAAATATGAAAAAAGAGATCGAGGAGGTCGAAAATGTTATTAAGAGTAAACTTACAGTTATTTGCCTCAAAAAAGAACAGAGGGATCAACTAGAAATGGTGAGATTCTAACCCTAAATATTTGAGGAGTAAAAATATGGATGGAGAGAGCTGTAGGCTGGAAGCTTATCATTGGAAGACAAAGAGGAGAGTAAATTTCTCACGGGAACTAACGCAAAATGGAGAAGATTATACTTTATTCGCATTAACCAGATGGATATAAAATTTGAAAAATTCGGAAGCGGTAAAAAGAGTGAGCATTTATCCTGAAAGAGTAGAAGCTTAAGAATAAACGATAATTTATTAATTTTTATAAAGACACTATTTTACAATTTAAATTTTAAGATAGTAGTATTACGCTGACTTTAGTCAGCTGCAGTCGCAAAGCGCGTGAACACACTCGGCGCCATGCTGACGTGCGGAGCTACGGGTTTGCAATCAAAAATACAGCTCTCATTATAATAGAGTTGTTCAGCTACTGGTAATGAAGAGGGAGGTGTTTATATGAATACAAACCTAATAGCCTGTCTCATACTAAATGGATGTGTTAAGTATCATATAGTATTTACACCTAAGTATGGACGAAAATTATATAGTCACACAGAAAAGTGTGGAGGAAATTTTAAGGAAAGATTATGTAACAAGAAAAGATGAATAGGGAAGACGTCTGACGAAAGTCACGTGCATGCATGCAAAGCATACCACCAAGAAATAAGAACAAGTTTTTATGGGATATCTGAAAGGAAAAAGTGCATTGATGATGTTTTGATAAGCATGCAAACTTAAGAAATATAAATTTGGAAACAGACATATCAGTCAAAGGATAGTATGGGCACAGTAGGCTTACGACGTTGAGCGACAATATATATATAGCCGAACCAGGAGAAACATGATATAGCGATGGACAAGTTAAGTGTAAAGGAACATGAAGACCCTTTTAAGGGTAGCAAGTAGAAATACGGATACCTCTTTAAGAGGTAGCAACGAGTCAAATACAACAGTAGCTTAGACGAGGGTCGAAGTATCGTCTCTTAGGCGAAGTAGGACCGAACCGACGCTTTATAGTCAGGAGCGGCACCCTGCAGAAGATGGTCTGACTACATTTGACCACGGCTCCAATTCACTTTTACTTAGGACTTCAAACTATTATGATTACAAAATATAAAAAGATTATAGTGGACTCTAGTATGTGATAGTTTATTAAAAGCCAAATTAAGAAGAAATTTTTCACAGTGAAAAATTTATAAGAATAGAGAGAATCATTTTAAAAAGTGAAATAGAAACTTTTGAGACTTAGTAACAAATGCTGCAAAAAGTAAAATTGGACTTTTAAAAGAGTAGAGGAAAGTACTTCCTGTCTGCATTTTTGGCTGGAATGTTTGATTGGGATAGAATTTTTATTGACTTTCACAGTAGGAGGTTAGCAGTGACATGCCGACTAACAAAATTCTTATGGGAGTTAGTTTGGATAGCGCGCCTTGTAGTTGTTTTGGAACTGAGCTTTTCAGGAAATAATATGATTGGTAGCATGGAGTTTTTAAACAAGGGAATAAGTTTTTAGGATATGATTCTTATGTGGGTGCAGCATCTTATGTGGGAGAAATGTCAGTGAGGATCAATTATGCTTACAATAGCGTATGTATTTTCAAATTCTGCTTCAAAAACCTGTTGTAGAATTTATTGTAAAAGTTTCAAAGGCAAAAATTGCTGCACTGCCTCACGAACTGTTTTAAAGAGAATTTTATGTAATATTCTTGTGTGTAACTTGCGGTTCTGGCTGGAATAAAATTAAAAAGAGGAAACTGCTAGCTAGTAATAGTATTCTGGTGTTGTTTGCATTTATAACTGTCTGGATTTGAGCTGAGTGTTGCTATATATGACGCTTTAATGATGGAATGATATACAATGGAGCAAAAAGAAATAACATTAAATAGTTATTTTTATAATTTATTATTTGTAACATTGGGGAATAATGTTAGTGGAGCATTTGTTGGTTTTGTCTTGCTATTATTTAGCAAAAAGGATAAATAATAATTTAAATAAAAGAAATAATTTTTAAATGGAGAGATAAAAGTAAAATTTAGGAGGAAAATGAAAAATCAGTTTAAATCGTGAAAAATTTTAATCTGGCACTGAAAAAGCGCTGAAAGAATACAAGATATACTGCATAATTGGAGATACCATTTCGTGGTGCATTTTCAGATACTTCTGTAATCAGATATTCTGAGTGAAAACAGTGATGAAAATATGTTTTGACAAAAATCTCATTTTCTCAGCAAAGGAAATAAGCTGCCAATAACACAAACAATAGTTCTATTTTACAGAGAAGGATCTGAGATACCCAAAACAGGAACAAAAATATCTTATATTTCTTAGAAGCTGTGATTTATGGAGTCAAGAGTTGATGATATTTACTTGAATAATAAGTTTTTGGATGTTACTACAAAAAGTTGGGATAGGAGTTAAATTTGTAGTGTTTGGATGTCCAAGTTCATTTGAGAACTGTTTTTGTGTAGATATAGGGAACTAACTAAAACTGATGAATACAATATTGGACTAAAGTTACAGAAGAAATATTTGCCGATATAAAAGATGATGAACTGAAGGTTTATTTTTAACGAACTTATTGCTGAGAAAAATAATGGAAACGATGATGAAACATAAATAAATGAAATGTATCTAGATGTAAAAAGATGAAAAATGAAAAATATCTTGAAGAGATAGTTGCTGAAAATAATAATAATAAAAATAAAGGAAAATGTTGAGTTTGAGTGGAATTCGTGAAGATAAGTGAAAATTCATGTGGATATTCCTGACAATATTGGAGCTTGAAGATATGATCGATCTGGTTATGGCGTGGATACGACAATCGTTGCGCTAGCCTGCGGAAAATGTAACTGTTTGTCCAACTAGCACTATGTACGACTACGCAAGATGTTTTTACAGTGAAAATGAAAATAATGGAGAAAAGAAGGCGTGTGTGGGCTTCATGTCGTGTGAACGGCTTTACAGATATGGCTGGTGGGCATTCATTTGAGACAAAGACATGAGATAGAATGAGTTAAGGTAATGCTACAAAACTATCTGATTTTAAAAAGAGATTTGGATATCAGATGTGTACAGGATGTGGAGATGCGATGATGCCTGTCCTGAATACATTTCTTCTCCAAACTGTACTAAACAAGTTAGTGCCGAGACTAAAGAATTTCGGCTGAAAAAGAGGTGAAGAGGAGTCAGAATGAGTACAATTAACACTAAATACAATAAATATGGATGAGCAGGCTATATTGGATGTGAATGTATATTTAATAGACTGTTCACAAACTTTTTGTTCATCGAGAAAAGTTACCGAGCTGGAATGGCTGTTTCGTGTAGAATACCCAAAAATGAAGTGTAGAAGCTGGACAGTTGATGCAAGTTTTCATTAGGAGTTGGAGAAGCTCCTATTTCCATTGCAAATTTTGACTTGGAGAAGGTTATCTTGATTTCTTATTAGAAAAAGTTAGAGAAAGTTACAGACAAGATTTTTGAGACTGAAAGCAGGAGATAAAATGAGAGGCCTTACAGGCATGGATTCCCAATTGAACAATATATATAAGCATATTGTAATGGTTGTTGGAGGAGTGGAATTGCACCAGTTCGTCCGATTATCGAATATTTTACAAAATATCCTGATCAAATGAAGTCCTTTAAAAAGGTCATTGTTGGATATAAAAGTATGAAAGTATTATTTTGAAGAGGAATTTTTCACGTTGGAGGAAAATATTGATACATGTAACATTGGATAATGTAGAAACAGCAAGAAATATTAGGAAAAACAGAAAGACGAAATTCACTCGAAGGAATGGATTTACAAAAATATATTCAGATTTAAAATTCCTGAAAATATGGATGAAGTTGAATACATTGTTGTAGGCCCAGTCAATGATGCATGTATCTTGCCTCAGAAATCCTAAAAAGCAGGTGTTCCAACTGAAAAATATGGGTTTCGTTTGAAAGAAAAGATGTCCTGTGCCGTTGGAAATGCGGACATTGCAAATTGATGAAACATATATTTGCCTCGAAGGGCCAGTATTTAGATATGATTTTGCATTACTTGATTAAGAGTATGAAATTTTAAGAAAAAACAAAAAGAAGAGGTAAGAACAATGAGCATGGATTTAAATAGAAAAATTGTTACCAAAAACGTATTCAAGGGTAACAAAGGGACAGATCTAAAACAGCATTGCGTAGTGAGAGTGCCAGGAGGAGCAATTACTGGCGAAATAATGAAAATGGTTGCAAAAATAGCAGCACACTTATGGAGATGGAAATGTTCATATTACAACTCGTCAAGGTTTTGAAGTATTGGGAATTTCTTGGAAATGATATTGAGAAAGTAAATAAAATGGTGCAGCCAATCATGGAAAAATTGGAAATTAATTATAAGGATAAAGATAAAGATATGCTGCTGCTGGTACAGAAATATTGCCGCTTGTATCGGAAACAAAGTGTGTCCAAAAAGAGCGCTATAATACGACAGAATTTGCCATTGAAAAGCAGTATTTCCAAAATGATTTTCACTTCAAGTAGCGATTAACAGGTTGTCCAGTGATTGCCAAAAGTTAGAATGCATGATTTTGGAATAATTGGAATGGCAAAACCTGAACTTGATGAATCTAAATGTGTTTTCTTGCGGAATGTGTGAAAGAAAATGTAAAAAGCTTTCAACAGGAGCAATTTCGTATAAAAACTATAAACCTGTAAGAGATCATCAAAGATGTATAGGTTGTGGAGAATGTGTATTCAACTGTCCAACAGGAGCATGGACAAGATCCCTAAAAATATTATAAACTGCAATAATAGGGAAGAAGTGGAAAACAAAAATCCAAGATTGGCAGAAGACTGGTTATTCTGGGCAGATGAAGAATCAATAATAAAATTATAAAAATACTTACGAATATGTTGACAAATATATCGACAGAAGTCTGCCAAAAGAACATATTGGTTACATTGTTGACAGAACAGGTTTTGAAGAGTTTAAAAATGGGCATTAAAAGATGTTAATCTTCCAGAAGAAGCTGTAATTGTAAATAATGTGTACTGAGAAGGTATAAAATATCAAGGAATATATAAATATTAAGATTAACTTTAATATAATAAAAATACAAGGAAGGGTGGTTTGTATGTCTTCATCTGGATGGATAAATACAAAAATATAAAAAGATTTTAACAGATTATCATGGTGAAGATCCTAGTGAAGTCAATGAGTATGATGAATATGACGAATACGAAAGAGCATCAGGATAAAGATAATGATGATGAAACTAAAGAATAAAATTTGTAAAAATATTGTAATTTATGATATTAAAATTAAATTTGAAAGAGACTATTTTGGGAAATGAAATTCTGAAAGTAGTCTTTTTATTTTTAAAAATAATTTTATTTAAATATAAATTTGTAAAATTTCAAAATACTATTGATTTTTAAAAATGTAGTATAATTAAATAGATTGAGAAAAATAATTTGATTTAACAATTATTATAAATTTTTGTTTAAAAATTAAAAATATGAATATATTGAAAGGAGGAGGAAATAGATGAAAGTAGGTAATTGGATGTACACGCTGGTACAGTGGCAATTTTAAATTTGAGAAAGACAAACCTGATGCGGAGATAATAGTATTTGAGAGAGAAATGATATATCTCATTCTTGTCTTGTGGAATTGCTTGTATGTAGGAGGAGTTGTAAAGATCCTCAAGGGCTGTTTTACTGTTCACCTGAAAAATTAAGAGAATTAAATGTTGACACTAGAATGAGACATGAAGTAAAGAATGTTGATATTGAAGGTAAAAAGTAAGAGTTGTGAATTTTGGAGACTGGAATTGAATTTAATGAAACTTTTGACAAATTGATTATCACATCTGGTTCTTGGCCTATTATTCCACCAATTGAAAGGAATTGATTTAAATAATCATTTTTGCTTTGTAAAAATTATAATCATTCAAAATGAAATTATCGAAAGAGCAAAACATTCACAAAAAGTGGTTGTTGTTGGAGCAGGATACATTGAGTGGAACTTATTGAAGCATTTAGGATAATGGGAAAGAAGTTGTGTTTTAGTTGATGCGAGGAAAGAATTTTTGAGCAAATATTTTGACAAGGAATTTACAGATGTTTGCTGAAGAATCGTTTAAACATAGAGGAATTGTAATGCGACTGGGAAAAAGTTGTTAAATTTGAAGAAGCAATGGAAAATGTAACAAAAAGTAGTTACTGATAAAAATGAATATGAAGCAGATATGGTAATTATGTGTTGGATTCCTGCCAAGCACTTCATTGTTTAAAGGACAGCTTGAAATGCTTCCAAATGGAGCGATTAAAGTTGACGAATATATGAGAACAAGCAATAAAGACGTTATGGCTGCAGGAGACTGTTGTTCAGTATTCTATAATCCGCTGCAAAAAGAAAGATATATTCCGCTTGCAACAAACGCTGTAAGAATGGGAACATTAGCAGGTATAAACTTACTTGAAAATAAAGTTAGACATCTTGGGACACAAGGTACTTCAGGAATTAAAATTTATGAAAACAATATGGCTGCAACTGGATTAACAGAAGAAAGTGCAAAGAAGAAGGAATAGAGGTTGAAAGCGTAATTGCAGTTGACAATTATCGTCCTGAATTTATGCCAACTTATGAAAAGTAATATTAAAAGTGGTATTTGAAAAATAGCAGAAAGAATTTTAGAGCACAGTTAACTTCTAAAATTGACTTAACACAATCAATTAACACATTGTCAGTATGTATTCAAAAATAAAATGACTGTAGAAGAATTGGCATTTGTAGACTTCTTCTTCCAGCCTCATTATAACAAGCCTTGGAATTTCTTGAATTTAGCAGGATTAAATGCTTTAAAATAGAAAAATTTTTAGATAATTAATTAAAAAGGAGCAGTCTCAGAAAAAGATTGAGAAAACTCCTTTTATTATATCTTGTTGTATCTTATCGTATATTTTTTAGATTAGTTTATTAGTTTTATAAAAATAGTAAAGTATACAAAATTTATAATTGATAATTTTATTACCTTATGCGATGGTTCTCGTTACATCTTAAATTCTCCAACTTCTCCGTTATTAGCTTTTGTTAATCAAAAATTCGACAATTCTTTAAATTCTGATAGAGCTGCATCTTTTCCCGTTACGGAGTTTACATTTTGAGTATTTACTAGATTTTGATATTTCAAGAGAGACGTCTCTAAATGAAGATTGACTCATTGAGAATAATTCTCCATTTTGGTTTCTTCCTGTCATATTGGGCACCAATTATTTTTCCGTCCTTATGGTTAATTTTACAAATGAACTCCAGTTACCGTCATATCAACAGAATAAATACCATTTTTAATACTGAAAAACTTAGAACATTTATTAAAAATGTTAAAATAAATAGCATATTTTTCATAATTATCACCACTTTTCTAAGTAAAATCTTCTTTCCTTTATTAACAGTTGAACCACTACTATTATATACACTATAAAATAAATAAATCAAGTCTTTTAATAAAATCTTGAGTATCGGTTACATAACCTTTGACTGTAAAAGTCCAAGTTCCATAAGGCTGATAATGTCTTAAAGTTCCTTGTGTCTTTATTTTCCCGTTGTCATAGAATTGAGTAAAAGTACCACCTATTATCTCAGCTTCATTTCACGTTCTTTTTACACCTGTTCTGGAATAACCTATAATATCTGTAATTGTACCATTTTTATAATTTTTCGATTAATTTTGTACCATTTTCATAGTTCCAAGTCCATTTTCCATCTCTTAAAATTTCGGGTATAATTTCCATCCACACGTATGGTTCCATTAGAATAATAAAATTTAGTTTTTCCGTTTAATTGTCCATTGACATAGGTATTTTCATTTGTAACAATTCCGTTTGAAAGTTTTAGTTCCTTTTCCATTTCTGGCGTTGTTTACATACTGTACTGATGAAGTTAGTCTTCCAAATTCATCAAAGTCATACCCATCCCCATTTAGCATACCGTTTTTGTAATTTCTAATTGTTCGGGAATTACCATTCCCATAAAAATCAATATCTTCGCCTTCTCTTATACCGTTTATATAGTTAGCCACTTTTTGATATATTACCATTGTCATAGTATGAAAACATAGGTCCGTTTAATGCTCCGTTCTGGTAGTTTCTTACTGCTTGTGCTCGACCAATTTTATTAAATTCAACATATGTTCCAGTAAATGGTTGACCAGTATCTTTTAAAGTTGCATAATTTCCAGAAATTGTAACATTAGCAACAGTACTGTAATATGAACTTAATGCGCGTGAAGACTGTGAAGTATATTCACTACTTTTTTGACAGAATATTTTTATTTACAGTTGCAGCTGATGAAAAATACCTGTAGATATGCACGAAAATAAAATTATTATCGATTTTCTTGATTGCTTTAAAATAATTTTAACATAATAGCTCCTTTCTTTTTAGTTTTTAAATATCATTTTATTATAATAATTTAAAATTATATTTTCCTTAGAAATTATATTTTTGTAAAAATTTGTAAAATTTAAAAATATTTTTAAAAAGAAATAAAATATGCTATAATTATTAATACATAATAGTAAAAAGGTGAAAGAAAAACAGAAATATTAAATAAAAAAGGAGTGATAGCATGGCAGTTGAGAAATTTTCAGAGAGAACTTTATGATTAGAAACAAAAATATTTTTCAATAGCATTTGAAATTTTTGAAAGTATTTATAAATGAAAATAAATTATGGACAATATTTTTGTTATTATAAATATCTCGAAATTATTTTCAAATATAATTGAAAAATAGAATATATGATTACAAATTTTTAATATTTATTCCTAATCTAGTAGCAACAATATATATTGAGTATTTTGCATAGTCTCGATTATAAAAATTGAAATAAAATTGAAAATAAAATATTTGATATAATTTAAAGGATATAATGAAAAATATCTGATAACTATAGCAATACTTGTAATTGCATATTTAGTGGCTGCTGAAATAATTTATATGATTGTCTAATTTTTCAGGCAGCTATATTTGGAATGTGGTAGCTAGGCGCTGAAATCGTAAGACCTTTGTATGTAGGTTATGAACTATTTTTGATAATTTTTGAAATAGTTGTTGCAATCTTGTCCTTAGTAGTATTTGGTAACAATATTTTAATATCAAATGTTTTTATTTTGTACAGATATATTGCATTAGAAGTATTTTCAGTACTAGAAAGCATTTGGATTAAATTTAAAATTATTGAAGGTAATAGATTAAGAATTTTTAATTCCGGTTGTATCACTCTATGACATTAAATTTCATATTAACAAGTCCGTTTTCCAATATTGCCATATTAGTCTCACTAAGTTTTTAAAAATTTTACTAATATATGCAGTATTTCCAATATCTATCATAATTGAACTATTTCAGCTTGTTAATCATTTTTATAATAACAATAAGCGTTATAATATACTTTAAATGTGAATATGATTACATGTCAAAAACATAATAAAAATTTAGAAAGGAAATAAACCTATGAATTTGGAAAGTATGCAGGAAAAATTGTTTGAAACGAAAAGCTTGATACAATAGAATATTTTTAAGGCTGCATTTGATATATATAGAGAATTTTTAAAAATAATAAGTTACTAGTATTTTTCAACATGTTTATTACTAATGCTAATAACTATTCGGGATAGATCTTAATAAAGTATCTAATGGTATTAGATTGTTAAGTATAGAGAAAGTCCATTGCATTTCTTGTTATGATATTGTTAATTTTGGAACTGAAATTTTGTCAGTAGTCATTCATTTTCTGACTGGGTATTATTTAAAAAATAGTAATGGGAATCAGAACGATAAATAGAATTGAGTTTTAAAAATTTATTTAAAGATAGTAGAAACTTATTGATATACAGTATTGTCTCGTACTATGTTTTTCTGTGTAGTAGTCTGGAGCTGAATGTCTTCATTTAGATATTTCTACTTAGTGTTAAAAATAGTTCTGATAGTTATAGTATTAAATATTTTTCTATATTTTGAAACATACTATGTTCAGTGATATACTGGAATTATAAGATCTGATAGAATACAGTCATCAATTATCAAAAGGGAAATAGAGCTCAGAAAAATTATTCCTGAGTAATTTTTATTCTAATAAGCTATTGTATTTGTATTCGTAATTGTAGGGATATTTCCAAATATTCGGAATGAGTTATCAGATAGGAAAATTGTAACGACAGTTGTTTCAATAGTTGGAGTCGTATTTTGCTGGAATATATTTTGCAGCTTTTAAGTGTCTGTAATATTTTTAAATGTGGAATATGATTGTTGAAGATCAAGAAGAAAAAATATTAATAGTGAGTCAAATCTGATATGGAAAGTGAAAACAATAGATTGTAAAAATGAGAAAATATGATAATTACAAATCTATGAATTTGAAAATGTGGGATTTTTATAATCTCACTTTTTAAGATTTTTCAAAAATATGTAACAAAAATAAAAATATTATGCTATATAATTTGTATATGATAAACTTTATAGGGATATCAATTTAAAAAATATTTCTATAAAATAATAATCTTTTAGGGATAGAGGATAGAGAATATATGGGGATTTTGATTTTTTCAAAAATCTTCTGAGAATAAAAATAAGAATAAAGAAAAATAATGTCGATAATGAAATTAAAAATTAATAACCATCAGATTAACAAGGAAATTCTGACAAAAATATAAATATAAATGTAAATAAAAGTTCAAAACAATGATTCGGAACCTATTGAAATGACAATCACGTAGATGATTTCAAGGAAATTTCTATTACGATGAATTTGGAAAAAGAATTCAAAAATGCCCAAAAAGGACTGGCTTGAAAAATTATATCCATCAATAAAAATATTGGAATAATATGGACGAGTTATATCCTATAATACAAGATGCCTTTTTCAAAGGAGATTTATCCTGAGATTAAGGAAGTGTATTAAGATTTTATGATCTGATGAAAATTTTGAAAGAAAAATTAATTTTTCTCGGAACATATCATATAAAGACAGGAGCGTATAAAAGTGCAGTGAACTGTATGAAAAACTGGAACGTCAATAACTCAACAGAAGCTCTTTGTATAGCCTATGCGTGAAAGCATTGGAGCTTTTTGGAAAAATCATCAGAGTCAGAAAAAGAAATATTATGAGGCACTGAAATTAATCCAAATTCAGCTACTGCATTTAAAAATACTTTGATATTGTAAAAAGAGAAGTAAGACTGAAATATGAAAATAAGCTGGAAAAACTTTCGACAATAAGAGGAAATTGGCGTGTATAAATGATGCAGGCGGTAGTTTATTTCAAGAAAAATGACAGGAATCGGGAAATGCCTGCTTATTAATGGGCTAAAGAATCAGGGTATAATTTTGAAGTAATGTATATAACATCAAGCATTTATATTTTAAATGAACTGTATGAGAATTTAAATAATGTAATTACATATTATAATCTGAAAAACATAATGTTTATACTGCATTAAATGTACTAAAAGTACTACAAAGTGAAGAATATGTATAAGGAAGGACTGGAACTTTGTAAATTTACATCTAAGTTTCCATGGATTGAACATTATAAAAATTTATGTACTATGAGGAATATTTCTGGAAAGCAAAAAGTTAAGAATGAAAATAAAAGTAAACGATGAAAAAACAAAAATAAAAATAGATTCTTTTTCAACAAATAAACCTTTATGGTATTATGAATTTGAACTGTCCTGAATTTATGTTAAATCAAAAATAAACGTATAAAGCCCAATATTCTTATTTTAACTTTTACATCAATTGGGGAAAAATCAGAACTGGCTGAAAATTTAGCTGTTTCACTGCTTTTATATTTAAATGAAAACTTTGCATTATAAAACAAATCTGAATTATCAGCTGGCAGTTGCCTATAGTGGTGAAAGTCTTTTTCATATCAAAGAAAAAGATACAGTACAGATTATATGAAACTGATACGTAGACAGAAATAATAATTTAAATTTTGTTTTACTGGAAATATTCTTAAAATGCCAAATGTTGAAAAATATGAAATTGAAATTTATTTATATGACACATTTAATGAGCATAACCAAGTTTAATCAATAAAATTTATGATGAAAAATACAATTTATAATGTCCAAATGATTTATTAAAATCAGTAAAATGACTTTTTGAAAGAAGTTTTTCATCAAAATATGATTTGAATAATCTAGTTTTGTTTTCACAAAAGATGAAATTTAATACAGATGCCTCATAAAAACATCAATCGTGGAGATAAAAAGTTGCTTTCAGATCAGATAGATACTGTAGCTTGAAGACCGAACAACGATTTAAAGAAAAATAAATCTACTATCACTTTTATACGAGATAAAACAGACGAACAGCCAGCTGCTTGAAGTTTCAAAAAAACCACTTTATTTACAGGCAGAACATTCATGGTATCTTTGAACTCAGACGTTAAAAATATTAGCACCAATTATTATTTTCAAAATATATGATGATGATGTGAACTTTCTGCTAATATAGGAGGCTTTTTGAATATTACAGATTCAAATTATTTGAACTGGATAAATAAATTTTTGGAGATTAACTTTATGTTTCTTATTTAAAAAGGATTTTCAATAATAATTTCTCTTTTATATATTTTTGTAAATTATAATTTCTAATTCAATTTTTCGTGAATACACAACAATAAAATTTTTCATATAACAACTGAACTTAGCGTTATCGAAGTGGTTTTCTGATTTTGCTATTATATTCAGTTTTGATTTAGAAAATCAAAAGTATTGATAAGAATAATAAAAATTAAAACTAAGAAATGAAAGAGAAAGAAATAAAAAGATAAAATAGATTTAATAATTTGCTCTATAATTTTTAGTAACCTTAATCTGTGTAAAATATTTCACGTGTTATTTTGCAAAGTCTCACATTTATAGAATGATGTAGCTTCAACTGTAGGTTTCATATCTTCTGTTTTTTGGAGGAACGAGTTCTAGTTTATCTTTTCTTCAATAACATTTATATTTATTGCGGTCAAAGTAGAAGAAATGTTTTCTTAATTTTAATATCAGCATTAAATGTTGTAATTTCAGTAATGATATGGCTGACTTTTGATACAAACATAACAGCAGTTATGAGAATTATTTCTAATATTTTTGCCATTATTTATTATGTTTTTCAGAAAATAGTAAAAAGACAAACAAGATACAAAAATAAAACAAGGAGGATTAGTTTAAAAATGAAAAATATATAGTCATATATATTTTTAATATCAGTATTATCTATTGGAAATATATTGAACTATATAACGATAATAACAATAGTGGTTCAGAAGTTACTCACCAATAGAAATACGTATGATCAATGGACAGGGCAGAACTAATGAATCTCGAAACAGTAGATAATACAACAGCAAGAAAAAGGCGGGACTGAAACAATCAGCAATTTGCTGGTCAAATAACAGTAGACTGTCATACACTTCAAAAAAGGGCAAAACTATAGACAACGATTTATAATATTGCATATATACAGCGGTAACAGAGATGGTTCAGCTTAGAGCCTGACGCACGATGTAGTTCTCATTACTTGGTATCAGACCAAAAAATGATCCTGTCTTTATTTAGTTGATGAAAATAAAAGGCATGCGCACGCTGGGAGCAAGTGAATGGAAAAACTACTAAAAACTTAAATGATAGTTCAATTGGAATTGGAAATCGTTAATAATGGGAGATGTAAGTGGAAGATTTGAACCATTTGTAAGGATTTTCAAATAAAGGAAGTTGCAAAGCTTGTGAGACATTTAATTGATAAGTATGAAATTCCACCAACAAATATTTTGGGACATTCATGACATGCCTCACAAAGAAAGTCTGATCCAGGTCCATTATTCCCATGGGAAGAGCTAACATAAAAATATAACATAGGAATGTGGTATGACAGTTCAAGTAAATCAATGTATGAAAGTCAATATGCAAGTACTTGGGATACTATACCTGCAGCGACAGTTCGCTTGAATTTAGTCAAAATTTGGATATGCAGTGAATCAAACTGGAAGATGGATGAACAAACAAAAATATAATAAAGGCATTTCAATATCATTTCAGACCGTCTAAATATGATGGGAAACTTGATTTAGAAACATATGCAATTTTGAAAGCATTAAATGATAAATATAATAAATAATTTTTGCAAGGAATGATGTTTTGTATTTCCTTGCATTCCACATTTATAACAGTGTCATTTTAAAAATAAAATTTTCAAACTAATACAGAAACAGAAAGGAAAATTATACTCATGAGAAAAATTTTTCAGACAGAGTTTTAAATATGCAGTATTCACCAATTAGAAAATTAGTGCCGTATATTGATGAAGCAAAGAAATCTGGTGTGAAAGTGTATCAGTTACTATAGGACAGCCTGATGTGGAAAACGCCAGATACGTTTTTGAAGGATTAAATAACTATAAGGAAAAATTGTTAAATATACAAATTCAGCAGGAATAATCGAATTAAGAGAATCTTTTTCAAAATCTTATGCAAAAGTTGGAATTGATGTTTCGCCTGAAGAAATTTTAATTACTCAAGGTGGAAGCGAAGCTATCCAAATTACATTAGAAACCATTTGTAATCCAGAGATGAAGTTTTGGTTCCAGAGCTATCATTATACAAAATTATGATAGTTTTTGAGAATGCTGATGCAAAATTAGTTCCGATTGAAACTTCAATTGAAAAATCATTATCATTTACCAGAAAAAGAAGAAATAGAAAAATTAATTACTCAAAAACGAAAAGCAATAATGTTTTCAAAATCCAGTAATCCAACTGGAATTGTTTTTCAAAAAGGAAAGAAATGGAGTTAATAAAGGAAATTGCCATCAAAACATGACTTGTTTATTATTACCGATGAAGTTTATGACAATTTATTTATGATGAAGAAATTGAGTTACCAGTCGTTATGTCCATTGAAAGAAATTCAAGATAGAGTAGTTTTAGTTGATAGTATTTCAAAACATTATAGCATGTGGAGCTAGAATAGAGTTATTGCCTCTAAAAATAAAGATTTTATGGCACAAGCACTAAAAATTTTGACAAGCAAGATTATCAGTTTCTACAATTGAGCAATATGCAAGTACAAATTTAATTAATACTTTAGATACTTATATTGACAATACAAAATTAGAATACAAAGTAAGAAGAGATATGATTTATAATAATATTATAAAAATACCAGGAGTTATAACTACAAAACCAAGCAGCGCATTATATTTGATAGCAGAATTGCCAGTAGATGATATCGAAAAATTTGCTACTTGATTGACAGAATTTAGATATGAAAAATCAGACGTTATCATTTGCAATCAGGACCAGGATTTTTATACAACGCCGGGGAAAGGTACAAAAAGAAGCTAGATTTTCGTTTTGTACACATAATTTGATTGAAATTGAAAAATGGGATGAAGGTATGGAAAAAGGCATTAGAAGAGTATAATAAATTGAATAAATAATTTTTAATAGACTTGTTTGATAATTCAAAATATAGAATCTTTTTGTGATTATGGCAAGTCTCAATTTTAAACAGTTTATATTTAAGTAAATAGAGAGAATTAATTTGATGAAAAATACTGATTTTGAAACATAATAAGATTGAAGAAAGCCATATTGAAAAGATATAAAAGAATGCAAAGGAAATTCTGGAAAGAATGAATCCTAATCAGAAAATCAATTATCATACAATTTTGACAAAATTAATTTCAGATTGGGAAAAAATAAGGATATTCGTCCTAAAATATTGATTCATAGCTGCTGTGCACCTTTGTAGTACCTATACGCTGGAATTTTTAACGCAATATGCAGACGTGACAGTTCTGTTTGCAAATAATAACATTCATCCAAAAGGCAGAATATGTAAAAGGGCCTTAGTGCAGGAGGAATTTATTAAGAAATTTAATGAGCGTACTGGAAATGATGTTGGATTTATTGAAGATGAATATAAGCCAATGGACTTTTATAAGGCTGTGAAAGGACTGGAAAATGAAAAAGAGGGTGGAGCAAGATGTACTGCTCTGTTTTCAGATGAGGCTTGACATTGTGGCAAAAAGGCTCAGGAATTAGGATTTGACTATTTTGGAAGTGCTTTGACATTGAGTCCGCATAAAAATAGTCAATTAATAAATATCGTTGGGCCTAGAAATTCAGGAAATTTTTTGATGTTAAATATCTTCCGTCAGACTTTAAGAAAAATAACGGATACAAACGTTCAGTTGATATGTGTAAGAATACGATGTTTACAGACAATGTTATTGTGGCTGTATTTTTGCTGCAATGGATCAGGGGAATTGATTTGAATGAGTATAAATAGGGAGAAAGTTTAGATTGTTATAGAAATAAAAATTTAAACTAGATGATAAAATTTGTAAACTTCGGGAAATGTAGTAAAAATCGGAGAGATCTTAATAATCTCTCTTAATAATAACAACTATTTAGTTTTTAAAAATATCTCTATTTCTGCTAGCACGCCTCTTCTTTAGTTGGAACTCTTTCTTTAACAGCTTCTTCAGCCTCTTTGTCAGATTTTTCTCAATTTATTAATGAATTTGACCATTAGAAAAATAACAAAAGCCATTATTAAAAAAAGTTTACAGTATTTTGAATAAAATTACCATATAATACTGCTACTTCAGGTTTATTCCTTGAGCAGGAGTAATAACAAGTTTTTAAACCAGTAAAATTAATTTTTCCTAATATAATCCCTATAATTGGCATAATCATATCATCAACTAATGAAGTTACAATTTTTCCAAATGCTCCTCCTATAATAACTCCTGACTGCTAAATCTATTACATTTCCTTTTTGAAATAAATTCCTTTAAATTCTTTAAACATTAAAAATACATCCTTTCCTTTTTAAAAATTATATACTACGTATTATAATGTATTTTTCTAAAATGCAATAATTATTTACTTTTTTTGTGACACTTGACTTGTCAATATAGTATTAAGAAAATTTAAATTAAACATCTTTTTCTAATATGCTTTTCAGCAATCGCAACTACTTTATCTACTCTATCTGTATATTTTTCTCATTTATTAAATAATCAGTAGTCATCCATGTTTTTCACGATTTCCAAAGGATGGCAGAACCGATGATTTTTTTCCCCAAGGCAAAAGTACGTTTGTGTTTGAGTGGGAACGGCTAGCCCAGCGCAGAATGGATCTTGACAAATAGCGGCATATACACCATAGATTTTGTTTGCAATTAAGGCGCTTCATAGCCAACTCCGTCAATGAAAATTCCTCTGTCAACTTCACCTTTACTTACTGCGAGCGAAGCAGGATAGATAAAATCAGGCAAATCACAAGATTCTTCACTAAAAGGCCCAAAATCAATAACTTCGTGTCCTTGTGACTCAGTAATTCCTTAATTTCTTTTTAAATTGAATCCAGCATGATCTCCAGCCATTGCTATTTTCATAAAAATCATCTCCTTGTTTGTTTTCTATTATTAGATGTGTCTGATAACCTAAGTTTTTCATTTTCCATGAGGGTCAAGACCCTTGCTTCAGAATATTTATTTTATTAAATTCTAAATACATATAGTTATCGAATGGCCTATTATATATTTTTACCTTGAAAAATTGGGTAAATCAATTAAAAATCTTGTATTCAGGAATCCATTTTGTATTTTTATTGCTCTTTTAAATCGCTTATGGGTTCTGTATTTAATTTTGATCTAGTACGCTTTGTCCAACTGCCAGTGCCACAGTTTCAGAAAATTCTGTCAGTTTTGATACTGGAGGAAGTACAGCAGCTCCAGGATTTGTTGTGTCGATTATTCCACCTAGTGAACGTGCGGCCGCTGAGATTATTTTGTCGTTTACGAGCCTTGATTTTGTTGCGATAATTCCAAGTCCCAAACCCCAGGATAGATTAAAGCATTGTTTGCTTGCCCAATTTCGTATGTGATTCCATTGAGTTCTATTGGATCTGATGGGATACCTGTTGCAACGAGAGCTTTTCCGTCTGTCCATTCAATAAGATCTTTTGCATTGGCTTCTGCTAGTTTTGTTGGGTTGCTAAGTGGGAAAATTATTGGTCTTGCAGTGTGTTTTGCCATTTCCTGAACTATTTCTTTTGTAAAAGTCTTTGGCACTGTGGAAGTTCCAACAAGTATAGTTGGTTTCACGGATTTTACAGTGGCTTCCAAAAGTAGTTAATTCATTTGCATTTGTAAATTCGCTACGTTTTTCTTGCAAAAGGAATTTGTTCTGAGTTAGTCCTTCTGTGTCTTCAAATAATAAGCCTTGTCTGTCAACTAGATAAAAATCGTTTTTGCTTCTTCTTCAGAAAGCCCCTGCTCTACCATTTCATTGAAAATTCTTCTGGCAATTCCAGCTCCCGCAGTTCCTGCTCCAAAACACATATAAATCTGGTCAGTAAGCTTTTCACCTGAAATTTTTAATGCTCCTAAGATTCCAGCTAAAGTGATAATTCCAGTTCCTTGTATATCGTCGTTAAAAAGTTGCGATTTCATTTTCATATTTATTTAAAATATTTGCCGCATTCAATCTTTCCAAAAGTCTTCCCAGTGAAGATATAAATTTGGGAAAAGTTTTTCAGCTGTTTTTACAAATTTTTCTATAAAATTATAATATCATCTCCTCGAACTCTCTCAAATCTATTTCCCTAGATACAAGTCGTTTTTCTAGTAGTTCTTTTTCTATTTGTTCCAGCATCAATTACAACTGGCAGGACAGTAGCGGGATCAATCAGCAGCAGCAGTGTAAACCATCAGTTTTCCAACTGAAATGTCAACTCCGTTAGTTCCCAGTCACCAATTCCAAGATTCCTCTGCATCAGTAACGACAATCAAACGGATTTTTCTATTGTCAGCAGCATTTTTAAAAATAGTTTCTATGTTTTCTGGTTCCTTTTACTGACAAATAAGCCGCATTTTGAGGATTTATAAATAGTTCACTGTAATTTTCTATACTTTCTGCAATTACAGGATCGTAAAACAATTGGCATAAATTCAACTACATGTTTGCTAAATAAATAATAAAATAATGTTCTGTTTGTATTAAAAATTTCCATTAAGAAATGTCTTTTTCAATTAACTTGTCTTTTTAGAAATTGCCCTATAAACCTGTTTTGTTTGTTCATCTATAGTCTGAACATATGGAGGCAGAAGCCCTAATAGTCCATATTCCTCTTCTTTTTTTTGTAAAAGCTGTACCATTTTGTTAAGGAATGGATTGTTCAAAAATTTCTAGCCTAATTTCATAAATAATCACTCTAAATAATATTTTAAATTTATTTTTACAATAAGCTTGATAAAATAAGTATAGCACTGAAATGTGAGAAAAATCAATTTGTTTGTAGTGAATACAGTTTGATTTTTATTGACAAATTTTTGATTGATATGTTATTATTAATAACATTATAGTAATTATAAAGAAAAGCCTTGTATATTTAAAATAAATTATATATAATGTATTTTATATAAAAACATATCTAAAAAGGAGATGACGAAAAATTGAAAAATATATAAAGAAAAGAGTATATTTATAGGAATATTTTCCAATATTGAATTATGGGAACTGGAAATAAACTTTATGCTGAACCAAAATTTTCGACAATGGTATGCGGATGATAAGACTGAAAAAATTGAAACAGAATTAGAAGATGTTTATAATAATCCTTCTCATGCAACTGCTGTAAAGCATATGGTTTGGGTTGAAGTACCTGTATGGAATTTAAAAATGGGAAAAAGGTTTCAGTAAAGCAAGAATACAAGTATTGAATCTATTGGCAGATGAGGTTAAAGAAATATTCACAGAAATATATAATGGACCAGAAAAAGTTCCTATTAAATCAGTAGGAGGATATAATTGGCGTCCGAAATGGAATTGAAAGTCTTCATAGTCTTGGGCGTGCAATAGATATAAATCCTGATGAAAATCCTCAATTGAGTCCCGATGGAGTAGTCTTGGTGGGGAAAAATGGGAACCATATCAAAATCCTTACTCTATAACTCCTAAAGGTGATGTAGTAAGAGCATTTACAAGTAGAGGATGGGTTTGGGGAGCAAATTATACTAGACCTGATTATATGCATTTTGATTTCCCAACTAGAGTTGAATTTGAATTTATAAATTATTAAAAATACAATATAAAATTGAAAAAGGTTTTCTCAGAATAAGTAATACCTGTTTACTTATAAATTTGAGATTATTTTCCTGTTTGTTATAAAATATTGTGGTATACTTATTTTTTTATAAAAAAGAAGTTTGAAAGAAGTTTGAATTTTTGGGAAATGAGAGAAAGAAAGGAAATATTATGGAAAGAAGAAAGAAAGTTGTGTTGGGAATGTCGGGCGGAGTAGATTCTTCTGTTGCGGCGATTTTTGCTTAAAGAACAGGGGTATGATGTAATTGGTGTTTTTATGAAAAACTGGGAAGAAAAGGATGAAAATGGGGTTTGTATAGCGGAAGAAGATTATAAGGATGTGATTGCTGTGGCAGAGCAATTGGGAGATACCTTATTATTCAGTTAACTTTGTAAAGGAGTATTGGGATCAAGGTTTTTACATATTTTTCTAGATGAATATAAAAAGGAAGAACTCCCTAATCCTGATGTGATGTAACAAAGAGATTAAATTTCGTGCATTTCTGGATTATGCGATGAAAATTGGAGCTGATTATGTGGCGACAGGGCATTATGCGAGAATTATTCACGAAGAAAAAGATGGAGAAATGAAATCGACTATGTTAAGAGGAATTGATGATAACAAAGATCAGACATATTTTCTTTGTCAATTAAATCAGGAGCAACTGGAAAAAGTACTGTTTTCCATTGGGGAATACACAGCCACAGATTCGTGAAATAGCTGAAAAATATAATTTGGCAACGGCAGAAGAAAAAGACAGCACAGGAATCTGCTTTTATTGGAGAACGACTTTAATAAATTTTTATCACAATACTTGCCTGCAAAAGGTGGAAATATTGTAAATACACAGGAAAAAGTGCTAGGACATCATAATGGACTTATGTATTACACAATTGGACAGAGAAAAAGGAATTGGAATCGGAAATACAAAGGAAGGGACTGGAGAACCTTGGTTTGTTGTGGATAAGAATTTGGAAAAATGAACTGATTGTAACGCAAGGCGATAATTCAGTGCTTTTATTCAAAAAGGTTTAATCGCAACAGACTTTAACTTTTATAAATGAAGTGCAGTTTCGCTGGAATGTACTGCAAAATTTAGATATAGGCAAAAGACACGAAAGCTGTAATTAGTAAACTGAATGAAAATGAATATGGAGTGATTTTTAATGAGCCGCAAAAGGCAGTAACATTGGGGCAGATTGTGGTTGCTTATGATGGTGAGGTTTGTCTTGGTGGGAGGAATTATTGATAAGATTGTAAAATAGATTTTTGTTTTATGTGATATGTGAAATTAAATTTATGAAAATAAAATTTATGAAGGAGGAAAATGAAAGAATTAATATTTTGCTTAAATGCTACAATGCCTGTATTTTTGCTTATGTGCTTGGCTACGTCTTTAGAAAAATTGGAGTTATAGACTTGGAATTTGCAGATAAGATGAACAGGTTTGTGTTTTTGCACTTTGCCTGTGCTTTTGTTTAAGGAATTGTCGTTGTCTGATTTTTCGGCAATCTAGGGATTTAAAAATACCTGCTGTTCTGCTTGCAACATTTCAATAATGATAATGTGTGTTACCTCAGCTTTTCTAAGGGACAAATCAATTCGTGGGGAATTTATCCAGGCGGGATTTAGAAGCAGTGCGCTTCTGCTTTAGCCCTATGCGTTTGTTCAGAATGTATGGAGAAGCTAAAATTGTAGCACTTATGGTACTGGAGCGGTTCCTTTGTACAATGTCGCTCAGTTGTAATTTTTAATGCTGCTTCGTCCAAAAACAAGGAAGACTTAACAGAGTAGTTTTTGAAAAATACGTTAAAAGGAGTTATAAAAATCCTTTGATATTGGGAATTTTGGCTGGAATGATTTAGGGCATTGCTAAAATTCACAGCCAGTAATTATGAAAAATCAATTTCAACATTTCTGCAGCGGCAACTCCTCTTGGATTGTTAGCACTTGGGGCGAGCTTTGATGTAAAGGAAGTTTTTCAAAAATAAGACCTGTGTTAGTGTCGTCTTCATTCAAGCTGATAATTCTTACAGCGATATTTTTACCAATAGCTATAAAACTTGGATTTAGAGATGAAAAAGCTGGTTGCAGTGCTAGGAATGCTTGAAGTCCGACAACTCGACTTCGTTTACAATGGCAAAGGAATGGGACATAATGGGGCATTAACTTCTGGAACTGTTATGGTTACGACAATTATTAGTATTTTTTACATTGACAGGGATGGCTGTATATTGAAAATTACAGGATTAATGTAAATTTTGTTTATCATAGATTGTATAATAATTTAAATGATTTGGAGATAAAATTATGAAATTGAAGAAATATATTTTAATTGGCTTAATGGCTGTATTAGTTGCTGCAGCTTGCGAAAAGGAAAATAATAAAAATAATGGAAAAGCAAAAACTTTGAATATGAAAAAGAAATTTCAACTGAAGAAATTAAAATATAATGAATATTTAAAGATAAGTAATGAGCCGAATTCTGAAGAATGGAATTCATTTTTTAAAGAAATAAAAAGAAGAATTTTAGATACAAATGACGAAATAAAAATGTTTCAAATAAAGCCATGTCCATTGAAACTCCTCGATCATTCAATTAATTTGATTGGAGAGTATAAGAGAAATTTCAGATATAATGCAGGAATCACCAAAGATAGAAGCGATTGATAAAAATGCTGAAAAATTTAATAAATTCTTTGGTAGAAAGAACAGAAAGATGCTGACAGAAATTGATGATTATTTTGAAAAAGGTGACTATAAGAAAAGACAGGCTGGAAAGAGTTCAGGAATTGAATGATAAATATAAAGTTATGTTGCAGAATAGACAGGAAAAATAATAAAATTTTTCCACTCTCACTGCGTGAACTGGCTCAAGCTATTAACATGGAAGAAAATTGAAAAAGATAAAAATCACAAAATTAAATATTTTAAAATTTATAACTTCAGTTAATGAATTTGAGAAACAGCTTTTGGGAAAAAATAATTTGAATTTTTGATGAATATGAGTTGACAAAATTAGAAAAGGCAAGTGCTAAAGTAAAGAAAGAATACGAGCTATATCCGAAATGACATTAGAAAATGCTAAAAAGAAAATATAACTGAAGCTGACTTTAATAAAATAAAGTCAAGTTCAAAAATTTTATCTGAGTACATGGAAAAAATGGTATCAGGAATAAAAACTCAAAAATATTCAAGTAGTGGTTATGAGTGCAAGCAATATTTAAATGCACAAACTGATTTGGAGAAAGTATATAATTTTCGATTTTTACAGAAGTAATAATTATAAATGAGATGAAAAAATGTTATCTCATATTTTATATATTATTAATAAAATATATCAAATCATATAAAACTTATATATTTAAGTTATTGACAAAAAGATATAAAAATGTTATAGTAAATTAAATATTTCACATAATTTTAAAAATAATTTAAAATTAAATTCAAAGGGATTATACTAATATTAATTTTTGAGAAATTTATAGATAACTTGAAATTAAATACAAAATGATAATATTTATTATAAAAATAAATAAAAATTTAAAAATTTGGAGGAAAAACAATGAAAAAATGTTATTATTAATGATTTTAGCATTAAGTGTTTTTATGTGCAGTGTTCAAAAGGAGGAAAAAGGAAGAGAAAAATGTTGATGGAATTCCTAAAAAATTGTAGTTGGGCTGGATGATCTTTTGTCCTGATAGGGGTTTAAGGATGAAAAAGGCGAAATTGTAGGGTTTGATATTGATTTGGCTCAGAGCAGTTGCTCAAAAATTAGGTGCTGAAGTTGAATTTAAGCCTATAAACTGGGATTCTAAGATACTCGATTTGAATGGCGGAAATATTGATTTGATTTGGAATGGCTTACTATAACTGAGGAAAGAAAAAGAAACTGAAATGACAAAACCTTATTTTTACAAGTCATCAACTTATAGTAGTTAAAGGCAGGTTCAAGTATTACTGCAAAAGCTGATTTGCAGGAAAATATTGAAGCCAAACTGAAAGCAGTGGAGAAGAAGCTGTTAAAAAATCAGGAGATGACAAGAAATTTAAGGAATTTAAAACATATGCTCAATATGATCAGGCATTTATGGATCTTGATGCAGGAGAGTTGATGCAATCATAGCTGATGAAGTATTGGCAAAAATATACTACAAAAAGAAACTCAGGCTAAAAAGAACTGTATAAAAATCTTGAATGACAATTATGGTGAAGAAGAATATGGGAATTGCAGCAGGGAATATAAAATTAGTTGAAGCTATAAATAAAGCTATTGAGGAATTGAAGGCAGACGGGACATATCAAAAATTTACTCGAAATGGTTTAAAGATTAATGGGTAAGTGGGTACCAATATTTATAGAACTGGTAAAAACTTTACCAAATATAGCGGTATTATATGTATTCACGATTTTATTTTCCATCCCGTTAGGAATTTTAGGAGCGTTAGCATATACAGGTAAAAATAAGATAATAAAATTCATTATTTCAGTTTATACATGGGTTTTTCGTGGAACTCCCTTAATGCTGCAATTAATGGTTGTTTATTATGGAATACCGTTAATGAATTTTGGTGGCTATAAAATAGTTCTTGCACCGTACACGGCAGCCACAATTACATTTATCATAAATTATGCCGCATATCTTGTGGAAATTATGAGAAGTGGAATTGAAAGCATTGACAAAGGACAGCATGAAGTGGCAAAAGTACTAGGTTACAGTTATTGGCAAAAAATAATATACGTTATTTTACCGCAGGCAATAAGAAGAGTACTGCCAAACATTAGGGAAATGAGGCGATTACACTTTATAAAAGGATACTTCCTCGTATATGTTCTCGCAGTGACAGAAGTAATGAAACGTACTAAAGGAACTGGCAAATATTTATTACAATGTCATCCTATATATTTGTGCAATTATTATTTATCTGGTATTGCTTTTGCTGTTGACAGACTATTTAAGAGTATTGAAAAAGAAAATAAAATTAGATTTAGAATTTCTGATTTGTAAATAGTTTTATTAAAATATACTGGGAGATAAATTGTGAAAGTGAAAAATAATTGAATTAAAAATTTAAAAACAATATGGCGACAATGTAGTTTTAAAAAAATATTAACTTGCATGTTGACAGAGGTGAGGTAGTTTCTATAATAGGGCCTTCTGGAAGTGGGAAATCGACAATTTTACGCTGTATAGTTGACTTTAGAAAAGTATAACGTCAGGAGAAGTGTTAATTGAGGGCAATAATTTGACGGATAAAATGTTGATAAAAATAAAAAGGAAATGCTGTTAAAAGACAGGAATGGTTTTTCAGACATTTAATTTATTTCTCATATGTCAGTCAGAAATAATATAGTCAGAACTTTAAAACTTGTATGGCGACAATGGAAGCTGAAAATACTGCATGCTGGATTTAGTTGGACTTTCTGATAAAATCAACAGTTTTCCAAAATGAACTTTCAGGTGGACAGAAGTAGCGTGTAGCATAGCAAGGGCATTAGCATTACAGCCAGATATTATGCTTTTTGATGAACCAACATCAGCACTTGATCCTGAACTAGTAAAGGAAGTTTTGGATATAATAAGAAAAACTTAAAAAACAAAAATTACCAATGCTGATTGTAAGTCATAGAAATGAATTTTTGTCCGTGAAATTTCGGATAGAATAGTTGCTATGGAAAAAGGTGAAATACTGGAAATAGGAACTTCACAGCAAATCTTTGAAAATCCATTTTCTGAAAAGAGTAAGAGAATTTTTAAATACAACGAACTAGAAAAATAGAATAAAATTAATTTATTTAAGGGGGAAACTAAAAATTTCTTTATTAAATTATCTAGGAATATTAATTTAAATTTATAGTATAATTATTTTAAAACTAAATGTAAAGCACAAAAATAAATTTGTAAGAAAAATATTTTTGTTTGTTTCAAATATTTTATAAAAACTATAACAATACTTGTATATGCAATAAAAAGTGGTATAATATGGAAAAATTATGTTAAACTAAATTTACCTCTAAAATTTTGCTGAAATTTTGAGATAATTTTGAATAAAATATTAGAAATTAAAATTATCAATAAAAAGTTGACTTTTAAAGTAATAAATAATATAATCTTTATAAAATATATGGTATAATATCGGAAAAATTAATGAAAAAAGAGGTGAAATATGGACAGCTTTATAAAAATAAGGAATTTGATAAAAATATAAGGTTAATAATGGTCAGGAACTAATGGCTGTAAATAATGTGAACCTTGATGTTGAAAAAGGGATATTTATGGAATTATGGGGCTTAGTGAGCTGGGAAATCTACACTTATTAGGCTTTTAACAGATTGGAAGAACCTACTTCTGGAGAAATTTTTTGTAAAACACGAGATTATTGATAAAAAGGAGAAAGAAAAACTTGGATACGAAGATCAGAACATTCTGGAGTTTGATATAAGAAAATTACGGAATTTCGTAAAAAGACAGAATGATCTTTCAGCATTTTTAATTTACAAATTCTAGAAATGTTGCCGATAATGTGGCTTTTCCGCTGGAAAATTTGCAGGATGGAAAGAGATATTAGTAGAAGAGTTGATGAATTGCTAGAAATTGGTGGTCTTTTGGATATAATTATCCTGAACAATTATCAGGAGGGCAGAAACAACGTGTAGCAATAGTACGTGCCTTGGCAAATAATCCAGAATTATTATTATCAGATGAAGCAACATCCGCACTTGACCCAAGAACTACCAATTCTATTTTTGGAATTATTAAAGGATATAAATAAAAATTTGGAATAACGATTATATTAATTACCCATCAGATGGAAGTTATAAAGAAAATTTGCAATAAAGCAGCGATTATGTCAGATGGGGAAATTATAGAAAAGGAGAGACAAAAGAAATATTCTTAAATCCTAAAACAGATTTGGCAAAAGAATCTGTGGCAAATATTTCACACGAAGAATTTAGAACAGAAGAGGAAGTGAAAACATCGTGAAGAAAATAACGGCAAATTAAGATTAGATTGAAGTATAATGAAGGACAGGTAAATGAAGCTTTATATTACTCAGATAATTCGTAAATATGACGTTGAAGTAAATATTTTAGTGGATTTGTTGACAAAGTGGGAGATATTATTGCAGGAAACTTGTTGATAGAAATTTCAGTAAATGAAAGAAAAATCTAAGGAAATTATCGAATGGCTAAGTGAAAATAAAAATAGATTTGAGGTGTTATAATGAACTTTGACTGGGTAAAATTTTTACAATTTCAAAACTATGTTCAACTCTTATGGGAAACCATATATATGGTTTTATTTCTACAATTATAGCTTTAATTATCGGACTTCAATAGGTATTTTACTTACCACATCCGACACAAAAAGAGTGAAACCTAATAAAACTTTACATAAAAATATTAGATATAGTTATTGTAAATATTACAAGATCCATTCCATTTATAATTTTGATGGTTTTATTAATACCCTTTCAAAAATTATTGTTTAAATATTCATTTGGAAGCACTCGTTTATTGTATCGCTTTCATTAGATCTGCACCATTTGTAGCAAGAGTTATTGAAGGGCTTTAAAAGAAGTTGATGAAGGGCTTTATTGAAGCTTCAAAATCAATGGGAGCAAAAACTTCTGAAATTATTTTTAAAGTTATGATTCCAGAAGCAATGCCTGCTTTTGTACATGGAATGACATTGACTTTTAATTAGTTTGATTGGATGTTCTGCGATGGCTGGAACAATTGGCGGTGGCGGACTTGGAAATGCCGCTGTAATGGATGGTTTTCAGAAATAATATGGAGCTGATGTGCAGGCAACAATTGTTACAATTATTTTAGTTCAAATTATTCAATTTTATTGGAGATAAAATTGTAAAAGTCTTGCTTAATAAGAGAAAAAGAACGTAAACGTAAATTAGTTTATAAAATAAATTATAAATAAAAATTAAATTTAGGAGGAACTATGAAAGAGTACTGACATTATTGTCATTAGTATTAGTGGTGGCATTATTTATTGTATCTCGTGGAAATAAGGGGAAGGAGTTAATTGTTGGAGCATCACCTGTTCCGCACGCTGATTTCATTGAATCTTGTTAAAGATGATTTGAAAAAGGAAGGAATTGAGTTAAAAGTAGTTCAGTATACTGACTATATTTTACCAAATAAAGCACTTGCTGATAAAAGTATAAATGCAAACTTTTTCCAACATGCTCCGTATATGGAAGATTTTGGCAAGAAAAACAATATAGAAATGGTAGGAGTTGGAAATATTCATTTAGAACCAATGGCTTTGTATTCTAAAAAGATAAAAATATTAACGACTTGAAAAAGTGGAGATACTTTAATTATTCCTAATGATCCAACAAAAATGGAGGACGTGCATTAATCTTACTTTGACAAAGCTGGGATTATAAAGTTAAAGATAACAAAAATCTAGCAGCAACAACAGCTGATATTGCTCAAAATCCTAAAAACTTAAAAATTATAACAATGTCAAATGAACAAATTGCACCAAGATTAGGGTGAAGTTGCAGGTGCGATTATAAATTCAAACTTTGCAATTGATGCAGTGAATAACAAAAATGAAATTATCTTGATTGAAGGTAAGGATTCGCCATATGTAAATATTGTTACAGTTTTAAAAAGAAAGATCAAAATGACGAAAGAGTTAAAAAGTTAGTAAAAGCGTTACAAAAGTGAAAAAGTTAAGAAATATATTGAAGAAAAATATCAGGCAGAGTAATTTCTGCATTCTAATCATATAGCTTTTGAAATTTTTATTTTTAAGTTTTAAGGCTATTTTTAATAAAATTTATTATAATTTATTTTTTCATAAATTTTTAGATTTTTGATTAAAACTTCTTGAAATAAATTTGAGAAAAATGTATAATAAGAGAAATGTGATAATAGCATAATCAAAAATTTAATTATACACTTAACTTTTTAATTTGAATTAAAACAAATCTAGAGATTGGGTAGAATAATTACAAGAATGTTATTACATAAAAATGAAAGGAGAATATTTCTTTAAAATTCAAAGAAATTTTAAGAATATGAAAAATTAGTTATAATTTCACTATTTTTATGCAAGTATTAATTTAATTTATGCAGAAAAATACTCTGTACCAACAACTGTAGCATTAAAAAGATAATAGAAAATCAGGAATGCTGCAAAGACGGTGACACCGCCAGCAACAACAGAGAAAAATCCAAGGGCATCTGAAAGACGTTCAGATTTTTGGGATTTTTATGAAAGAAAACAGTCAGAACTTTTAAAAGAAAAATGATAAGGACTTGTTTACTAATACAAGTAAAGATGTTGACGACAAGAGGATTTTTATACATATGTAAATGAAAAATGGGAAAAAATACAAAAATTCCTGATACTAAACCAGCTTGGGGTTCTTTTTATGAACTGAATGAAAAATCAGGGATTTTTACGTAATTTAATAAAAAGAATTAAAAGAAAAACCTGCAAAAATCATTAACTGCCGACGAACAGAAAGTCATAACACTTTATGACAGCTATCATGATGTAGAAAAGAGAAATAAAGAAGGATTGGAACCTTTAAAAAGATTTGGATAAAATTAATGCAATACAAAATATTGATGATTTGAAAAATATAATATAGAAGTGACAAAAGTTGGGAATTCTGAATTTTATGGATGGGGAATCGAACAGATTTAAATGATTCTAAAAATAATGCAATATATTTAGGAAGTGCAGAATTGGATTATCAAGAGATTATTTTCAAAAACACTAAAGAAAATAAAGCTATATTAGATGAATATACAAAATATGTAAGTGATATGCTAAAATATTTAGAGAAACAAATACTCTTGAAAAAGCTAAAAATAGTTGCATTTGAAAAAGAAATTGCAGGAAACTTTGTTAACAAATGAGGAACGTCATGATGTGACAAAATATAATAATCCAATAGCAGTCAGTGAATTAGGAACATTATCAAAAACGTTGATTTAGCTGATTATTTAAAAACAATTAAATGTAAAAACTGATAAAAAGTAATCATATCAGAATTAAATTATTACAATTTAGATAAATTTGTAAATAATGGAAATATTGACACATTAAAGAATATATGAAATATAATTTAACAAAATCAGCAGCTAGTGTTTTAACTGATGATTTAGGAAAAACGAAGCTATGAATTTTATGGAAAATATTTCAAGTGGTCAAAAAGAAAGAGAGACACTTGAAAAGAGCACTTGACTTTACAGATGGAGCTTTGGGAGAAATAATAGGAAAAATTTATGTTCAAAGAAATTTTTCGCCTGAAGCTAAAAAGAATACACAAAAAATGGTTGAGTATAAAAAAAGCAATGAAAAACAGAATTGAAAAATTAGACTGGATGACTAATGCAACTAAGAAAAAGCACTTGAAAAATTGGCAAAAAGTAAATGTAAAATTGGATATCCTGATAAATGGAGATTACAGCAAGATGGTAATTTCAAGCAACGATACAGCTTTACGATCAAATGAAAGAAATATTAGTGTATGGGAGATATAATGAAGAATTTAAGAAAAATAGGAAAGCCTGTGAGACAAAGCAGAATGGCATATGTATCCGTATACAATAAATGCTTATTATTCTCCAACAGGAAACGAGATTGTATTTTCCAGCTGGAATTTTACAATTCCCTTTCTATGATTTTTAATAAATCGGAAGTAGCAAGCAATTTTGGAGCTAGGAACGATTATTGGTCATAGAGCTTTCACATGCATTTGATGTGTCAGGTGCTTCTATGATGGGATGATGTAAAAACTGGTGGACAGACGAGATAAAAAGTTTTGATGAAGTGACTAAAAATTAGAAAATCAGTATTCAAAATATACAGTTGACGGTGGAATACATCTTAACGGAAAAATATACTTTAACAGAAAATATTGCTGACTTAGAATTGGAGTAAATATTGCCTATGATGCATTACAAGCTTTTATTTAAAAGACAATCCAAATGCTACAAAAGTATATCCAAATATATCAAGTAAAATATTTTTATGAACTATGCAAGAATGTGACGACAAAAATCGACTCCAGAATTTTTAAGAAATCTAGTAAAATCTGATTCTCATTCGCCAAATTATTTCCGTGTAAATGGAGTATTGCAAAATGTAGATGCATTCCACAAAATATTTGAAACAATCCCAGGAGATGGAATGTATAAAAGCTCCTGAAGATAGAATAAAAATATGGTAAAATAATTGATTTTCTTTTTAAAATGGAAAAATACAAGATACAACAAAAATAAATAATTAAAAAGAGCACTTAGTAAAAATTATAAGTTAAGACAGTCCTTTTTACTATATTTTTTATATTTCCAAAATTCTTTTTCAAAGTCTTCTTCTGTACATACGAATTCCCTAATTTTCTCAGCTTTTTCAAGTTTACTTCCAGCTTTCTCCCCAGCAATTAAAAATCTAGATTTTTGAAACTGCCGACAGATAATTTCCGCCTTTAGACAGGATAATATCTTTTATATCGTTTCGTTTGTATTTTTGCTAGTTTTCCAGTTGCTGAAAGTTTTTGTCTTTTATTGGATTATCTGCTATTTTCTTCTAATTAGTTTCATCAAAAGCAAACTGTAATCCGATATTTTTTAAATCGTAATAATTTTCCAATTATTTTCATCATTTAAAGAAAAGTATTTACAGCAAGTGCCACTTTATCGCTAATTCCTTTACAGCCAGTAAATTTTCAATTGACTGATTTTTCAGATTTTCAATATTTTTAAAAGTTTTTGTCAAAGATTTCGCATTGAATTTTCCAACAAAAGGAATTCCAAGTGCATAGAGGACTTTTGAAAAATCACGATTTTACTGGATTCAATACTATTTATCAAGTTATCTACACTTTTTGTCCCATTTTTCCAAGATTTTCAAATTCTTCACGGTATTTTCTCAACGAATAAATATCAACTATTGTTTTATTTTTTTCCTAATTCAATAAATTTTTCTGACAATTTTCATCGCCAAGTCCAGAAATATTCATTGCGTCACGGGAAACGAAAATAGGCAATTTGGCGTTTGACTTTTTCGAGGGCAAAAGCGGATTGTGGCATTTTAAGGCAACAAGTCCTTCTTCGTGTGCAAGTTCGCTGTTGCAGACAGGGCAATTTGTTGGCTCTGAATCTCAATTTCTTTTTCCAGTTCTATCGTCAAACACGACATTTACAACTTGTGGAATAATTTCTGCCGCTTTTTCTACAATAACGTTATCGCTAATTTTTATATCTTTTCTGCGAATTTCATCAAAGTTATGTAAACTCTGCTCTTTTACCACAGAACCTGATAAATTCACAGCTTCAAGTTCAGCAACAGAGTAATTACACCAGTTCTTCCAACTTGAAAAGTTACATCCAATAGTTTTGTTTTTACCTGTTCAGCAGGAAACTTGTAGGCACAGTGCCCATCGTGGGCCTTTTTAGTTGTGTAGCCAGCGTTTTGTAAAGTGAAAAATTATTTACTTTTATACAAGTCCATCTGTTTCATAATCAAGTGTTTTTCTGTCGTTATGCCATTTGTCGATAGATTTTTCCAATCTTTAAAATCAGTATATTTTTCAAATACTTTTTGTTGTTTTAAAACCCAAGATTTTTCAATATATTCAATGCTTTCCAAATGAGTATTTTATCCCATAATTTTTCAGCATTTACAAGATAATAAAGATAGCAGTCAAGTCCGCGTTCTGCAACAATTGCTTTTATCCAGCTGTCGTATTGTGCCTAGAAGCGGCATTTCTTGGATTTGCAAAAACATCTTCGCTATCATCTTCACGCTCCTGATTTATCCGATTGAAATTGGATATTGCAAAATAATTTCTCCACGTACTTCAATGAAACTGGATCTTTCAATTTTTAGAATAGTTTGAAATTTCCTAATGTTTTTCTGTAACGTCTTCCCAACTTTGCCCATCTCCTCTTGTAACAGCCTGAACAAGCTCTCCATTTTTCATAAATCAGAGCTTATGCTCAGTCTAGTCTTAAGCTCTAGAATATACTCTAGTTCTTCTGAGTTATTTTCAATATTTTTCAGCTGAAATAATTTTTTTACTCGTTTTGTCAAAAATCTTCAATTTCAGAAATATTATAAGTATTTGATAAACTAAGCATAGGCACTTTCGATGCCGCACTTTTGAAAATTTTCTCGCTCGCAGTTCCCTCCAATTTTTCAGTAGGCGAGTTTTTCCATCTATTTTTCCAGCAATTCAGGATATTCTGTTCAAGTTGCTTTTAATTCACGCATTAAAAGCGTCGTATTCCATATCAGAAATAATAGGGATTATCTTCATTATAATAAAGATTATTGTGATATTCAATTTCATTTCTTAATTTTTTATATTTTTCTTTGAATTTTAGAAAAAATTGATATTTTTCATTATTAATATTTTGTTTTTTTGTTGTTTTCGTCTTGATTAAATAGATTCACTGTTGCTCCTTTTATAAAAAAATTTGTTTTTGTAAATTATATCATTTTTAAAATATTTGTAGATAAAAACTGTCTCATAAAAATATAATTTAAATATAGTTTATGAAACAGTTTAATTGATTATAAGTATAAGATTATGTATTATAAAACTTAGTATAATAATATAATTTGTCATGAATAAATAATATTGTTGAATAATGTGTGAAATGATATGTGTGACTAATTGTTGTTAATTATTTATTTTTTTGCTTTTTATGTTTGATCTAGTATTTTTATTTTTACGTTTAAATTCTGATAATGCGGCATTACATCTTGTATATGCTTCTCCTATATAAAATCTGCCAAATCTTCATATGTTTCTTCATCAATATCTTTTACTTCTAGGTAATAATTTTACTGTACCCGTCCTCCATTTATGAAAAAGAAATATCACTAAAGTATTTATTATTTTCTCGTCTTATATAGTCTTCCACGTCTCTTGCACCTAAATTGTATGCTTCACTTAGACATTTACCTAATCCTTTATTAACAGCAGCTTGTGCTTGTCTATAACTAGCTTCAAGAGTTGCTTGTGTACCGCTAAATCAATAGATGAAACAGCTAGGAATGTTGAAATTAAAATTAATGGTTTAAACCTTTTTTTAACATAATAAACTCCTCCTTTTTATACTAAGTTTTATTATTGATTATTTCGTACCAATAATATTGTACTATAGAATTTTTCAAAAAGTCAATATAATTGCTAAAAATTTATATATTTTGATTTACAATGTATCTTCATATATTTTAACTACATTGTATTTTTGAAATATGTGTGCTAATATGAATTGTGAAAAAGTATTTTTAGTGAGTTGAAGAAAAGAATGTAAAGTCACACTAAAGACAAAATTAAATGCAGGAATTGAGGATATTTTAAAAATTGGAGTTACATTTTGGGGAAAAGATGTAGAAGTGAAAGTGAAAGAAGGATTGGTAACTGTGAAAGATGAAAAATAATATGAAATATTTGATATTGAGATTATTAATAATGGAAAAAATAGAAAAAATAAGCTATTTTATTAGAAATTGAAGATGAAAATTAATTTAAAAATAGAAATTGAAAAGAACAATATATTCTTCAAAAAGTGATAATATCTTTTGATTCTGTTGTAGAATTACGAAAAATTAGAATTAAAATAAACATTTATTTACTTTGTAATGCTTCAGTTATCAATGTTTATCCTTCTGGAATGCAAAAAGAATTTGGAGGGACAAAGGCGTATAAATTACAAATGGGAAAAACAAGCGACTTTAACTGATGTAGTAGATATTTTGATTATGATAACGGATTAAAAATTGGTAGTGTTAAGGAACAAGAAGAATTTTATGAAAATTGGATAGAAAGTTTGAGCAAATAAAATGAAATTTTCAATATGATATGTTTAAATAAAACAAGAATCTATTAGTTCATAAATAAACATTCAACTTGGAAAAAGAAAAAGGAAAGGTTTAGAGATATTTAATCAGAATTTGAAAAAAGTATGAATTTATAAAGGAGAATAAATAAAATGTATTTAGAAAGTGAAATTCAATTAGTAGTATTTGAATTAATAAAATGATTATTGGAATAAAGAATAACTAAAAAGAGTTTTCTTAATAAATTCTTTACAAAATGGATTAATTGATTAAAAAAAGTTTTGAACAAGCATGTTTTTCAAAAAGTCTGAAGATAAAATAGACGATTTAATTGATACAGTTATATTTTTAAATTAGAAATAGAATTTGCTGATAGTTTTTATACAGAATTATCAAAGAAAATTGGCATAACGAACATGAGGATTTTTAGAGTTATTTTTCAAAGAAATGAGATTACCAAGAACAATAGACTGCATATATGAATTAGCAATTTCAAATTTTGAAAAATACCGTTGGGATGATAATTTTTGCATTAGTGAGAAAAATGCTGTTTTTGCTTTAGGGAGATATAAACACTCCTAAGGCGAAAGAAAAAACTGGAATTATTGTTACAAAGTGATGACGAAATGATAGAAAACATACGATGGAGCAGTTGAAGAGATGTGATTTTACAAATAAGATGTCGAGATGAAAGGATTAATTATGAAAAAAGAAGAGGAAAGAAATATTTATGCAGTATTTGATGACAAGACAATAAGAGTTTATCAGGCGTATAATAATGAAATAGCAGATGAAGCTTTGAAGTTAGGAAAGTTTGGAAGTAAATTCAGTTTAAATAGGATGACTTGGATAAAACCATCGTTTCTCTGGATGATGTACCGAAGTGGCTGGGCTACTAAGCAAGGACAGGAAAGAATACTGGCAATTGATCTGAAAAGGAAGGATTTGATGAAATAGTGAAAAATTTCTGCACTTTCATCTTTTAGAGAAGTTTCTGACTTGTCTAAGGAAGAATGGAAAAATAAATTAGACAATTCAGAAGTAAGATGTCAGTGGGATCCAGATAGGGATATTTATGGTAATCCAATAGGAAGAAGAGCGATACAGTTAGGCATAAAAGGAGAAACTGTGAAAAATATGTAAATGACTGGATTGTAAAGTATAACGGATATAACTGATAAAGTTGTTGAGATAAGAAATAGCATTCAAAATGGAACTTTTTCAGAATCTATGCTTCCTAAAGAAATAAAAATATATTTAAAAATTTGTAGTAAAAAGATAACGGTACCTGTGAAAAATAGTTAAATGATGAGAATGAAAAAGAATTGCAAATTGTATTAAGAGATTTTTAGGATTATAAAAATTGAAATAGAAAAAGTGTTCAAAAGTAGATTATTTAGAATTAAATTAAATTTTTGAGCATTTTTGTTTTTTAAAATTTATATTTTTATACTGTAATATCAAAATGTGGTATGATATAAACAATTAAAATTAGAGAAATAAAAAGGAGGAAATTGAAAAGAATAGAAATATGGAAAGATAATAATGAAATGACAAAATATAGATACAGTTGAGAAAAATTGATATTTTGGGGATGGATTTAGAGAGTTTGCAGCGAAAAATTTGTTGAGATTGGTCTTAAAAAGTTTAATGCGAGTCAAGTTTTTGATTGGCTGCATAATAAACTAGTGTTTAATTTTGATGAGTTTTCTAATATTTCAAAAAAAGACAGAGAGATTTTTGAAAGAAATTTTATGTGGCAAAGCTTGAGTTTAAGACGCATCAAGTTTCAGAAGATGGGGATACTGAAAAATTTTTATTTGAACTGAAGAGATAGAAGGCTGATTGAAAGTGTGCTTATTTCTCATAAAAATCGGCATACGCTTTGTGTTTCTTCGCAAATTGGATGTCTTATTGGATGTGATTTTTGTGCAACAGCCACAATGACTTATGAAAGAAACTTGTCAATTTCTGAGATTTTACTGCAATATTATTATGTACAAAAAAACATTTTGCTGCAACGTGGAGAAAAAACTTGGAAATGTAGTTTATATGGGAATGGGAGAGCCGTTTTTAAATTATGATGCGGTACTTGGCTCAATTAATATGCTAAATTCTCCGAAAGGACAAAATTTTTCAAAAAGGAATTTTACAATTTCTACAAGCGGAATTGTAGAATGGGATAAAAGATTTACAGAAAAATGAGAACCAGATAAATTTGGCAATTTTCATCACATTCGGTAAAAAGATGATGTGAGAGTGAGATTATGCCGATAAAAAAAGATGGGAGAGTAAAAACAATTGAAAAGAATCTCTTTTGGAGTATCAGAAACAAACTAAAAATCGTATTACATTTGAATATATCTTGATTGATGATTTGAACTGTGAGCCTGAAGATGCAAGGGAACTGGCTGGATTTTTAAATTCATTTTCGTGTTTAGTAAACTTGATCCCTTACAATCCTGTTGGTGGAAAGACGTATAAAAACGCCATCAAAACAAAAACAAAGGGAATTTTATAAATTATTAAAAAGATAAAAATGTTAATGTAACGTTGCGGGAAACTAAAGGACAGGACATTGCAGCGGCTTGTGGACAATTGAAGGCAAAAGGAGATGAATACAAGTCAAAGTATAATTTAAACAAGTCCTTGGATATTAGCAGAAAATCAAAAATACTGAAATACTGAAAAGAGGTAATAATGAAAAAGAAAAATAAAGTACCAAAAGTTAAAGTGAAAAGTTTTAATCTTCTTTCATTCTTTTTGAAAATTTTTATGTTTCTGTTTATTATAGTAATTGGAACAGGAGCCTATTTGGTTTATACAGTAAGCAAGGAAACTCCAGTTGATTTAATAGATGGTTATGCTCCTGTATCACCTTCTGTTATTTATGATATAAATGGAAATCAAATTGATACAATAATGGTTCAGAATCGTTCTCCTATAGGAATTGGAGAAATTCTGAACATGTACAAAATGCTTTTTAGCAATAGAAGACAGAAAATTTAGAACGCATTATGGATTTGATTTTATAAGAACAGCTAGAGCGGCTTTTCTTGACACTTACAAAAACACGACGTGAAGGTGGAAGTACAATTACTCAGCAGCTTGCAAAAATGCTTTTTTATCGCCTGAACAAAACAATGTCAAGAAAAAAATTAAAGAGGCAATTTAGCAGTGAAATTGAAAGAAAATATACAAAAGACGAAATTTTGGAAAATTATTTGAATACAATTTATTTTGGACAAGGAGCATATGGAATAAAAATGCGGCAATAAAATATTTTAATAAACAGCCAAAACAGTTAACAATTGCACAAGCGGCAATATTGGCAAGTCTTCCTAAGTCTCCAACAAAAGTATTCAAAAATTGGAAAATGCGTTAGAAAGACAGAAATTAGTGCTTCATCAAATGAGGAATTTTTGGATTTATATCAGATGCTGAATATTCACAGGCAATACGTGAAAAAAATAACGTTTGTAAATGGAAATATTAAAAGCCGTAATGAGGAAGAGCAAATTTCAACTTCAAACGTGGCACCTGAATTTACTACTATTGTACTTAGTGAAGTCAGAAAAATTTTTAAAAAATTCCTGAAGAAGATCAAAAATTTCTGTTCGATGGCTACAAAATTTATGCAACTGTAGATTTAGACTTGCAAAGAGCGGCTTATACAGCATTTAACAGCAACTACAATTTAAAAAGTCGTGCAAAATTTAAACGGAGCATTATTTTCAATTGACCCAAGTAATGGTTTTGTAAAAGCTATGGTTGGTGGAAAAAAATTATAAAAAAAGGTAATTTTAACCGTGCAATTAGTTCATTAAGACAGCCAGGCTCGTCATTTAAGCCAGTGAGTTTATTTGGCAGCGTTGCAGAAAAATGACAATGAGCAGTGTAATGGAAGATTCTCCAGTAAAAATAGGTAACTGGAAACCAAAAAAACTATGATGGAGTTTTCAGAGATAGCATGACACTTGCTAAAGCTTTAGAAATTTCAAACAATATTATTCCAATAAAATTATTACAGTATGTTGGAATCGGCGCAGCTGAAAAAGTATGGCGGGATGCTGGAATTGTAGGAGGAGATTTTCCTAAAAACTACACATTAGCACTTGGTTCAATTTCCACAAAACCATCAGACATGGCAATGTTTTATGCGGCACTTGCAAATGGAGGATATCAAGTGAAACCACAATATATTTACAAAATTGAAAAATAAATTCGGAGAAATTGTTTATGAAGCAAAACCAAAAATGAAAAATTTACGATTCAAAAGATGTCGCAATCTTAACTTATATGCTGGAAAATGCTGTAAATTATGGAACTGGACAACCAGCAAAAAGTAATGAAAGATGGAAAATTAATTCCAATGGCAGGAAAAACTGGAACAACATCAGATTATGTTTCAGCATGGTTTACAGGCTACACACCAACTCTTGCTACAGTAGTTTACGTCGGAAAATGATGACAACAAGTCAATGGGGCCTGGAATGACAGGAGGAGCTGCAGCCGCACCAATTTGGAAAAATTATATGCAGGCAGTAGTGGACTTGCCAAATTATAATGTTGAGTATTTGAATTTATAGATGACTATATAACAAGAAAAAGACTTGACAACAAGGAAATTGATTTACAAGTCGGATTACTGGACAGAGATGGAGTAAACAAAAGAACAGCGTTATTTAAGGCTGGAACAGAACCGATTGAAGGAGAAGGTAAATTTAGAAGAGGAGTTACTTTCAGACTTCATTTACAATAAAAATTTTAAATTTGTAAAAACGGAAGTAGAGAATTTGATAAAAAAACAAGTTCTCTATTTTTGTTTTGTATAAATATTGTTGATAATTTCTTTTGTTTAATGTACAATAAGTTGAACAGAAACATATAAGGAGTGATAAATATGATAGCTACAAATTATTCTAATATTAGAAATAATTTTAAAAGAAAGTATTGTGATAAGGCAACAAGAGATTATGAAACAATAATTGTAACTAGAAAAATGATGAAAAATGTGGTATTAATGAGTGAAGAAGAATACAATAATCTTATGGAAAATTTGTATATTATGTCTAATAAAGATTATTATAATGAATTGTTGAAAAAGAAAAGATGAGGTTGAAAAAGGAAAGTTGAGAAACATGATTTAATTGAGGTGGAATAATAATATGAATATAAATTGAATAGTGAGCATGGAAGGAATATGTAGACTGGCAAATCAAAAGATAAGAAAATTATAAAGAAAGATAAATGAAATTATAAAAGGATATTCAGAGAAATGGAAATGAAGGAATAGGTAAAGCAGAGGCTTTAAAGCATGAATTAAGTGGGTATTGGAGCAGAAGAATAACTGATAAGCACAGATTTATTTATAAATTGACTGAAAATGAAAGTTATAATAATAGCTGTGCTAATCATTACAAATAACTTTTTAAAATTATTTTATGTAAAAGTAATAAAAATATGATTTCAAATACAATTAATGTATAAGAGATCATATTTTTGTTTATAAAAATTTATAAATTTTGATTAGGACATAAATAGTAATTTAACTATAAACAATGCACCTAAAAATAACCATTACCCACGAAACATGCCTTCTCTTCTTTTTTCGAGAATAAATTATAAAACAGATTTATTAATACGTAAGATAGAAATTCCTAATGTTAATCCATCTCCAATACTGTAAGTCAAAGCCATTGTTGTAATTGTAATGAAAGATGGAACACCTTCTAGAATATCGTGCAAGTCTATATTTTAACTGAACTTAGCATTAAGTAACCAACGTAAATTAAGGCTGGAGCTGTAGCACATCCTGGTATTGAAATAAATATTGGTGAAAAAACATTGATATTAGGAATAGGAAACCTGTCGTAATAGCAGTCCATCCTGTTCTTCCACCAGCGATAACTCCTGTTGAGCTTTCTACATACGTTGTAACTGTTGAAACTCCAAGTGCGGCACCGGCTGTAGTTACGATTGCATCTCGCCATTAAGGCACGTCCTACATTTGGTACATTTCCATTTTCATCCAGCATATCTGCTTTTGAGCATACTCCTATCAATGTTCCGACAGTATCAAAAGAAATCTACAAAGAGAAATGTACAAACTATGACAAAATAAATTTCCCAAACATTTTAAAAATCTGTAAATAAGTTAAAGTCCAATTTTCCCATAACAGGCATCATTGACTCATATTTAAAGATGCCTCGCTGGTAAGTAAATTCCCTAGTTCCTTTGCATGTGCAGGGATTTATAAGCGCATATCCCCAAGCCAGCAGAGAACTTAAAACAATTCCATAAAAGAATTGAGCCACGTACATTCTTTTTATCTAAAATTGCTATTAAAAATTAATCCGATAAATGAAAATAATAACAGCTGGAGAAAAATGTCCCCATGCTAACTTTTGTAGATTCGTTTAAAACAATTAGTCCACTTCCTGAAAAACCTACGAAATGCAATAAACACTCCAATTCCACCAGTAACAGCATGTTTCATATTTTCTGGAATGGAATTTACTACAGCTTCACGCACTTTAAAGAGTGTTAAGAAGATAAAGATAATTCCTCACAAAATACTGCAGTCAGAGCAGTTTGCCAACTGATACCACCTTTTTATACAACTGTAAATGCAAAAATGCGTTTAATCCCATACCTGAGGCGAGGGCAAAAGGCAAGTTTGCAATAAGGCCCATAAGAAAACAACCAAGTGCAGCGGAAAAAGCAAGTAGCTGTAACTAATGCACCTGCATCCATACCTGTTTTTGATAAAAATATTTGGATTTACAGCAATTATGTACGCCATTGTAAGAAATGTTGTAATTCCTGCCATAATTTCCTTTTTCATATTGACATTTTCATTTGCTAGAAGCGGGAAAAGTCGTTTAAAGTCCGCTTGTTTGTTGAACATTAGTGATGCTCATTTTGATTAATCAACTCCATTTCTATGTATTATTTATGTTGTTACAAATATTATTCATCTTCATTCGATTTATTTTTTTAGCTTTTCATCTTCTGTTTTATCTTTGTCAAAAGTCATAACAACTTTTTCAATTTTTATTTCTAACTCGCTGTGGCTTGAATACAACACCATTAATTGTAATTGGCTCAATATTTTTCATTGTCTTCAGGAATATATCCTAAATTTTCGATTAAAATTCCACTTAAAGTATCATAATATTTTTGATTCAAGTTCAAAGTTAAAGTTATCATTCAAGTCATTTAGTGAAACTTCCACTAATTAAATATTTATTTCGTGACAATTGACGGATTGACAAGTCCTCATCATCAAATTCATCGGCAATATTTCCATAACTTCTCAATCAAGTCTTCAAGTGTAACAATTCCCTGAAAAACCACCATATTCATCAATTAGAATAGTAATGTGCTTTTTCTCCAGCTGCATTTCGTTAAAAAGTTCATTTACATTTTTGTTTCAGGAACGAAATACGCTTCTTGCAGCAAATCAGCAACTTTTATGTTATCAAACCCTTTTTTGTAGGCTTCCATCATCAAGTCCTTGTTAATAACACCAACAATATTGTCAGCTTCATTTTCATAAACAGGAATACGTGAATATTTTTCCAATTTCATTTTCAAAAAAAGCTCATGAATTGAGATATTTTTATCAATCAAAAATACTTTTGTCCTCGGAATCATTATTTCTCGTGCAATTTTTCATCAAATTCAATAATATTTTCAATCATTTCCTGTTCAGCTTTCATTTAATAACACCGTGTTCCTACCAACTTCCACAAGCAGAACGCAGTTCCTCTTAGAAACTTTTTCTTCAATATTGTCTTCTTTCATTTTTCAAAATTTGTAAGTACCAAAATTTGTAGAAAAATGTCAAAAAATTTTACAAATGGAGAAAATAACCTTGAAATAAATACAACAACTCCAAACTGATGATAAAAGCAATCTTTTCTGAATTTCTAAGTGCAATTCTCTTTGGAATCAGTTCCCCAAAAACAAGTGTGATATATGATAATAGAAAAGTTATTAAAATCATTGAAATTTGATTACTGTATGGGATATTCAAAGGTTGCAATGCATTCGACAAATATTGCGATAAACCAGTCGCTGCCGATGCTGATGCAAAAACCTGCCAAAGTAATCCCAACCTGAATAGTGAGACAGGAATTTTACTAGGTTCCTGCAGCAAATTATCAAGTAAAATTGCTTTTTATTTCCATCTTCAATTAATATTTTTAATTTATTTTTGTTTAACGAAACAATCGCCATTCCGCACTGGAAAAGAAAGCATTAATTCCGTTAAAATTATTATTATTACAATCTGTAATAATAAACTGCCCTCAGACATTTTATTTTTTCCTCCTAAATTTTTTAAATTTACCAACTTTTATAGTAACAAATTTTTAAAACTGAATTTAAAAATTGTAACCATTTATTTCAAACTCTAACTTTTTATTTTTGTATTAATTTAAAGAGTTTAAGTATATTATAGCATATTTTTTTAAAAATTTAAAAATTGATTTTAAAATTATCTGCTCAAATCGTTAAACAGCCGTAGCAACAAATGAAAAGCATATCAGTTTTGTTAAAATTTAAAGATTAGATATAATTTTATAATTATTTATAACCAAAGAGACAGGTACATTCCCTGTGTGAGAGCCCCTGCCCACTATATATATTTCATAGCTTTTAACCATTGTCACGATCTTATCTTTTTCCATGTAACATATGTCTAATAGACTCTGTTTCCATTGTCATCTACACAGTAATAATATCCACTAGAAGTCTTACTAACATGTTCGACCTTCTTCTCTTCTAGATTGCTCTACTCTATTCCAATAACTTGAGCTTAAGTTCCATCCCACAACGGACATAGAAAGTATAACCAAAAGCAGAAATTTTCTTAAACATTGCATATCATCTCCCTTTCTGTTTTATGTATTTACTGTTTGTCAGTTCTTTTATATTTTTATTATACAACATTTTCACTGAATAATCTATCTGATAGTTTTATTATAAACAATAAAAGTACAAAAATTTCTTCAAAAACATATTTCTGAACCTTCATTCCAATCTTTCATAAAATCTGACAGCTCCAGCATTATCAGCCCAAGCATCCAATGTTAAATTGTAACAGCCTTCTTTTTTGCAAAATCCAAAGCAAAAATCATATAATTTCTTTCCAATGTTCTGCCCACGAGTGCTTTCATCAACGCAAAAGATCATCAATAAACAATGTTTTTATATCAGTTAGGGACGTTGTGATTTGTTTGTTGCTTGAAAAATACAGAAAATATAGCCAATTACGTTATCATTTTCATCAGTTGCTACGAATATTGGCTTATTTGAATCGTTTTTAACATTTCTGTTAATTCTTTTTGCTATGTATTTTTTTCCCATTTGCCTTGAAAAATGTCTGGACGCCCTTTCGTGATGAACTAATAAAATTTGTTCCAGTAAATTTTCTATTTTTGAAATATCTTTTCTTGTGCTAGTCTAATTTCTTTCATTACAATAAATTTTGCCTTTCTTTTTGTGTTTTATGTGATGTATAAATAATAAATGAAATGTTAATAAATGTGTTCAAGAACTCTAATCTTTTTATTTTTACAAGGGGTCAAGACCCCTTGCTGCAAAAATATTTGTTTTAATAAGGTTATATTTCTAAAGTTTCTAAAAATTTCTTTCCATTTTCAATTTGCATTTTCAACATTTTTTTATGGAAGTTCCGCCAAATGAATTTCGTTTGTTTACGCAGTTTTCAATTGTGATTTCTGAAAAGAATGTCATCTTTGAAAACATCAGAAAAATTTATGAAATTCTTCGAGTTTCATGTCGTCAATTGCGATTTTTCTTATCTTCGCAGTAGGATACGATTTCTCCAACGATTTTATGTGCCTGTCTGAAACGGAACATTGTGTTTTTGCAAGGTAATCAGCTACATCTGTTGCGTTTAGGAATCCTGCTCGCATTGAAGTGTAGATTTTTTTCGTTGTTTACTGTTATTGTGTCAAGCATTAGGTAGAAAAATTTCGATGGATAATTTGATATTGTCAATTGAGTCAAAAATTCCTTCCTTGTCCTCCTGCATATCCTTGTTATAAGCTAGCGGAAGTGCCTTCATTGTTGTTAAAATTCCCATAAGATTTCCGTAGATTCTGCCTGTTTTTCCTCTTACAAGTTCGGCAATGTCAGGATTTTTTTTCTGTGGCATAATTGAAGAGCCAGTTGCAAAGGCATCATCTAGATTTATAAATGAAAATTCGGATGTGCACCAGATAATAATTTCTTCTGAAAAATCTTGACAAGTGCATTGAAATTACTGAAATAATCATTGCAAGCTCAATTATAAAATCTCTGTCGCTCACAGAATCAAGGCTATTTTTCCGTAGGCTTTGAAAATCCAAGCTCTTCTGCCACAAAAATGTCTATCAAGATTAAATGTAGTTCCAGCCAAATGCCCCTGCTCCAAGTGGCATTTCATCACTTCTTTTGAGAAAGTCCTCAATTCTCGAAATATCCCTTTTAAACATTTGAAAGTAAGCCATCAAGTGATGAGAGAATAAAATTGGTTGAGCCCTTTGTAAATGAGTATATCCAGGAATAATAACATTTTTATATTTTTTTCAGCAAGCCCTAGCAGTACATTTTCCATTTTTACAAAGTAAATTTTGAGATTTCACGAGCTTCTTTTTCGTACATACATTCGCACGTCAAGAGCCACCTGATCGTTTTCGGCTTCTAGCAGTATGCAGTTTTCCCAGCCACAGCCCCAATAATCTGTGTCAGCCTTTTCTCAATCGACATATGAATATCTTCATCTTCAATTCTAAACTCAAATTCTCCTTTTCAATTTCATCCTTTATCTGAAGCAACCCATTTTCAATATCTTTTTGTTCATTTTTCTGCAATAATCCTTGCTTAGCAAGCATTCTGCTATGTGCAATACTTCCTGCAATATCTTCCTCATACATTCTTTTATCAAACGTAATTGACGCATTAAATTTTTTTCTAACAATTTATTAGTTTCCTTATGGAAATCGTCCTTCCACATTTTTTCATATTCTTCTAGTCCTTTCTTTTTATTTTTAGTTTATTTATTTAGTATTAATTATTTATTATATCAAATATAGAGTAATTTTTAAAAGATAAAAATAAATTAGATACTAACTAAATTTGAATAGTGAAATCAGATATTTAGAATTAAAACCTCGGACAATATTTATACAACCTATGTAACTATAAAATGTCTTTAATTAAATTTAATCATTAGAGTATCATACGAGAGACTTTTATTTAGATTTTGAAAAACTGTATCAGAAAGTGTATCTATGAAAGTGAGCGTACTTTTGACAACAGAAAGTTTGTCTAGACTGCGTAGAACGTTTCGCACATTATATATACTTATTATTTCTATTATTTGATGAGATTTATCAGACAAGTTTCATCGGACGTCAAATAATATACTTAATTAAGTTTAGTTATTATGAATCTTCTTTGTTTACTGCATATCAGTCTAGAGATTCAGAAACTCGATTTTTATCCCATATTTTCCTTATTTAGCAAAAATATCATTAAATATAAATATTATGATAGTATAATAAAAAAATTAATTTTATATTTTATAAAATTATGGTATAATTAATATAATTAAAAATTAATATAATTGGAAGGATGTAGGTAAAATGAAAAATTAATACCATCACTTTTATTTTTTTATTAGGAATACAAGGTTTTAGTAACACTTGTAACTTTGTTAATAATCCTGATTTCTTTTTGGACAAAGTTATTAAGAAAAATTCAATCTGAAAAAGACTAATGATATTTTTGTGATAGAGACAGTATAAAAGATGGCATATTATACAATTGAAAATGAAGATTATAATGCAAATATAGGGATAGTAATAAAGGTTGATCAAACAACTTCAAATGATGAATTTAAAAATATTTTTCTAAGAAGTTTGATGAATATAAAACTTTTTACAAAGATTGATACGAAGGGATCTTGGGAAATAATCCGCTTCCAGATAAGGAAATAGTACGTTTTTATGTACAGTTTCCAGATGAAAAAGAGTATTATTATAATTGGAAAATATGAATATGACTTAAAAAACTAAACAGTATCAAATGATAGTTAATTCAAAAGGCAAAAAGAATATTTTGAAAAAATACAGTTATTTGAAAAATACCACCAATACAAAATATAGCATATTCTGATGAACAAATATATTAAAATTAATCTTAATAATCTAAAAAGAGTGTAAGTGCATATGAAGAAAAAATAAGAAAAGCTGTAATTCCTGCTGCAGGACTTGGAACGAGAGTTTTACCTGCAACAAAAGCTCAACCTAAAGAAATGCTTGTAATTGTTGATAAACCAGCATTGCAATATCTTGTGGAAGAACTAATAGCGGCTGGCATTGAAGAAATTTTGATTATTACTGGAAGAAATAAAGGGTCAATTGAAAAATCATTTTGATTATTCTTATGAACTTGAAAAACTTTGGAAGAAAAATGGGAAAAAAGATTTATTAAAAATAGTTGACGGTATTTCTGAAATGTCAAATATTTATTATGTACGTCAAAAAACCTTTAGGATTAGGACATGCAATAAGCTGTGCTGAAGCATTTGTTGGAGATGAGCCGTTTGTGGTGCTTCTTGGAGATGATATTATTTATACGGATAAGGAGAAAAGGTCAAAGTCCTGTAACAAAAACAATTAATAGAAAAATATGAAGATCTGCAAGGTGGAACAATTTTTAGGAGTTCAGGAAGTTGACAAAAAGAATGTTTCTAAATATGGAATAATAAAAGCCTTTAACACAAATTGACGATAAAACTGTAGTTGTGGAAGATTTTATTGAAAAAGCCAACAATTGAAGAAGCTCCAAGCAATTTAGCGGCACTTGGACGATATGTTTTGGAACCTGAAATATTTTTCATATTTAAAAATACAAAACCTGGAAAAGGTGGAGAAATTCAACTTACAGATGCAATTTTAGCAATGAAAAATGATGGTGGAAAATTGTATGCATACAATTTTGAAGGACTTAGATATGACACAGGAGATAAGTTTGAATGTTTAGTTGCAAATGTTGAGTTTGGACTAAGACATGAGGAACTGAAAGATAGAGTTAGAGAATATTTAAAAGATTTAATAGAAAAACTATAAATTAGTTATGAAAAAGCGAAAATGTAAAATTAATCGGGCAATATTAGTAATAATATTATCCGATTTTTAATTTTATTTAAAAAATAAATAAATTTTATATTGTAAAGAATTTTAAATTAAAATTGAAATAAAAATATAATTATGTTACTATAGTAATAAATAATAGATATATAAAAGTCTTGAAACTATATTAAGAAGGAGAAAAATATGGATGTTACAGAATTTAAAGAATTAATTGAAAAAGATATAATGTGGAGGAAAATAAAAATGAATAATCAAGATAATCAAAAAGTTGGAAATGAAAAATCAAATTTTTAGAAAGTCTTAATGGATTGACAGTTAGTGAGAGAACAGTTAGTTTTTGATGAAAAGACAAATAAAAATGTGGAATAGTTATAGTAATAGAGAAACAGTTAATATTATCGTTGCAGGGAAAACTGGTGTTGGAAAAAGTTCACTAATTAATTATATTTTTGGGAGAAAAAGTAGCGGAAGTTGGTGCAGGGGCTCCTGTAACTCAAGAAATCGAGCTTACCATTTGAAAGAAGATAATATAAATTTATACGATACAAAAGGAATTGAAGCTGAAAATTATGAAGAAAACATTATCAAATATTCAAAATTTTTAGCAGAAAGACAAAAGTCTAAAGATGAAAATGAGCATATTCATATTGCTTGGCTTTGCATTAGTGAAAGAAGTGATAGAATTGAAGCGGCTGACATAAAATTGCTTGAGATTTTGAAAATCATCTGGAATTCTACAATTGCAGTGTTTACAAAAAGAGACACAGTAAAGGAATCTGAATTTGTTAAAGAAAGTAAAAGAAGAAGGAACATTGGAAAAAGCAAGAGCTATTGTGAGAGTACGAAGTGTTGAAGAGTTAGTTGGAAAATTGATGAAGATGAAAGAGTGGTTTTAAAGCCTAGAGGAGCAGAAGAATTACTACGTGAAACATATAAATATGTATCTGAAGGTAAACAAAATGCTATTAAAAAGGCCCAAATTGTAATTTTTAAAAGATCGGCTTGAAGCAATGGCAAAAGAAGCTAATGATGCCACAAATAAATATGCATTTCTAGCGGCAGGAATTGGAGCAACACCATTACCTTTTGCAGATTCAATAGCTCTGGCCGCATTACAGACAAAATTGATTATTGATATTAACACAATTTATCGTGTAAATTCAGGAACTCATACTTTTACTGATATTGCGGCGGCTTTAATATCAATTACAGGTGTAGCACAAGTTGGGAAATTAGCTGCTAATTTGCTGAAAATAGTTCCTGGTATTGGATGGGCGGCAAATGGAACGGTTGCGGTAGTATTACGAAAGGAATTGGACTTGGATATTCTGAATATTTAAAAACAATGTTAATACAGAAACTGGCGAAATTAATCTTGATCTGGACGATTTAAAAGAGAATTTTTCAAATATTTTTAATCAATTTAAAAATGAAGTTGTGAATAATTATGAAAATTATAAAATAAATTTCGGAAAAATAAACGAGGTGAAAAATAAAAATGGAGCGAATATTTATTTCATTTTGTCGTGGAAATGATAAAAATATTGTAGAAAAAATTATAAAAATGTAACAAAATCAGACTTTGTCCATTGTGAATTAATCGTAGGCAATACTGTTTACGATTATTCTGAAACTTTAAACAAAAAGTGGTAAAATGAAATGGTATTTGCCTGACCAGTCTGGAAACAAGAACTTATTCAGAAAATCGAGCAGAAATTTTTGAAATAAAATTTCCAGATGGAGAATTTTACAAAATTCAAAATTACATAGAAAAATTACTTTTGAAAACAATAATTACGATAAAGATATGAAAGTTTTTACAATAGGCGGATTAGGATTTGGAAATGAGAAATATGTAAAAGGGAGCTTTTAATAAAAGTACAACGATTTGCTCCCATTTTTGCTTTGAAATATTAAAATACATTATAAAAAATTATTATAAAGATAATCAAAGTTTTAAATAAAAAGATAGATAAAATTCATATGATGAACAAAGAGAGTATGTTACGCCGGGGTGGCTGTTTGAATATGGGAGAGATTTAGGGAATTTTGGAAATAACAAAATGATTTTAAATAAATAGTTTCAAAAAGAAATTTGTGTATTTAAGTTGTCTCTAGAAAAAAGTAAAAATAAGTTCAAATTTTCTCTCTGAAATACCCCTCTAATCTGCTAAAATATACCTATAAAACTTAACTTTCAACACTATATGTATCTTTAATGGAAAGGAGATTTGCATATATATTCGTATTTGCAAGAGTGGGATTGGTATGGAAGATAAAATGAATATGAAAGTTATTGGAATTGGCGGAATGGGAATAAATTTTGTTAATTTTATGATAACTTCAAAAAGTAAAAATGTAGAGTATATAACAATTGACACAGATAGTGAAAAATTCTAATGCAAGTCGGGCTCAAAGAAGATATTTCTTAGATACTGGAGTCCCAAATGTCAAAGGAATTAGCTGAGAGTAGCATTTCAATGTGAAAGACAGTTTTATGATTTATTAAAGGGACAGATATTCTATTTTTAATTTCTGGAATTGGTGGAGCTGCAGGAAGTGGAATAACGCCAGTTATTCTTGAAATCGCAAAAAAGTTAAGAATTTTTTTACGATAAGTATTATTGCACGTCCATTTTTATTTGGAAGGATTTGAAACTTTGAAAAATTGCAAATATTGGAATAGAAAAATTGAGAAAAAGAATACAAATAGCCTAATATAATATCAAACGAAAAATTGTATAATCATATAGACAGGAAAAGAACCACTTGAAGTAGCTATGATAAAGTTAACGAGATTATAAAGGAAGGTATTGAAAGTATTGTAAATATTCTTACGGAAGTTGGGTTTTATGAATATTGATTTTCTGGATGTGAAAGTCAGTACTGAATAATTCCAAGGATACAATTATTCGTGTAGGAAAGGTAAGGAGAGAGGGCGGTGAATAATATAATTGAACAGTTAATGAAAAATAATTTGTTTGAAGAAAGCTAGAAAAATGCTAAAAGTTTTAATAAGTTTTACTGACTGGACACAGTGTTTCATTATCAGATATAGGAATAATAACAGAAAAATTTCAGATATTGTAAAAGATAAAAATGTCAATCTGATGTGGGGTGTCATATTTAATCAAACTTATGATGAAACAGGAGAAATAAAGACAGTTGTAATTTCAAGTGTTTAGATAGATTAACAAAAATAATTATAAAAATCCCTTTATTTTAGTACTAAAATAAGGGATTCTTTTATTTTATCTGCAGTTATTTTCTATTCTTTCTCAATTATTAAACACTTGATGCAGCAGCTCCTAGAAGAGCCATTATAATAAATATTGCATAAAAATACATGTTAGAGCTATACTAACAATAATAAAAATTATATAAAGTTTGAAGCCTTTTACTTGTCTCACTAAAAATACAATTTTTAATTTATTTTCATCTTTTGTATAAATAGCTTCTTCTAAAAAGTTGCAGCTTTAAAGAATTTTATTGATATTATAATAGTGAAAATTCAATGAGAAAAACAATTAATTGAAAGACACCTGAAATTATTCCTAAAACTGAAAAATTTTTCATAGCAGTTGAAATGAATTTCATATTCTTTACTGTAGTTCCATCCAATGTTAAATTAATCGAACCATTAAAATGCATTAGTTGGATTAAAAACTATTAAAATTATTGAAATCACTGTTATCTGGATTACTTAAAATTACTATTGTCAAAGTTAGTATTATTAGTATTAAAAATTTTTCATTAACTGATGAAGATGTGTAATTTTCTTTTAAAAAAATTGTCTGTAATTTTATTTATTTCTTCTGATGTATTTTTCTTGTTCAGCTACTGTAATTTCATTCTTCTCATTTTTATCATTCTCAAATTCAAAATCCATAAAAATAAAAACTCCATTTATTTTTAATGTATTATAACATAAATTACTAAGTTTTCAAAATGTAAAATTAACAAGAAGTTTTTATTTGAATACCTGTAATATTAACATATGTTGAGAAAATAATAATATTTACATTTTGTAAAAAAATTATGTTATAATAGTATGTATACTATTTTTAATCAAAAATAATGACATTAAACAACTTAAATAATAGAAGGAGATGAATATTATGAATTTTATTTATATTTCACCACATTTCCAAAAACTAATACTGAATTTTGTAACAGATTAAAAACAAAATGGGATTACTGTGTTAGGGAATTGCGGACGTGGAATATGATATGTTAGATCAAAGATTAAAGGAAAAGTTTGACTGAATATTACAAAAGTTTCAAGTCTTGAAAAATTATGATGAAGTTTTGAAAGCAGTCGCTTTTTACTCACAAATATGGGAAAATAGACTGGCTTGAATCAAATAATGAATATTGGCTTGTACAGGATGCAAACTTCGTTCAGATTTTAATATTACAACAGGAATAAAAGCTGATAAAGTTGCAAACATTAAAGAAAAATCAAAAATGAAAAAAGCATATAAGAAAGCTGATCATACCGTTTTGTGACTATTCGTTGGTTACAACGCTTGCAAAAAGCTAAAAAAATTTATTGAAAAAGTTGGGATATCCAGTTATTACTAAGCCTGATAACGGTGTAGGTGCGAGCGATACGCAAAGAATTAAAGATGAAAAATGAGTTAAAAGGAATTTTTGAAAATCGTAATAAAGATGTAAAATATATTATGGAAGAATATGTTGAAGGAGAACTTGTATCTTATGATGCAATCATTGATTCAAAAGGGAACCTATTTTTGAAACTGGAATAGTTTGAGCCTGCGGTTATGGATATTGTAAATCAAAGGACTAGATGTATTTTATTATGTAGAAAAGAAATGCCCTGAAACAAATTACTGGAAGCTGGAAGACGAGCAGTTAAAGGCTTTTGGAATAAAAAGCAGATTTATACATCTAGAATTTTTTTAAACTTCAAAATAATAAAAAGGACTTGGGAAAAAGGAGATTACATTGGACTCGAGGCAAATATGCGTCCTGCAGAGCGGATATACACCTGATATGTATAATTATGCTAATAATACTGATGTTTATCAAATCTGGGCTGATATGATTGCTTTTGATAAAATCGAAAAAGCTGAATTAAATGAGAATATAGAAAAATTACTGTGTTTATACCAGCCGTCGTGATAATAAAATTATGTACATTCACATGATGAAATTAAAGCAAAAATATGGAAATGCAATTGTAATGGATGAAAGAATGCCGGATGTTTTGCAGGAGCTATGGGAAATTATATGTATACAGCAAAATTTGCTACAAAAGAAGAAATGGAAGAATTTATAAACTTTGTACATGAGAAAAACTGAAGAATAAAAATAATAAAATCAAGGAGAAAGAATGCAAGTAGAATACAGAAAAGAATATAGCCATAATCTGGGAAGAGATGGAATTCATAAGGTACGGACATTCAGGAAAGCCTGTTTTAGTTTTTCCTTCACAAGATGGAACTTGTAACCAGTATGAAGAATTTGGAATGGTAAATGCTGTCAGACTACATTGAGGAAGGAAGACTACAATTATTTTGTGTTGGAAGTGTTGACACTGAGAGCTGGTCAGACATTTACGAGATCCAAGACATAGAATAGAAATGCAGGAAAAAGTATGTTTTAATTATATTACAAATGAATTTGTACCGAGAATACAGGATATTTCCTGGAGAAGTGACATTATTGTTACAGGGTGTAGCATGGGAGGAGCTCATGCGGGAATCGCATTTTTTAGAAGGCCCGACTTATTTGACACATTGATTTCCTTAAGTGGAATGTTTGATGCAGCAATGTTTTTTGGAGATTACAAAGATGATCTTGTTTATAACAATTCTGTTGTTGACTTTTTAAGAAATATGCCATGGGATCATCCTTATCTTGATATTTACAGACAGAAAAATATCATAGTGTGCATTGGACAAGGAGCTTGGGAAGGAGAACTTCTTCCGAGTAACAGAGAACTTGCAGACATCCTTTATAAAAAAGAGGTTCCAGCATGGAATGATTTCTGGGGTTACGATGTAGCTCATGACTGGGATTGGTGGAGAATACAGATAAGATATTTTTATGGAACATTTAGATATTTAATTTATTTAATTATACTAACAAATAAAAAGCACTGAAATTTATTAATGAGGATAAGTATTTATTTCCTCGATAAGTTTCGTGCTTTTAAATTTATAATAAAGAGAAAAGAGAGGTGTTTATTTATATGTTAAAAATTATTTTCCCATCTTGGAGAGTATAAAAAGTGCATTAATTTCGCCAATATTTATTGGAATAGAAGTTATTTTGAAATGCTTATTCCAACACTTATGGCTGTAATTATTGACAGCGGACTGAATGGAAATGATGGTAAGGGAGATATGAAGTTTATTATTATAATGGGACTTGCAACATTTGAGTGGCTATGTTGTCGTTGTTATGTGGAATACAGGCTAGTAAATACGCTTCTTATGCTTCAGCTGGATTTGCTAAAAATTTGAGAAAAGATTTATTTTTCAAAGATACAGTCCTTTTCGTTCACTAATATTGATAAATTTTCTACAGCTGGACTGATTACAAGATTTACAACAGATGTTAATAACATTCAAAATTCATTTCAGATGTTAATCAGAGGATTTGTAAGGGCTCCGCTTATGATGTGTGTAGCGATATTTATGTCATTTATGATAAGTCCAAAATTGTCGATGATATTTATTGTTGCAGTTTTATTTTTAGGAAGTTTTTAGCCTTTATTATTTTTAAAGGTGCATCCAATTTTTACAGCTGCAATTAGAAAAATATGATGATATAAATTCAGCCTTCAGGAAAATATAAACGGTATTCGAGTTGTAAAAGCGTATATCCGTGAAAAATATGAAACTAATAAATTTAAGAAAGCTACTGAAAAGTTTGAAAAATATGCTATTAAAAGGGGAAAAGATTATAATATTTGTGTCTCCTGTAATGCAGATAACGGTATTTGGGTGTATTTTACTGCTTTCATGGTTTGGAGCAAAGATGATTGTTGTAAATGAGCTGACGACTGGGCAGCTTACAAGTCTTTTTGCTTATACAACCAATATTCTTATGAGTCTTCTTATGCTTGCAATGATGCTTGTAAATATTGTGTTTTCAAGAGCATCTGGAGATAGAATTGTGATGGTTCTAGATGAGGAGCCAAGCATTAAAAATCCTGAAAATGGGATAACAGAGGTAAAAGATGGTTCAATCGTGTTTAAAAACGTTAATTTCAGTTACAGCAACAATCCTGATGTTCTGAATTTGACAAAAATAAATCTGGAAATAAAGTCTGGAGAAACTGTTGGAATTATTGGAGGAACTGGAAGTGCAAAATCGGCTCTTGTTCAGTTGATTCCAAGATTGTACGATGTTCTGGATGGGGAACTTTTAGTTGGCGGAGTGAACGTAAAGGATTATGATATAAAGACGCTTCGGGATAATGTGGCGATGGTTCTTCAAAAAAATGTGCTGTTTTCAGGAACTATAAAGGATAATTTGCGTTGGGGAAATGAAAATGCAACTGATGAGGAAATGGAACATGCCTGTAAATTGGCACAAGCTGATGAGTTTATTCAGAAATTTCCTAAAAATACGACACTCGTATTGAACGTGGTGGAGCAAATGTGTCTGGAGGGCAAAGACAAAGGCTATGTATTGCCAGAGCCTTGCTAAAATCTCCTAAAATATTAATTTTAGATGATTCTACAAGCGCAGTTGATACAAAAACAGACAAATTAATAAGGGAAGCCTTCAAAAATGAATTGCCACACATTACAAAAATTATTATTGATCAAAGAGTATCATCAATAAAAAGATTCTGATAAAATATTAGTTCTGGAAGATGGAATTATCACAGCGACAGGGACACACGATGAATTGCTTAAAACAAGCAAGGTATACCGTGAAGTTTATGAATCCCAGACAGAAGGGAGTGACAAAGTAATGAGTAAAAATACTGAAAATTCGCAATCACGAAATCAGCTAAAAAGGATTAATCCGGTTATTAGGGATACATGTTTAAGCATTATAAAAATACAGACGCTATTTGTTATTATATTTATTTGTTTGAGTTCGTTTGGAATGGTTATTGGACAATGTATTCGAAAAGAATTGATTGATGGAATCATTATTCCTAACATTGGAAAAATAATCTAACTTTATCAATGAGCTAGTGAGCCTAATTTTAAAAATGGCAGTAGTATATGGTGGATCAGTTATTTGTACGTATATTTATGAGATATTTATGATTTATGTTGCACAGGGGACATTTGAAAAAGGTTAAGGGATGATGTGTTTATACATATGGAATCGCTTCCTATAAAAATATTTTTGATACAAATGCACATGGAGATATAATGAGTGTTTATTCAAGCGATATTGACGCTTTACGAAATATGATGGTTGAAAAGCTTGTCACAGGTAATATCTTCAATTATTACAATTGTAAGTGTTCTTATTTCAATGTTTATATTAAATATTCCACTAGCACTTTTCGTAGTAATAATGATTATTATTATGATTATTACAACAAAAACTATTTCTTCAAAAGTTCAAAAATTATACTGCACAGCAAAAATATTAGTATTGTTAAATGGATATGTAGAAGAAATGATAGAAGGACTGAAAGTTGTAAAAAGTGTTTTCGTACGAGAAAAAGCTGATGAACGTTTTAACAGACTGAATACGGCATTATTTAACAGAGCGAACAATGCGATGAAATTTGCAAATATTCTAGGTCCCTGCTGTAGGAAATCTTGGAAATATAAACTTCGTGCTTACAGCAGTTCTTGGTTCAATAATCGTGTTTAATAATATTGCAGGCTTTACAATCGGAGGGCTTGTATCATTTTTGCAGTTTATAAAAGTAATAAACCAGCCTGTTTCACAAATTGCACAGCAACTAACATCAGTAATATTGGCATCGGCTGGAGCTCAAAGAGTATTTAACCTGCTAGATCAGACACCTGAACAAGATAACGGCTATGTAACTCTTGTAAACGCAAATATTGATGAAAATGGAAACATTACAGAAACTGAAAAGCACACAGGTGCATGGGCTTGGAAATATCCGCATTCTGACGGAATGATTTCTTATGAAAGACTAATGGGAGATGTTGTTTTTGAAGATGTAACATTTGGATACTAATGATGAAAAAGACAATACTTCATAATATCAATCTTTATGCAAAAGCCAGGAGAAAAATTGCCTTCGTTGGTGCAACAGGAGCTGGAAAAACTACGATTACAAACTTAATTAACAGATTTTTACGATATTAACTCTGGAAAAATCCGATATGATGGTATTAACATTGAAAAAATAAAAACAGGATTTAAGAGAATCGCTTGGATGTATTACAGGACACACACTTATTTTTCTGGAACAGTTGCCGACAACATCAGATATGGAAAACTTGATGCAACAGATGAAGAAGTGTATGCAGCTGCAAAACTTGCCAATGCCGACCATTTTATAAAACACCTGCCACAAGGCTGCAACACTTATTTAAGTGGTGACGTTCGAGCCTTTCGCACAGGGACAACGGCAATTATTGTCAATAGCAAGAGCAGCAATCGCTGATCCCGCCAGTCTTAATTCTGGATGAAGCGACTTCAAGCATTGATACAAGAACAGAAAAATCGTGCAGGAAGGAATGGACAAGTTGATGGTGGGAAGAACAGTTTTGTAATCGCCTACAGGCTTTCCAACTATCAAAAATTCCGATGTAATAATGGTACTTGATCAAGGAAAAGAATTATCGAACGTGGAAATCACGATGAACTGATTGCACAAAAAGGAACTTATTATCAGCTTTTATACTGGTGGTTGAAAATCAGTAAATTAAAATATTTAGTGTAAAAAATACAGAAATGTGAAAAGATTAAGTGCTCACTCTTTTTAATTTAGTAAAAAATTAATTTTAATAATGTCCTCTACAAAGAAATTATCCATAAAACTCCATTTTCATCAATGGCATAGACAAGCCTGTTAGTTTCGTCAATTCTTCGACTAAATCCTTTTTCTATATTTCAAAAGCTTCAGGTTTGCCTATTCCATTCAATGCTCCATTTCTTTCAATATCTTTTATGAGTTCGTTAATCCTTTTTAAAAGTATCTTGATTGCCAATATAAATAATCTGCCCAGCCATCATCAGTCCATAATTTATTCATCGTCGACCTCGATTAAATCATGAACTTGTCCTTTTCCACTTTTCATCTGAGAAAATCCTCTATCTATTTTTGCAAGATATTCAGCATTTTGGACTGCTTTCAAAAATTGATTATATTTTTCAAGATTTATTAAAACTATATTTTTCTTTCATTTTTCTTGTTACAATCACATCTTCATTTCTTTCACTGCTTTATCACAATAACTTTTTAAATTATTTTTCATAGTTGAAAAACTTACACCTAACATATTTATCTCTCCTTTCATAGTTTGAAAAATTACAACTAACAATTTATCTCTCCTTTATAGTTTTGTACAAATTATATCAATTACAAAACATCATAAAACAAGAAATTGACAATTATGGTAAAATATAATAAAATATTGTTGTAAAAATATTTAAAAGAGGGAGGGATTACAGATGTATGCAATTGCATTTGATTTAAAAATTGATGATTTGATTATGGTGATCCATATAATAGGGCTTACGATGAAATTCGACAGGAATTGGAGATACTAGGTTTTGAATGGACACAGGGGCAGTTTATATGTGAATAGTACTGAAAAATACTTTTAGCTGAAGTTTATAAAAGCCATAACAAAACTAAAATCTATCGAATGGTTTAAAAATTCTGTAAGGGATATTAGAGCTTTTAAAGTTGAGGACTGGAGTGATTTTTACAGCTATCGTGAAAGAATAATTATTTTATAGTGGTTGTTTCAGAAATGGAAACAGCCTTTATTTTAAGAAAGGATATTTTTAAAATCGAAAACTTATGAAGAATACAATTATAACATTAATAAAAAATTTCTATCATCATATTTATTTTTATTTTTGCTTTGTACAATATTTTCATAATAAAAGAATATATAAATGATAGAAAAAGCCGTAAATGAAAATAAAAAGTAGATTATGTAATAATACTGAGGGCAAGAGTAAAAGGAGAAAAAGCCTGACTAAATCACTTATGGAAAGGATAAAGGCTGCAACGAAGTATTTAAAGAAAAAAATCCGAAGTTAAGGTTATTGCAACTGGAGGAAAGGGAAAAATGAAGGTATTGCAGAAGGGTAGCGATAAAAAGGAACTCTTTGAAAAATGGAATTAGTGAAGATAGGATTATTTTGAGGATAAATCTAAGAATACGGTTGAGAATTTTTAGATTTAGTCTTGAGAAGATAAGAAATATTGAAAATGGCAAGAAATAAAAAATTCTGAAAAATAATGGAAATCGAAAAATAAAAGTATTGATTGTAACGAATGATTATCACATTTTCCGTTCTAAAAATATTGCTAGAAAAAGTTGGATTTGATAATAAAGATTATGAAATTTATGGTCTTCCGGCAAAAACACCATTGATTTCAATTCCACAATCGTATTTTAGAGATTTTTATCGAATGTGAATTATTTTTCTTTTTCAGTTTAAAAAAATTAAATAATTTTTGGTAAAATATTTTTTTATAAAGACTATGAAAAAAATACAAAATTATTATATAATATACATAATGTTGAGTAACTGGGCTTTCGGATAGAATAGTTGCTCATTTTAAAAATACACTAAAAAGATAATAAACGGTAAACGGAGGAATTAATATAAATGTTGGATCAAAAAAATAAAAAGAAACTTTTTTCGATAATATGCACATATTGATCACGGAAAAATCAACTATTGCAGACAGGCTATTTGGAAAAAGACAGGGACTGTGACTCAAAGGAAATGGTGAGATCAGCTGTCTGGACAGTATGGATTTGGAAAGGAAAAAGGGATAACGATTAAGGCACAGGCAGTTACGTTGAAATATAAGGCTAGAAAATGGAGAAACTTATGAATTAAACTTTAATTGATACTCGGGGCACGTTGACTTTTATTTACGAAGTATCAAGATCGCTTGCGACTTGTGATGGGGCCTTGCTTGTAGTTGATGCTGCTCAAGGGATAGAGGCGCAAACATTGGCAAATGTGTATTTGGCACTGGAAAATGATTTGGAAATATTGCCTGTAATTAATAAGATTGATTTGCCATCTGCAGATCCTGATAAAGTTAAATTGGAAATTGAAGATGTTATAGGATTACCTACAGATGAAGCAGTTCTTGTTTCTGGAAAAACTGGATTTGGAATTGAAGATCTATTGGAAGCAATTATTAAATATATTCCAGCTCCTAAAGGAGAAATTGATAATCCGTTAAAAGCGTTAATTTTTGACTCGCATTATGATGATTTTAGAGGAGTTATAACGTATATTAGAATAATTGAGGAAAAATTGCAAAAGGAGACAGAATCAAAATTATGTCTACTGATAAAGAATTTGATGTATTGGAAGTTGGAATTTTCTCACCTAAAATGAAAGAAGTCGGATGAATTGACAGTTGGTTCAGTTGGATATATTATTACTGGAATTAAATCAATCAAAGATACCAAGTTGGAGATACAATTACATGTACAAAATCCGACAAAGTACAGCACTTGAAGGGATATCGTCCTGCATTAAGTATGGTTTTTGCTGGAATTTATCCAGTTTCGACAGATGACTATGAAGATTTAAGAAGCATTGGAAAAAAATTACAGATTGAAATGATGCATCATTGTCTTATGCTCCAGAAACTTCGCTTGCATTAGGGATTTGATTCAGATGTGGATTTTTAGGACTTTTTGCACATGGAAATAGTTGTAGAAAGATTGCGTCGTGAATTTAACATTGACTTGATTTCAACAGCACCATCTGTTAAATATCACGTAACACCTGAACAGGGACAAATGATAGTAATTGATAACCCTGCAGAATTTCCAGAAGGGAAAAAATATATTGAGGAGCCTTATGTAAAGGGTACAATTATTGTTCCAAAAGATTATGTTGGAAATGTGATGGAACTTTGTCAGGAAAAAAGAGGAACATTTATCAATATGAATTATCTTGATGAAACGAGAACTATGATCAGTTATGACTTGCCACTTGCAGAAATTGTAATTGATTTTTATGATAAATTGAAATCACGTACAAAAGGTTATGCTTCATTTGAATATGAAATGATTGGATACAAAGAATCAGACTTGGTAAAAGTAGATATTTTGGTAAGTGGAAATCCAGTAGATGCCTTTTCATTTATTGCACATAAAGGATAATGCCTATTACAGAGGTCGTGCAATAGTTGAAAAATTAAAAGATGTAATTCCAAGACAGCAATTTGAAATACCATTACAGGCTGCATTGGGTACAAAAATAATCGCAAGGGAAACAATTAAGGCACTTAGAAAGAATGTGCTTGCAAAATGTTATGGTGGAGATATTACACGTAAGAAAAAATTATTAGAAAAACAAAAAGAAGGTAAAAAGCGAATGAAGGCGATTGGAAATGTAGAAATTCCACAAGAGGCGTTTTTATCAGTATTAAAAATTAAATGACTAATTTATCTTGTATAAACATAAAAATTCATAAAAATTAGACTTGTTCGATAACTATATAAACTTAGAATTTATGAAATAAAAATATTTTTGAAGCAATGGGTATTGATTCCTTGTGTATAGATAAAAGTTTTATATTATCGAACATATCTATTGATTAAATAATCGAAAAGTTTATTCGATGTAAAATTATAAAAAGGTAGGAAAAACAAAAAGGAAAGAGAAAATAGTGAATAAAGAAATAAATTAAATAAGAATATTATATTTTTGATGTGAAACAAACGGATTTCAAGGAAGTTCTGTTTTGTCGATGTCTGCAGATAAAGGTTAATTATAATTCTGAAAAATTCTGGAGAAGAGAGAAACAAATGGAAAAAGTTTCTGAATTTAACAGATTTTATTTTAGAAATGAAGGTGAAGAGTTAAATGAAGGTGCAATTAATGTAAATGGATTGACAGATGATGTAATTTTAAGTGAAAGAAAAATATTATTCAAAATACAGGAATTGAATATCCTTTGACTTTTAAGGAAGATATGGATAATTTCTTTTTATTTTGTCAGGATACAAAGCCATTTTTGTCGCTCATAACATAAAATTTGACAGAAGTTTTGTAGATTTTTCCATTGCAAAAATCAATTTGATACAATGCTAACAAATATAGATATTGTTAAAGGTAACAGGTTCTTCCTATGGAAACTACAAATGGCCAAAAACTTATGGAATGTGCCAATTATTATAATGTCCCATTTGAAGAAAAGTCAATTACACGGAAGTTACTATGATGTTTTAATAATGTTTAGAATATTTTCTTTAAAAGATGATGAAGCATAAAGACTGGAAATAAGAGAATTTTTAGAATTTTTAGAAAAAGAATAATTTTTGAAACTTAAATTTTTAGTAAAAAATTAATTAAAAGTAAAAAAAGGGGTGAAAATGAGTATTTTAGCAAAGAAATCTGAGTCAAAGTAATTTAATAAATGCAGAAGAAAAAAATGATAATTTTTCTGAAATAACTGAATACAAGGAAAAATTTAGAATTTGAAGTTCTGGGAAACTTTTTCAGATAAAAATTTCTGATTTTTATTGGAAAAATGATTATCAAAAGTTATTGAATTTACTGAAAAACAATTGTATTTGTTAAATCAGGCATTTACAGATGAATCAGAAAAAAATAAAAATTCAAAATACTGATTTTTCACTTTGAGTTGCCGTTAAAACGAAAAAAATAAAGATATAATCGGAAATATAAATGAATTAATTATAAACGAAAAAGGCTAAATTTCGTAATTTTTTATTTATTTAAAAGCAGGAATTACTAAACTGTAAAAAAATTCTATTTTATAGTAAGTTTTATAAAGATATTCAGGGATTCAGTTATTAATAAGCACTTTGGATGAACTTGAAAAACAAGGAATTCAAGGAGAAATTATAACATCTGTTTATCTGAATATTACGGACTCAAAGGCATTACGAAAACTTTTGTCGTATAAGAACATAAAAAGTTAAGATTTATAATAATTCAAGTGAGAGTTTTCACACAAAAAGCATATTTATTTGAAAAAGGAAAAAATATCATAGTGTTGTAATCGGATCATCTAATATTAGTCAAAGTGCATTGTATTCGGCGAGAGGAATGGAATGTGAAAAGCTGACAGATAGCAGTTTTTTTAATATTTATGGAAAAATCACTAAATCAGTTTGAGAAGTTGTGGCATAGTAATGAAGCAATAGAATTGACACAAGATTTTTATTGATGAATATGAAAAAAATATAAAAATCTGTAAATGCACAAAATACATTTTGATTATAGAAAAACCAAAAATTGAACAAGAAAATGAATTTGTACCAAATAGCATGCAAAAAGAGTTTTGCAAAAACTAGAAGAAACTAGAATAAACGGCAAATAAAAAGGGCCTTTGTAATTTCTGCAACTGGTACAGGAAAAACTTATCTTGCTGCAATGGATATAAAACAGTTTTTGAAATTAATTCTAATACTGAAAAAAATAAATTATTTGAAAATAAATGATAAAAAAATCAAAAACTTCAAATATAAAATTTTTGTTTCATCGCTCATCGTGAAGAGTTGCTAGAAAATGCAATGAAATGTTTTTTTCAAAAATTCTTAAAATTGACAAAAATGAATTTGGAAGAATTTATGTGGTTTAAAAGGAAATTGATAAAAAGTATAATTTTTTTGCTTCGATTCAGTCATTTAAGAAATTGTTACAATGAATTTAAAGCCCTAGTTTTTGATTACATTATAGTTGATGAATTTCATCATTCAATGTCAGACAGTTATTTAAAAACATTATCATATTTTTCAATCAAAAATTTCTATTAGGATTAACAGCGACTCCAAAACGTATGGATGGCAAAAAGACATTCTATCACTTTGTGATTATAACGTAGTAGATGAAATTGGAATAAAAGAGGCTTTGGAAGAAGACTTGATTGTTCCTTTTCATTATTTTTGGAGTAAATGATTATACGATTAATTATGATAATATTCCTTACAAAAAAATGGGAAATACAATGAAAAAAATATTATTAGAAAATTTATTATTGAACACACGTACCGATTACATTGTTGAAAAATCAATAAATTTGGCTTTTCGATGGTGATGAACTAAGTGCTGTTGCATTTTGCCAGAATATAGAGCATGCTTTTTATGAAAGAAGAATTTTCAAAAAAGGTTATAAATCGGCTGTGATCACAGCAAATACAAGTTCAAACGAAAGATCAGAAATTTTAGAAAAATTTCAAAAACAAAAAAATTGAAATTTTATGCGTAGTAGATATTTTAAATGAAGGAATTGATATTCCAACAATTAATTTACTGCTATTCTTACGTCCCACAATGTCGTCAACAATTTTTATACAGCAAATTGGGAGAGGGATTGAGAAAAGGCTAAAAATAAAGACTTTTTGTGACAATTATTGATTTTATTGGAAATCACAAAAAGATTATTTATTAATAAATTATTTTTCAAAGTGAAGTTGATAATAAAGGATACTTTATTTCACAAAAAAAGAAAAAAATTATAAATGAAATTAAAAAATCAATTTTCAAATATTCCAAAAATCTTGTTATGTGGAGCTAGATAGAATTTGTCAAAATCGTATTATTGAAAAATAGAAAAATTAATTTTAGTTCAAAAATATTTTAAAAGAAATGTATTTAGATTATAAAAGCTGAAATTGGAAAAATCAGAAAAATGAAATTTTTAAAAAGTGAGTGACTTTTGATACAAATATTGAATTATTTCAAGAGTTATCCCTAAAAGTTAGGCTCATTTTATAATGCACAATTACAATTTGAAAATTCTGAAAATCTAAACAAAAATAAAAATATCTTTTATTAAATTCAGAAGAAATTGAATTTTTGGCATATTTAGATTAACGATTGTAGAGCCGTTTACGTATTTGATTGTAAAATATTTGATAAACAACGATTTTATAAATTTAGAAATTATTGTTGATGAATATAAAAATTATTTTAATATTAAAGATAATTTTCAAAAAGAATATGTAATAAATCGTATTTTACGGAATTAGTTGAAGATAAAATTTTGGAAAAAAATTCAAAAATAATAGATTATTTAAAAATTTCAAAAAATATAATAAAATATTTGAAAATAAAAAGAGATAATAATGATGAAATAAATTTAAAAACTTATAGATTTAGATAATTCTCAAAAACACAAATTATAATTTTAAAAATAGGCTAGAAGATTTACTATATTTAGGATTATCAGAATTTAAGAAAAACAATAATCTTTCAATATTTAATGAAAATATCTTGATTCCATATAAAAATATAAAAGAATTGAACTGCAAATTTTGCTGGATTCAAAAGTTCCAAAAGGAAGCTGGAGAGCAGGTTATGCCAATACAGATAAAGATATTTGCCTTTTGCAACAATTGATAAAAACTCATATTTTGCAGGAAAATTTGAAATACGATAATTCTCTTTTTGCAGATGACATAATTCAATGGATAAGCCAGCCTAAAACTGCTCATACTTCAAGTGTAGGAAAAATGTTTATAAATCATAAGAAATTGGGATATATGTGCATATATTTATAAGAAAAATTTGCCTTTATGGATGGATAATAAAACTAATCCATTTATTTATTTGGGAAAAGCTGATTATTATAAAAGTTCTGGAGATAAGCCAATGAGGATTTTGTGGAAATTAGAAGAAAAAATACCACAGGAATTGATATATGAATTGTATAATTTATAATTATATAGAGTTAAGAGTTTTGATGTAAACTCAAAATATTATTAGTACAGGATGGTATTTTTATCATCCTATTTTTAAAACAAATTTTTCTAATATCAAAAATAAATTTACAATCTATATTTTAAAAATGTTTTAAAAATTTTTACAATTCAAATTTGATGATACTACACAAAATCAAAAAATGAGATAAATTTTTTTCGATTATTTTATATAGAGATAAAAATATGGTATAATTATTTTGAAAGATCAAAAATAAGGAGACTTTAAAAAATGCCAGTTTATTATAATGCAGATAAAGAAAGACATGGTATGCGATGTTTTATGCTAAAGATTATAAGGGGTGTAAATAAAAAGTACAAAAAGACTGGGTTTAAGAAGAAAAAAAGGAAGCTCAGGAATATGAATATGAGTTTAAGAAAAAGATTGCTAAATCTTTAAATATGTCATTTCAATCGTTGTATGAACTTTATTTTGAAGATTATAGCAAAAAGACATAAACTCTACAGCTATCAATACTGTGGAAAATTTTTTTAGGTTACATATATTGCCTTTTTTGAGTGATGTTGAGATTAGCAAGATTAATTCTATATGATTCGGGAATGGCAAAACGAGATGCTGGAAAAAGAAAAATGAAAAATGGAAAGCCGTTTAGTGAAAATTCTAAAAGTTTCAATATTTATGCAGTTTTTAAAAAGTTTGTTTAATTGGGCTGTAAAATATCAAGGATTAAATGAAAATCCTTGTAAAAATTTAGGGGCATTTTGGAAGTAAAAAATCGTTCTGAAATGAAAATCTGGTCAGTAGATGATTTTTGATAAATTTATAAATTTTCTTGAATCAAAAATAAAGAAAAAATGGTAAATATTCTGACGCAATTATTATATTTAAAGTTTTTGTTTTTGGACTGGATTACGAATTGGAGAAGTTTTGGCTCTTTGCATTTGATGACATTAATTTGGAAGAAAAAAATTTATAGATGTAAATAAAACTATTTTCTCGAATAAATAAAAAGAATATGTAACCACTCCAAAAACTTTGGGATCAATAAGAAAAGTTCTTCTTCCTGAAATTCTTATTTCAGATTTAAAATCATACTTTTTCTAAATTTGAATTAGAATTACAATTAAATAAATCAAAGACTTTAAACTCTCAAAAAGTATTTAATTTAAAAAATTCTCAATTACGTTATATTTTAGAAAAATATAGCATCCAGGCAGGTGTTGACAAAATAAGACTTCACGATTTTTAGAGCATTCCCATGCTTCATATTTATTATTTATCCAAGCCGACATTACTGCAATCAGCAAACGCCTAGGGCATGACAATCTACAAACTACTATAAATACTTATTCTCATTTATATAAGAGATGCTAATAAAAATCAACTTAATGGAGTTTGAACATAATAATAGTTGAATTTATTTGACATTTGAACTGTTTATAGAACTATGAAATATAAAGAGTAACATATTATATAGTTTTATAGGCATTATAATAAAATTCATTGATGATTTTAAAAAAATAAAAAAACTAAAAGAAAGCTTTTATATAAGCGATTTTAAATATTTAAAAATCATCGACAATAAAAAGTATACTAATTTATAATATATGCTACTATACTTCTATTACGATGATTTCACTTAAATCAAAAGTTCTAAAATATCAATGAATATACAAAATAAAAACTGTTTTTATCAAAATAACGAATTTAAAGTACAAAAATTTTCATGATAAAGAAGTATTGAATTAATCAATTTTAAACTCTCTATAAAATGGCTTTAATATTAGGGTGATTTTTCATAGATCTGATATTTTTATTTTTATGATATCTATAGTGTATATTTTTCTTTTTAAAAAAATTTTGAATCTTTTGCCATAAAGGCTGTCAGAACAAATCTGAGATTTTTACATTTTTATGTTGCGAAATTACTACAAAATAATTTAACTTTTCCAATTTTTTTCTGATAAAAATGTTCTTTTACGGATTTTGACTGTTTTGTTACAAAATCTGGATTTTCTAAAACTTCTTTTATAATTTCCAATGAGATTTCAGGATGTTTTGGAAAAATATGTTCTTCAAACTGATTTTTGCTCATTACAACTTTTTGATGTAGTTTAGCTTTAAATTCATAAACTTCTATTCGTTTTCCTGTCTTTTGTATATCTAATTTTTTTCTTTTATCATAACTTTTACCTATTTTACTTCTTTTTCAAAACTTTTTCTTATTAAATCTTTTCTAAAAGTAAATATCAAAAGCAAACCAAATAATCAAATATATTATTGCAAATATAGTTAAATTAACAACAATTCCATATTTATTCTGAAATTTTATCACGCTTGAACCCCAATAAGAAATCATCGAAGTTACAAAATGTCACTCCTAAAATTGCAATATATTTTTAAGTTTCGTAATTTTACATATTTTTGTTTAGCGAAATATATAAAATTATAAAAGTTTACCATTGCAGAAAAATGAAGTTGCGAATGTCAAACCGACATGTCTATATTGCTTATACAAAAGTGAATCTAAAACTATGTTTATAAATATTGCAGTAAAAGATGAAATAACAGGTGTCTTTCTATCTTTGTAGACATAATGGCTTCTTGTAAGAAGATGTATTGTTGAGAAAAAACAAAGTCCCAAAGCATAAAATTGTAATGTTTCTGAAGTAACTTTTACAAAGTTTTTCCGCATTAAAATTTCCTCTTTTCGTAAACTAATCTTACTATTTCTTTTGCATATCCAAATAAAATTACACTGATGGAACGATTAGAAAAAGATAGCATATATAATCCTTGATGAACAACTCTTTCTCACTGTTCTGTTATCATTTTTTTACAACAGACTTTTTGACAATGTTGGGAAAATTACAACTGCTAATGAAATAGCAAAAACTCCCTATTGGAAGCAAGTATAATCTACTTGCATAATTTAATGCACTTGCTGTTCCAGCTGGAAGTGAAGTTGCAAAACCTGTTGTCAACAATTTCATTTATTTGATAGCCAAAAATTCCTACTAATGTTGGAACCATTAAAATAAACATTTCTTTTACATATTCATCTTTTTAAGTTTAAAAGTAAATTTATATGTTTTTCATAATTTGAAAAAAATTGTGGAAGCATTATCACTAACTGAAAAACTCCAGAAAGCAAATAAAGCTATCACCCTCAGTCCATAAATTCCCATTTTATTTTTAGCATTAGAAGTTCCAACTATGATTGTCAAGTTAAAATACAATTCCCATTGACGCTGAAACTGCAGAAAACTGTAATTATTTAATAATGACGATACTACTCCAGATAGTGCAATAAATAAAAAATAAAAAGCTACGATTTTTCAATAAGTTATTAGCTGCATCAAAATCGTTTTTGGATCGTTAAAAACCTGTTGTCACTTTTTAAAAATTTGTTTAGAAAAAGAATATCATAATTACAGAAAGTGTCGATGTAAATGCAACTATTAAAGTTTAAAAGTGAAAAATACAAAGTCATCTGTTCTCTCTTTTCCTTCTTCTGCCATTCCACGGTTATAAATTGGAATAAATACCGTTCCAAGCGATCCTTCCCCAAATAATGTCGTAAAGAAAGTTTGGGAATTTTTGTAGCACTGACATATGCATCTGTCATTCCAGTCGCTCCAAAAAACGCTTCCGATAATCATTTCTCTGATAAGTCCTAAAATTCGACTTAACATATTTATTATCATTACTATAAAACTAGATTTAAACATTAAAATTAATTTCCTTTCTTTTGATATTTCTTATTTTATGGATTTAATAAAAAGTCTTTTTCTTCGACAATTATATCAATTTCTCCATTTTTAAACATATCTAGAATACAAAGAAACAAAGTTACTATCCTAGATTTTAGAGAAACTTATTTCTTTTAACAGATGATTAAACTCTACTTTTTCGATCTTCTTTATAATTTCAGAAATTTCATTATGAGCTTCTTCTGTTGAATAATTATCATCTTCTAAATTTAGAAATCATCCTTTCTTCAAAAATTATTTTTATCAGTTTTTGAATTAATCAAAGTTCTTTAAAGCTTTTGAAATAAATTATCTAAATTTAGGCTTGAAATGTCATATTCATTATTTCACTCTCCTATACTTTCTGTTCCTGTTCTTGTATATGGAATATTATATTCATTTTCATATTTTGAAAACAATTCAGAAAATCTCCTTTGAAATAATTGATATTCAATTATTTTTCTCTAAATTTTTCAATCTTTTTCAAATTTTTATCCCTATTTAATACTCGAATAAGCCTTTAATTTCAATTAAATCAGTTGCCATTATTAAAAATTCAACCTTTTTATTTTTAAATTTAATTCCTTTTGACGCATGAATATAATTCTAAATAGTCATCTATTATTTGTGAAACATTTATCGAATTTATATCCATCTTCTTTTTCAATTAAATGAAGAAAGCAAATCAAGATGGACCTTCAAAATTTTCAATCTTTATTTGTATCATATTTTTCCATATTTCTACCTAATTTCTTCTTCTTTTGATATTTTATACTGAAAATTTTTATTTTTCCAGTAATTAGCATCATTTTCCAATCTGTTCTTTTCAGTTCTTCAACCGAACTCAAACTTTTTTCACTATCGAATATTTTTCCAAAAACTTCAATCAAAAATAATTTTTCCATATATATCTTCTTAAAAATCAAAAATATTTAGTTTCTACACTAATACATCCAACATCAACTGTTAGTTTCTACCCAATATTCATTACTCCGTTATAAACCTTGTCATCACCTTGAATATGAATCTTCACTCCCATAAACTCCAAATTCTGGATAAATCTTATTCTCAAATCTTAAATTTGCTGTAGGAAAAGCCAATAACGCTCCCAAACTGTTTCCATAAATAACTCCTCCAAGAATAATGAAAATTATGTCCAGAAGTTCTCATGACCTTATCAAAATTTACCTTTCTTTAATATAATTCCTAATTCTTGTACTGCTTATATACTTTCTCTTGTCTTTCATCCAGAACAGGTTCTTGAACATTTAGTTTTATATTTTTCTCTTTTTAATAATTTTTCAAGTATTCCGACATTCTCAGATTTTCCTTTTCCAAAAGTAAAAATTAAACCCACAATAAACTTCATCTGCATTCAATTCATTAACAATTACTTTTTCCACAAACTCTTTCAGGGTGAATAATTCCTAACTTTTTCAAACTGCTCCAAATAGAGATAGTCAATTTCATTTTTATTTAGTAAATATGCCTTTTTCAGAACAAGTTGTTATTTTAGTCTGCTGATTTTAGGATATTCACTAAAAGTATAAACTATTGTTTTTAAATCCTTTTTCCTTTGCCTTCTTCACAGCCTTTTTCTCAAAAATTACTTGATGTCCTTTATGAATCACCATCAAAATTTCCTAAAACAGCAATATTTTTATTACATTTTATTTCTTTCAATGATTTCTATGATAATCAGGAATCTCTGCATTAACGCAATATTCAATAATCTCCTTTATTTCCGCTAAATTTTTCTGTAATAAATTTCATCAACTTTCATTCCTTTTTTTATTTATTATTTAAAAATATCTTATAGACATATGCTAATATTCATAATATTTACTTTATTAGATTTTATCATAATTTCAATTTAATGTATAGTGAAAAAGAATAATGCTGAAAATTAATACAAAAAATAGTTATAGACTCATAATCAAATCTAAAATCTATAACTATTCCTTTAATTAATTTTCTATTTTTAAACTTTTACAGTTCCTTGTATGTTCTTTCCATTAGCATCTGCTTTTGGTTTTCCTTTCAACTTTTTATCTTCTTTTTACCTTTGTTTTCTTCTTCCTTTATAAGAGCAATTTTATTTTTTCTTCCTTCAAACAATCCACCTTCTTGAATTACAAACACAGCCGATGTTATTGTAGCATAAACCTTTCCTGTATTTCCAATTTCAACTTTATCTGCCACGATTTCTCCTGAAACTTCTCCATCTACAACCACTGTTTCAGCAGTATTTCCCTTTTACTTGCCCAGTCTTTTCCAACATGAACAAGTTTATTTCCTTTAATATCACCATTTAAACACACCTTCCATATTTAAATGCAGAATTTGTTTCGATAGTCCCTGTTATAGTTGTCTCCATTGAAATTGTACTGATACCATTTGTACTTTTCGTCACTGTCTGCAGAAAAGTGTCCGCTCAGTCTGTCTGTCGTTTTCTCTTCTTTCCTTCGACTTTTTATTGTCACTAGAAAATGAGTGCCATTTTGATTCCTTTCTTAAAAGTATTAAATTTTTGTGTTATAAAATTTATAAATAGATTCTTTATAATGTTATTGTACTACATTTTATCTAATTTTTCAAATATAATATTACTTTTTCAAAACTTAAAATATAATAAATTTCGTTCTATAGCTAGATTTCTATTTAATCAATTTTGAAAAATATTTAGAATACACTCTGAAATATTTTTCAATAATATGTGGAAGCATTAACAATATGCTTTTTTACCAATTCATCTGCAATTTTTACATGCAAATATGTCCAATTCAGCAGACTTCATTAAATCATATTTTTGTCCCACAAGCGAACAGATAATTCCTGTTAAAGCAATCTCCCATTCCGCCATTTGCCATGTCGTAATTTCCTGTACTGATTTTGCCAGCTCTTCTCCATTTGTAATAATGGTATTTTTACTGCTAATAGTAAAATTATCTCGTATTTTTGCAAGTCTTTGTTATTTCAAATCGATTTTTATTAATTTCATCTGTGAAAATCCTGTCAGTCGTGAAAATTCAACCAAATGTGGTGTCAAAATACTTCTATTTCTTATTTTTCAAAAAGTTTCCTGTTTTCTGACAGCAAATTTAAAGCGTCTGCATCTAATATCAGTTTATTGTATTCCTTATTGTTTTCTTAATACTGATCGATTTTTCGAAAATTAAAAATGCTTGCTCTACTTTTTCCAATTCCTGGCTATTACCAATTACATCGCTGTTTTAAGATTTCATTTTCTAATTTTTCGAGATTTTTCATTTATATTATCAAAATTAATTGGAAAACTCATAACCTACGGCACAAATACATTTAATGAAAAAGTTATATCCAGTAGTACAGTAGTTAGTCACCGCTCCTGTTCTCCACACACGATTTTGCAACTATATTTCCTGCACCATAAAATCCCACTGCTTCCAGCGAAAATCAATACTTTTTCAAAATCTCCCTGTGGAGATCTTCATTTCCTTTTATACGAAAACTTTTTATCATGTCAGGTGTTAAATAATACTCACTTTGAGTAAAATGATTGATACTAGTTTCGTTCAATCCAATATTTTCAATAATGATTTTCCTAAAATCTTTTATTTTTAATTTAAAATCACTTTGTAAGTGACAAATGAAAGTGTAATGTCTGCTGCTTTGACTGAAATTCCATAATTTCACCAGTATCGCCATTAATTCGGAGAATATCCAATTGGAATAAACTTTTGTTATTGCTTGCTGTATTGATTTTTGAATGATTTCCTGATAAAGTTACTATTTCAGATTTGATCCTGTTCAAAATTCCTTCAATAACAACATTACGTTCACAATTTATCCATTCTTCTGTCTGTAAAACTCTCTGAATTCCCATATTCTTACAAATCGTAATTTATCATACAGTCGTTACTCATGTCGTTGCTATTACAAAATACAGCATCCCTTTGAAAATAACTGGCGTACGCGTGCATAACCATCTCCGCCATTAGTGCCTTTGCCACACGTAATAAAGAGAATTATCATACCATTTTCATCGGCAATATGTTTTACAGGCTGAGTGCGGCATTTTCCATCAAACGCTACTTGATGCGATATCAAATTATTTATAGCAGGTATCAATCTTTCTCGTAGTTTTATTTCCACCAAGCAACATTTTTCTCCGCCTCTTTTTATTCTGTGTCTTTAAATTACATTTCTGCAGCCAAAATGCATATAATCTCTCGTGTTCCTAGGAACGCTCGGATCCGGCCTCTTTTTGTCGATCGCTCACTACATCATAGCCATCAGGTTTTATAGAATATGGGTTTGCTTCTGGCTGCCAGCTTTTCAGACAATAGCCTTTCCGTTGCTGTTTACCTGTGGAGTTTTCTTGCGAGTTTAAGTCCTATCGCCCGCCCTGTGCTGTGCAAACTTTTAAAACTTCCTCTCACGAATGAGCCAATTAAGTTTTGTTGGAAATTTCCTCTTTTCGCTATGTATTCATGAGAAAATTTCCTTCTACATCATTATACCGTGCAGTCAAAATCTCTGGAAATCTTTCTGTATCAGACACCTTTTCCCGTCTTTTGATCTCCGGACGGGAACTTCCACCAAACTAGTCGTGAAGCTCAGCTTCTGCTCTTGTGAGAAACATCTTTTATCCTATCTTTGACTTTTGCTTTAATTCAATCTGGGATCCGGGATTCTCAACCTTTCTCGTTTAGATGCTAGAATATAGATTTTCATAAATATTATTTGCTGTGCTTATAGTTGTTTGCGATACATATTATAGCTTCAGAATTAGTCTAAATAGTTTGTTTATTCGTAATTTTTCAAAATTATCATATATAACCTCCTATACTCAAAATTATTATACGTGACACCTAAAATATTTTGAATATCATACTACTTAATAAAATTAATATAATCAACTAACTCATTACACAAATTTCTTTCCAAAGTAGCTGGGGATTATTTATTCTTTAATTTAAAATCTTTGCTTCTCAAATCTCCAATATCTTCAATCGAAGTCATCATATTATAATTCTGCACAATAAAAATAAATTTTATTACATCACTTAAAATTCAGGTGTATACAAATTCAACTCCGTCCTTTGTCTTTCTGATGCCTATTTATCTCGGTAGATAAAATAAGTTTCTTTCATCTTACTTTTTCATGAAAGTGTTTAAATGGTATTGACAATATCTCGCTCTGTATTTTATTAAATCTCAAGTAAATTCTAAATAAATTCAACAGCTGCAACCTCTTTTGTAAATAAATTCAGGAATCTGTTACGAACTTGTTCGAGTTTATTTCGAGAGTTATCACAAAAGTTACGAATAAATTTTGCGAGTAGCATGCGTGTTGATTGTGAAAAGGTTGATTAACAACTATATTTTATGTTATTCTGTATTAATGATAATTTAAAAGTATAATTATTTTGCGTATTATTTTAAGCCACCATAGAGATATAGACTCTGTAAAAATGAAAAGCCAATATGAGGGTGTCCTCATAGGGTCATCATTTTACTAACATAAATGTATATATTTTGCATTAGCAGATATTGTTTTGTTGAAGCTTTATAAATATAGTAAAATATACTAAAGATCTATGGTTGTAATTTTAGTTTACTATGAGACAAGACCCTATTCAACTATATCACGTCCTCATTTCACTCCATTGTCTCTCAAAATACCTTTTCAGCTCCATAATTTCCACTTCTTTAAGATGAAAAATCGAGCTGCTAGTCCTGCCATCAATTCCTGGTATTTTTAAATAATTCATCAAAATGTTCCATATTTGCAGCTCCACCTGACGCAATTATCGGGAATTGACAATTTTTGCAATAAGATTGATAATAATTCTAAATCAAAGCCAGTTTTAACGCCATCCGTATCGATACTGTTCACAACAACTTCTCCAGCTCATTTTCCTGCCCCTGCAAACCATTCAATCGCATCAATTCCAGTATTTTTCTCTGCCGCCTTTTTGCAAAAACTTTAAATTTACCGTCTACTCTTTTTACATCGACGGACAAAACTACACACTGATCTCCATATTTTTGCAGCTTCCTCAATTAATTTCGAATTTCTTATTGACCTGAATTGACACTCACTTTATCTGCCCCGCTTTTAGCACTCTGTCAAAATCATCTAGTGTATTTATCCCACCGCCAACAGTAAGCGGGAATAAATATCTGACTTGCCACTTCCTTTAAAATATCAGTAAAAAGCCCTCTTTCCTCAACAGTTGCTGTAATATCATAAAAAACAAGCTCATCTGCTCCTGAGTTATTATAAAAATTTTGCTATTCTCAGGATTCTCAACTTCTTTTATCCCAGTAAAATTAATACCTTTTACCACTTTCCCGTTTTCTCACGTCCAAACAGGGAACTATTCTCTTTGCAAGCATTTTGCCTACTTTCTTTTAATATACAATATTAACATTTTGCAATTTCATTTAAACGATTTTAAAATATTATTTCTACTTCCAACACTTCTTTTCAAATCAAGATTTCAGAATAAATCGCTTTTCAACAATCGCTCCATAAACTCCATTTTCATTAAGTTCTTTTTATTTCATCTAAAAATGTAATTCCACAAAGCTATAATATCTGATTTTACTATTTTGACAATTTTTATAAATTTCAAGATTTGTCCCATTTAACATTCCATCTTTTGAAATATCAGTGTAAATTATTGTTTTTACTCCATATCCGATAATTTTTGCAAAAACTTCAACTGAATTTAATTCAACTGTTTATGTCCATCCCTTTACAGCTACTTTTCATCTTTTCGCATCACAGAAACTGCAATTTTATCTCCATATTTTTACCATTTCTTTTAAAAACTCTTCATTTTTCAACAACAATCGTTCCTAAAATAACTCTATTTACACCTAACTCAATATATATATTCTCTCTTCATCACGGATTTCACCGCCAACTAGAACAAAAAATCACTTTTTCAACCAGTTCTTTTATAACTTCATAATTTTTAGTATTTCCGTCTTTTGCTCCGTCCAAATCTACAATATGAAGATTTTTGAATTATTTTTATTAAAAAAATCCAAAACTTCAACAGGATTTTTAAAAAACACTTCCACTGATTATAATCTCCTTGTTTTCAATCCTACTGCCTGACCGTTATGTAAGATCTATCGCTGGAAAAATCTCTATCATAATTTAATCTCCTTCAAATATTATATACTTTTATTTTATAACTCTATTTTTGATGTACTACAAAAATTTTTCAAAAAGTTAAGTCATTCCAAAAACACAAAGGAAAAAATCCTAATATTTGGAATATCTGCTCCAACAACCATACTCGAAATTCTAACTTTGATAAAAATCTCAAAAATATTAATCAAACATTCTTATTTTATCCAGATTTTTTGAAATATTTTCTTATTATTGTAAAAATCAGTTTTATTCGCCTTTGCCAGCTCCGATTTTTATATACCAGTTTTTGATACCTGTTGTAGTACAATATTTCTTCACTTGGCTTATTTTTCCTTCAAAATTTTCATAATAAAAATCAATTGCATCCTGCGTACGATTCTCATTTAAATAAAAACTTATTACAAACCATCCCATCGTCAATTTGTATGCCCGCCTGCTCATCAGAAATACGTGATTCTTCCGTTTTTGTTTTTATCATCGCACATCTTCATAATGGAATTTAAACTTGCAGGTGCCGCTTTTCATCGTTTTTCATAACATTCCAGATTGCATCTCTTCCTATCGTATATGTTACAGCAATTCTAGTGATTAAATAATCAGGATATTCCTTTTTAAGTTTTTCATAATTTTTATCAAACGCTGCTGTATCTCCTTTGTTAGAATAATACATATTTGATAATTTTTGACACTTCATAAGGATTATATTTTTCATACCGCTTAAAATTATTTAATTTTTCAGCATCACTTTTTTCCAAGTGCATTATAAATATTTATCAAATTTTCTGATAATACAAAATTCTTCTCATTCTTTTTCAGCAATTCTTCAATTTTTAATGCCAGATTTTTACTTTTTCCTATCAGGTTCACTCACTACATTAGGTATTTCTTTATCCAGTTCTATTGTTTTTAATATTATTTCCTGAAAACTCCCTAATTTTGACAAATCCTGCCTTATCATTTCACTTCGGCTTTTTAGCATTCATATTCACTATGCAAGAAGACTTATCAATAATATCATTTTTCATAAATACCTCTTTCTCAATTAAAAATAAGTTATCAAAACCATCAATAAACTAAGTAAAATAATCGTAATGTTACTTTTTATTTTATTAATTCTCCCCAGTTTTTCAATAACTTTAATCCAGTATCTCCACTTTTTCAGGATGAAACTTTGCATTCCATAGACATTTTTCATTTTTACAATTCCAGGTATTTTTGTTCCATACTCTGAATATGTGACAATATTTTTCATATCAGTTTTTGCAAAATATGAATGAACATAATAAACATATTCATTATTGTCTACATCTTTTTAAAAATTTTATCATCCTTAAATCCATCATTTATAATTAAACTATTCCATCCATATGAGGTATTTTCAAATCAGAGTTTTTCAGAGATATATTTTTATTTCCTCAACAGTTCCATTTATAAGACCCAAGTCCTTCATATTCACCATATTCATAACTTTTTCAAAAAGCATCTGCATACCAAGACAAATTCCCAAAAACGTCTTTCCATTTTTCGCTTCACTTTATCAAAAGTCTCTTTTTAGCCCATATTTTTCCAAATTTCCCAATAGCATCTCTAAAAAGCCCCGACTCCTGGCAATATTATCCCCATGGCATTTTTATCTCTTCAATATCATTAGTCAGCTTCGTATCCAGTCCGACATAGTTTAAAGAGAAAAGCAAGGAAAAAGGTTTCCTACTCCATAATCAATCACTGCTATCATAAGTTTAAAATTCCCTTTCTATTTTATTGTTTGTTATCACTTCATTATTTTTGTTTTATCAATTCTATCCTTCTATTATTCAATTTACCAAATAAGTTAGTGTTTCTATTTCTTTTATATTATTCCCAGTATTTAAAATCTCATTGTTATGTTTTGCTTCATATTTTTCTTTTTGAAATATCCTTTGATTCATTAATTACTTTTATAAAATATGCTTGTAGCTGAATCCATTTTATATTTTGAATAGAAGTTATCATTGCTTGCTTCTCCATTTATTTTTCCCAAATATATTTCTTTTATTCTTGTTACCATAAATTACTATAAAAACAATACTTTTTATTAAATTTAAATTTATACTATACAAACAAAAAGAAGCAAAATATAAATAACTATTTTACACTCCACTTTAACTTTTTCCCATAAAATACCATTCCCGTATACTAATTTTCCTTCTCCTCTTTTCATATTTTTCTTCTTATCATTTTAATTATTTTCTTCTATATTTATACTTTTCCTCTTATAATATTGTTTTATTTTATCTTACCATATAATTTCAAAAAGATAGGGATATACTTTTGATAATTTTTCTTATATAACAGAAATAAATTTTTAAATTTCTATATTTTTCTCTTATAGTTGAGCTTTTAAAATAAGTGCTATAATTTCTTATATAGGCAGTGATAAAATGATAAAGAGAACAGTATTTAAAAGAAAATTAGAAAATTTATGGATAAACCTATAATAAAAGTTATTACTGGTATGCGTGTAAGTGGTAAATCTATGATATTAAAATTAATATCCAAGAACTTGAAGAAAAGCAAGGATAAACAAAGCGTAACTATTAATTTTGAGTCTTTAATGTTTGCTGGATTAACAAATTTTAAAAATTTATACAATTATATTATTGATAAATCCCAAAATATAACTGGAAAAATTTATATATTGTGACAGATTCAGGAAGTTGATTCTTGGGAAAAAGCAATAAATTCATTGATGATGAACTTGAGCTGTGATATTTTATATTACGGGTTCTAGTGCTAATTTGTTATCTTCTGAACTCGCCACTTATATCGCGGGAAGATATGTTGAAATAAAAGTTTTCCTTTATCCTTTAAAATTTATAAAAATTTTTCTAAAATTCAAAATCCAGAGAAAAATTTACACTACAGAGAGTATTTTGAACCATATCTGAAGTTTGGAGGACTGCCTACCATTCATAATTTTAGTCAAGATAAAACTTCGATTTATCAATATTTGACTGATATTTATAATTCTGTTTTATTAAAAGATGTTATTTCAAGAAATAATATAAGGAGATATTGAGTTACTGGAAGGATTATTTTATTTATTTTTGATAATATCGGAAATACTTTTCTGCATTTCAGATCTTTTAAAAATCAAGAGCGAAAAGTTAAGCACTGAAACCATCTACAATTATCCTAAGCACTTGAAAATGCCTATATTATTTCAAAAGTTCAAGGATATCGACATAAAAAGGAAAATCATTTTAGAAACGCAGAAAAATTTATCTTCTTGATTTAGGATTAAAACATTCTCAATTGGGATATAGAACAAATGATGTTGCTGGACATCTTGAAAACATTATTTATTTAGAGTATTAGAGAAGAAAATACAATGTAAATATCGGAAAGCTAAAGACAAAAGAAATTGATTTTATAGGACAAAAATAGAAAAATTATACATTCAAGTTACTTATCTTTTGGCTTCTGACGATACTATTGAAGAGAGTTGCACCATTAAAAGACATTAAAGATAATTATCCCAAAATATATTTACTTTCTATGGACATTTAACTAAATTCAACATAAATGGGAATTGAGCGATTATAGACTTTCTGTTGAAAATAATAATTTTAAAAATTAGATAATTTATTTGAAAGTAAATTAATATTATTCCTAAATTTTATTTCTGATTTTTAATATTTTTCAAAATAAATAAATTTATTATGATTTCTTTTAATGTTACATTTTTCATTAAATAATGGTTTTAGTAAACGAATTTACTGGACACACCAAAGAAAACAGACTTATAAATAGTATCTTCTTAACTCTCACTAAACCAAAAACCCCTTTAGTCGATGAGATCTCATCTCCTCTTTTCATCAATACTCACAGCTTCTGCCAAATTTCTATAACTATCTTTAAAAATTGACTCAATTATATGATGTGAATTTATCGACATATTCTTTATATACAACGTAGTATTCAAATGCCGTGTAGCCAATGAGTCTTCCACTAATTCTGTATCCAAAAAGTCCTAACTTTTTCAGTCAGGATCTCACATCAAAATTAAAAATATGTCCACGTGAAAAATATCATAGAAAATAAATGCACAAATTTCATCAATCCATTTCAATAAACACTTGTTTTATGTGTAACTATCGCTTATTTTATTAGAAAATATTCAGCGATAACTTTTCCAAACTCCGTTACATCGGATCTGGATACAATTTCAAATATTTCAAATCCATAGATTTTATATATAACTTCTGCTGATGGGGATAAAGTTTTCATTTGTATTGAGTTTTAATACTATTTTATCTTGACTGTTCTCCGGCGTGTGGCTCTGTTCCTGTTTATCATTCCGAAAATTTACTCATTTAAAATACCTCTTTTATGTTGTTTGATTTATTAAATCTGTAGTTATTAGAACTATTTTCTATATATTTTATGGTTTCATCTACAAAAGTATTAAAATCAAATTCTAATTTCATTTCCCATTAGCTTTTTGTTTCAATTTCTAAGTTTCTCTCATTATAATCAGTATTTTTCATTTCTTCTTTAACTCTACTTTCAGATATTCATAAAATTTATCAAGTTTTTGCTTTGTTAATCTTTTCTATATGTTCGAATTCTTTATCTGAAATGTAGTTTTTGTTGAGTTTCCTCAAGAATCTCATTAGTATCAAAATTATCGATTTTTAGACAATGTATTTTAACCTTTGCGTTACTTTTCTGAAAATAAAAATTTCGTTTTACTAATCTCAGTGTTATTAAGTTCATTTTATCAAAGTTCTACCTATAATTGAAGTTATTTTTCTGAAAATTCTCCAAAATTTTCTTTGCTTTTGGGATCTCATTTTATAGAATTATTAATTTCGTTGTTAGAGTTTCATTATAAAAGTTCTGCTGTTTTTCAAATGATAGTACCTTCTGTATTATCTTTGAATAATTTCTTTGTTATAAGATTCTCAGTTTTCTTTGCTATCCTATCAACTTCACTTTGTGAAATTTTAACTCACTTTTCACTAAACCTCATAATTACTTTTGTGCCATTCCCAATGTTCCTAAAATAAATAATCCTAGTAGTATTTTTCATTTTATCCTCCGATATTTTATTATTATATTTTTAATTTATTTAGTTTTGTACTGTATTTTTGTAAAAATCTAAAAATATTTAGATGATTTATTCCATCTTCGCTCAAATTTATTTCATCCATCGAAATTATAAACTTCTGAAAATTATCCATAACTTTCTTTAACAGCGTTATCTCTCTCTTGGATTATTTTCATCAAGTATCGTTGCTGACACTTGATAATATTCTCTTTCGTTATTTTCGCTCTGCTATAAAAGTCTGTTTCCAAATCTCCAATTTTGCCAATATACACAGTATATCCACGTCTAATTAATTCAAATAAACTATATTTTCCAAAATATGCCCCAGTGTCACTATGTTTTTGTTATATAGCAATTTTCTTAGCCCTATATCCCAACTATGTAATATTTCTCCAGCGATTTTAAATGCTGCTTTCCTATATGTCATAACGTCAGCTTTGTACAATATAAACGACGATTTCAAAGCTTCTATATAATTTTCAACGGTAGAAGATGTTGTTTTCTTCCGCAAGAAACAAGTGTATCAACTATTTTTAGGCGAAACAATATTTCCAATGTTTCAAATAGAAATTTTACTACAGATTCAAGTAGTAATGTCCTGTATTTTATTTCTTACAACTATATCTTTTAGCAAAACTGTGTTGTATATTCCCATTAAATAGTCTTTTCTTATATCATCATCATTTTATTTGTGTCGCATAGGAAATCCGCCATTTTTCAAAATATGTTTCAAAGCCTGTCTCATATCCTGTGTTTCATCCAATTTTAAGATATTCAGAAAAAGACAAGGGCAATATGGATATTTCAATATATCTGCCTGAAAAGCTTAGTGTTGCCAATTCATGAGATAACATCATCGCATTGAGCCTGTTATATAAATATCTGTGTTAGCCTTTATAAACAAAGATCCACTGCCCTTTGAAAATTCTCAACTTCACTCAATTTCATCAATATATATAATATTAGGTACAAGTCTTTCGTTTTATATATTGATATCAATAATTTATAATCTTTTTAAATCTTCAAAGCTTTTAAATCCTCAAAATTTATGGAAATTATCTGTTCTTCCAAGACACCCGATTCTATCAAAAATTTCTAAATTGAGATGTAATGTGAATTTCCGCATCGTCTAACTCATGTGATAACCTTTATTATCTGCATATCTTTTTATCAATTTTCCAAGTATTCAGTTCTTTTAACCACAAAATCACCTCATACAAAGTATATCAGATAATCAATTTTTGCTTTCTATTCACTTTTTAATTTTAATTTTTACTCTTAAAATATAAAAATTAAAAATTCAAAACACTTATTATTTATAAGATTTAAAAATTTCTACTTACACCAAAATTTGAAATATTTCAGTATATTTTTCAAATACTTATAATACCTCTTAAATTCATGATTAGTCTCATTTTTCGCTCAACAAAAACCACTCTAATTCAGCCTCTTTTGCTCTTTTGCTTCATCCAAAACAAGTTTGTACCAATCAATATGAATATGTCATCACTTTTGCACAGATTTCAGGAGATCTCAGTACATTCACATCAATAAGCCCAAATTCTGCATATTTTCATCAACTTTTTCACTAAAAATCAGTTTCTTCCGGAAATTCACGTATAGCAGTATCTCAAGAGCATTTCACATTTTTCTACATGTCCTGCTGGTCAGTAAAATAGTTTTTAAATACGGATGTTTTATAAAATAGCATTTATTTTTATTAGAAACAACTGCACTTGTGATAAATGAACTTTTGATTTTCTATTCGTTAAATCCTCTATTTTCGTTTGTGATAATATTTTCAAAATTTTTCTATTTTTGTTTTCAATTTCAGGCTCGTATTCTGCTAAAATTTTGTAAATGTTTTTAAAGAATTTATATTTTCTATTTTTCAAAATACTCTCCTTTTTGAATATTTTCTTTAATTTTAAAATTAAATTTCATTATAAACTTCAGCATATTCAAAATATCCCTAGTTTCCTTTACATCATGAACTCTCAAAAATCCTTCCGCCATCTTGCACCATTAGACTCTCAAACATCAATGTTCCCATAAGTCTTTCTTCCACGACAGCCCAAAATATTTTTCTCATTAAAACTTTTCTCGAAAGTGCAATCATTATTGGTAATTTCATATCTCATAATATTTTTACCGATTTAATTCTTTCCATATCTTCAGGCGTATTCATGCTGTATGTTGAAGAATACCCTAGCTCCTGGGTCTATCGAAATTTTTCTTTCTCAATCCCAGTTTCTAAAGTGCCTTTTACACGTTCATCAAAAATAATTTTCCAAATAATTTTTCCAAGTTTCGGGAATCTCATCAAATCGACCATTATTCATAACAACCAACGCAGGTTTATATTTTTCAACCAATTTTCGAATTTCCCCTTGTCCAGTAAATCCATTAAAATCATTAATAATATCAATACCTGCATCCAGTCCTTTTTCCAATAACTTCCTCAGTATCACTGTCCAAAGCCAACGTATATCGGAAACTCCTTTTTCACAACCTCAATATATTTTCAATCCGATTCATTCTTCTTCTGCCAGAAATATCATCAGAAATTGAGGCTCGACGATTTTCCCCAAATTCAAATATTTTAGCCCATTTCTATATCTTCCTCAATTCGCTTCAAAACCTTATCTACACTTGAATTTCTCCACCATCATAAAATGAATCGGTGTAATATTCAAAATCGAATAAATAACTGATTCAGTCGTCAAATCAAACTCAAACCTATTCCTTTCCAAATCAATCTATTTTCTTGTAAAATCTCTTCCAATTTTTCAATTCCATTTTCAAATTCAAAACTATTTTCCATTTTCAAAATCTCAACTAGTGTTTTAATTCTGAATATTTAAAAATAGCTGTAATCTCTTCATTTTATTAAATGATATTCTTTTTCTTCCAAAATTCTCAAATTTACGTAGTTCTTCTTTATTTCCATTAAATTCAATAACAATATTTTTGAATCTTTATTCTTAATTTCAGTGATTTTAATCATTTTTATTTCTTTCCTTCTTAAATCATATGACTGTTTTTCTGTTTTAATCTTTATTCTAGATTAAAATTAAAAATTTTTCAATAACTTTTTACTTCTCTAACAAGTAAAATGATCCTACTAAAAAATACACTCATCTTCATTCTCTCTCAATTCCAACGCTTTCAAAAAGCCTTCTCGATATTCTTTTCAGAAATTATAATATTTTTAGGATTTTCAATTTTTATCTTCAAAATATTTTTCCAAAATCTCTGAGATCCAATTTTCTTTCTTCATTATTCGGCTCTGTAAGTATAAAATTATCCCCAGCCATTTTAAAGATTCACACATTTCTCCACTTCCTTATCCTTTAAAATCCAACTACAAAATTTTTCTATTATCAAAATTCTCTTTTAACATAATCTATAAATGCCTCGACACTATCCTCATTATGTGCACATCAAATACACATTTTTAATTTTTCTCAACTTTTTCCATCCGTCCTGCAATTTTGCAATGTTCCCAAAGCTTTATCCAATATTTTTCTGTATTTTTCTAGAATATTTTCATCACAAAATCTAAAATACCACGTTAAAACTGTCCTCTAGATTCTCCAGCTGTTGTTACCTTTTGCTTCAAATCTAAAAATACTCATTATTTTTAAAATTTTTCAAAATCATAATTTCCAATTATTTCAGCTCTAACTTTATCTTGAAATTCTGAACTGTTTTTCAGATGTTTAAATCTTCTTTTTCATAAATATTTTGGCTATCTCTTCTATATTTTCTACTTTTTCAATTTTATATTTTTCAGCTAAAAATATCACAATTTTATATTTTTGCTTCTTTTTCCAAAATTTCATAAACTACATCTCTCTGATTTGGAGCAATTATAACATTGCTCTGTTTTTCTTATAATTTTTGATTTTGTTTGACAAATTTCCTCAATCGTATTTCCCAAAATATTTTTATGATCAATCCCAATCTTTGTAAAAATAGTATAATCAATTTTTGAAACTGCATTCGTTGCATCAGTTCCCCTCAAGCCCACATTCCAAAATCAGAACATTAACATCCTTATTTTTAAAATGTATCATCGCAATCAAAAAGCATCATCTCAAAAATACGACAAATCATTTTTCCAAATCCAAAACCAACTCATTTCAAAACCTGTCTTAACTTATTTTTACAATCTTCTAATTCCAGCTCAGTAATTTCCTCATTAACATGTAATCAACTCATAAAGTTGTCGTTATGTTGAGGACTCGTAAATAACTCAACTTTATATCCGTTTCACATAAAATCTATTAATCATATAGCAAGTTGAACCTTTCCCATTCGTCCCTCTAACATGAATAGACCTGAACATCATTCGCTGGATTATTCATTTTGTCTAAAATTTCTGCAAGCAAAGTTACTCTTTCTTTTCTCCATAATGATTTCTTTCATCACTTTTCTCCTATTTTTGTAAAAATTATCATTTATTAAGTTTATTTTGATATTCCAGTTTAATTCTAATCATCTATTCCTACTTTTCCCCACAAGCTCCGTAATCAAGTAAATATGTGTCAAAGTATCCCTTTGTCTAAATTATCAACGCTTTTCTTCCCACCTAATCCCTAATAATGGAACAAAACAAAAACTTTGATTATACTCTAATTCTCCATATTTTTTACAGCCTTTTCATATAACTTTAAATCAAAAGTGTTGTCTTAAAGACTTCTTCAGTATAGATATCTGAAAAAGAAATCCATTCCAGAAGCCATTATTTCAAAGTCTTCCAACTATAAAACACTATTTCAATATACTCTATTTTTCTTGCCATGTTATTACATCTACAAAGCTGTTGTAAACAAAGGTATTGACTCTTTTCCTCTAAAGTAAGTTTCTTCTACTAATTCTTTATAATCATCTGGATTTATTACTCTTAGATACCCATTCAAAAACTTCCCAATCCATAATTTTCCAAATTTCTATAATCTCATCTGGCACTTGCCTTTATATTTTCAATAATTTCTTTTGGCATTTTCTTTCTCTTTTTAAAATCTCTTAACATTTCCTTCCTCACTATTTATTAAATTTACTCTGATGTTCTCCATTTTCTTAAACAATTCTTCCTCTTCTTTATCTTCAGAACTTTACCTAAATATTTATATTCAAAGTACTTTATTCTTAAGTTGGACCAAATGAACTATTTATCCAATCAGTATGGTCATAATACATCTTCTGTTTTTCGGTTCTGAATACAGTTATTGTGACTGATTGCCAAAGGTTTTAAATTATACTTTATAAATATCTCTTTTTAATGGACAATTTATATATATATTTCTTCTTTCCTCATATTCTTCTTCATACATTATAAATATCAGGTATATCTTCACAATAAATGTAATTTTTATTTTTCTATATTAAAGAAAAATATACCCCTCCACTAAATTATCGCTTATTTCTGCATTAAGATAAAAAGTTTTCCCACCTTCCTGGTATGCATCACTTACCTGCTGTACTATTCCTGTTATTAACTCATTTTGATTTTTCAAAAATTCTTCTTGCCATTCTTTTTCACAATTATAATGATTCCTTCCTTTTTATTTAAATTGATATTTTTTTAATTATTCCACTCGTCCCATTAAATATACAATTACCTCTATGTGTAAACGCTTTCCCTTTCTTTAGATTTTCTATTTTCTTTTCCCCGCTATTGGTATTATGAACAAAAACAATAGCAGTCTTCGTATTTTACTTCTCCATGTAGTTTTAATGCTTTATCATACATTTCTAATTCAAAATCTAAAAATCTTTTTATTGTCAAGAAGCTCAAAAAGTTATCCATTCCTTCCCATACAGCATTTACATCTAAAGTTTTATACTTTATCATTCCTATAAATTCGTTTTCTTCCCAAGTCACTATATCAGCAAAAGCTGTAATAAATATAGGTATAGCTGATTCCCTCTAAAAATATATTTCTTCCACTAATTTCTTATAATCATCGAGGATTTATCACTCTTAAATATCCATTCTATAAAACTTCCTAAGCCATACTTTTCCCATATTTCTAACATTTCTTTAGGGACTAAACACTCTGTATCTTTCTATAACTTCTTTCGGCATTTCTTTTCTTTTAAAATCTCTTATATTTTATTCCTCTCATAAATACTCTAAAAATTAATTTTATTGTTGTATTTATCCATTATCCATATTCTTAATATAATTTTCTTTTTATTTTTCAGTACTTTCCTTTATCAATCTTTTATAACTTCACAAAACAAATTCTTTATCTTCTATGAACATATTTAAAGGAACTTTATTCAGATTATTGTCTATTAAATCTGGATAATTTGGATAATATGTCAATGCTATCAGTGCATTAGGTTATATAATAATAATATTCATAATCTTCTTCCTCATCTTCATCAAATACTTCCAAAAGAAATTTTTCCATTTAGTATTTTTATGCTTAAACTTTTTAGATATATAATGATTATTTTCTACTACATCAATCCAAATCTAACCCTGCTCCTTGTGAAACATATTTATAAATTTTTAGTGACTTTTTATATTTTATTTCAAACATTTCTAATACTTCTTCTAAATCTACTTTTATTGCCATTTATTTGTCTTATATAATAATTAGTTCTTTTAAACATTTTGCTCACTTCGTTATTTTCTTATAAATTCTATCTATTTTTCGCTTCGAGGGATTAATCCTTTTTCCAAACTTTACATAATTATAAGGAAATTTTTGCATTTCAGTCGAATATTTCTTCTATTTCTAGTTCTATTAACAATTTTCATTTCATTTATTTTTCATTCATATCCGTTTCTTCAGTATAATCATCCCATACGTAGTAGTCAATCCCATCTATTAAATGTTATGACCATGATTGTTTTTCCTTAGTTATTAACTCCATCATATTTTTCTCCAAACGATATCATAAAATTTTATTTATCCTTCCAAAACTCCTTCTTCCTATCCGCATTCTCCTTAAATTCGCTACTATAAAATGAAGTTCTCGTCACAGAACCAATTTTTATTAACCCCTCTCATTTCAATGCACATGTGCCTTGCCTCAATCCACAACAGCAACTCCCAATGGTTTAATATTTCTATCAATTTTTGCAACATTTACAGTAATTTCCTCCTGAACACTCAATTTTCGTGAAACAAATTCTACAAAGTCTTGGTATCTTGCTAAGTCCTATAACTTTATTCTCTCTCGGAATATATACAACATGCACTTTTCCAAAAATGGCATATGATGTTCACGATTGAGTATTTCCTTCACAAGTACCATTTTCCTGCGAATCTCTAAATCTACATCAAATAATTTATAATTTTCAAAATCATCTACACTTTTTGTGCTCAAGTCTCCTCATACATTTTTGCAACTCTTTTAGGGTTTCCAACAAGCCCTTCTCTATCTGCATCTTCTCAATATTTATTAAAATTTCACGTACTGCATTTTCAATATTTTTAATCTCGTTTCTTTATCTATACTTTTGTTTTTCATTTTCTTAACCTTTCTTTTTATTTCCATAACAAATGGTACTCTTCAATTCTATCTTGAGAAACTTTATTCTCATTTTATATAATCTTAAATAATCTTATTCCATATTTATACATGATTTTATCTCTTTAAAATTTATTATTTAAAAATAAATGACATTAGATTTATCCAACAACAACATTGTTGTCTATGAGTTTATTTAATTATAATAATAATTTTTAAAATATATTGCAGTAATAATTTAATAATTATAAATAATAAATAAAAATAATGACGTCGATAATTTAATTTGGAAATTCAAAAATATAAAATTATTTCAATTCTTTTTATTGTATTCAAATATTTTAATTTGAGTTGTTAATTTTATAATTATTAGTTTTTCAAATTTTTCGATTTTTGATCTCCTACTTTAACTAACTCGTTTATTTTTGTACAATTTCTTCTTTTTAAAAATATTCTCCATCATAAATTACACTCAATGGAACTAGTACAAATAATCTATTCAGCATTTCCTTATGTGGAACTATCAAATCAGGTTCATTAATTTTGTCTGAAAAAATCAAAACATCAATATCAATCGTTCTTGACCCCATCTAATTTCCCTTTTTCTATCTAGTTCAGCTTCAATTTTATTTATAATTTTTAAGATTTCTCTTGCTGAAAAATCAGTTTCAATCTTAATTACTGCATTTAAAAATAAATCCTGTTCCAAATATCCAACAGGAGTTGTTTCATATAATCTGATTTTTCAATGTTCTAATTCCTTCAGTTTTTCAATTGCTTCAATAGCTTTTTGAATATATTCTTCTCTTTTTCAATATTACTGCCCAAACTTAAATAAACTTTGTTTTTAGCCATTTTTATTTTATCCCTTTCCTTGCTCCGCCTAATCTTTTATCTGAATTTCAACACTGTCAAAAATTCCATTAATCAGAACTGCTAATTTTTCGTATATTTACTTGCACATATTCGATTTTTCATTCATTTTTCATCTCTTTATAATGATCCAAAGCCAATGTTTTCCAGCAAATCTACTCTGCTTGCTTTAACAATTTCTTCTATTTTCTATAACAATCTCCATAACTCAATGTACTATTTATATCATCATTCTTAATAATTTCCTTTGAAAGCGAAAATGATTAAATCAATTTCAATATTTTTGTCAATCTTCTTCGCAAACACCTATATATGAATGAAATTTCATGTTGTTAATCTTTATTTTTATACAATTGAATCTACCTCATTTTCGATTTAAAGTTTGTGTATATTTTACATATAAAATCTTAAAAATAAATAGTGTTAATACTAAACTCCGCCCTAAATAACAAATTTATTACAAACTTATTTGACAGAGTATAAAACCTAGTATTTTTAATATATACTCGAATCATTTAAAATTAAAACTATTAAAGTTATATCAATACTAAACCCCATTTGAAAAAGAAATGATTTCCTATTTCACTTTCTAACAGGGTCTTGACCCTTGCTAAACAGAGATATAAAAACTACATTGTTTTGATAGAGAATAGTATAACTAAGGGTTTGAGTAAATAGTCATAACTTTTGAGTTCAGTAATTTTTGTTTTAAATTACAAACAATACAAAATAACATGATAAATTTTAATATTTCTAAATTTTTCTCAAAAGAAAAAGAATACATTCTCCCAAAACAAAAGTATCTTCCTTCCTATAAAGTTTATCATTTATTAATATGTCTCTTTCCCTCTCTATCCTTACAGTAGACCATGCCGTCATATCTTTCCTTAACACTTCCTCCTCTTTCTTCCGTTCTTTTATTTACTCTGTTCCAATAACTCCGACTCACCAGTTCACAGCTTGCACATGAGTCAAATAAAATTACAGCAGAATTCAAATACATTTTTCATAGCGTTCACTCCTTTGTATTATTTTATCCTTACTAAATTATATATTTGCTATAATTTTATCATAGTTACCATGATTTATCTTATAATTTTATTACAAGGACGAATACACATTTTTAAATTATAATTTTTCTACTAGATCTTTCAAGTAATCTTTTACTACCTGTCAATTCACTCGTGTCTTAATCCAAATTCGACATTTGCAACAAACATTCCAAATTTGTCTCCAGTATCGATATCTTAATCCATCAAAATTATACATACAATTTTTCTCCATTATCTTCATTGCCAGTGCATCTGTCAACTGAATTTCTCCACCTTTTTCGGTTTTGTCTCTTTTTAAATATGAGAAAAATTTCAGGTTCAACACATATCGTCCTAATGCAGCAAGATTACTCGAGCTTCGATCAGCTGACGGCTTTTCTCAATGAAGTCTTCTACTGCTACTGTTTTTCATCAATTTGCTTTAATGGCTTTTATTATCCATATTTTGAGACATTTTTCGTGAGAACTTCCTGTACTCCTAAAATTGTGCCGCCTTGTAATTCATTATGTATCTACAAGCTGTTTTGTAACAGGGTTTCTTGCCCCTTTCACTATCTGTATAAATAATATCATCTCCTAAAAGAGTACAACAAAATGGCTCATCTCCACAAATGCTTCTGCACAGCATTGCATGTCCCTAAACCTAATGGTCTTTTTCTGACGAGACATAATAAATATTTGACATTTCGAAAATATTGTTACTATTTTCAATAAATCTTTTTCCCTTTTTCTTCTAATGTTTTTCCAGTTCATAAGAATAATCAAAAATGATTTTCTATTGATCCTATTTCTTCAGTAATAATAAAATTTCTTCAATCCCAGCAGATACAAGTTCTTCTACAAGATACTGTAATGCAGGTTTGTCAACTATTACAAGCATTTCTTTAGGCTGTGCTTTTGGTTTGCTGGTAAAACTCTAGTTCCAAGTCCCGCTGCAGGTATAACGAGCTTTTCTTACCTTTTTGATACTCATAATTTTCCTCCTAAATATTTTTCAACATACTTTTTATCATTCTTTTTATTAAAATATGTCCGATCATCAGAATATGTAACTTTACTGCCAATGGCTGAAATAAATTTAATTTTTCAAAATAATCTTTTTGCTTTTAAATTAGCTACTAATTGACGTTCTTTTGTCTTTAAATTATATTCATATTTTTCCAATTATAATGATACTTTTTCTGTGGAAATTGTGCGTAGAAACGTACTATTTCTTTATCTAGCTAATGGAGTTTTTCCAAGATTTTTGGTATCAATTTTGCAAAGAAATCTTTATAGTCGTTAAATTTTTATAAAATTCTTTTTAAAATCATCATTGGTAGTTGTTGGAGCCACTTTTATGGCAACTCCTACATTGCATTATAATCCTCATCTTCAATTGTGTAATATGCCATTTTTACTTTATCTCTATCGCATATCATTTGTTCTTTTTCAGATTGTATCTTTTTATAACTCTTTCAAAAAATATCAGGGATTAGAGCAAAACTGCACGTATCACTAAATCCTTGCGCCCCAACTAAAAATATAAGTGAAAATATTAGTTTCTTCATTTTATCTACGTCCTTCCCATCTCTAATTTATCAATGTAATAAGATTATATCATAATTTAGTAAATAATTGTAATAAATTTTGTGAAAAATTATCAAAATTCTCAACATTTACTATTACAAGAGTTCTTTCTTTTTCTTATCAAATTCTTCTTGTGTTATTGCCCCTTCATCAAGTAATCTTTTTAATTTCATAATTTCATCAGCTACAGATAATTTTTGGAAATTTTGTGTTTTTCATTTCTTCTATCGAGATTATTTACAGCATTTATAAATGGAATAAGTGTTTTTCAATACACTTTTTACTCTAAACATAGAAGCTCCATCCATATTTCTATCTCGCCTATAAAATAAACCTTTTTATATTTCACAGCATTTACCTTTGCTAAGAGATCTCAATTTGATTAACTCAAAAATGCATTCCTTTATCCAAAAAATAATTCTCTTATTAGTTGAAACAACAAGCCACGTATGCCCATCACTTACGCTCCTGAAGTGCATAAGTAATAATCTCATCATCATTAATAATACTTTGTCAGTTCTTTCACTTCTTTTTGTTCCTAAAATTAGTCATCCTGATTTTGAAAGCATTTCCTTTATATCCTTCAAAGCTTTTCCTATCTATGTTTCCTTTCTTGAATCAATATTTTATCAATTAATTGTACTATGTTTTAGAAATTAAGCAAAGAAAATTTAAATTTTATAAAAATTTTATTATTACAATTCCTATTAAAGCAACTAATTTATAAAAAGCATGATTTCAAATATAATTTTTATATTTTTGTTGCATTTTAGGGAACAAATGTGTTATAATCAAAAATATAGATGTGGAGAAGGTAATATGAATATTGGTAAAGCGGTTAAAGGATTTACGAAAGGAAAATTCTTTATCAATGGATTCCCTTGTTGAGAAAATTAAATAGGAGATATAATCTTAACATAACTAAAGTAGTGATTTCACGTTGGGAGCAATTTATCTGAGCCAAGCAGCAAGTTTTGATTACAGCTTGTGCAAAATTTTTAATATTGACTTAGAATTATTTAGCTGGGATTACAGATATATATCAGCTCCAGGCCTTTGACTCCTATCGAAATATTGGAGATTCAATGTATGGAAAAGGCAGTGCTGGTACAGGCCTATCAACCTTTCAGAAGAGATGAGCGGTTATCCGGTACCACAAAACATTTATAGAAAGAGATTTTTGCAATCAAGTTTACGGTGAAAGTATGACTGGTCTTGATAAAAGTATTCCTGATGGCTCTATTGCAATTGTTGATCCTGAACTTTGCAGTAATCAATAAGCTTAAACGGTAAGTTTGCGTTTTTGAATATAATGATGAGACATATAAAAACAATTAATAATAGACAAACAGGGAAATTATCAGGTTGACGTTCATTTAATCCTGGTTATGATGATATTATTGTTTTGAATACAGGGATTATTATATTGTAAAGGCAGGTAATCAGAACTTTTGTCAGAAAATCAATGGTAAAAATAAAATGGAGGTATAAATATGTCTAATAAAAATCAAGAGGAAAAATTTGAATATAGAGATAAATGGAATTAAAATACCCATTTTATCAATTTTAGATTCTGAAACTGATACAGTCTCATTTGTTGACGGAGCAAAAGAATATCTTGAAAATTTAAATAATAAAATAAAGGGATAAGAAAAATGACATTAGTTAAGGTCCTATTTCTGCAGTTATAGATGAAAACGGTAATTTTGATTTCAAAAGGATAAATTAGAATATCTAAAAGAAATAAAAATATAGTATTGACAAGTTAAGCAAGGAAGCTCAAAAATATAATTTGTCTAATGATAAACAGTAGCTTTGCTAAATAAGTCAGAAACATTCCAATATATCAAATGTCTAATTTCTGATAGCTTTGTATAACAATAACGGTATTCTAAGAGATGAAGACAGACTTTTTAATCTCACTTAACAAGTATTTTCCGTGCTTTGGATATAAGAAAAATGCAAAATATATTAAATATAAAAAGCTTAATGCTTCCCATTTATATAACATAAATTAATTTTAATAATCTTATGAATCTTCTGTTATTGAACTCCAACTATTTAATAAATAAAAATTTTTCAAAATTTTAGCTATTTTCTAAATAAAATAGTTGCAATTTTATACATTATAATAAACGGTATAAAAATTTGAAAGGAGAATTACTTTAATGTTTAAAAATTCAAGATTTATCTCAAAAGGGATGTAATGGATTTAGCAGTTGGAGTTATTATTGGTGCTGCTTTTTGGAAAAATAGTGCTTCGTTGGTTGACGATATAATTATGCCTGTATTGGTGATTATTTTAGGAAAAATTGATTTTCAAATTTAAAAATAGTTACTCCTGCTACTGGAACAACTCCAGAGCTGCGGTAAAAATATGGATTATTTATTCAAAATATAGTTAATTTTTAATTATAGCATTTGTTATTTTCTTAATGGTAAAATTTGTGAATAAATTAAGAAAACCTGCCTCAAAACTGCAGAGAGAAGTTATTGAGGCTGTTCCAACAAAGAAGAAACATTATTGGCTGAAATTAGAGATATTTTAAAAATAAATAATAAAAATAGTAATCGGAAGTTATTCATATTAGATTTACTTCCGATTTTTGTTCTAGATTTTACATAATTTTTGATAAAATACAAAATTTATTAAAAATTAAATATATCTCAAACCTACTTTAAGATTAAACTACTAAAAATTATATAAATCTAGGATTTGAGTAAAATAGTCATAACTTTTTGAGTTTTAGTTTTAAAGCAGTTTTTACTATAAAATATTTAAATTAATAAACAATCCCTAGATCGAAGCAAATCCAAAATAGATTAACTCCTGATATATTTAGATATTTAGACATATCTTGTTTAAATTCTAGTAAATAGCTCTAAATCCTATTCCACCTCTTACATTCTTACCTTTAGTGTCATATCCTCCATTTACTGTTACTCCAAATCTTGTATTGTCTACTCCTATGTTTAAGTCAAATTTACCATTTCCTCGTCTGTCATCCTTCTCTCCTCTTATGTTAAACCAGTCTGCCGTCGTATATCACTCTTCCTTTATTCTTAACTTCTCCAACTTTCCCTAGTTCATTTTCATAAGATGCTGTCAATCCTACTGATAAATTTGTTCTTACCGCTAGTGGCTGTACATATTTGAATTCAACATCAACTTCAGGTTTCACTGAGAAATAGTCATTGCCTTTTTACTTCGGTCTCATTTCTTATCTTCCTTGATATTGTTGAATCTTCCATATTCCATCTTTAATGCTCAGTAAGGACGCAAATGTGTTCTCTCGCTCATTCTTATGTCGTATCCTAAATCTGTCTTAACTGCCGCCCCATAAGAATGATAGTCAGATTTGCCTCGAATATGTCATCTACTACAAGATATCTACGTCTCATTTCATTAAGGCTGTAAATACATCTCCGCCTATTGTCCATTGCAATGCTCCGTTATAGTCTTTCTTAGGTGACATTTTCTTGAACACTCGGCTTTAATCATTGTCTGATTTTTCACTTGATTTTCCAATATCCTTGAAACTTGAATCTGTTAGTCTAGCCCCTGCATACCATCCTGAACTGTTTCCCAAGCTTAATCTGCTTCATCTTTCACGAACATATGCGAATCCGCTAGAATGTTGTATAGTTATAATTCCTGCAGTATCTGTATTATATTCATCTCTCATTCCGAAATACTTTAATCTTGTTATTTTGTTTAGATGGTTCTCCACTCTTTTTCAGATAGTTAATTCCTTGTCCCTAGCATATTTCCTGTCGAATTGATTCTTTTGCTGAGGTGTTTCATATTGATGTCCCATCATTTTCATCTATTGCTTGGAAGAATAGAACCTGTTCATTGTTTCTATGCGCTTATTTTTATCAAATAAAGTTTTTCTCTTGTTCAAGTCCTTCTACACCGTATCTTTGTTCAAGTCCGTCCAGAGTTATATGTATCTAAACTTCTACACAGGTGAGTTCTTTTCCAGCCCGAAGTATGAAAAGGATTTTAGCCATATATGCATTTTCATTGTTCCATCTGTTTGATTTTGTGCAACTGTAGCCATCCAAGTTAATGATCCTGAATAGATATTCAGTCTTTTATTTGAGGATTTTTGTTTATCATTTCATTGTATGGTCAGTATCTTCTTATCTAGTTGAATATATTTGCTTGTAGTATTTTCTGCTGCTTCGGCACCTATAATAGGATCACTTTTAGTTAAGCTGATGTACTTAATCCTTGAATAGGATTAGTGAATCTCTTGCTCGAAGTATCTATAACACATTCCTATTGTAGAAGTCTGCATTGCCTTATATTCTTCAGCTGATGAAGTAGCAATCAGGCACTACAGTTTCCGTTTACTGTGTTCCTACACTTGAACCCTTAGGTACTTCTATTGATACTCCCATCAATCCTTTTCCAAAGGCTGCTTTGATTTCCATCTGCTTTTTCATCTATAGAACCTTCACCTTGTATAATCATCGTTTTATAGTTTTGATTATTCAGGGTATTTCCTGCAATATCTCCTTTAGCAAGTATTCCAACTGCAGATTTTGCATCTAAAAATTATGTCTCCATGATTTTCAATTGTTGAACCATTCTTAACAACCACTCCAACCACTTTTTCAAGTCCAGTTCCATTTTGATCTGATTGTTCCAGTAGTTGTATCCGTATGCTCCGTTATCTAAATACATTCCTGTGTATTGCTTGCATTCAGATTTATTGTTGCTCCTGCCAGGTTAATTACTTTTGTTCCTTGACCTGTTCCCGTCATCCCTATACTAGATGGACCTGTCACATTAATAGTCCCATTATTTATAATATTTCCTGTATAAGCTCTTTTACCTGCAGCAATTTCACTTTGTGTTGAGTAAATCCTGCAGCCATTCCAACTGCATATCTATTATTCAATGATTGTTATCATCTATAAACAAGCACCTACTGTAATATTCTTTCCTGCAGCATTTGTTGCTTCTCCTCCATAGTACTATATGTTCCAACATTTCCAAATCCGCTTCCAAAGTTTATATCTGCATTGTTTGTTACTTTTTCCAGCTGAATACAATCCATAGTTATATGAACCTGTAGAGATTAAGTTTGTATTATTAATTACTTCTGCCTGTTCTAGCATCTGCTGAATATATAAACTGTTTCATTGCCAAGATTACTTATACTTGAAATATCACTTATAATTTTATTTCCTGTTCCACTTGTTTTTGATTCGTTGATAAATCCAAACGAATTATCTCCTATTGATAAATTGCTTCGAGTATGTGCTCTTGCAGTTTGACCGCTTCGTTTGTATAGACTGCCGCAGCTTTTCAGTACCTACATTTATACTTCCAATTAAGGTTACATCTCCACCTGAACTATATATACCCTGTCCACCTGCACCAGTATTTATTGTTCCGTTATTATCAACTGCATGTCCATATGTCAACTGGATTATCTCCACTGTTATTATTCCGTTATTTGTTATTTTTATCAGTTGCTTTTGTATAAATTCCTACACTTGGTTTCTTGGTTGCTGCATCAACAGGGGTTATTCAATGTAATTATACCCGCATTTTACAAGTTCTGTTCCTTCTGTAATTAATCCATAACCCCTGTCTCCTGATACATTTCCATTGTTGTCGAAGTCCACCATTTCCTTTTTACATATAGTCCTACAACGCCTCCTGTTGTTCCGACTGTATCGACAAGATTTACATTTGTATTATTTGCTTAACTCCTCCAGATGCATTGTCATCAAAACAATCCTACTCCTGTTTCAGTATTTGATCCGCTATATTTCAGTTCAAGTGTTCCTGGACTAACGTTACTTCCATCTTTTATAAATATTCCTGTTCCTTTATCTTTGACTTCTATTCCGTAATTTGTCAGTAAGTTAACATCTGAATTTTCGCATATACTCCAATTCCTTCTGTACCTTTGAATTACTATGTCAGAACTTCTGTTCCATTCAATGTGACAGTATACCTAATCCGTTAGATACAATTCCAACAGCTTTATTTCCTGTCATAATAATTTTTCCTTCGTTACTGATAAGCCCGTTTGCTCTAGTTATATTTGTACTTGCATGAGCTCCTGCTAACTTATCAGTTTTACCATAAATTCCTACAGAAGTATCTCCGTTTACAGTAAGCGTTCCTTTTATTTAATATTTCTAATGTTTTTGCTGTACCTAATGTACCGTTAGCAATATTTTTATCTGTTCCATAATCCTGTAAAGAAGTTCCTGAAGTAAAGGCTGCCATTCCTACACCTTCGCCAGTTATATTTATATTGGCATTCTGATCATTTATCAGTTTACTTCCATTTATTCCATATGCACCAATACCTTTGTCAACATTTATCAGATTTTTATTATAGAATTGTTCCATAACTTACATTTAACGCAGTTGTTGACGCTACATTTCCGCCTTTTTATATCAACAGTTCCTTCATTGTTATACATGTTGCTTGTATTATCAGTTGCACTGGTATTTGATCCATAACTAAAGCCCTTTACCTGTAAGAAGCTTACTGTCATTCCATTTGCTATATTAAATTTTTCATTTGATAAACCAAGACTCTTGTTAAATTCATTAGTTGCATCATCTAAATCTAGGTTAGTATTTAAATTGAATATTCCATTAATATAGAATATTTTATACTTTTTCCCCGTTAGAATTAAAATTGGAAGGATTTATTTTCATTTTCAGTCATAACCTGTGATAGATCCTGCTGATGATCCAGTCCAGTTCGTTGTATTTCCATCATATGCAGCTAAAAACTACATTGTCTCCAGTAAGTTTAACACTAACATTTTGCATACCGTTATATTTGTAGCTGTTCCTGCTGTTGCAGTATAATCAGAAGTTTCTCAGCTTTTAAAATACCATCTGACATGTTTATTGTTGTAGCGCCTGTAAAGTTTACTTTGTGAGTTAGCTCCAGCAAAAATGGTGTTGATTGTGCGTGATTTCCTGCATCATCACGCCCTGATTGGCTGTTCCAACACTGTTAGTTGTTACCTTAGTTTCATGGTAAATATCTCCACCGCCAAAATTAACCAATCCTCCATTAAGAGCTACTAACGCTCCACTTTTTACCTGTCTGCACTTTATTTGCATTTTTATTTAAGTTTACAACTGCTCCAGTTTCCATCAGCAAAACCTGCCATACCGCATTTATTTTCAGATTGTCTTCAAAAAGTAACAGTCAGAACCTGAACCTTTAGCATATCCTCATATTTTCATATAGATAAGGCTTTGTTTCCTGGTCTTTCTTAGCCCATTCACTTACTGGGTCAGCTTCTTTCTTTAATGTAACTTTACCTCCTGCCTCAGCATAAAGCTAATAATCCTCCAAAACCTTTTGCTGAAGTTTTTCTGAGCAGTAATTTCTCCACCGTTTTTCGCTACATAAGCTACTGGAGTGAGACTCTGTTCCATCAACAAACTTTTTATATCTTCCAGTAAGAACAACATTACGTCTATATTAATTTCACTGAGGTTTTCCTTCAAATCTTTTAGCTTCACTTCGAAATCATTCCGTGAACGCTGTTTTTGCCATTTTCCATCTGAATCAGCTATTATTGTTTCCAGTTGCAGCCTCATTACTAGCATCATTATCTGAAATTTTTCCATTAAGATTTGCTGTTCCGTAATCTTTAATATCTCCTGTCATTATAGGTACAGTTGTTGTATCGCTACCCTCATGTTTATTAGTACTCATAGCTGCATCTAAAACAGTTCCATTTTCTGAAACCATCATAATACCATTTTTAGCATATTACCAAAACTGATATCAATATCATTAACTTGTAAGAGAATGAACTTCATCTCTATTAAAGTCAGTACCTCTTGCAGCATCTACAGCTCCTAAATCTTGTGAAGGCTTAATTTCAACTACCTGTCCATTAATTGTTTCTTTTCCTCTTTGACCCGATCTTTGCATATATTCCTATATTATTTTCAACATAGTTGGCATCACCTGTTCTTTCTGTTTCAATACCACCATTTCTTATAGTCGTTGTATTTCCTGCTGCTGCTTGAGTTCCGAATTTGCCATATTTAATTGATTACCAATAATTGCTTTTGCTCTTATTTCCCCTTGATATATTCCAACTCTGATTTTTCCCCAATCAGCTTGTCTAATAGGTCCATTTCCATCATTTGATATATACGCATTTGAACTGTTAGTAGGAGAGTCATAAAGCGTCTTTTCAGCCACTAATTCGTATTGAATTAACATTACAACATTTCCATCACCATAAGATTCTGGTGCTTTATCAAGTTTTAATGGAGAGTTAAACCAGTGTTGTATAAATCTTGGTGTTCCACTACCTTTTAAAATTAGTAAAGTTAGGAGAGATATCCTAATCCAGAATAAACAATATTATCTGCTCTTCTAACTCGTATTTACCTGTACTAGTTATTTCAAACAGAACACTGGAGCCAAGTACAGATAAAGCAATGTTTTTGTTTGACGTAATTTTTGCATCAACTTTTCATAAATCCTCCACGTTGCTTTGGTGCTCCTGCCCAGTAGTTATGAGAAGCTATCGTATCATAAGTTGCTGGATAGATATAGAATAAAGTGTTCTCATTTGCTTTTTATTCCTTTGCTGTCATCTCTTTCAATATTTACTGATACATTATTAAGTGCAGCCTTCCTGAATGCAAGTTTCTGTCGAAATTTGCTCTCATATAGATGCCCTTTAATATTTGAGCGTTTCCATCCCAAAACTGTATGTATTCCTATTGCTCCATCGTGATTGCATTAGTTTTTCCCTGCATTATTTCCAGCATTGTCTGATACATTTTCCAGCAACATACACTCAATATTTTCGCGCTTCAGATCCTACTGGATCGGGGTTTTTGGTTTTTCATATTTGCAGCTGATAGTCCTTGAGCTGTGTAGCTCTTGCTCTTTCGTCATAAGACTTATTAAAATACAGTGTCGCTGCAGTTCTTGGATAGCCTAGTTAGTTCTTAGAATTAAGAAATAAATTTCTTATATTTCCGTTTATTCGAATTTGGAGTTAACAACCTAGCGGATTAAACCCTGTCCGAATTTATTATTACCTCCGTCTGTCCAGTTGGGTGTTTTTACTCAGGATCGTTTTCCATCAGAACTGTTATGCCTTGCATCATTAAAAAGCCTTAGTATTATCAACGATGCACTCCATTTTGTGTTCCACGTAAACAGAAATCTGTACGTGGATTTGTGTTTGGTGTTGTAAGTTTAGACTGTTGTCGTTAGCAGGTGTTGGTATATTCAATGAAGGTAATAAGTTTGGCACACAATCGCATAATTGCGGTACAGGTACAGAAACTCTTGGTGCTTCCAGAGATCTCTAGACACCATCTTTTTGGTCTTATTGAGCGTCTACATTGATGTAGATAATGGCTCCTGTCTAGGAGAAGTACTTGAAATTCCCATGCCTTTGTTCGATAATCCCAATCTTGCATTTGAAGATGCAGAATACGGATTTGTTGAAGTTGGTAACTCTTTATATTTTTGAACTTAAAGGTGAAGTATATCTTTCAAATGCATCTTCACTTCTCTGAAATGTGCCTTCATAGAGGATATTTTTCTTATCTCCACGTCCTTTATATGTTCCATTCCAATTATTATTAAGTAGTTCATCCCATACTGCCGCTGAACTCCATGGAGATTTTACCACATGGTCTCTCTTATCATCAACTGAATTAATTCTAAAATTCGCATCTTTTAGCAATTTATCATTTCTCTTCTTGTCTCTTTAAAATTTCTGATGTATATTTTAATTGATGTAGATATTTCTTCTTTTTGAGTTTTAATCTCCTTATTTGCTGTTGTTGAAAACAAGTTATTTCTTACCATAACAAGTCCTGTCAGCAAAAACATAAACAATGCAGAAGTCTGTATATTTAAATCTTTTGTTCTTTGCTACAATGAACATAAATCCTGTAACTTTTCGTAAATTATTTGTCATCCTTTCTTTTTATATTTTTGATGTACCTAGTGACTAAAAAGTGACTCCAAAATTAATATTTAGATTAAATTTATTGTGTACTTCTTATATTTTACAGATATAAAATAATATGCTCTATTTTATCAGAAACAATAAGATAAATCAATACAATTTTATCTTTTATGTTCATAATCAAACATATTTCTTATTAATATATTTAAATTACAAAAATAAATTAAAATTATTTTAAATCTTGTTTAATTTTTCTCAAATTATTAGCCGTTTTATTCTCCTTTTTGTTAATAAATCATTTTTATAGAAATTCTATCAAATTAGTAATCTTTATGCAATATGTCTTATTAATTTTATGCATTTACTTCATAACAAAATATTTAGCGATAGTTATTATAAAAATCGCACGTAATTCTTTAATTTTAGTTTATCTATTTAGCTTGAGTGTAATATTAAATTACATCTGTATAAATTTATTATAGTTGCGATTATATTTTTAATCAAATTTTATATCTGTTTTATTATATCAGATTATTAATACAACTTTTTATGAAAACATTATATAAATCTTTTATTTAAATTATAACTCATTTAGTTTAAACTTTAATTAAATAAAAACAGCAAAAACCAAAATTCTGCTGCTGTTCTTAATTTTTAATTTTTATTTACCTAAAAGCTATTATTTTTCAAAATTATAGGCCTAGTAAATAGCTCTGAATCCTATTCCTGCTCTTACGTTCTTACCTTTAGTGTCATATCCTCCATTTACTGTCACTCCGAATCTTGTGTTGTCCACTCCGATATTCAAGTCAAACTTACCGTTTCCTTTTCTATCGTCTTTTTCTCCTCTGATTCCGAACCAGTCTGCTGAAGTATATCTAACTCTTCCTTTGTTGTTTACATCTCCAACTTTTCCCTAGTTCATTCTCATAAGCTGCAGTCAATCCTACTGATAAGTTAGTTCTTACTGCTAGTGGCTGAACAAATTTAAATTCCATTCCTACTTCTGGTTTAACAGAGAAGTAATCGTTTCCTTTAACTTCTAGTCTCATTTCCCCTCTGTCTTCCTTGATGCTGTTAAATCTTCCGTATTCCATCTTCAATGCTCCATAAGGACGGAAATGTGTTCTTTCGCTTAATCTTATGTCGTATCCTAAATCTGTTTTTAAAGCCGCTCCATAAGAATTGTGAAAGTTAGATTTAGCTTCAAATATATCGTCTACAACAAGGTATCTACGTTTCATTTTCGTTTATACCTGCAAACACGTCTCCACCAATTGTCCATTGTAATGATCCGTTATGATCGCTGCTAGGTGACATCTTTTTGAATACCCCTAATTTAACCATAGTTTGGTTTTCTTTTGATTTACCAATATCTTTGAACTTGAATCTGTTATTTACAACCCCTGCATACCATCCATCAGAGTTACCCATCTTAATCATTTTCGTGAACATAAGCCACTCCAGTAACATTACTTGTATAGTCAATAATTCCTGCAGTATCTGTGCTATATTCATCTCTCATACCAAATACTTTGATTTTGTTATTTTGTTTAGATGGATTTCTCCAGTCTCTTTGAAGGTGATTCAACTCTTTATCCAGCAAGTTTCCTGTAGCGTTAATTCTTTGTTGAAGGTTTCCGTATTGGTGTCCCATCATTTCATCAAAAGCTTGATATAACAACATTTCTTCGTTATTTTCCTATTCCATTTAATTTTTGGAATAACTGATTTTCTCTCTGAACCTAAGGCTTCACACCATATCTTTGTTCCAGCCCATCAGCAAAGTTAAACGTGTGTCAGTGCGTTTACTGGCGACTCCTCTCTTCCTGTCCATTCTGTAGGAATTTTAGCCATATATAGACTTGTTATTACTCCGTTTGAATCCAATGTTGGGTCGCTATCCATCCTATTGAGCCTGAACAACATTCCACTTGATATTTGGATTGTTTAACATTGCTATTCTATATGGATTTATTATGTTAGGATGCATTTTACTAAAATGTATTTGCTAGTTGTTGATTCTGCAGCTTCAGATCCCAGTAATTAAATCTAGCTTCACTTGTCAAATTTTGCAATCCGTCTATTGATTTTGTATAGTTAACTCCTGAAGTATTTATATATAATCCAATGTCTAGAAGCTGATACAGATATTGGATTTTTGCCATTATTTACAACTACTGGTGCTTGAGGTACTCCATTCACAGTAATTGTGCAGTTAGGACTCCCGCAGGTGCACATCAATTTTACCCTCCTACTCCCTTTCCTGTTGCCAGCACTGTATATTCATAAATTGTATCTTCATCTTTTTGTGCTTCCATTTACTTTTTATAGTTCCATAGTTTTCCACTGTTTCCACCTTTTTAAGTAAACTCCCACACCGTTTTTGCATTTATAGTCGATAGTCGCACCTTTATTATTTATCAATTTTGAATTTTTCCAAGATATACTCCAACTGTATTTGTGTAAGTCCCACGAGACCTGTTGTAATTGAGTTATTGTTTGTGCAGTTGCTCCATTATCAGCATAGATACCTGTTGTATTACTTGCGTTCAACACAATATTTCCGTCATTTGTCGCTGTACTTCCCGCACCACTTGCACATACCGATACTATGTTTCCGTTTACATTAATTGTTCCCTATTTATTATGTTACCTGTATCAGTTGTTCTCATATCCTGCACCCATACCTATTGAGCAGAGAGGACAGATTACCTACTGTCAACAGCTGAAATATCTGATTCTCCTACTGTGATTGTTCCATTGTTTGTTGCAGTTCCACCTTTAATACTGTAAACTGCCACATTTCCTGAACCACTTGAAAAAATCAATGTTTCCATTATTTGTTACTGTTCCAGCTGAATAAATACCGTAATTTTGTCCTCCTGTAGAAGCTATATTTGTAGAATTTATTACTGTTCCTGATGTATCACTTGAATACACATATACATTCTTATCTCCTAGTCCTACATTTGAAATTTTTAGAATTTTATTGTATTTCTCCGTCCCAACATTTACAAATCCAAATGAATTGTTCCCTATATTAAATGCAGTTCCACTGTTTGCTGAGGTCTGTCCACTTCCTACTGTGTAAACTCCAACTGCCTCGTCTGTTCCTGTTGTTATTGTTCCACCTGTCAAATTTACATTTCCATTTTGAGAATATATTCCAATTGTGCATTTCCTATCTTCAGTTACCTGGATTTTCTGCATTATATCCATAAATTCCAATTGTATTATTTCCGAATCTATTGTTCCAGTATTTTTCAAATGATGTTTGCAGTATTATGCTCAGTGTAAGTGCAACGTTAGGGCTAGTAATTGAAGCTGAATCTCCCAATGTTGTTCCACTGTTCTTGGCTGTATATCCTGGTGTTCCAGTTGCATATATTGCCGTATTTCATACCTGTCTATAGTGATTTTTCCTGTATTTTCCAGTATTACTCCTGAAGAAAAGTGCATACTTGCGGTTTTGTAAGAAATTGCAACCGAATCATTTCCTGCTGATTCTATTAATCCTGGATTGTTTACTTGCCTGTGTTTGCAGAACCTTCTGAATACAATCTGTTGAATTAGAACCTATTGTAATCTTACCTGCATTTTTCAATCAATGAATCCTCAGTTCCATAGATAGCTGTTGACTTATCACCTATTGTCATAACCCCTGCTGCTTTGTTGTATAGTTCTCCAAACTTAGCATACATTCCAGTAGAACCTGCACCACTCAAATTAATTGTTCCTTCATTTGATAATGTAACTATTTCTTGCTACAGACCCTTGTTATTTTCCTGGAGTCATTGCAACCTGATTAGCCTGTGTTCCTGTAATAGTCTTAGTATTTGCATTCGTTATTGACGAATTTGAAATTTCAAGCTGATTGAATGCATCATTGGCATCATCCAAGTTTACATCCTGATTAATTGTAAGGTTGCTTAAGTACAGCATAAATGTCTTATAGTCAGTTCCATTTTATATGTGCTCCTGTAGCTTTTGAGACAGCATCTCCTGTTGTATCAGACAAGTCCATTCCAACATTTTGAGCAATAAATAATCTTGACCCCTGCTTCATATCTAGCGTAAGATTCCCTAAAGTTGTATTTGTTCCATCTCCAAAATTATTTTTGCCCATCCTTCAATTTGAGTTTTTCCAAAGTTACCACCATTTTCCATAATAAAAGGCATTTCCTCTGCAGTATTAGGAGTAGTTCCACCTTCAATAGTCGCATTCATCTTTCCATCTATGGCAACTTTTCCTGAACCATCTTCACCAAGATAGAATAGTAATGATTTTTGCCCTGTAGTTGCTGTTCCATGTCCCTTTTACATAATCTTACCTTTATCAGCATCATAGTTTACTGCTCCCTCATATGCTCAGTGTGGTTCTCAACTTCCAGTGTGGCATTTTTCACCTGAATATACCCCAATTGATTCTGCTTCTTTTACATTAGCGTCCACATTTATACTGTTTGTACTGCTGCTTATAAGTTTTGAATTTTTACCAGCAACAATACCATAAGAACCCTTTTTAACTTTTATTTCTGAGCATCTAAATATTCATGCACCCAGCAGAACCACCTGCACCATCATTTACTTTACAGTTCTGTAGATGTAGTTGTTACATCAGCAGTATTAGTTGAATTATCTCCAATAACTAATCCTGTAACTCCATTTCCTTCAGCTGTAGTAGTTCCACCATAATTTAATGTACCATTTGTAATCATACACCTGTTGAATTATCACCTTTTTACACTAATATCACTTGTTGCAGCAAGTGTTCCCGATGGGTTACGCCAGTTCCTTTAGTCATATATACACCAACATGAGTTGCTGTTCCTGTTCCTTCAACTCGATTTTTCCTGAGTTATTAAGCTGTCCACCACTAGTTGCCATTCCAATTCCATTAATGATTGTATTACCGCTTATTGTTTTACCTGCATTATTTACAACATCTGCATTTATTCCAACCATTCCTGTGGATGAATCGCCATCTAAAGTGATTGTTCCGTTATTTATTGCTTTGAGGTGTCCCGGGTGCATCTGTTGATACTGAGCCTTTACCTACTCTCATAGCTATATTTTGTCTTTTCAGTACTGCTGACATTAATTGTTCCAGCTGCATCATTTGTTATATCATCAGCGGCATTCGTAATCAAAAACCATACCGCATTACCTTTACCACCGAGACATTTATTATTCCATTATTTTTACTCTTCCTTGATATGCTCTCTCTGCAGTAGCATTGCTATAATTAGAATCTTCTATAACTGCTATTCCTGATGACAATGAATTTACTGGATTATTCTTAGAATCAACTCCTGCATCCCCACTTACATTAAGTATTCCAGTATTTTCCATCGTACTATTAGGTGCTACACGTGAAGACCATTTCACTACCATAGCTCGCTGTACCGCCTCATATTCATCTTATTTGTATTTGTAACTTCTACAAGTGAAGGTGAACCAGAGCATAAACTTGAATTCTATTGATTTTTCACCACAAAATCAATTGTTCCATTATTTGTTAATCATATTTACTATTAACTCTTCTATCGTCATTCTCATAAGTTAATATCATACCAACTTTTATATCCTGTATATCCAGCAGCAGTTCTATTTACATCAACAGTTGTCCCACCTAGTAATGGTGCAAGAGTTAATGGTGCAGAAGCTCCTTTGGCTAATCCACCGATATTTGCAAGCGTCGTTTCGAAGCATCTGTTATTGTTCCTGTATTAACCATTTCTCTTTTACTTCCATTTGCGCAGTAATATGTATCTGTTTGAACTTCAAATCCCACTGTCAAAGGCCCAACCAAATTAACTGTTGCCTTGTTATCAGTTTAACATCTGTATTTGCTGGTGCATTATCCATTGTGAGCTGCCCGAGAACCACCAACTCATTTTGTGCATTATATCCTCTTCCCGCATTTCTTTCAGATTGCTTTTGAGTTTCATTAAGCTGATTTTCTGAATTAACTGTTAAATTAGTTGTTAAATTGTAATTTGTTTCTGTATCAAAGTATGATTTTAATAAAACACTTCCTGTATTAGTCCAAGAATGTCTTAATGACGGATGGCCAGTCCTAAGTCTTCCTTTAGTGACCAGGAGCATTAGCTAAAACCGAAAAAGCATTAAGATCGAAAATCATAATTATAAGCTCCACCATTTACGCTTACTTCCACAATTCTGCCATATAGTACAGTAAGATCCCTAGCTGTATATTAAAAGTAGGTGGTGCTGGTGATGCAGCAGTGCAAGTCCAATAACTGGTTTTGGTGGTGCAAAGCTACTGTTTTCGTAACGTTAGTGTAACCACACTCTTTTGCTGCTATTACAATTGGCGATTTATTTACATTTCTTGGACGTATTCCTGCACGTACTTAAAAAGGTATACTGGCTCTTTTACCGATTTTACACTGGCTATACCATATCCTTTTGCTGGACACAAACAGAATTCGCTTTTCTATTTTGTCTAATAGACCATAGTTACTACTGTGCGGATATGTGCCTTTTCATAAATATTCGAGCTTCTTTCAAATACCCCTTCACAAGGGATATTTTTCTTTTTATTCCTCTTCCTTGTAAGTTCCATTCCAATTATTATTAAAATAATTAATTCATATTGCCAGCTGCTCAAGGAGATTTTCAACATGAGTCTCCTTGCTCCATTAGTGGAATCAGTTCAAGATTTGTGCTTTTTAATAATTTACTATTCTCTCTTCGTGTTTCCTAACCTTTTGATGTATACTTTTTATTGAAGATGAAATCTCCTGTTTTTGATTTCTACGTTTTTCTCTGTGGTTTCGAAAACAAATTACTTGTAATCGATACTACCCTGTCATTAAAAATATGACCAATGCAGAATCTGTGTATTTAAAATTCTGTGCAAATGCACGTAAATCTTTTGCAAATTTCTAAGATTATTTGTCATCTTTTACTTGTATGATAAATATATAATTAACTATATAAATATCATACTCTCCTTTCTTTTTAATTAACTCAATTAAATTTAAAAATTATTACATTTCCATACTTTTATATTTAGTTCTTTAATATCATAGCTGTTATTTGTAATAAATTCAAATTTTTCACTTATTTTTATTTCCAATTTATTTTGATTTAATATATTTTAATATTAGAAAATAATAAGTTTAATATATTTTTGCACTTTAACTCCTTAGTCTTTTTACATCAAGATGTATTATATCATAGAAATGTCATTATAATTTTGAAAAAGAATTATATTGTGCTATAATATATCTAGATTGTAAAATATATATAAAATATGAGGTTTTGTGGTTGGAAAATAAAAAGTGAAGAGGATTTCTTAGTCAGAAGATCTGAAAATTGAAAAATGAATCAGCATTTTAATACGTTGAGTCATTAAATAAAAATAAGAAATGAAGTAATTGGTAATTCAAGTATTGAACAAAAATAGATCGAATAATTTTGAATCAAATTCCAGCAATAAAATGATTCAATTACACTAACTTTAGATACACTAACTACTAAAAATATGAAATTTATGGCAACAATTATAAAAGTTTTTCTCAGTATTAGGATATTGGGAGTTTTCCAAATATTTGCATTCTTTTATTGAGGGATCCTAACAATTGTAATATCACTAAAATTTCTTAAATCAGCAAATGCTTTTGAGAAGAAGCTCTACTTATGAAAGATGAAAATAAATTAAAACAATACTTTAATGAACAATCTAAAGCCTTGAAATTATACATTATCTTTATAATTGTTAGTATTGTTATAGGTATTGTTGTTTATGGATTTATCATCGCTGCACTTATATCAGGTGTTTTAAACAGTTCTTCTTATTACAACTCATACTAAAAACAGACGTGTATTATATTGGAAAAGCTAAAAATTAATATCTGCTTTTTCCTAATTTTTAATATTAGTTTTCTTTATTCTTTAAATTAAGACTAAGATTTTTGAAAATAGAAAATGGTATGCATACTCGGAAACCCATTTAAAATTGAACTGCAGAAATTATATAATTTAGGGTTTTGAGTAAAATAGTCATAATTTTTGAGTTCTGTTTTAAACTGGTTTTATCAAATAAAGTTTAGTACTATAAATTATATAATTTCTCATCATAATCATTCTTAATTTCCTTGCAAGAAATTTAATAAAAGATTATGATTTCACGATTATAAACAAAACAATTATACACTTGATATCACTACTGCTCTTTATTTTCCCAACATCTCTATAATTTTGATTAAATATAACTCCCCATATCAAATTAACATTTTTATCTTCTATAATATCTGAAATTCTTTCTGTTATCTGCCTAATATATTCTAATGAAACATCTTGCCGCAATATAAATTTATAAGAACTCTTTTTAGCATCCTCTAATTTTTCCTTCAACAAATTATTTTTCTTTATCTGTTCAATTATCTTATCAACAGCATTGTCGCCTTTTGCTTCTCCACATGAATAATCGTATCCTTTGAATCTTGAAGAACTGATTTTACATCCAAAAAGTCAATATTCATAAATCCAATTTCCGTCAGAATATTTTTACAATGCTCTCAATACCTTCCTTTATAATAAGTTAGCTTTTATAGGCTATTTCAGAGAATACACATAATTATACAGACTTTTCATTCATAACAACAATCATGCTATCTGCAAGTTTTTCCAATCTTCTTAATACCTGTATTTGCAATCTTCAAATTCTCGAATCCTTTCAAGATAAAATGGATGTGCAATAATACTGACAGTAAAAATTTCCAATGCAACTTCAAGAATAACAGCATTATGTCCACTTCCGTTTGCCCTCAACTCCTGCAGTCAAAAATAGAATGTCTGTTCCCTTAAGCAATTCTCGAAATTGATTCTCGCATTGAGTGCCACTTCTCGGCCTGCTCTCTGCTGCATTCCTTAACTCGATATCTATCTTTTTCAGCATGACTTCGCTCTGTAATTCTTACTATCTGTATCAATCGTTATATATTCAACCTCTCTTGCTCCTGAAAGCTATCATAAAAATTAACAAAATTTATCCCTCATCCCACCAATTCCAATAACTTTTACACTCATTTTATCCTTCATATAATCCACTATTGCAAATACAAATATTGCAAAATCTCCCTTCTGCAAATATATCTAAATATCTATAGTCAATCTTCTTTATATATAAAAAGAAATAAATTGTCTACTAACTTTTACATCTATTTTCAATCTATAATTTCTATAACCCGTAATTTTTATTTTGTATATTTTTGCAAATTAAAACAGGTATTTCAAGGAAAGATATACGAAATTTTAAATTAATACACAAATAAATAAAAACCACAGCTAATCTTAATAACATGTGATTCTATAATTTTTGACTTTTCTATCATAAGCCGATTTCAAGATAAATATTCGTCAGAATAATCTAAATATTTGAATATGTAATAAAAATATTAACCTAAATATTCTTCTGTCAAAATAAGCAGCATATATTTTACTATCAAAAATATAACATCATTATTTATATATTTTTAAAATATTCTATTTTCTACCTCCAGCAATCTTCTCAAAAAGCAATCATTCTTGTCACTACACAAAGCAAAATCAAGCTAATAATATATGGCAATACTATTGATGTCAATAAAATTATCCCGATAATAACTGGCGTATTTTTCAACCAAGTCTTTTGAGATAACATTTTATTTCTTTCGAAATTATCAATCTTTACTTTTTACACTGTCAATTTGTCCTGGAATATTAAAAATACTCTTTGATTGATCCAGTGAAAGCATTGTCTTTACTTTATTCAGTTTTCCTAGATCCTGATTTGAGTTCAACAACTGCAGGCTCTTTATCTCAAAATAGCTCGAAATTGTCGAGTTTACAAATATCGCACTTGGTAAAACTATGTAAATATAAGTAATATGAAAAACGAATATTTAGAAATCTTTCTAAAAATTCTGTAACTTTGTATGAAATAGTATATGGAAAAATTGTAATCATGAAATAAACGTCAAAGATTCTAGCTAATTTTACTTTAAAAATTTTCACAATAAATAGTTTCCAGCTTCAATATAACAACGCTCGTGAGTGACACTTTTCCATAAAATATTTATCATGTCGTAAATAGGCTGAATAATATCTCCAAATCTCAATTTTCCATTCCAACAATCATACTGACATGACTGTACTACCTTCAATAATATCCGTAGTTCCTTTTCAAAAGCGACAATGTTAAAAACATCTTTTAGATTCTTCATAAGTTTTTCCAAATACGGCATTGTTAAATTTTTAAAAGTTAGTCAGATGTTCAAAGATATCCATTATTCCATACATAAAATCAATCCAATTACAATTAATATTTTAACTAATAGGGTTCTTGCTATCTGATTCCCATTTAGAGAATTATTTTTCATCTTCATTTACTGTTAATACAGCTTTTTCTTCTTCCAATCAATTTCACCCTTTTTCTATTTCAATTGTTTTTCAAATATTTATTAGTAGGTACAAATTTGCTTAATAATTTATTTTAAAAGTATAATATTAAAAATTAGTTGGCATAATTTAAATAATCAAAGAGATCTGACATTGTACTCATTTAATCCCCACTCAATAACTTTCTCACTACATGAAGCTAGTACAAGACCAGCTGCTCCGGACAAACGAATTACTTCCAGGTGTAGTTTTTTCTCGAATTTTATTATTTTCCCTAAATTCAGTTGGCAATTCTTCCTTAAATAGTTCTGACTTATTTGGCTGAACAGGTATTTCTTTTGAAAATGCAACTGGAACATTTGTAATCCTTTCTTTTTCAAAATACTCTGATAGTTCTTGCCATTGGACAAACAGAGGTATTTTATTTTTGCAATTTCTATCATTTCAGGGTGCATCTTGTTCTAAATCCCATCGAAGAAATAATGTTTATGTTTATTTTTCGACAATATTCAATCAAATTAATTTTTGCTCGATGACATCGATAGCATCCACAACAAAAATCATATTTATTATTTCCCAAAACTTCATCCACATCATCATAAACTAATCTTTTTACAAAGTTCAACTCACAATCCGGATTAATGTCCAAAATTCTGTCTTTCATAACATCAATCTTAGATTTCGATTGTGCTTCTAAGCGAATGCAGCTGTCTATTAATCTTCGACTCCGAAATCTCATCAAAATCAACCATAGTAACTTTGTCCAACTCCTGCAGTACCAAAAGCCTCCACAGTAGAGACCCAACCCGCCAACTCCAAAAATTATAACTCTAGATTTTCCCAATTTCTCAATCTCTTCTTAGCCACTAGAAAACCTAGCAAAATGTCTGATTTTTATCACTCATTTTTAAATTATTTCCTTTCAATATCCATTTTTCTTTTTCTCTATCTAAAATTTTTCTCATATTATATCATAAATCTAGAAAATGTAAATAGTGAGCATAATTTTTATTATAAAGTTTTTATTTGACACCTTTTTAATTTACTCTATTCTTATACTATAAATTCTAGTTAAATAATAAAGTTTAATAAATTTTGAATTGTATACTATTTTGCAAATGAATTGAAGTTCTTATCCTTAATACAGTTTCTGTTTTTACTATCACGGATTACTAATTGCTGTAGATTCTTATCTTGCATGAAAGGTTTATCTTGACAAATAAAAACTCCGCCAGTTTATTGAGACAAAAATTATATTTATATTTGGAAATACTAATTTTTAATTCTTTCTTGAAAAAATTTTGATAAATTCGTTGTTTAAATATATCGTTTGTATTAAATATCTATGAAAAATAAATATAATTATTGAAAAATACTAATTTATAATATAATACTGCATAAATTAAAAGAAAGGAAAAGATACTTTATGTTTATAAATACTATGAAAACAGGCTAATGTTTGGATTAGTCTCTTTGTAGCAATCAGTGGTATATTGGGAAATCAGCAGGCGCATTGATTGGACTTCTGATTGCGTGGAGATGAGTTTTTATAGTACTGGTTTAGTGATAGAATGGTTATAAGAGCTTATAATGGACGGAAGTTACTCCTGAAAAATAATCCAGAGATTGTATCAATTGATACAAAGATTAGCCAAAAATGCCAATTTACCAATGCCAAAAATTTATATAATTCCAGAACGTCAGCCAAACGCCTTTGCAACTGGAAGAAATCCTCAAATGCCGCAGTTGCCTGTACTGCTGGATTACTAGAAATGATGGATGACAATGAACTGGCTGGAGTTATGGCTCTACGAACTAGGGCACATAAAGCATCGTGATATTTTGGTTAGTACAATTGCTGCCACTTTTGCTGGAGCAATTGCCAATATTGCAAGATTTTACACTATGTTTCAAGCGGAAATAATAGAGATGGAATAGAAGGAGAAATAATGTTGAACTGCAATGCTTCTTTTCTAGCTCCAATAGCAGCTTCTATAATTCAAATGTCTATTTCGAGAAAAAGAGAATACATGCAGACAGAGCTGGAGCTGAATTTTCCAGGAAATCCATTATATTTGCGTAATGCACTGCAAAAATTGGAAGAGTTACAGCCACAGCATTGCTATGAATAGACAAGGTCCTACAACAGCCCATATGTTCATAATAAATCCATTTTTCAGGACTTGGAAATCTTAAAAATTTATTTAGCACACACCCTTCTACTGATGACAGAATAAGAGAGACTTGAAAAATGGCAAGAGAACAACATTTTATTATAGTTTTAGTTTGATTTTAATGACATTTATAATACATTATAAAATAACTAAAAGTTAACTCTTTCATTTTATCTTGAGAATTTATCTTAAATGTGATAAAATGTATAAAAACTATGAAATATGGAGAATTAGATATGATAAATGCCTTTACATTTTTAACAGTACTATTACTTTTTGTATCGAATTTATTCACTTGTATCTCTATTATTCCTAAACGGAAAGCGAGTGCAATTATGCGAAAGAATAACTGTACTTGATACTACTTTTGAAGTAGTAACATATTATTATATAAAGCTTTTTACTTCATTCCGTTACTTATTACCTCTGCCTTAATGTTATTAAAAACTCCAAAATTTTTATTTTTGACAAATTTTTCGATAGTGCTTTTTATTTTTATTCACTTTTTGAATCTAGCATTAGTTTCTCATTTGGAAGCCAAAAGCATTTTTAAATTTATAAATAGATTTTTAGTTGGAATAATTTTGTTAACAAATATTTATGGTTTTATATTAATAATATAATTTTATACGAAAAATCTCTTTAATGTTGAAGTAAGATTAGAAATTTTTCAAATTTAATTGATTAGATTAGTTTATAAAAATTTGAAAAATTTAGTATAGAATAAAAATAGGTAATTTATAGTATTTTTATAATATATTGACCTATTTTTATTTTACCTTCGTTATCCTTTCTTGTTTTTCCGGAACCATATTTACTTCTTCAATAATCATGTCAGATTTAATCCATGAACAGCAATTCCTTCTCCTAAGTTTCTGCACTCGAAATTATACACCAACATCCAAGTCCATATCTCATAGTACTTGTGCAATAATTGGATATTTTTCAACTGCTTCCATTATGTTCATATTCTTTTGTTACTCTTTCCATAATTATCCTCCTATTTAAAAATTTTATTTTTAATATTTATCTATTCTAATTACAGTATATCAGATTAAATAATTTCAGTCAACTTTTATAAACAAATATCTCTTGTTCAAATTATAGTCAAGTATTTAAAAATTGAAGTAAAAACACACTAAAATTAGTAAATTGATTATATCTATAACTTAACCTTACTTTCTTTTCAATTAGAATCATTGTTATTTAAGATTTTTAGATAAGAAAAAGATTGAACTAGAATTATTATGACCAACATTTCCAATTCAATCTATACTATAATTTAGCTTATTTTTAAAGCTTCGTATTTTTAGATACTTCATCCCAGTTTATAACATTGAAAAATGCTGAAATATAATCACGGACGTCTGTTTTGATAATTTAGATAATATGCATGTTCCCACATCTATTCCTAAAGATTGGAGTTCATGAACATCCGCAAGGAGTTGCTCCTGGCATTAATGGATTATCTTGATTTGCAGTTGAAGTTACTTTTAATTTTTCCATCTTTATTTACACAATGCAAAGCCCATCCCTGATCCAAATCTAGTTGCTGCAGCTTAGCAAATTTTCTTTAAATGCTTCAAAACTTCCAAATGCCTCATTAATTTTTCTGCTAATTCTCCAGTAGGTAGCTCCCACACGCATTAGGTGCCATTATTTCAAAAATAAAGGTTATGGTTATAATATCCACCTCCATTATTTCTAACAGCTCCTCTTATTTCTTCTGGTAATACATCTAAATTTGCATAAGATTTCCTCAATTGGTTTTTCCAAAAATCTGGTGCATTATTTTTCAATGTATCATTTAAATTATTAGTATACGCTGCATGGTGCTTTCCATAATGTATTTCCATAGTTTTTGCATCAATATTTGGCTCTAATGCGTCAAAATTGTAAAGTTAATTCTGTTGTTTAAACATTTTTATCACTCTAATCTATTTTTATGATACATTTTAGCACATTATTTTTATAAAATCAATAAAAATTTATATTTTTATGAATTTGTTATTTACAATTATGAACTAGTTAATTAATTTTTCACTATTTTATGCAAACTGAGAATTTATAACTTTTTCAAAAATTATTTAATAAACTCAACAATTTAAAGATTAAAACAGAAGAATTTACAAATTCAATTTAAAATAACTATTCTTTTATGATGTATCCTACACTTCTTACAGTCTTAATAATCTTGTTCTGTGTCCTTTATCTATTTTTGATCTTATTAACATATTATCTACAATATTACTTTCTGAAACAAAGTTATATCCTATATTTTTCCAGAAATCATTGTTCTTATGTTACTCTATTTTTATTTCTAAGGAAATATTCAGTAATAGAAACTCTTTATTTGGTCAATTCTATTTCTTTTTCATCACGTTTTAACTTCCCTGTTTGCAGGATTTAACGTCAAGTCATAAGCTGTTATCTCATTTCCATCTTCAGTAAGACGTTTATTAGGATCTTACTATTGCCCTGAATTTTGCAGTTCTTCGTCGTCGAAATCATTATATATGCAGTCATCTCATTCCTTTAACAGGGCTCTGTTTTTGCGTATCTGTCATCTTGTTCGATTGCCATTAGAATATAACTTTGTCTTTATATCTTATTATTCTTTCTATTGCTAATGGAAAATCTTTCAATTGAGCTACACTCAAAAAGAAATATCAAGAGATTCTGTCTTCAAGGCATCCAACATTTGTTCCTCATTTTTCTGCCAATATGACATTAAAAACTTAATTCTTTTAATAATTGTCCTACAACCATTCCGTTTTTTCATTTTATTAAATACTAGTACTTTTCATTTTTATCGCACTAAATATATTAGAAATATGACAATATATTTAAAATACTTCTCCTTTACATTTATTTTTTCTTACTTTTTAATCTTCTTGTTCTCCAATTTTTCAATTACTTAGTAATTATATCGTTCATTTTTCTTGACGCTAAAAGAATCGTTTGAAATAAATGGTAACCCATTATCATCAGATCCACAATATTTCCATCTAATGGTATTGAGCCTAGAAAAGTCTGTTTTTCTCTTAGGGTCATGTTTTCGCTCCGCCTTTTTTAAAGATATTCACTCTTTTTGACAGTCAGCAAATAAAACCACCATATTTTCGATTACACGGAGCACATTCTGCTAATCAATTTTTGTAAAATTTGACTCTTGAGAATCCAGCAAAGAACTTTTGTGGTGTTGTAACAATGATTGATTTTTGAATCTGTCCCTATATTTTTGTGCAATCCCTCAATGTTTCATCACCAGTTCCAGGCGGTAAATCAACTATTAAAATCTGATTTCTCCCCATTTAATTCCTTCCAGCATTTCCATTATCGCTGTAATGTGGACCTTCCACACAACTGGAGAATTATCTGCACACTTAATGACGATATATGTAAATTTCCATTACTTCCAATGGTTCAGAAATTTTGAAAGTTTCTACCCTTCTTTTCCGAACATAATAGAATATTGGTCCATGTAACCAAGCATCTAGAATACCAACTTTATATCCTCGTAATGATATCCATGTTTGCAAATTGACAGCAGTCGTTGTTTTTCCAACCCACCCTTTTCCACTCATCACTACTATTTTATGCTTAATTTTGGACATATTGAATCAACTTTGCTTTCTCTGTTCAGCTAAAGCTGGATTAGTTTGCATTCATTCCTCCTATTCTAAAAATATTATAATTTTATTTAATTTCCCTACTTTTAATTAAATCACTAAACTTAGAAAAATACTGCTAATTTTTACATCAAAAATTAATTTTTGTTACAATAAAATAAATCATGTAAAATATATTGAAAAATAGACTGGACTAATTCTCTTTTATATAATATAGGTAGCTATCTTTAAAATAAGCCTTTTACGAAAATTGATTTTATTAGGTAATTACTAGACATGAATATTATTTTTAAAGTTACAGGATTATTTTAGTCATGTTTTAAAGAATTTTTAAATGTATAGATTTGATTACACAGAAAGAGATGATTATAATTTATGAATATTTGTTTAAAAGAAATATAAAAAGACTATTATTATTTTGTATTATTTACTGTATATGTAAAAACAAAACCAAGATAAATACATCCGTACTCTCCAAGAGAAGTTATATCGAATGCTGACAAATTACAGCCTCGAGATATTCTCATATTATCCAGACCTACTTTACGTTCAATGTGGGACATGCGGCTGTATTAAATGAACACATTGTTGAGTTTCCATCATATTCTACTGGCTATAGTGAAAGTCCGATATAGCCTGGCAAAATATAAATAGAAAAGTGGCTATTTTTAGATTAAAAGAATCGATGATAAATTTAAATCTGTTCTATTCAAAAGAAATAAATGAAACTATAACAAAACCCTGATGGATTAACATTCCATAGCAAATTTTGATAAAAAGGCTTATTGTTCACAGTTTGTACATTTAGTCTTTAAAAGAGGCTGGTGAAGCAAACTGAGCGTGAAGTTAATCTTGATTCCAATGGTGTGGTTGGGGTCATGCCATTTGATATAATGGACTCTAGATTTTGCTTGAAAATGTTTCGCTTTTATTAAATTTTTGAATATTGTTTTAAAAATTTATTTCTTTTTTCTAAACGGGAGTAGTATTAAATTCTATTATTTAATTAACTGAAATGAAAAAGTTGTTGTAAAGCCTCTCTTATTTAAAAATTAGAACAAACTTTACTAAACAGCCTTTTATTATATAATTTTTATTAAATCTGTGAATCAGATGTATTTCAGTGTTGTAAGATCATAGGGTGTTCCCTGATAAACGTGATGATTTATCCAATTAGAAAACAATAAATCGGCATGAGCCCGCTACACAAAAACTGGTTTTTACTACATCGTTATCGGATAATAATTAAAATGGTATTTTTATATCTTTTCCGATCTTTATATCTCTTTCATACTCTTTTTGCAAGTGCATTCTCATCATATTCTAGATGCCCCATAATAAAAACAGATTTCGCTTATCTACTACAGACAATCACTAATCCCAGCCTCTTTAGAATATGCACACTTTCCATCATCAACTTTTTATATCTTCTGCACGAACTTCAGTATGTCTTGACTGTACATATTGAACACTTCATCAAATCCACGCAGCAGCATTGTATGACGAACATCACCTTCAAAGGTAGATCCCAAAAAGTTTTTCTTTTAATGGATATTTCTTTATTCCATAATGATAATAAAAGAGCTGCCTGTGCTCCCCAACAGATACACATTGTTGAATATACATGTGTCTGCCCATTCCATCACTTCTGCCAATTTTCCAATAAATAACTTCTTCAAAGATAAATTTCTACTGGTGCTCTTATAATCAACTCCATCAAATAATTCGTTCTTTATATCTTAAAAGTTTTATAAAAATTTTACATATGTTCCTTTTGATATTCTTTGAAACATAAGAGGCCATTTAAGAATGTAATCTCCATTTGTAAAGGGGGTATTACTATAATCTTAGTAATTGTGTTTTTCTGTTTATTTTGTAGGCATTAAATTTATTATTATAAATTTTAAAGGACGAATATCTTTTGACAATGCTCTATTTTCATCATTAAAGATGTTCTCTCATAAATATCTACAGCCGGTGTTATTTGGTATTTTATAGGCATTGTATTATTCTCCTTCAAAATCTTCATTTTGCTTTTATGATTTTTAACTTTCTAAGTGCCAGCGGCATTGTGAAATACAGCGACTTATCATTATCTTCTCATCTTTTACAATTACTGAACTTTTATTATTTTAACAGTTCCAGCACAGTTATTTTCCCTTCAATTGTGGAAATATATTCAAGTAAAATCTTACATTTAATGAAATCTTTAAATCTCCATCTTCCTGAATTGTTACAATTTCTTCTCTTTTTATCTGAGCATTTTCACTTGTTCCTGTAAGCAACTAGCTTGTTAATGGCAAAATTAAATATTCCACCATTTTTAGCTTCTTTATTATCTCTAACGAATATAGCTGTTCTTCTTAATACTGATAAAAATCCTTTGTATTTAGTCAATATTTTTATTATGTTGTGAAGTTATTTAAAATTGATTTATAATCGAAAATTGTAAAATCAATCTGTACGAGTCAATATTTCTACATTTGAAAAATTGGAAAAATACTTTTGATCGTCTGATTTCACTGTAACATTTTCCTCATCAATAAGTTTCATAATTTTTATTAGTCCATCTATTGTCTTTTAATGGAGATACTTAAACTAAGGTTTTCTTTCCCTTTCTGAGGCATCATCCAAATCTTCTTTCAATATATGTCAATCTGTATGTGTCAGATGAAATAAGTTTTAACTTGTTTTCCTCTATTTCCATTCTAATACAGTTTACAACAAGATTTTCCGATTTGGAGAAGCTGAAATTTTTACATTTTCAACATCATTTAATAATTTTTCTTTTTCAAAGACATATTCAACTCCATTTTCCAGTTTTGACTGAACTGAAATTTTTCTGAATCATACAAAAGAAAATTCAGTGATTGTAGAACTTGCTGATTACTAATTTTCCGTTTTCTTCAATCAATGTAATCATCAGAAATTTGTTTTCAAAAATTCTTCGATTAATTTGTGTTTTATAACAATTTTTCCTTCTTCTTCAATTTGAGCCTCTATTTCAGTGTTTATAGATAACTCCAAATCTGTTCACGTAAAATTGCTCTTTCCTTCGTGTGTTTCAATATAAATTCGAGAAAAGGACTTCTCTATTTTTATTTCAGTTACTGCATTTTCAACTATAGTTATAGCTTTTAATAACGATTTTCTATCTACAATTATATGTAACATACTCTTAACTCTCCTTTACAGTATATCCTTATATTCTTCCAAATGTTCTTTTCAACTTTGTTATAGCCTCTATTTGTCTAACTCTTTCACGAGTAATTCCCATTTGTTCTCCGATTTCCTTTAATGTATGAATTTTGTTGTCATACAATCCATAACGATATTCAAGAATCATCTCTTTCACGCTTATTCAGAACTTTTTCAAGCAAAATCTTTCATTTCGATAAGCTGGATCTTCTTTATTATTTTATCCTCAACGTCATCATTTTTCCCAATGATATCTTCCAAATAAATGTTATCTCCTATTGTTTCATTTAATGACATTATATCCTGAAATTCACCTAAAAAGCAAGATAACCTTGCTTTCCTTCAAATCAACTTCCTTCGCAATATATTCTGTCGATGGAGCTTCACCATGAATGGCGGTATAATCTTTTATGACTTTATTTACTGACAATTGCTCGTACTTATAAGACGGTGTTCTTAGTATCACGTCCTATATTGATGATAGCTTTTTTATTGACTGTTTTATCCACCATACTGCATACGTGCATGAACCTATGACCTTTTTCATAATCAAACTTGTATAGCCTTGTTAGTCCAATATTACCCTCACTAATTAAATCAATCAGAAGTCCATTTCAAGAGATAGCTGTGCTTATTACCAGTCTTAAATTTGATAAAATTAACAATTGCTTGCCTGTTCGTCATTATCTTCCCTAATTCGTTTTAACAGCTCATATTCTTCTTCCTTTGAGAGTAAATCAAATTCTTGAATATCACTTAAATGATAACGACATTAAGTTTAAGTTGTTATCTTCCATTACCTCACCCAATTTTATATATATAATTTTTAATTTGAAAATTCTGATTTTAAATCTCTGCTCATAAATGTAGATTCCAATTCTGGAAACTGGCTTCCATCGTATATTACTTCGTAAAGTGCTGTAAAATTGGTAGCTTTTCAGGTTATTTTCCTTTATAATTTTATAAAGAGCCTTTATTGTTTCTGCACCTTCTGACACCATATTCATGTGAGAAACTATGATCTTCAATTTTTCACCTTGTCCCAATTTTTCTCCCACAAATCTATTTCTACTGTGTTTACTTGTACAAGTTACAATAATATCTCCAAGCCTGATAATCCCATAAAATGTTTTAGGATTGGCATTGTAATATTTTGCAATTTCAAACATTTCGTTAATTCCACGAGTTATTAGAGCTGCCTTTGGTATTATCTCCATAACCCATTCCATCAGCAATTCCCGCTGCGATTGCAAGCAGTTCTTTAGTGCCCCAGCAAGTTCAGCACCATAAGGTCTGTTCCTGTATAAACTCTGAAATAAAGATTACTAAATGTAGTTTGTGCACTGTTTTGGCTGCTTCTTCATTTTCAGATACTGAAAGTATGGCCGATGGCAATTTTTGAGCCACTTCTTCAGCGTGCGTCGGTCCTGCCAGGAGAACATAATTATAGGCTGTTTCAAGTTCTTCAGCTATTATTTCAGAAATTCTTTTAGTAGTGATTTCTCAGCCCTTTTGCACCCCTACTAATATTATATTATAATTTAAAAATTTTTCAATCTTTTTAAAATGTTTCTTAAAAATTGCGTAGGAGTTGCTAATAAAAGAATGTCAATTTTTCCCATATTTTTCAGAATTTCTCAAGAACATCTGCATAATCATCCACAACATTAAGACTGTCTCGCAATTTTATATTGGGTATTTTTGGATTTTCGCTGTCACAATTACTTTTCTCACTTCTTCATTATGCTCCCACATACAGACTTGAGGCCTGATATATTTGTCTCACGGCCTGATCTGACATTTGTCTGACCATGACTAGTGTCAAATGAACAGGCATGACTGACACAAAAAGAAACGGATGAATGAAACGACTGAATGAGGAACCAAAATGAACAGATCTGAATTGAACCAACCAATGATTACAGACCTGAACCCACTGAACACTGGCTCACGACCATCCCGGTATTTGGCACTTAAAATATAAAGCGAAAAGCACATGTAAATCGTAATCACTTTTAACTCTTCTTATTTCAATAACGCTTATTTATCGCTATTTCCCATCTTCATCTGTTTCCTTTATATTCCAGTAGATGATTTTTGATTTTCTATCATTTTGTCAAAAAACTTTTTCTCCTTTATACAAGAAAATTAATAATATCAAGAAAACAGCAATCAGTAAATGGCTGTGTGCTCATACACCGTCTAATCCTCCAAATATTTGAAAAATTATGACAACTAAATAGAAATATAACAACTGTCTTAATAAATTCAATAATCGAATATTTTAAATGTCCCACAATGGAAAAGCCAAAGAAGAGATTCCCAAAGATGAAATTCATAAGTGAAAATATATTCTAATATTTTACTCCTCTCCAAAGCTTCATGTACTTTTTTTCATTAAAGAACAAAATTAGCTCTTTAGGTAAAAGCATTGATAGTTACCCAAAATATAAAAAGATAACATAACCCTGCATTTATAGTCATTACTACGATTTTTTCACCTTTGTAAAATTTTGGGCACCATAATTGATCGTGTTGGCTGGAACAGCTCATGCAAACTGAATAGACACCTTCATCGTCATGTAATTGGTAAATAGGAATTTATAATTGTCACAACTGGCTAAGCAGTGCAAGTCCCGCCATAAGTGTCTACCATTTTACGTGTTACAAGTCTCACCCTGAACTTGCAGCTTGTAACAAAATGGTGGACATCTCCTATTGAAAATATCCTCTACTGTTTTACGAATCTAATTTCATTTTGAAAATTTGTTGTAATAATACTCTCTTCTCCAGCTTAAATCCAAACATATCAATTTTAAAGCGTAATTTCCCAGTCAATCAGAAACCGTAGCACAAATATTACCCAGATAGTACACATTTCAATCAATGCTGCATAAAGCAGTTCCTTCTGATCCTAGTATGCATATTAATCATTAAGCAGCCACATAATCCAAAGCACAATATTTCTACAACTGCACCAATCAGGCATTTCGAAAACATCGCAACTCGTGGTGCTCAGCCGCATTTAACACGTGTCAATCGGTCAAATGAATAGATAAAACAGGGCAAAGATTGCCAGTAATATAATTTCGAGATGAGCTCTTGCATACGGCAATGTCTCATTATGCACCTGCAGATATCGTAAAACTGTGTTAATATTCAATATTAAAAGTACCTACGCGACAAGTCCTAAAATAGTAAAATAAGGTTACTGCATTTCCCAATATTTTCTTAGCTTCTCCTTTTTCCCGTCCAAGCCGAATTGAAATGATAGTTCCAGCTCCAACTCCCTATGAACATTGAAAGAGCCAAGCAATCAGCATAACAATATAAAAGCAATTCGCACCAGCAAGGTGACCTTCTCGCTAATCTTTCCAACAAAGACCTGCAACAATATTATACAAAAGTGAATCACGCAGATCCACTGTGTTGTATGAAATATTTACAAATAATTTCAAAAATAGAACCTTTTTAACAGCTCTTTCACGTCCATATCCTTTTTGTAAAGTTAATCTCTATTTTCTAACAGTCAATCAGCAATTTTTCCCAAAACTCCATTACCTAGTTTTTCTCTCTCTTTTCAATTCCAAAACAACATTTTCCTTAGTCCTTATAATTTCCATTTCTTCAAGCAACTTTTCCAATCGCAGAAAAATCTTCCGCAGCAATTCTTTAAAATCTCTCTTTGTTTGCATTTAGATTAGTGGCGTTATGTATTTTATCTTTGATTATCTTTCTTGCAATAAAAGCGTTGGCATTTTAGATGTTTTTGTAAACTCACTATCACAGGCAGTCCCATAAGTGATGATACTCAAAAGTTACTGTTCCCGAAGTCGCATGTGCATGTTACGAAATCTTTACGAATGTATTTCATCACCGACGACTTTCCAAATTTGGGAATTTACATGAAACATCAATTTTGTGTTTCTCAAAGTCCGCGTAGCATATTTGACATGATCCTGCATGCCAGCTTCATCACTCTCATCTTTAACTTTTCATTTCTAACCAGTTCCACAATTGCTGGCATCTCAATTTCCTGTCGTGCGCTCTGGAAGAAGCAACATTTTTCTCCAGCTTATCCAGAAAATCATATTTGTCAACAAATAGATTACCAAAATACTCTACTTTTGAGCCCCTTTGATGCATCAAAGTATTATCGACAACCACTTTTCAAGGAAAAAGTGCAACACATCATCAAATTTCTTTAATTTTCTCAATCGTGTACAAGCCCATACTTTGGGCGGATATAATGTACCATTCTCGATACGCAGTGCTCTCTCTCAAAATTTTCTTTTCTAACTCATTCATTTTCAGAGTAAACTCCTCCAAAATCATACAAAATAACGGTTTCTATTCCATTTTCCTTGATAAATTCTAAATATTCATGCTCCGTAAAAATAGCTGTGCCTTCTTCAAAAGCTCTATCAAATCCCATAACATCATTATTTTTCTAACATGGTTACTGCCTTAACTCCAGCCTCTATCGATTTATCTCCAACCACACCATTCAACATTTTTATCTCGCATTTCCTCCATAATGTACGCAGCATGTAAATCTCCGGACATTCACCGCGAAATAAAAGATATGAGGGTTTTACTATTGATAAAACCATTGTTTTTCCTTTTCATTATGTCATTTTTATTATTTATCATTTTTAGCCTTTTTATATTCTTTAATTTACTTATTTAAAACTGCTTTTTACTAAGTGTTTCAAACATTTAATTTTATTATTTTTGACAGATAAACAAATATGGATGTTGAATGGATTCTAACAATAAAAACTAAATAAAATACTAGTATTTATAATGAGCTTTAATTTTAAAAATAATTTTACTAAAAACTTTTTAAATCTTAATTCCTTTTACTATAAAATTTTGTTTTGTTTGCAGTTATAACTTCCTCTTTATCAATAAACAGCATTTTTATCAGCTTCGATTATAGATTCCACGTCCATTAATTTCTAGCTTTTTTATTGTTTCAGTCAATTGTCGAATATCTATCCGATAATCCTGATGACGCCTTTGCCATTTTTCACTGTCAATCAGTTTTTCCAGCTAATTCTCCACCACGTAAAATTGCCTTATCAGTTCCTTCCACACCTTCCAGAGCAATAACTAAACTCATCTTTTTACAACAACTGTCTGTCCCTGCATCAATATCTGTAAGCATTCTTGCTTCAATTCCGATTTGCTTGTTTTTCCTCATTTCTTTTCTTGGCAAAACTTTTTGTATATATTTCATTTCACGATATACTCGTCCATTAGATAATTTTGTAGTCAGAACTTCGATATTTTTCTGATTCAATGTAATCAATTATCGCTTTTAAAATATTTTTATCTTTTTTGATTTTTGTAGATAATAATATCTTAGTTGCTGTCAAATCAAACTTTTAAATTTGAAAAATATCAAATCAACTTTTCCAAGCATTATTAAATGCTTTTATGTCATTTTTCTTAAAATATGAAATTATTTTCCCAACTGAGCTACACTGTATTTTTACAGAATTTTTACTGCTTTTTACACTTTTTCTTTCCACTTTCAAATAAATAAACTGAAAATAGTCTCAACTCCTTGTCAAAATAGGCATTGATTTAAAAATAATTCAGGCAATTTTCATTTCCAGCAATTAAACCTACTTTTTCATTATCTACTTTTTCCTCTTAAAAATATCTATATAAAAAATTAACTCAAAAATAAAATAGAGATTATTTTGAGAAATTTACTATTTAGTTTTATGTATCTTGTTATACCTCTTTACTTTTTCTTATAAAATTAACAAGATTTTGTGCTTCTTCGTTATTGTCCGTAATCACGTTCAACAATTTGCAGCGCTTCTTCCAGTTCAGTTTTTCTTAAATATAATTTTATACAACTCTCTTGGCCTCTTTTATCTGCTCTTCCGAAAACCTCTACGTTGAAGTCCTACTAATATTGATATATACAGCTCTTGCCTTTATTCCCTTCAGATAGCATATATGGAACAACATCCTGATTTACAGCCGAACATCCACCTATCATGGCGTGCCGCCCAACTCTTGTAAACTGATGCTGGCAGTAGGTCCACCTACCACCGCATAGTCTTCACTTCAACATGTCCAGCAAAAGTCGCGAGCATTGCCATGCACGCAGTTATCTCCAATTATACAATCATGAGCAATATGAACATACGCACATTACAAACGTATTATTTCCAATTCTTGTTTCATATTTATCAGTAGTTCCACGATGAATTGCTAACAAATTAATGAATTTTACTGTTATTTCCAATAACAACTCTTGTTTTTCTCCAGCGAACTTTTAAATCCTGCGGATCTTTTCCATTGACGTAAAAAGAAAAATATAATTATTTTCTCCAATTATCGTTTCTCCTTCAATTACAACATGCGATTCTACAATAGTTCCATTTCCGATTGTCACTTCTGGCCTATAATCGAATAAGGACCCTATTTTTCACATTTCTCTCCAAGTTTAGCATTTGGATCAACAATTGCCGTTGGATGTATAAACTCATAATTATTGCCTCATTCTTTTATTTTTGAATTACTAAAATCGAATTTTAAATACAGAACTTCTATCGATCAAATAACTTTTATACTACCCAAACAACAGTTTTGTTTCATAAAAATCAATTTTTAAAGTAGTTTGAGGTATTAACTCTAAATTATAAATCCTGTACTGAAAATTTCAAAGTCAGCTTCACCTACAACTGTACTCGTCAACTATACATCTTCCACGAGCAACGATTACATTACTTTTTAACTTTTTATTTTTCTACTTCCAATCTTATTGATCTCCTGGAACTACAGCTCTTCTAAATTTACATTTGTCAATTGACATAAATAAAGGTATTTTTCCTGGTTCCAACATTAGCAATCCTACAGCCTGTGCCAATGCTTCATTTGCAAAACTCCTGGCATACAGGTTTTCCTGGAAAGATGTCCTTGAAAACTCTCGTCTCATTGTAACATTCTTTTTATTGCAACCAAAGAATCTGTCCCATTTTTCAATAACTCTGTCTACTAGTAAAAATGGGATATCTATGTGGTAATATTTTCATAATATCCTCTATGTTCATAATTGTTTCATTTGTGCCATATTTTCTATTCTCTCAATTTATATTTTTATTTATTTTCAAAATTTCATTTAAAATCAAAACCATCAAATATTCTAAAATATCATAGTTTTAGTATTATTGTTAAAGCTTTTTAATTTAGTTGATTTAATTTCAATATTTTCAATACATTTTACATTGCTACATTATATTTGATTTTATCGAAATTATAAGCTATTTTTCATCTTTTTATAAATATGCAATCATCTCAGTTAATCTTGAATTTACACAGTGTCCAGCTCTTTTATTGCAATAATATGAGCTTTATACGGTCGTCCCCAAAACATATAAATCTCCCAATTATATCCAAGAATTTTATGTCTTACAAACTCATCAGGATATCTCAGATCCTACAGGATTCAAATGGACCATCTGCCCCACTACCACAGCATTTTCCAAACTTCCTCCCTAGAGCATAGATTATTCTTTTTAAGGACTCTATTTCATAATCAAATGCAAAGTTCTGCATTTTGCAATATTTTCTATAATTTTCTAGATTTACTTCAAGTTTCATAAATACTGTGACTCAGAAACTATGATTGAAAATCAATCGTATAAGATATTTTAAATCCATCGTCAAGGCAATGCTATCACATATTTTCCCAGCCTTTCATCATGAAAATATAACAGGTTCTGTAATTACAACAGGCTCTATTTCACTCTCCAGCTCTACAATTTCAGCTTCTAGCAATTTTTCAACAAATCCAATTGAACTTCCCTTTCCAAAATAGGGTAATTCATTTCCTGAGATTTCAACTAAAATATCCGTCATCTCCTGTGATTGAAAGTGATGATAAAAATGCTCAATGTGTATGAACTTTCACATCATCTTCATTCCTAGATGCTTTGTTCCCTCTTTCCAAAGTCAAACAAATTTTCTATAATCAACCTTTTACAACATTATTTTTCACCAGCTCACATCATTCTTTTAAAAATAATTCCTCTTTCATCGCTATTATTTTCACTAGGTTTCAAAGTTAATTTATTTCTTCTCCTTTATGAAGTCCAATTCTGATATTTCAACAGTATTTTTATAGTTTTTCTCTTTCATTTTCAATTTCCTCCATTTCCTAGAATTTTAATTTATGTCTAGTTTTCTTATTTATAGAATATTTTTCTTTTTCAGTAAACTATTCATGTCACAAATTTAAATATTTTTCTCTTTATTATCTAAATTTATAAAACATCTTATATGACATTGCTATTCTTTACTCAGACTCTATATTACATAAATCTATCACTCTAAATTTTAGACCATTCAGTATATAACAAAGAAAGTTACTACTAGTTTTATATATTCTTATATAAAATTATACGTCCGATAATATATAATTGTGTTTGAAAGTAAATTGATATTTTCAAAAATGTATAATTAAATCATCTCTTTTAAAAAACCTAAAAACATAAGCATATCATACCTTTAAGCTATCTAAAATATAGTAAACTGGTTTATTCTGACAGTTTTTATAAAGACTATCCTGATGATAAATTCAAGATAGTTTTTATTTTATTATTATATCATTTTACCAAATTTTATTCTGTCTTTTGCGGTGTTTTTGTACATTTTATCTCCTGGTTTTGTTTCAAATACTTTATGAAAGGCATCACATTTTCTAAAAGTCCATTTACGGAAAAATATTTGGCGAATGAATCAGTTTTTGCTGATTTTTGAATGATTCTAGTGTTGATTTTTGTCTCCATTCTTTTCAAAACTTAAAAAGATAATTTATTTACAGTGTCTGAATAAGCTTTTTGTGAAATTTTGGATGATCTTTAAGGTATAATTAGAATGCATCATAAGCAAGGTTTAATCCTCCTAAATCACCAATATTTTCTGTTAATGTATATTTTCCATGCCTGAACTCCATCTCCAACGTATATTTTCCGAAAAATTGATTTTCCAGTGTAGCCATATCAAACTTCATTTTATCTTCAATCGTCCACTAGTATATTTCCATCTCCATCATATTCTGCTCCTGATACATCACGCATGTGTAAGTTCGTGTCCAATATTGATCCTATTTGCTCCCAAAAATTGCTACTATTTCTAATCTGCTGTAATCATAAAATGGATACTGTAATATTCGCTACAAATACTATTTTCATTACTTGTTGTGAATAATAAGCATTTATTGTTTTGCAGAGACTATGCTCATTCCGTTTTATCTACTGGCACACCTACTTTAGCCATTTCTTCATTCTATCCCATTCACTAATTTTCATTTGGTCGTACAAAGAGTCCTCACTTGGATTGTCACTTTCTATAATCTTTCCATTTGTCAGGATATCCGATTTGTGACAGTAACTCTTCGATAATTTTCGATAGCTTTTTCTTAAGTTGCCGCACCCATCCAATCTGTAGTCAATTCTCATTTTCATGGACTACGTATATTCAACCATTTAGCTGGAGTATTTTCTTAGCTACTGGAAGAAATTCCTGACTCTGGATAAAGTTTTACCAATTATTTCTTCTAAAGCTCTCATTGTGAAAGTTTAGTGCCTTTTTCAAGTGTTTCTTCCTCGTCCATTTTAAATATTTACCAAAAGACTGTCAAAATCTCTCCGACCAATTGCATCATTTGAAAGTCCAGCAGAAATAGAACCAATTAAAATTATATCAGATAATCCTTAATTACATTAATATTTTTCATTATTTACTACAACTATCTCAAATCCTTTAAAAATAATTTCAGTTCTGTTATTATTACTTTGCATCAGTTTGCATTAAGACTGTCTTCAAATATTGTGCTAAATCTTACATTTTTAGATAGTAGCTAAATCAGTTACCTTTTAGAGGATTATTGTATTTTTACGTCATGACGTTCTTCATTTGTCATCAAAGGTTCCTGCTATTTCTTTTCAGCATCTATGCTTTTTCAAGAGTGTGCTTTTCTCCTAAATACTTTTAACATATCACTAACGTGTTAGTATATTCTTCTAATACCCTTTATTTTCTTTGGTATCTTTCTTTGATAATAATCTCTTGACAAACCTAGTCCCAGCACTTCTAAATAAAATTGCATTATTTTTAGAGTTAATAAGGTCTGTTCCCTACTCCTGCAACCATAAAATTCAGACCTCCAGATTTTGTAACTTCTACCATTGTGTTTCTTCAAATCTTCAATATTTTTGTGTTGCATTTATCTTTTTCTAAATCTTTTTAATAGGGGCTAATCCTTCCTCGTTTCTCTTTCATATTAGAGAAAACTGTCGTAAAAGGTAGTACTCAACCTCATCAGGAGTAAGTGAGTATTTTTAGCTCCTTTATTAAATTACGCATCTTGATCATTGGGTTCATAAAAGATCCCAAGCTGGCTTTGTCGAAGGGATATTTTGCACATTTTTCTCCCAATTTTCATTTTACATAACTATAAAAATCATCCTAGTGCTCTAACATTACGTACTGAGTTCATCAAACTAATGCCCTATCATTTTTCCTTCAAAAAGCTTTTGCCTGCTGTTTTTCATAAAAATCCCAAAATCCTGTGACTTGTTTTTGTGTCAGCTGCCGGCTTTAGTATTTTGAATTTTATCCGATATTTCTCTAGTATCAGCACTTTCGTTCATTCTCTGCATAAATTAAATGCTTACTTGCTAAAAATAGCGAAAACTGTAGTAACTTTTTCATTTTTCTTCTTTCTTTATAAAAAGAAAATTTCTCCTTTCATTTTTCGTATACGCTAAAATTATCTTAAAATCGAACTCCAAAATTATGACTTTTCTCTTAAACCTGTTATCAGTTTCGATTTTTAAAGGTCAAGTATATTTCTAAATTTTGAAAATGTCACGTACTATTATACATTTTTCTCATGTTTATTTCAACAAATTTGTATAAAATCAATATTTTTATAAATTCAATAATAAAGTAGCCCTAAAACTGCAATCTAAGGCCATCTTTATCAAAATATTTTTATATTAGAGAGCAAGATTACTCTACCTTCATATTTTTCTTCAATATATTTCTTAACTTTTTCACTTTGCAGTGCTTTTTACTAATAACTCTTTCGTCATTTCATTTTCCTTTAAGACTGTAACAATGTTTACATAGTGAGTCTTTTACCTTCAATCAAAGATAATTTCATTTTTGTAACTCAGCATCAATTGCAAAAGTTTGAATTTTATGATTGCTCCTGCAACCTCTGATAATCTTGGTGCAATTTGTTCAGTTGATAATGTTTCAATTTTTAGATATTTTTGGATTTTTGAGACAATATCAGCTGGTGTAGTAGCATCTAATTTTGTATTATCTTTTAATTTTATAATTCAGCTTTATCAAGTAGAATTAATGAACGTCCTCCATTTGTTGGATCGTTAGGGAATAATTAAAAGTATCTCCATCAAAGTCGTTAATATTTTTATTTTTAGAATATAATGCCATTGGCTCAAATGAGATATTTCCAGCTGCTGACAGATCAATGTTATTTTTCTTTCCAAAATCATTCATATATGGGAAATATGTTGGAAAGAAGTTTGCATCTATACTTTTTGTCTGCAAGTGCCTTATGTTGGCTGGACATAGTCATTAAATTCTAACTACTTTCAAGTTCAATTCCTTCTTTTTCAAGTCATCCTTTACCAAATTCAATAATTCAGCGTGAGGAACTGGTGTCGCACCTACGATTAATTTTTCAGTTTTCTAGATGGGCTCCTCCTTTTGATTCCTGTTCCTTTTTATTTGCAAGCTACTAAAAATAGTGCTGTTGCTAATAATAGTGATAATATTTTTTCATAAATACCTCAAAAATTTTTATTTATAATTTATTTACAAACTGTACTAAAATACTGGAACAATTACATCTTTTATATTTTTCTTCCATATATATACTTTTCACTGTAGTGCCTTTAATAATTTCTGAATTCTAGGATCGTTTTCATTCCCTTTCAATGTTGCAAGAACATTTGCATAAGGTGAATCTTTATCTTCTTTACAAGTCCATCTTCTTTATACGACAATCCTGCATTTCAATACAAAACTGCTATTTACAATGAGCTAGCAACTTCAGGCAATCTTGGCATGGCAGCTGTTCTGCTCAGCTCTTCAAATTTTGATATTTTTGGATTACTCACAATGTCTTTTAATGTTGCATCCATGTCTTGTTGTTATTTAATTTTATAATTCCACCTTTATCAAGCAGAATTGAATGAACGAGCCAAAGTTTGTCGGATCGTTTGGCAATCAATATTGTATCGCCATTTTTAATTCGTTAATATTTTTATTTTTAGAATAAAGTGCAAGTGTGAGGTAAATATATTTTTCCAACTGCCGTCATCTCAAATCCATTTTTCTTTCCAAAAATTTTCCATATATGGAGTATGCGAGAGATAAAATTACATCTACTTCTTTTGACTGCGCACTTTTATTTGGCTGAACATGGCTCGTTAAACGCTCCACTATTTCAAGGCTCTATTCTCACTATTTTAAGTCATCCTCACAAATTTCAAAGATTTCTCCAGCATGGAATTGTGTATAGCAACTTTTTAATTTTCAATTTTTCCAGAATCTTTGAAGATCTATCTGAATTTCCACAAGCTATTAAAAATAATGCCGTGTACTAAAAACTATAATTTTTCTATACTAATCATCTCCCTTTTGTATAACTACAAAATTATTATTTTTAATTTATTATGTTATGTTCTTTTCTCTTATTCATAAGAGCTTTTACAATGCTATTACCAACAAACTGTATAATTTTGCACAAGTACGATTATAACAATTGTCGCCCTGCCACATTACTTCTGGCTTAGATCTTTGATAACCGTCAATTGCAGCAGCATTTTTCCAGTCCACCACCGATTGTCCCAGCCATCGCAGAATACCCAATCAGACTGATTAATGTTAATGTCACAAATGAACAAGTGCAGCGCTTTTAGTATCATTCTTTAAAAATAATTTCAGAAACTGCTGCCCCCATAGATTTCAAGCTTTACTGCTATCATCTACTTCCTTTAACGCTCCTTCTATGATTCTTTTACATGGAGCGGTCCCAATGAGGGAACAATAAAATCGCAGCACTTCCATAAGATTTATGGACAAACGCATCCTTGAAAGTGGGTATTAATAAAACCATTAGGATTATAAATGAATCTGATTCGCAATATTTACAATAATCATATCTAATATTTTATGAATTGTTTTTATTTGGCTACCTTTTCATCAGATCGACAAATAAAATTCCAATTGAAGTCCGATAATTAATGCTATAATTGTCGAAATAAATACCATAAATTGTTTCCCAAAGGGGGTTCAGCCATATCTTGAAATTGTAAAAATTTAATCCAGTCAAATCACTCCCATTATACACCTCGAATCTATTTTATTTTCTTTCAGCCATTCAATAATATCTCTTTTGCTTTTCTCTTCACTTGCGAAATTTCTATTAATAATTTCCAACGATAATATCCCTACTTTATCAATAAATCCCATAGAATATTTACTTCAACATCATATTTACGAATAATTTTGTAATATATGACTCGTTTACCTGTTCTTCGTTATGTAAAGGCTTAGAACGCAATTTTCCATTATTTTTCTTCACGGCCTATTTATCTCTTCTTCTGTTCTAAATTCTTCGTGATAAATATTATTTGTAAATTCTTTTGCTAGACTCTCTGTTTTTGGATTTAGGAAAATCTCTTTTTGTCTCGCCTTTTTCAATAATTTGTCATCTGACATAATTGCAGCTTTTATTACAGATTTTTCTTTATAACCTCCATTTTGATGAGTAATTATTAGTTATTCCAAACTTTTTATTTATATCCTTTAACAGTTCGAGAATGAAATTAGTCGTTCTTCTGAGTCAAAGTGCTGATGTTGCTTCATCTGAAAGCAGTAATTGCGAGGATTGTTTGCTAATGCCCTGGCTATCGCACACGTTACTTGCCTCCGAAAGTTGTTCAGGGATAATTTGAGCTTTTTATCCGAAAGCCCCATAATTTCAAGCAGTTCCATCCACTCTTTTAATGTTCCATCCTGCAAATTTTCACCTGAAAATATATTGTCAGCAACATTTTTGAATTTAGCAAATTGAAATGCTGAAAAATCATACCAGTCTATATTCTCTCAAAAGTCTGTGTTAAATTTGTAGAATATTTTTATCTTCATATCCAAGACTTTTTCTTTTCTGTCAATAATTTCATGTCTTACTAAAATTTCTCCGAGTAGGTTCTTCCAGCCCATTGAAGCCTTATAAGGTAGACTTACCAGCTCCACTAAGCCCATAATTCCATATATGTCCTTGCTCAATGTCAAGACTAACATCGTTACAGCTAGTAATTCTTGTCCATTATTAAGTTTATATTTTTACCAAATTCCTTATCTTAATAAAACATCATATTTCACCTCTTTTTCATTTGTTTTTACCTTATTCTTACTTTCTATAGTTAAAAAGATTATATTATTTATTCCTTTAAAAGTCAACTAACTATTTTAAATACTTTTTCATATTATATCATTTTTATATTGTATATACAAGTAAAAATTTAGGATTTACAAAAATTTTTATAAAATTATAAAAAGGGTATGCTTATGATACCCTATAAATTTGATTAGATTAACTATTTGTATTTAAAAATTCCTTTACTCTTTGAGAAGATGGATTTTCAAAAATTTTGTTGCAGAAGTACCTGTTTCCAGTATTTTACCTTTTTCCCATAACTACTACCCTATCGAAATTTCTGAACAAAGTTCATTTCATGACTTACAATTAGCATCGTTATCTTTTGCTCTTTCAATTTTCTAATTATATCCAGTACCTCTTTTGCAAGTTACGGATCGAGTGCTGAGGTTGGCTCATCAAAAGTAGGTATGTCGGCTGCAATGCTAATGCTCTTGCAATTGCCACACGCTGTTTCTGACCTCCTGAAAGTTCATTTGGAAAACTGTTCATCTTATCTGATAATCCTACTAAATCAAGCATGGCATAGCTTCTAGCTTCTGATGTATCAATTTTTACTAGCTTTTTAAGGTCTTTACTATATTATTTCTAACTGATAGATGAAATAAATTAAAAAGTTTGAAAAACCATTCCTGTTTTTAGCAGGATTTCTTTTTAATATCTACATTTTTATCTGTCAGATTATTCCTTCAATCAAAATCTCTCCTGATGTTATCGACTCTAAATCTACAATACAACGTAAAATTGTCGATTTCCCACTTCGAAGGCCCTATTAATGAGACAACTTCTCCTCTATTAATGTATAAATTAATATCTTTTTAAAATTATATTATCACCATATTGTTTTCAAAATTTTTACTTCTACTATTTTTCATTTTTCACTCTTTATCTCCTAGTCCACTTCAATTTTAAAAATTTCTTAAATTCTGACTTTATTTCTTTTCTCAATATTTTTAAACAATCTATCAACTGCAAAACTTAATACAAGATAAATGATAATTGCACAAATATATATGGCGTAATATTATAGTAAATGTTTGCTAATTCATGTACGCTTCTATAACTTTCAGTTTACAGCGAGAACATAGATTAATGAAGTATCCTTTATAAGCGTAATTGCTTCATTTCCCAATGTTGGCAGTACTCTTCTTATTGCCTGTGGCAAAAATAATATGTATTATTTTGCCAGTAGCTGTAACCAAGGAACTTTTTGCAGCCTCATGCTGTCCTTTATCGATACTTTTCTATTCCACTTCTCATAATTTCTGAGATATGCCGCATAATTTTATAATAAAAGTAATAGTTGCCGCTGTATGGCTCTAACACAACTGTATCCGCAATTTTCATCAGCGGTATTCTGCAATAAACCACCATTAACTGAAGCATTAGAGGTTCCTCTAAATATCCAAAGTGTAAACTGAAATAAAAATTTTACTGTCTTATTTTTCCCTGTATATGCTAATGCTCCTAAAATTCCTAACGGGACGGAAAATAGGATTGTAAACACATATAATATTGCAACATTAGGTAATGTTTTTATACAATTCTACAAATATTGACAATGATTGATTCATTATTAATCTTTAAACCACTTTGAATAAATTTTTGATAAGTCCCGTCTGTTTTCAATTCTTCAATAGCTTTATTTATAGCTTCAATTAATTTTTGTTTCACTTTTTAGCGGCAATTCCATATTCTTCTTCTCCATAGTTCTCAACTTAAAATTTTATAGAGATCTTTTTAGCCTGTGTTTCTTTTGTCTTTTTAGTATATTTTTGCCAACACTTCATCTCTACAATTGCATCAACTCTCCTGCATCAAGATCCATAAATGCCTGGTCATACTGAGCATAAGTTTTAAATTCCTTAAATTTTTATCCTCACCTGATTTTTCATCAGCTTCTTCTCCACTGCTTTCAGTTTGGCTTCCAACATTTTTCCCAGTTAAATCAGATTTTGCATTAACGCTTGAATCCTTCTTAACCACTATAAGCTGATGACTTGTAAAATAAGGTTTTGACATTTCAGTCTCTTTTTCTTTCCTCTGTTATAGTAGCCCATTCCAAAATTAAATCAATATTTCCTCCATTCAAATCTAGTATCTTTGAATCCCAGTTTATTGGCTTTAAATTCAACTTCTACACCTAGCTTTTGAGCAACCGCTCTGCCAAATCAATATCAAACCCTACAATCTCTCCTTTTTCATTTCTTAAATCCCATCGGAACAAATGAATCATCAAGCCCAATCACTATTTTCTTAGAATACCGTTAGCATGGGCTTTTTCTTCTTTTTCATCCTTCTGAACACTGCACTTAATACACTTAATGCAAAAATCATAAGCAACATTATTTTTCATTTCTGCCTCCTGCTTTCATTTATATACTAAAAATTTACAAATCAATTTCTAAATATATTATAATAATAACATCAATATTTTGTCAATAATTATAATATATAACTTTTATATATTTCAATATATTTTATTTATGGTTAAATGCTAAAAATCAGAATAAAAATACAAGGTGAGCGATTACCCACCTATTTTATAATTATCACATTTTTCTCATTTAAATATTAACTTATTTTTATTTAATAACAGTTTTATTATTTAAATAGGTTTGTATAAATTCTATTTTGTACCATTAAAACATTAAACACATTTTTCTAAATCTGTCTTTGCACTCAAAAATATTACTTGCACTCATTACTACATCCTGAATATTTTTGATTTTTACGCCTGTACCATTTTTGCATGTTTTCTGATAACGTTTTTGAACTTTCCTTTATTTTTGAAATCTGCCTCACTTATATTTTTCTTTCTTAGCATTTTCTAATGTTATTTTCAGATACTGCCTACATATGTGTTTTGCACATTATTATTAGCTTCTTCTAGTGTTTTTACTTCATTTTCATCAAAGTTTAGATTATCCAAATGCTGTTTTCCAAATTCATTTACTGAATTTACAAATTTAAAATATTTAATTTTTGCTGTTTTGCCGTCTTTTGTAATTGACTCTCCATTTTTGATTGATTATTTGACAATTTCTTATGAGATGCAAAAGAATTTCGTGATTTTTCCTGTCTATTTTGCAATACAACTTTATACTTGTCATTCAATTCTCCCACTTTTGCCAACTTATCAGCTTTATAATCACCTTTTTCGAAAATAATCGTTAATTTCTGTCAGTACCTTTTGTTCCTCTACCGATGAATTTGTGAGTTTTCACACTTTATCGTAGCTTCCATTTTGGGACTTTTGCATTCATCAGTAATTTCTTTTATATATTCACCAATCAGGTTAATTGAGACTCATCCAAATTTTCAGTAAATGTCAGCACTGAAATATTTTTATGTTTCAGTTTCATTAGAAAATTCCTCTATTTCCGTAAAATGTTCCATTCTTCGAATTTGGTACATCACATAATTTTGAATATTCATTATATCGATTTCTTCTGTTAAAATATCCTTTCACATTGTTACTTTACTTTATCCTTATTATTTTTTGTCATTGCCCTTTGTTATCACATCCCACAATAACTATGCAATGCCATTATTCCAATCACTGCATATTTTTCAGTTTCATTATTTTTCCTCCAGAATGTTTTATTTTTAAAATTATAATTTTACATACTCTATATTATACCAAATTTTATTTATTTAACAAGTTTATACTAATCACTCAATCTTTCAATATATAAAGCCACCCTGTTAATGTAAAATACTCATAATTGTAGTGACGTAATCGGTTCCCCGAAGTTGCGCACCATTATGACCCATTCCTCTTGCCATCGTAAACGAAGTTGGTGTCGTTGGGCTTCAAGCATCTCAAGTACCAGCAACTAATTTTTCGTCCTAAATCCAAATTTTTATTGCTATTGGTAAAAATATTGCTGTAAGAATCAGTAGCTAAATGAAGACGAAACTAATACAATCTTTATTTTGAAAAACTTCCTTTACATCAAAACTTGCTCTAATGCTAATAGTCCAAGCGGGAGTTGCGGCTGAGGACAAATGTTGAAATTGATTTTTTCATAATTACTGGCTGTGGATTTTTTAACAATGCTCAAATCATTTCAGCCAAAATTCAAGTATAAAAGGATTCTTCACAACTCCCTTTAACGTATACACTACTCTATTTAATTTTCCTGTTCGGACTAGTAACATCAAAAATTACAACTGAAGCAACATTGTACAAAGGGACAGCTCAATTACCATAAGAGCCACAATTTTTAGCCTCTCCATACACATTCTGCACAAAGGCATAAGCAGTAAGGCAGCACTGCTTCTGAATCCAGCTATGAATCGATTCCCAATGGGTGACTTATCCTTCAGAAAAGTGAGATAATACACATTATCGTTATTGAAAAATGTAAAAAAGCAGAACATCAAATATTTGAAAATCCCGATTGCTGAAAAATCAGATACCGACAATTCTTTAAACAAAAGTACAGGCAAAGAGTGCCAAAAATACTGAATTTGTTCATCTTATCATGCAAATTCTAAATCTATAATACCCTATTTTCTAAAGACATATCCAGAGTATCATAAGTAAAAGACAGGCATTTGTCGCATTTAAGCAAAATATTAATTCTTCCATTTTCCTCCTTAACTTCCACACGCTACATAAAATACAGGAATTCCATCTATATCATTATCCGAATCCATACCTTCAAAACACATGATCTCCTAATTCTTTATTCGCCTGCTGATTATGAACTTTGTTATTAATTCAAGATTTGTAAAATATTTTTCCATTATCAGCCTTTAACAATGCTCTTACATCAACTTGAAAATAACCATCATCTGCATATTCTTCCGATAATTCTTCTTCATCAGCCGTTTCATTTTTCCATCAAGTCTTCTTTTCCCTTTTTATCCATGCCTCATAGTCAACATAAATTCTCGGGATGGTTAACAGCTACTTCATCAGGATTCCATTCTCTGTCAATATATTCTCGCATTTGATCACAATGTGCCTTTATATCCTATTAAATTCTTCTGTACTTTTCATAAATTTTTCTTACTAAACGTCCACATAGCATCATCAAGTGCCATATTTTTATTCACTCTTTTAATTTTTATATTTTTATAAAGTCAAAAACTATCTTTATAATTTTGTCAATAATTCCTCCACCAGGCAGACTTTCACCATCATAAGCAACCACAATTTGTCCTAGCGTTACAGCCTTTTTGCGGCTCATCAAAAATCACTTCATATTCATTTCATTCAGTTTGTTAATCACAACTTTTGTATCCTTTTTGTCTATCTAAATTTTACAGTACATTCTAACGGAACTGCACTTCGTTTATAAAAGTAAAATCTGTTTGCAATTAACCCTTTTTGAATAAAGTACGAATTATCACCTTGTGTTACTATCAGTTCATTTTTCCCAAATCTTTATCCACAACAAACCAAAGGCTCTCAGTTCCCTCTTTGTATTTCCAATTCAATTCCTTTTTCTCTGTCCGATTGTATAATACATAAAGTCCATTATGATGACCTAGTACTTTTCCTTGCGTATTTAATATTTCCACCTTTTGCTGGTAAGTATTGGGATAAAAATTTATTAAAATCACGTTCTCCAACAAAGCAGATTCCTGTGCTGTCTTTTTCTTCGTTGCCAAGTTATATTTTTCAGCGATTTCACGAATCTGTGGCTTTGTGTATTCTCCCAATGGAAACAGAACTTTTCCAGTTGCTCTGACTTAATTGCAGAGAAAATACGTCTGATCTTTTGTTATCATCAATTCCTCTCTAACATAGTCGATTTGATTTTTCCATCTTTTTCTTCGTGAATAATTCTCGCATAATGCCCTGTCGCCACATAATCAGCCCTCAGGATTTTCATCGCATAGTCCAGAAATGACGAATTTGATTTCCTTATTACACATCACACATCGGGATTAGGGCGTTCTTCCTTTTTATACTCATCTAGAAAATATGTAAACACTTTGTCCCAATACTCTTTCACAAAATTCACCGAATAATAAGTATCTCAACTGCTCTGCCACAGCATCATCCTTATAATCCTCTTCTGCCATACAAACTCCATTTTCATCCTTCTCTTTCCCAATTCTTCATAAAAACTCCGATTACATCAGTACCCCTGTTCTTTAAAGCAAAATTGCCGCAACGGAAGAATCAACTCCACCGGACATTCCTGCTAATTACTCTCTCTTCTTTCCACAATATTTTCTCTATTCATAAATTCTGCTCCTTCTATTTTTCACAGTTTTTTGATTTTTAGTTTAAGTTTTATTTTATACTTTTTTATTTGAGGCATATTCGTACTAAAGATTTATTATAACTTTAAATTTCTTTTGCTTTATTTCACAGCAAACAACTCATTATTCTATTTAAAATTCAATAATTTGCTATACAATAAATAAATTAGTATAACACAATATATAAAATCAGGCAAAGACTAGTAAATAAATTAAAAACAGTATTGAGATGACTCGTCTCACTTTTACTTTATATTTTAAGATTTCTAATTTGACAGCTACTCTTTGTAGAACTTCGATTACATTTGAGTTTTTATCCAAGTATAACTACTGTGTGTGTTTTATCAAATCCAAAATATAATCTTGCGTGTTTTTCCCATCCAAGGCTACATAGTTATTTACATAATATACACCTTTTTTCCCTGCTGAATAAATTTTATGATCCATATACTGTACTGTCATCATCAACATCATCATAGATTTTTCTTGTATTTCTCCACTCGTACCAATTTCCTAGCCTTGGACCAATTCATCTATTTTTCCTTTATTATCCTCCATTATAAAAACGAATATTTTCAGGATATTTGTTGTTATCAAAACTTCCATCCATCCAGTAATAACCGTTAGGGTTGCTCGCTTCCAATACCTCCTTCAATGAAATTTCCAATGTTTTATTTGAAGGTGTAAATTTTTCATGCGAATACAGACGTTCCTATTGCCAACATTGATACTAGAATTAATTTTTCATAACTTTCCTCTCCTGCTCTAATTTTGATTTACAAATTGATTCTATCATACGAACCTTAAAATAAACTGAAAAATACTTTAAAAATAAAATTTTATTTAATACTAAACCCGGAAAAATTCTATATTTAAACATTTTTACTAACCAAAAAGTAGCTTCATAAAAACTCCGATTACATCGTAACCCTGTTCTTTAAAGCAAAATTGCAGCAACGGAAGAATCAACTCCACGGGTACACTTCCAGTACAACTTTTTCTTTTTCCATAAAAATTCCTTTTCCTTCCCTCAATTTTTCATATTTAAACTTCTTTTCAAACCTTATTTTTATAAAATAAAGTATATCACAATATTTTATAACAGACAAGGAAAATAATTTAAATAATATGATAAACAAATTGATTTCAATATTTCAGTGTTATACTTAAGTTATCAGATTATTGCAAAAATAAATTTGAAATATTATTTAGAGGTGATTATTTATGAAGTCAGGCTACGAAATTTTGAACAATCCGTTTCTTAACAGGAACAGCTTTTACTAAAAAGAACGTGAAAAATATGGATTATTAGGACCTTTTGCCACCATATCCAGGACAATAGATGAACAGGCAAAAAGCAAGTTTATGGACAATTTCAGAAAAAGATACGTTAATTGAAAAAGACACTTTTTAATGGAAATCTTTAATACAAACAGAACATTATTTTATTTTTATTGTAAGCACGTAGTTGAATTTATGCCAATTGTTTACGATCCATGTAATTGCAGAAAGCATAGAAAATTACAGCGAATGATTTGTAAAATCCTCAAAATGCGGCTTATTTGTCAGTAAAAGAGCAATATAGAAACTGTTTTGAAAAATGCAACTGATGGCAGGGATATTCGTCTAATTGTTGTTACCGACGCAGAGGAGATACTTGGAATTGGCGATTAGGGGAACAAATGGAGTCGATATTTCGGTTGGAAAACTATGGTTGTATACTGCCGCTCGGTGATGATCCGCCACTGTCCTGCCAGTTGTGATTGACGCTGGACAAACGAAAAGAACTGCTGGAAAATAATTTGTATTTGGGGAAACAGGTTTGAGAGAGTTCGAGGAGATGAATATTATAATTTTATTGACAAATTTGTAAAACTGCACAAAAACTTTTTCCCAGATATATCTTCACTGGGAAGACTTTGGAAGATTAAATGGACAAATATTTTAAATAAATATGAAAATGAAATTGCAACTGAACGATGATATACTAAAGGAACTGGTATTATCACTTTGGCAGGAATTTTCTAGGCGCATTAAAATTTCAGGCGAAAAACCTTTCTGATCAAGTTTATATGTGTTTTGGTGCAGGAACTGCAGGAGCTGGAATATGACATAGTCTTCAATGAAATGGTTTTCTAAGGACTTTCTGAAGATGAAGCAAAAACGATTTTACCTAGTTGACAGACAAGGATTACTGTTTGAAAGACACACGCAACTACGTAACAAATTCCTTTCGCAAGAAAAAGCAAGCGAATTTACAAATGCAAATAGATTTGACTACTTTGAAGCAGCTGTGTAAAGCTGTAAAACCAACTATACTTAGGAACTTCCACAGTACCAAAAACTTTCACAAAAGAAATCGTTCAGGAAATGGCAAAACACACTGCAAGACCAATAATTTTTCCACTTAGCAACCCAACAAAGGCTGGCAGAAGCCAGTGCAAAAATCTTATCGAATGGACAGACGGAAAAAGCTCTGCTGCAACAGGAATACCATCAGACCCAATAGAGCAACGGAATCACCTATGAAGTGGACAGCAAAACAATGCTCTAATCTATCCTGGAGTTAGGACTTGGGAATTATCGTAACAAAATCAAAAGATTGTAAACGACAAAATAATCTCAGCAGCCGCACATTCACTAGGTGGAATCATCGACACTAGCAAAACCTGGAGCTGCTGTACTTCCTCCAGTATCAAAACTGACAGAATTTTCTGAAACTGTGGCACTGTCAGTTGGACTAAGCATACTAGATCAAAAATTAAATACAGAACCCATAAGCGATTTAAAAGAGCAATAAAAATGCAAAATGGATTCCTGAATACAAGGATTTTTAATTAATTTTTCCAATTTTTAAGAGTAAAATAAATTCTAAAACTTTAGATACCACTGCTTATTTTGATAAATGAAAAATACATGGATAGAGTAGATAGAGTTGTAACGAGTTAAAAATACAGTAAAAAGATATTTATTGTTATTAACTACTAAAACAGTAGATTTAAACTTATTATAAAACTTTTTGTAGGCTTTACTTCCCTTTCTACTAAATAAAGAAAGTATATATTTTATTTTTAGTCAGTTTTAATTTTAATTTTTCATACTGCATAGATCCTTTTAGGGTATTATTCATTAAGTTATGAGACGACAACAAGATATAAACTAAATTTCAATTGACTTCTTTTACTAAAAATATGTGACTTGAACTCATTCAAAATTTGAAATACTGAAAAATCATATAAATATAGGGTTGAGTTAGTAGTCATTGCTTTTGAGTTCACTTTTAAAGAAGTATAAATCATTAGAAAAATATCCATTAATAAGTATTTATTTTATAAAATTCAAATCAAATACCATCTTATTTCTAAGACAGTATTTTAAAATTCATATTATAAAATTTTATTACTATGCTTCTGTCTTCAGGATAAATGCCTCTACCATTTCCAAATTTTTCAAATTTTTACATATCCATCAGTTAATGCGAATAAAGTGTAATCTTTTTCCTAATTTAGCATTAGTTCCTGCGTGAAATTTACTTCCTCTTTGTCTTACAATAATGTTTCCAGCTGCAGCTTCTCATCATATTTTTCTACTCCTAAATATTTAGGGTTAGAATCTCTACCATTTCTAGTTGATCCCTGCCCTTTTGAGGCAAATAACTGAGTTTAATTTTAATAACATTTTCCAACCTCCTCGATTTCTTTTTCATATTTTATTTCTTGGATTCTTTTTCAAATCTTAACTTCTGAACTTAAAATTTATCTTTTATTTCTTTAAGTTTCACAAAATTACTATATGCAACTTCCTTCAAATACGAATACATTGATTCAACCAAAATATCTGCATTTTTAAGTTCATCATCAGTCAATTCAGAATTTTTCAAATCACACTCAATATACCCATCTTCCTCAATAAACTTCAATTTTTCTTAAGTTTTAAAGTTTTCAATAAGTCCATTTACTGTCATTTGTCCTACTAGATGAAACAGACTGCACAAATTATCTCTTCTCCATATTCTGAAAAATTTGCATGTCCTTTTATTTCAAAATATGTTATTTTATTGTCTTGAATTCTATTCTTATCATTCAAACCACAACAGCTTTCATAATCTAAATTATATATAAAATACATTAAGCATTGATTGATTTGATTTCAAGTGCTGTAAAGATTGTCTATGCCTTTTTCTGTAGTAAGTGTTATATTTAAAGTTAATATCAGCTTTTTCCATGAGATTTAACTGTAGCTACAACTGGCTCGCTTCTACAACTGAGTTCCAACTGTTACATTATCTCCTTCTCCAACTAATAGAACTTCGTTATTTCGATGTCTGAATCAACATCAGCTGCTAATCAACTTTTAATACAGTTCCAACTTCTACTTTGTACTGTTTTTCCACCTGTTTTTAATTACTGCAAACATTTATGTTCACCTCAAATAATTTATCGCTATCATTGGTATTAGCCACTAATGTGCGTATATCTTAATTAGTTTACTATATTTTCACTAATTTGTCAAATTATTTTTATAAATGGCGGAAGTGAGAGGACTCGAGACCCACAAGATGTTTAACTGCCCACAGCTTTCCAAGCTGCTGCCATACCATTAGCTGATACCTCCCTTTTAGCAAAAATAACTACAAAACATTATACTAAACTTGCCTATAAAAGTCAACGAATTTATTATATCCCGTATGTCTCTTTGTATGTAGATACTGCTGTTTTCTTGTGATTCATTATCACCCAGTATTATTTATTTTGATTTTTCTGTAAATATTCGATCCAGTTGCCTGATTTGTTGCCATTATTGTAAATATCTGAAATTTGTACATGGCGCGCTGATTTGCTCAGCACCCATATTTTAATATCTTACGGCAGCTCACCTCAATTCCTTCATAAATATGCCAGCCTGCTCTGCCTTCGCCGAATCACCACATTACTAAAAATTAGTTTCCAAATTTCCGTTGGTAGTAGTACTATCTTTTCCTCAGGCCTTATCCAATCTATTCCGCTCCGCCAACCACCCACCGCCATTTAAACCCGCACAACCGCCGCGCTCCTACCGCCATTAACGGGTGGCTTATCTTCATACCACCCTCATCATACCGCGCCGCCCATCGTGTCTGGATTCTCTGTTGTGTTATTTTCATTATATTAAGTACTCTCCTGTTCTTGCTTCTTCAACCATCTTTTTCAAGCTTATTCCTAAATTGTTTATATCTTCCAAAATTTTCACAATAACATCAGTACCATTATTCCTCATAATCAAAGTTCCTGTAAACTGACCTCATCGTTTTCATTATTTTCTTAGGTACAAAACTAATATATTTCCTTTTCTTCTTCAACTGCTCTTGTCCCTACGTCTGGACTATTTGTTTTAGACTCTTTTTAGACCATTCTCTATTATTAGATTTTTTTAATTTGATATCTTTCTCAGTTATTTTCAAACTCAAAAGAATTATCATAATAATTATTAAACTGGTAAAATTTATTAAACCTCATATGGATTTACTTTTAGATACTTTTTTTTTCACAATTTGTGTTAAAATCATTTATCTCAATATATGCTGAAACAGTGTTTGACAGTTCAAATTGCACATTTGGAAGGACTGCCCATATATATGCATATCCTTTTTTATTTTTTATTCGCCATACAGTACCCCCTGCATTCAAATTCATTTATAATCATTTTAGTTTCTGAAATCAAAAAAAAACTACCTTATCTTCTGAATAATTATCAAAATCCTTTGTTCCTGAAACAAATTCATCTTTGGCTTTTATCAGAATAACCATTTTTGAAAATCATTTTCAAACTCATTTGATCTCATAGTATCTAGATTTTTTTTCAATATTTTCTTTAAAATTAATATCTTTTAATAAAATTTTATCTTTTGTAAATTCATATTCCAATATTTTTTCTAAAATGCACAACTACAAGTATTTTTATTTTTTAGTTTTAGATTTTATCATTAAGCTCTTATTTCTAAAATTATCGAATGATAGTCTTCTTGATTCTCTTTCCTTTTGTAAAGTTCAGAATTTTTATGCATTTTCGATTGGCTTCAATGAAAACCACATCCAAATGTCGCCTGTATTTTTCTTGAAACAATATTTCATTTGTTTCCTATGTATGACATAAAATATCTTCATTTCCTTAGTTTCTGATACAAAATCATTCATCGCTTTCCAAAGTTATTGTATATTCAAAGATAAGTCAATTTTTGTTGGACGTGCAAAGTGGTGCTTATTATCTTTTCTTTCAATATTCAAAAGCAATTCCTATCTCTTAAGAACTTTATATAGTTTCTTCAAATCCATCGTAATCTCATATTTCCATTTTAGATTTTCTCCAAAATATCACGACATATCAAAACCATGCTCAACAGTTGATATAACACTCATAAAATGTGCCATATTAATAGTTTTCCATTTTTTCAAACTAAGTTCAAAAGATTATACAATTTTTATTTCATCAAATATCTCTCATCTTTTACAAACCTGACTTTCAACATAATTATCTCCGTCAATATCTATCCACCTAAAAATTCACACTTTCGAACCTCATTAATCTTACGTAAATCAAATTTAAATAGACATTTTCAAATAAATATCATATAATTCTCATCAATAATATCCAT